>Ga0194126_10002849_pt1 | contig 27806 bp, 42 predicted proteins | sample TA2KigC150mmetaG_FD_148641 | JGI IMG/M metagenome (GOLD analysis project Ga0194126, IMG submission 148641) | Freshwater microbial communities from Lake Tanganyika, Tanzania - TA2015035 Kigoma Deep Cast 150m | ecosystem: Environmental > Aquatic > Freshwater > Lake | place: Tanzania: Lake... | reverse complement strand
GACACCCCGACAAGGGAGTTGGAAACTGGGTTTGATTCCCAGACAGAGGAAACGGGGAATTAGCTCATTTGGTAGAGCACTGCTTTTGCACGGCAGGGGTGAGGGGTTCGAGTCCCCTATTCTCCATCAATTCTTGTTTCGTTACCTAATATGAAATTATGGATGTTAACAAATCGTAATTCGAAGGAGACTTACGAAAGAGATAGATTCATAGAGGAATCTAAAAAACAAGATATTGATTTTTCTATAGTTTATGCTGATGAAATCGACTTACTAGTTTCTCGTGATGACCGCAAATCAATTCGTTACCAATCTAATATTGTTAGTCTACCTGATGTGTTACTCGCTCGCACTGGGTCTGCTACTGGCAATTACAACCTATCTGTTCTTAGGCAGTTTGAAAGGTTAAATGTACTAACATTACCAAACTCTGATAGTATTGTCGCCTCTAAAGATAAAATGTATGCCAATCAGATTTTGGCTCAAGCAGGACTTCCTATTCCAAAAACAATGCTTACTCGTTTTCCTAATAATTGCGATTTATTAGAAAAACAAGTAGGATTTCCTTGTGTTGTAAAAGTAGTAACTGGTTCTCACGGTGCTGGAGTTTATTTGTGTGAGAATAAAAAACAATTTAACGACTTATCAGAATTAATTTCTGCACTAGACTTTAGAAATTCTTTGATTGTCCAAGAGTATATTGAATATTCAAGTGGTAGAGACTTGCGTGTCATTGTGATTGGTGGTAAAGTTGTAGGTGCAATGAAGAGGGAGTCTACGGATGGGTCATTCAAGGCAAATATATCCCGTGGTGGGATTGGTCAACCATACGAAATAGATGATGAAATGGAAATGTTGTCGATACAAGTTGCGAAAACTCTCAATCTTGATATTGCTGGTGTCGATCTTCTATTTCATGAAGACGGATATCGAATCTGTGAAGCAAACTCCTCCCCAGGATTTAAAGGATTTGAAACAGCATTAAATATTAATATCCCAGAAAAAATATTTGCATATGCAAGACTGCGCTCTAATCTATGAAATGATTTCAAAAGACACACCATATAAACTAGCAGAAATTATACGTGATACCTGGCCAAATCTTTTTCACCTACGACCTAAGAAAAAATCATGGGAATGTACGACACAATCTACTGTTACCGAGACCTCGGACCAGACTTTTATAAAAAAGAATTACAAACCAAAAGTCTAGATAGTTGCATGACAGATTATTTCTTAGACCCATATGGTCAGTTATTTGAAATTGATTATTCAGGCACTGCAGACTTTGTAGAACTCTCAGAGGGCGATGATGGATATAATTCTGAGAGACCTTATTTAAATTTTGTATGGATTCCAAATGGTATACATGGTAAAATAAAACCAGCAAGAGTTAATTCTTTAGTTGAAACATATCCAACTAGATGGGATGGTCGCCATTCTGAATGGCCAACAGTCTATTTGTATTTTAGGAATGGTATCCTTAAAGAAGTAATTCATCCAGCATCAGAAGAAGAAATATCTAAATCAAATTTAGATATTCCGTCCTACTAAGTATAGGTTGTATAAATAAAACTGTAGCAAATTGTGTTGAAACTACGTGGCAAGTAAAAGAATATCGCAATTAGAAACTATCTCAAATGATCTTGTGACAGGGGAGGCAATCCTCCCTATAGTTATTTCCGATCCGCTTTTACCCAATAGAAAAGCAAAAGTCAATCAGTTGTTTCGTGGGTTATCTGCAGGGTCACTTGCTCAACCAGGTCTAGCTTTTGACTTAGACCGTGATACTGGATTGTATCAATCTGCTGTAAATGAAATTGGACTTACATTTGGCACTGCTGCATTTTATAATTCTCGTAGATTAAATACTGATGCATCATCAACACTTCTAATTAGAGCGATTGATAGTGCTTCAGCAACATCTAATATTGAGATGACTCCTCAAGGTAGTGGAGTCTTTACTGTTAATGGACCACTTGTACAGACAGATGCTCAATTCTTCTTGCAAGGAGACCAAAATCCAGCAAAGAGAGTTACCTTTAACGTTGATACAATTTCAACGCAGTCTGGCACACGTCGCTTCGATTTACCAAGCGTAGGTACTAATACTAGCACCACGTTAGTTGCTAACGACACCTTTCAAACAGTTACTAATAAAACTATTATTATTAAAGATAGTGAATTACAAGTAACTGGGTCTACTAACCCAGCAAAAATTGCCAAATTTGAATGTGATGCCTGGGAATCTCCAGGTCTTCATATCTATAGACTGCCTGATTTCAAAGAGTTAACACAATCTACATTACTTGATGATATTACTGAGCAAAATGTATTTAACAAAAATCTTGTTAATCCAACATTTTCAAATGTCCCATCAAATGATATAAATGTCCCAACACGTTATGTAATTTTTGATTCTTCGTTGTTGACACAGAATAGGACAGTTAAATTTCCAAACCTCAACGTTACTCTTGTTGGTGAGGAATCTACTCAAGTTATCTATAATAAAGTATATAAGGGTGCAGTATTTTGTGATACTGACCCCGATGAGGGAGAAACCAGAAAGATTCAATTGGACCTTTCTAATATTGAAAATAATCAAACATATCAGTTTGCATTTCCAGATAATGACCCAGCGGCACCTCTAAATACAACAGGCACAAGTATTCTTGTTTCTGAGAGAAAAACACAAACTCTCTATAACAAGACAATGGAATTAATGAAAATTAAAAATCCAGCAAACCTTAATGGTATTGTTATTATTGATGCCTCAAACTTAACTGGAAATCGTACTATTCAATTTCCAGACGCCGATGCAACACTTCTCTCAACTAATAATATTAGTAATGTTGCAATTTCATTCGGTGGTGCCATTTCCGCCCCTGTTTTGGGTGGACAAATAAGACTTCAATCATTTTTCCAAGCAGGTTGGTAATTTCAAATGACAGCAGGAAGACTCGCAGCTAAAAAACCAGCAGCAACCACAAATACAGTGTTGTATAGATGTCCTACCACAGTGACTGGTAGCACAGTAGTTAATGTCTGTAACCAAAGTGCATCTGGTGCAACTTATCGCATGGCTCTTCGTAACTACGATCAGGTCTTACATTTAGATGGACCTGAATCTAACAATGGTGGAGTAGCATCTTCCTACAAATTTACGAAGGGTAATCCGTTTAGTAGTTATAAATTAACACTTTCTCCAGGGTTTCAAAACGCTAATGCTATTCCAGGTACTATATTTTCCACAACGAATGGAGCAAAAGGAAAAATTTTAGATGTATTTAAGCCAATTTCTGATGTAACTTACTATGCTATTGTGCAAAAAGTTACTACTATTGGGGTTGTAGGAAATAGTATAGCTGGCACATTTTCTGGTGGAGAAACAATTACTGGAAATACTTCTGGAATTTCTACAGTGTTTAGAGGTCTTGCTGCTGGTGGCACTGGAATTGTATTCCATATTCCTGATGTTACAGCTGCAGCTACTAGCTTAAAGATTTCTCGTAATACTGGTCTTGCTACTGGTCAGTTAATAACCCTGAATGCTCCAGATGCTGGAGGTGAAATTGCAACAATTACTGCAATTAATACTACTACCAACACTCTTACAATTACTCGTGGGTCGTTGGGTACTACTGCAGCAGTTATCCCACCAGGTCGTGCTGTTAATAGTTGGTCAGCCTCTGCTACAACTTCTACAATTTCCGAAGGTGCAGTTTTTGCAGCAGGTGATGTTACTCTTACCGTTGCTAACTCTACAGGATTTGTATCTGGGTCATTTATTCGTATTAACAACGAATTGATGTCAATAACAGCAGTAAATGGTAATGATTTAACAGTAGTTAGGGGTCGCTATGGCACCGCTGCAGTTAACCATGCAGATGCATCTGTAGTAACTCTTCTTACAGATAATGGGACATATCTTGTTAATTTCTTCACAGAAGGCGAAAATATTACTGGTGCATCCTCAAACGCTTCAGCAACATTAAGTTTTGTAGCTACAGTATCTGCTGCGGTTGATTCTAAATACTTACTTACGACCACTGGAGGTGGGACCAATCATACACTACCTAATGCTCAAATTTATGTCTTGGGTAGAACTTATATTTACGATTTATCTGACGCCAGTTGTGCAAATTTTCCTCTTAAATACTCTACAAATAATGCAGAGGGTCCAAATGGCACACCTGCTGGCACTGAGTATACACAAGGTGTCTCTAAAGTTGGCACCGCAGGGTCTTCAGGAGCATATACTTCTATTGCTGTAGATGTGAATACATCACCAAACTTATTCATATATGCTGATGGCACTCCTGCAGGATCAACAACTGGTGTTGGATTCGCCTCTTCTGTCGATACAAATCCATTCTTCTTTGATATTTTTGTTTATGATGTTGCTGGAGAAACACTTGCTGTTGGTGATACTTTTACAATTAACGGAGTAACTCAAACCATTCAACCATCTGGTATTGAAGTTGGACCTTATGGATTTGTGCAAGATTGGGACCCTGCTAAGTGTCATTTAAAAGTTGCTCTTGGTGTTGGGTCTCCAGAATTTGTCGCTGGCAAAGAATTTTATGATACTCCAACCAAGAATTTAGGCACACGTGTAACAACTAAGGTTGTTAATGGTAAAATTCTTTCAATTAGTAATGTGGGTGCAGCAAATGCACTTCGTACCGCTGGCACTTATGCAAATCTTAAGGCAAATTCAACTTCTGGTCCTGGTAATATAACTAAAGCAACATTTACGGTTACAGTTGCTGCAGGTGGTGGTGCAACAGTGACTCTTGTTGATGGTGGTGAAAACTTTGTTGTTAGTAATACAATCACAATTAATGATAGTCAATTAGGTAATGGAGGTGCACCTGCTTTAACATTTACCGTTGCCAGTATTTCAACAGGGATTCATACAACCTCAACAGCATTGTATAGTGATGAAGACTATATTTTCTATGATAATTCAGTAGGAGCAAATGACACTGAAAAAAATTCATCTATTATAGTTGGTCCTGGTGAAAATCTTTTAGTATATTCTTCTGCAGCGAGTATTAGTTATAATGTCAATGGATTCGAATCTCCATCTGAAGACTTTACTGTGATTAATATGACTAAACAAACAACAACTTAATAAATACTCAAGATAGAAGGATTCCTATAAATGGCACTTACTCGTCTTAAGAATATCATCACGTCGAGAACTGGACGTATTATTTACGTTAACCCTGATGACTTTGATGCGTCAGATGCCTTTGACAATAGAGGTAACTCTGCATTGCGTCCTTTTAAGACTCTGCAACGTGCTTTTCTTGAAGTAGCACGTTTCTCGTATCGTGTTGGTTTGAGTAATGACGAATTTGATGCATTCTCAATCTACCTATATCCATCTGAATATATTATTGATAATCGTCCAGGAATGTCCGATTATAATCAAATTCAACCATTTAACGCAAATACTAATTTCGATATTACGTCTCCATCTAACGAACTTTATAAGTTTAATAGCACTCGTGGTGGCGTGATTGTGCCTCGTGGTTGTTCTATTGTTGGGTCTGATTTACGTCGCACAAAATTAATACCAAAGTATGTCCCATATCCTACAGTCCAGGGTAGTTTAGGTATTACTCTGGCAAACGAACCTGGACCGACTGCAATTTTCCGAGTAACTGGTGGTTGTTATTTTTGGCAAGCATCTTTCTTTGATGGAGATACTAATGGAGTATACTATCGTGATGACCTTTCTCAAATTGCTCCAAACTTCTCCCACCACAAACTAACATGCTTTGAATATGCAAATCTGACAGACTTGGAGTTATACTATCAGAAAATCTCCAAGGGATATGCTGTTATTCCTGACACATCTGGTATTCCTGCTCAAGACCAACTACAAGCGAGAATAGAAGAAAATAGAATTGTAGGTCCAATTTCGGATGAATTTGCTGTATCTCAAATTATTCGTAATGGACAAACTGCTACTGCTTTTACAGTTGATGAGCTTGGTAATCCTAAAAACCACGGATTCTCTGTCGGTGTCGCAGTTAATCTTTCTGGCATTACTGGTCCTACTGACCAGGACGCTCTCCTTTATAATGGGTCGTTTTTAGTAACATCTTCACAAGGAAATCAGTTTACTTATCAGATGTCAGCAGAGCCTTCTGGAAATGCTCTTGGCAGTAATATTTTAGTTAAAGTTGAAATTGATACAGTTGACTCCGCATCTCCATATGTTTTCAATATGTCATTGAGATCTGTGTGGGGTATCAATGGTATGCACGCAGATGGAGCAGAAGCTACAGGTTTCAAATCCATGGTTGTTGCCCAGTTTACTGGTATTTCGCTACAGAAAGATGACCGTGCATTTGTGCTTTATAATCAATCTACTCAAGCATATGAAGTGCAGGCAGCAGGTTCTGGAGCACATATTAATGGTCTTTGCAAATATAGAAAGGGTTGGCGTCACGCTCATATTAAAGCATCAAATGATGCATTCATTCAAGTTGTGTCTGTGTTCGCTGTGGGATTTGGTGACCACTTCTTTAGTGACACAGGTGGTGACATGTCTATCACCAACTCAAACTCAAACTTTGGTAATACCTCACTAAGGTCTAAAGGATTTAAATCAGTAGCATTTACTAAAGATAAAGCAGGTCAAATCACTCACGTTATCCCTCCCAAGTCTCTTTCGGACGTTGACGAAATTTCGATTAACTGGGTGACTATTGATATTACTAAAACTCGTAGTGTTGCTGACCCAACTAGACTATACTTGTATGGATATACAACTCAGACAGGTAGACCACCAAGTAAAATACAAGGATATACTGTTGGAGCAAGACGTGATAATCTTACTAGCCCAGACCAAATTTATGTATCATTGTTAGCTGCTGGTGCTAGTGCCCCAACAGTGCATTTTGCCAAAATAAATCCATCTGGACCAGCTGTTACTGGCACAAAAGCTGGAGATGACGATTCTCCACTTAAATGGGATACTGCAAGGAGTCAGTGGTATTTACAAGTTGATAGTGCTGGTAATACAATTTACACTACACTTCAAGCAAACTCTATTTACCAAAACTTAGGATTCACACCTACCACATATATTCGTAGAGTCCCCGATGCTCGTAACTTGGTTGACCGAATTTATCGTTATCGCTATGTCTTGAATAAAGATGCCTTCCCAGTACCTAGAGAACCTATTACTGGTTTTGTAATCCAACCAAGATCTTCTGAAACTAACTCTCCTAAGTATGGTAAGATATATTACATTTATGCAAAAGAAGTATATCAAGAGTTTATTCGAGGTGTGCAAGATGGTATTTACTATCTGACACTTCTTAATGCTTCAGTTACGCCATCGACTTCAAATTTTAATGATTTCTCCTTCTCTCAGAATACTGTTGACCTTTATCCTGCATTCGATAGAGATAATCCAGTAAGCGACCCATTAGCAGCAGTATCAATCGCTGATAACCAAACTATTGGTGAAGTTTTCACCACTGATGGTGCATCACCAACTCCAAATAATGATAATTTAAGGTCAATCACTAAAGAGACATCACAATATTTCTTACTAGAAAGTAATAATAATCTCGGATACAATACAACATCTAACGTATTGAATGGTATCGTAGTTACTTCAAGATTAGGAGAAGCTGAAGATAGAAAGATTCCTCTCAAATTAAATGCTGATACTTCTGTCCAACCAATTTTAGTTGAATTACGTCGTTATTCGATTCTTCGTGCTGGTGGACATACTTTTGAATATCTTGGATTCGGTCCTGGTAACTATTCAACGGCATTCCCATCTACTCAGGTTGAAGTTCTATCTCCAGCAGCAACAAGACTTTCGCAAGCATTGCGAGAAGGGTCTGGAGTTGCATATTATTCTGGTGTCAATAGTGATGGAGAGTTGTTTGTTGGTAACCAAGTTATTAACCCAGTTACGGGTCAAATTACTAATGAAGATATTGCACAACTTAATGTGCTAGGTGAAGAGGGCTCAACTATTGAAACATTCTCAGAATTAGTGTTAACTGATAAATTAACAGTTATTGGTGGTGCATCTAACCAATTAGAATCTGTATTCTCTGGACCTGTAACATTCCAAAAGAAAATCACGTCCCAAAATACAATCCAAACTGTTAACTTTACATTATCAAATGAAGATGGCACAGTGCTTAGAAATATCCTCATGGCAAATGCGGATAACAATGGTAATCCTGAATTTCCACCTGGTCTAGCATTTAACACTGGAGATATTTGTTATAACATTGAGTGGACTCCTGGCACTTTCTTAGGTTGGATTTATGATTCGGGTACTTGGTATAAGTGGGGATTAAGTGACACTGGACCTATTACATCAAATAGATTCTCAGGTGTGACCAATTATGGTATAGGCATAGCACCTGATGCTAATAATAGAATGAAAATTAGTGGTAATGTATCAGTAACTGGTAATATTGATGTGACTGGTAGATATGGTTGTGCAGATAAGTATTCTCTAGCAACTGGTGTTAATAACGGTAATAATGGTGTAATGTATACTGGTAATGGAACTACTACATCATTTGCTATTTCACCAGGGCATACTGCTTATTCAATTTTAGTATTCTTAAATGGTATTTGTCAGCGCCCAGGTATAGACTATACTGTTACGTCTAATGCTGTTGATTTTTCAATCAGCACACTTCCCCAGAATGGAGATGTTGTGCAGATTCGTGAGTTGGTCATTTAAAAAATAAATAGTTAAACGAATAGAGGCGTCAAATGGCTACCAAAATCATAGGAAATCAGATTGATGCTGTAACAAGAGCACTGGTAACTGCTCTAAAGGTTACAGAGCAAGTCAATTTGCCTGCTCTCAATCAGACGCAAATTAATGCTCTAGGCATACCACCATATGGCACTTTGGTGTATAATACCACCGAAGATATGGCACAAATCTACTTAGCAGATGCTGCTGCAGGTGTTCCTGGTTGGGATGATGTTGGCGGGGGTGGTCCTGCTGTAGGTGAGGATTCTATTATTCGTACTAATGGTCCCCAGATTAAAGAAAATATTACTATTGGACCAGTAGCAAATGGTGGCACAGAGTTTACTAATGGATTTACTGCTGGTCCAGTGCAAATTAATAATGGATTTACAGTAACTATCGAAAACGGTGCTACCTGGTTTCTTTTAGGTGGTGAAGATAATGATGTTGGTGAAGGTCGCGTTTTACAATTAAGATATGCTCAAACTCCCCCAACTCGTTATTTGATTTTTTCTGATAACTTAACTGCAATTCCATCATTAGAAGTTACACTTCAACCAACACATACTAATTCCAAGATTCTTTTATTAGCTAGTATTGCTTCTAATCAAAGACATGTTACTACATTTGGATTTTTAAGAAATAATAGTATTCTTACAACAAACCTTAGTGGTAATACTAACGTGAGTAGTGGTAGTGTTGCCACTGTTTATGATGGGCATGATACTGAAGACCATATGTATCATGCCACATTCATGTATATGGATATGCCTAATACTACAACACCTTGCACATATTCAGTTGGTGCAAGTGCTTCCTGGGGTGGTGGCGTCCGAAATTTATATATTAATGATAGACAGTCTAATGATATGAGAAGTATTTCTAGTTTAATTGCAGTTGAAGTTAGAGGTTAATATGTTTTCTGATGATGTGAAAGCAGAGGCAATTCGACGCCTCTCTAATGGAAGATCGTTTATTATGGAAGATGGTGATTTAACAAAAATCAGTTTTCCAAATGACCCGATGTATCAGGCGCCATATGCACCACAGATAGAGGCAATGTGCGAAGTTGTGCAAAAAGAAAATGATTTGGCAGCAAAATATGCACCAAAACCGAAACCAACAATAGAGCAACAACTAGAAAATTTATGGCATGATATTCATCATAATACCTTGAATACAGAAGGATTATTTTATAATTCTCTTTTATCCCACTTGCATAAATAAACTAGGAACAGTAGAATAATAAAATGTCTCAGCTAAAACTCGGTTCTATTAGAGATCTTCAGGGACTTGGTGGTTTTACACTTGCCGCTGGTGGCATTACTGCTAATGGCACTTTAACAGTCACTGATATTGTTATTGATGGCACTATCTCAGGATCTTCTGCTTTTATTCTTCCAAATCCTTCAGGAAATAGTGGTAGATTTTTAACTACCAACGGGTCTACTTTATCTTATGCAACAGTATCTACTGCATCTGGCATTAGATCAATTCAAGCATTTACTGGTAATGGCACTTGGAATAAACCTACTGGTGTAAGAACTATTATGGTTACTGTTGTTGGTGCTGGTGGAGGTGGATCTGGATATTGTGAATCTGCTGGTGCTGGTGGAATGGCACAAAGACAAGTTGACGTAACTAATGTTTCTTCGGTATCAGTCACTGTTGGTACCCCTGGAGGTGGTACCAACTACGCTGGATGTGGTGGTAATGGAAATACTTCTTCATTTGGAAGTTACTGTTCTGCTGGTGGTGGACTTGGTGCTAATTGTTCTCAGCAACACTCTGGTGGATGGGGTGGTAATGGGTCTGGTGGTAGTTTGAATATCTACGGTGGCGGTGGTAATGGACATGGGTCTCACTACAGCTATGGGAATCATACTGCAGGATCATCCTATATGGGTGGTACCCAACCTTCATCTCACTCTAACAGTAATTATTCCCATAATCATCAGTCTCATTGTGCTTGGGGAGCAGGTGGTAATGGGTCCCGAGATGGTAACAGAGGTGCTAGAGGACGTGAAGGGATTGTGTATATCCATGAATACTTTGGTTAATAAATAACTAAAAATTAAGTCTTATGTCACAACTTAAAATTGCTTCAATTAGAGACTTAACAGGCGCTACTGGATTTTCATTCTCTGGTGGCGGGGTTTCTACTATAGGTACTCTTACAGTATCAAACCTTGTAATCAATGGACAAATCCAAGGAAGATCTAATTTTTTAATTCCAGTGCAATCAGGACATGCTGGAAAATTTTTAATGTCTAATGGTACAAATACAGAGTGGGCAACAGTATCTACTGCATCTGGCATTAGATCTATGCAAGTTTGGACTGGTAATGGCACTTGGAATAGACCTACTGGTGTAAGAAGTATTTGTGTGCAAGTTGTTGGTGCTGGTGGAGGTGGATCTGGATATTGTGAATCTGCTGGTGCTGGTGGAATGGCAGAAATGATTGTTGACGTAACTAATGTTTCTTCGGTATCAGTCACTGTTGGTAACCCTGGAGGTGGCACTAACTATGCTGGATGTGGTGGTAATGGAAATACTTCTTCATTTGGAGGTTATTGCTCAGCATCTGGGGGACTCGGTGCTAATTGTTCTCAACAACACTCTGGTGGATGGGGTGGTAATGGGTCTGGTGGTAATATAAACGTTTATGGTGGTGGTGGAAATGGTCATGGGTCTAACCATAGTTATGGCAATCATACTGCTGGTGTATCTTATATGGGTGGCAGTCAACCCTCATCACATAACCAATCTAATTATTCCCATCGTCATGAGTCTCATTGTGCTTGGGGAGCAGGTGGTAATGGGTCCCGAGATGGTAACAGAGGTGCTAGAGGACGTGAAGGAGTTGTAGTCGTATATGAATACTTTGGTTAATAAATATATCTAAGAAGGGGATTGTGTAATGAGCATACTTAGAGTTACATCTATTAAAGACCAGCAGGGTCTCAGTGGATTTAATCTTGCTTCAGGAGCAATTACATCTCATGGCACATTAAAAATCACTAATATCAATATTAATGGTACAATTACAGGGTCTTCTAAATATATTATTCCATCATTAAGTGGAAATAGTGGTAGATATTTAACTACGGATGGAGCAAACTTATCTTGGGTTCCAGTATCTAGTGCTAGTGGATTTAGATCTATGCAAGTTTACACTAGCAATGGTACTTGGACTAAACCTAGTGGTGTAAGAAGTATTAGAGTGCAAGTTGTTGGTGCTGGTGGAGGTGGATCTGGATATTGTGAATCGGGTGGCGCTGGTGGAATGGCAGAAATGGTTATCGATGTAACTAATGTTTCTTCAGTGGGAGTTAGTGTTGGTAACCCTGGAGGTGGCACTAACTACTCTGGATGTGGCGGTAATGGAAATGGTTCCTCATTTGGAGGTTATTGTTCTGCTGGCGGTGGTGTTGGTGCTAATTGTTCTCAACAACACGCTGGTGGATTGGGTGGTAATGGGTCTGGTGGTAGTTTGAATGTCTTCGGCGGCGGTGGAAATGGTCACGGGTCTCACTACAGCTATGGGAATCATTCTGCAGGAAGATCCTATATGGGTGGCAGTCAACCTTCATCTCACTCTAATAGTAACTATTCTCATAATCATGAGGCACATGCAGCTTGGGGTGCTGGTGGTAATGGGTCCCGAGATAGTAACAGAGGTGCTAGAGGACGTGAAGGAGTTGTAGTCGTATATGAGTATTTTGGTTGATATAAATAACAACGAAGGAGTTTAAATCTATCATGGCAAAAATCGCTATTATATCCCGTGCTACTGGAGCAATCACAGATATTTGTGATGAGGAAGATAAATTTGAAATTTACGAAGGTCCAGATGCCGATATGAAATGGTGCGATGTGCCAGATGATTGCACACATGAGCATGTAATGATAAATGGGCAAGTTGTCCATCACTCAGAGTGTGAAGATCTTCGTGCAGCGGCAACTGTTTCTAGAATGGTTGGATATGGAGATGTGGGTGCACAACTAGATATGCAATATAAAGATTCTTTAGATGGTGGCACACGCTGGGTAGACCATATTAAAAAAGTAAAATCTGAAAATCCAGCACCATCATCTATTCCCCCATTTGTGCCAAATCCAAAGTTAATACAACTTCCAGGTAGAGCATCATGGGACCCATGGGTTGACAACTGGAAACCGCCACGCTAAAATAACTGAGTCTCAAGCATAATACATAGAGGTGGAGACACCTCTTTTTTTATATGAAAATTGAATCTATTTGTATTGTTGGTGGTGGAAGTAGTGGATGGATGTCTGCTGCTCTATTGTCAAAATCATTTCCAGACATTGAAATAGCATTAATTGAATCTAATGTCACAAAACCTATTGGAGTTGGAGAATCTACCCTAGGTCAATTCAATAGATTTCTTCATCGCTTGGAATTACGTGATGAAGAATGGATGTCAAAATGTAATGCAACATTTAAAACTTCCATTGCTTTTAAAAATTTTAGAGAAAATACTGGTGAGAGATTTCAGTATCCTTTTGGAAAATGGGATCTTAATGATGATTATAAACGAAATTTATTTGACTTCTTTGCGCTACAAAGCAGATATGGAATGGAGCAATATCCTCCAGAAGAGTTTGCTCGCTTCTATAATATGAATACTTATCTCGCAGATGAGTGTAAAATTGCAGAGACTATTCCTAATTCAAATTATGACTCGGAATGGGATACTGCCTATCATTTAGATGCTGATTTGTTTGGAAAATTTCTGAGAGATAGTATTGCTCTTCCCAATGGAGTCGTACATATCAAAGGAGATATTGAAAATGTTGTCAAAACACCAGATGGCACCATTAATTCTATTATCACAACAGATAATGATACAATCAGTGCTGATTTGTTTATTGATTGCACAGGATTTAAATCGTTGTTGTTAGAGCAACACATGGGAGTTGAGTTTAAATCATTTAATCATCAGTTATACAATGATAGAGCGTTAGCAACTCAGATTCCATATACTGATAGGATTAATCAGATGGAAACTTATACTGATTGTGTTGCAATGGATGCTGGTTGGATATGGAATATACCACTCTGGCATCGTGTAGGCACTGGTTATGTTTATAGCAGTAAATATATTTCAGATGCTGATGCTGAAAGAGAGTTTAGAGAATATCTATCAAATAGATACTCTGCAGAAGTTGCTGAGTCTGCACATCTTCGCCCAATTCGTATTAAACATGGAAAACATGAAAAAGCATGGGTAAAGAATGTTGTTGGTATTGGATTATCTTACGGATTTTTAGAACCATTAGAGTCTACAGGATTGATGACTACACATGAAAATCTCATGTTTCTAAGTGATATACTACAACGTAGAAATGGATTTGTGTCTAAAATTGACAGAGATAGTTTTAATTTTATCGTTGACAATGCGTTAGAGACAATGAAAAACTTTGTTGCTATGCATTACACATTGAGTCAACGAGAAGATACTCAATATTGGAAAGATATAATCACTCATGTTGATTTAAAATCTCAGGTTGGGGTGAAGCAATCAACATATATTGCTGCATCTGGACATTATAATATCTTGTTAAATCCAGAAAATATATACAATGATTCCAATTACAATGGACTTCCATATATCATGGCAGGTCTTGGATATAGACCTATTGTAGACTTTACAATAAAGGAAAGAAATGTTAATCTAGAAGAGTTAGAAATTTCTCACTCTAAATATCAACAAGACAGAGAAGTTATGTTAAATTGGGTACAACAACTTCCTTCACACTATGAATATCTAAGGGATAACATTTATGGGACTGATGAATATCTTTAAAAAGAAACTATGGGTTAGGTTTTATTCAGTTGACCCTGGTGTTGCTGAATTACAACCTTGGTTTCCAGCAAGAAAACTTCATAGAAAGTGGAGGACTGATGCATTAAAATTAACTGCAGATAAATCTAAACGTTGCCCATATCTTAAAGTAAAACATATGTGGGAGAAAGCAAATGCAGAACTAAGGAGAGAAAATTATAACCCTCCATCCCCTGGTCATGCTGTAACTTGCCCTGCAATAACTTCAATCATGGACTCTGGTTATGTACTTCCATGTCCAGCAGATATTCTAATTAAGATAGGTGATAACGCAATAGATTTTGAGTGGTTATCTCAAGGACTATTTAATGTCACAGTAGGAAATCCTCGATTTGTAACAGGACATATTCCACAACAAACTGAAGGTATGCGTCATTTAGTTGACCAAACAAAAGATGTTTTAGATACGACAATTAAACTTGAATTACCATGGAGAGTGCAAGCACATCCCGATGTTGTGTTTATTCAAATGCCTATTCCATATTGGGATGAAGATAGATTTACTCCACCCACAGGAGTTGTTGACCCATCATATTCGTATGAAATTAATTTACAATTGTTCTGGCATAAGTTAGACCCAGGTGAATATTTAATTAAAGCAGGCACTCCATTATGTCAGTGGGTGCCAGTGCATAGAGATTTTTTAAAAATGAAAGGATGGAATATTGTGGTTGAATCAGCAAATGATGAGGACTTTGCTAACAATCAAATTATGGAATATCAGAGGCGTATGCACTTTTTAGAATCCAGTAATTTAAAAGAGAGAATCAAAAATCATAAAGCAATTCTTGCCCTAAATAAAAACATTAAGAGGTTTATGTAATTATGTCTGAGCAAACTGTAACTGAAGTAAATCTTGCAGAACTAGCAGGAATACCAACAAGTGAAGAAAGTCTAGAAATTGATAAGAGTAAGGAAATTCAAGGACTTATTACTTTTGACCAATTAGTTAATAATTTTCTACAACAGCACTCTGATGCTGTAGAAGATTACAAAAAGTTGAGAGAAGCACTTGACAATATGCATTATACTTCTACAATCACTAAGATTTCTTTAGAAGAATTGCAATTTAAAAAAGATCATATTAATAAACTTGTTGGTGCAATCGAAGCAATGTCCTTATATAAGAAACATGTTGACCCAAGTGTAACTGATAAAGATTTCATATTTGAAGATGATTGAAACTAATTTGATATTTCCAACACCATTGTGGATTCAGGATGATGTTGGACTTGATAGAGATAAACTCTTAAAATTTGTTGACGTAGTGCGAAATGAAGACCCAGATGGGAGAGTAGTTAGTAACAACGGTGGATGGCAATCTCATGACTTTGTTGATGAAGTTATGAAAAATAATCCATTGCATGAGTTGAGAAGTAAAATTCTTGAAATGGCATATTATTGTGCAGACAAGTTTGGATTTCAAAATTATACATTACGCATTGTTAATCTTTGGATGAATGTAAATAATCACGGTCATAGTAATCTTATTCATAACCATCCAGGTAGCGTTATGTCTGGTGTTTATTATTTAAGTGTGCCTGATTGTTGCTCTGGGGCACTTAATCTCTATAGAGATCTTAATATTCAAATGATGAAAGAGTTTTGGGGAGCAGGTAATAATTTTAACAAAAACTCTAACTTAAATGAAGATGTAGTTACATTTTCTCCAGTAAATGATTATATGGTGATGTTTCCCTCTTGGTTATTACATTCTGTTTCTAAGAGTAACAGCGATGGGGAAAGAATATCTATTTCTTTTAATATACAAGCATTTTCAAATTATTATCATGAAATATATCCAGGTAAACAATCTTCTAGGAAAATCTTATCATTCTAGATTGTTTGATATGGTTAGTGGAATGAAAGGATTTCCGTGGTATTTTCTATCTGAAGATGTTGCATATACACCACACAGTTATGCTTTTGGTGATACAAAATTATTAGACATGAAACCTGAAGAAAAATCAATTGGTTTTACTCATCTCTTAATTGATAATCATGGTGTTGAAAGCCCATGGTTGCCCCATTTTGCCCCATTTCTTGATACTATAAAGGATGTAATGCCCGCCCCAATAGAATTTACTAGAGTTAGACTTGCATTACAATTAAATAATGGAAATGGTGGACATCATAATGGTGTGCACACCGATAGTGAAAAAGATCATTACGCTGCTCTATATTATTTTCATGATTCCAGTGGTGATACTGTATTTTTCAATGAGTATGATGACCCAAACTATGGTAATATAGACGAGAGATGGCATAAAGCACGTACGCAAGAATATACTGAGTGTAAAAGAGTAACTCCAAAAGAGAATACTTTATTTGCCTTTGATGGACATCAATTTCATTCATCAAGTAATCCATCTACAAATCCATATCGGATAATTTGTAATCTTAACTTTGTATCTGATTATGATATCTTCTCTTCTGACACAACTACATGCAACTAAAAAGTGGGCAATAAACGACGACCCACAGTATTGGCAAGGAATTGTTGAAGATCCTCATGTTTTTGCTACGTGGGATGAAGTTGAATTGTGCATTAATAATCCACAATTTTTTGATATGCAGTTGATTGATAAAGTGACTAACAAATATATCAATATTGTGCGGTATGACAGAGCATGGTCTAAACCTTCCTCAGATGCTAAAGATATTCGTGATGCTTTTATTGATGGACATACTTTAATTATCAATAACTTTGATTTAATTACTAGACAAAAGCAACAGATATTACAGCAGTTTGAAACTTATTTTCCAAATACAAAATCTGCTCTTCATGTATATTGTGGACTATCACCTAGTAAATCATTCAAAATACATGAAGATTTTGCAAATAATTTTATTATTCAAGTTGAAGGTATTACTCATTGGAAAGTTTATAAAAATAGGGCGTCTTATTTGGTAGATAGATATGCCTATGATATAGATGAAAAAGATTTAGAATGTGCTATTGATGTCGATCTAAAACCAGGAGACATGTTGTATATTCCAAATAGATGTTTCCACTATGCTCAACCTCAGGAAAAAAGACTTTCTATAAGTGTGCCAATGCAGCACATGGCAGACCACTTAAAATCCATTGATAGGAATTATTATGAGATACCTAGACCCGATTAATTTATATCCATACATTTATAAATCCCACTTTGATTTTAAGTTTGATACTATCAAAAGCAAAGTTGATGAGTTTATTGCTCAAGCAGATAGTTTCGCTAAAGAGAAAAAATTAGTTACTCTTGAGAAAGATGGTGGTATTACAACTGTGACAGTTTGTAGAACTACCCCACCACACACTTGGGATGAATTTGATGATTTCAAACCATGGTTATTTGACCAGATTAATGATATTTGGAATTATTGGAATCTTGCCCCAATGAATAAACATTTATCTGAATCTTGGATTAATATGCATCCTACTGGTGCATATACTGCTGAGCATCATCATCAAAATGTCCAAGTTGCTGTTGCTGCATATTTGAATGTGCCAGAGGATAGTGGTAGATTATTGATTAAAAATCCATTACAAATATACAAATTAGGAGAACCATTAATTTATCATTATTATGAAAGACACCAAGATTGGTTACCAATAGAAGTTAAAACCAATGATGTATTATTTTTTCCTGGATGGTTGACTCATAAAACAGAAAAGAATCTTTCTACTGATGATAGATATGTTATGTCATTGAATATTATGGGGAATTATATATGATTCAGATTACCGATACAAAATTAGATACAACTGAGTTTGTTGAGCAGTTTACTAATCTCCCCTATAGATGTAATCGCGTTGATGTGCCACCAACAAATGAAAATCCAGAGTTAGAATTGGCAGGGACATATTGGACACATCAATTATATAATTTTTGTCCAGTAGAAAATCCAACATATTTTCAAAGTGTTGGGTTAGATGGTTCTAATAATCCATTGTGGGAAGATATTTTAACATATCTTGAGGCAGTTGTGCCTGGTGTTCCTCCTCGTGATGAATGTTACTCTGCATATATTAATGTATTAAGATTTGGCAATTCTCCAAGTATTCATTGTGATGCCCCATATTTTGTGTCTAAAAATAAAACATTAATAGTTTATTTGAATCCTGTTTGGCATCCTGAGTGGGGTGGTGAAACTGTATTTTTTGATGATACATTAGATGCTAGATTTATTGTGCAACCCAGACCTGGTAGATGTATATTATTTGACGGTAGAATCCCACACACAGCGAAAGCACCAGGACTAAAATTTCTTTACAATAGATTTATTCTTGCGTTTAAGTATATGGATAAAGAGGAACGGGAAAAGTTATTTCATGAGCACGAGATGCAAAATAAACCACCAGTGTTTGACCAAGGTATCGCTGGATTCGATCCTAAAACTGTAAAGGAAATATGGAGTAATATTGATTACTATCGCCGTCGATAATGTATTTTTGTTAAATAGTAATAAGATGGCGAGGTGTGTTATGTTCCCAAAATCTGCTATCCTCACTGCTGAGGAAAAGTTTATAGTCAGACAATCTCTTTTCTTATATCAGAAGAATTGTTACGAAAAAATGGGTGATATAGCATCGTCTAAACGTGACCTTATAAAAAGTATTGTGGAAAAACTATCACTCTCTTGACATATGACTATTCCTCTGCTAATCTCAGAAAGCGTACCTAAAGAAATAGGAAACATTTTGAAATCTCTAGAAGTTGGACAATTCGCAAGATATAAAGGATTCACAGGTAAAATTGCATTTGTCGATGATGAATATATTACACTGTGTTTCTCTGAAACAGAACAAGATGAAGGGTCACGAAGATCACATATGGAATCGTGTTTGATAATTTATCATAATGAATGGGATGATCTCGAGATTGAAGATGCTCATTTTTATGATATCAAGAGTTATCGTGGAAAAGTGAATGACCATCCTGGTAATGAGTTGCTACCACCTGTGCCAGTCAGATAAGTGTCACTTGGTCTTGACCGCACGGTAAATCTGTTGTATATTACGGAGGTCGTCAGGGATGGCGACCAACAAAATTAACAACGGAGAAACACTATGACTAATCAAACTGCTGCAATCAACGCAATCGAGCAACTTACCCCTTGGGTGATTCGTGAAGTCAACCGTTATGTGCTGGAGATCTATCGCACATATGCTGGTAAGACGCTGCAGCATCAGAAAGATTCTATGAATACTGCAGATTTCACAAAACTCTTCCAATACATCGTGAATGATGTCATTGAAGAAGGTATTCGTGTCCTGGGTATCAACGGCAAACGCGAAGAAAATGTGGGTTATGACTATATCATCGAGGGTTGTGAAGTAGAGTTTAAACTTGGTGGTGGCGATAACAAATCGTCTTTCGCCACAGGTAACAAAACCTCTCACTTCGGTGGTGCTAAGACCAACCTCGTATGGTCTATCAAATACACCTTCAATAACAATCAGGTTGATAGTTTCGGAATGGTTGTGATTGATACTAACCTGACCGAATCTAACGTGTGGAAATCCTCAGGCGGTCGCAAAGACTCTTTTTCCACTCTCGAACTGCTTGTGGGTGAAGAAGATTGCATCCTCTCACAGTTTGGTGTTGTGAAACCAGCAACCAAGAAACTGCAATTCCTCACTCTGCCTACAGAAGTGCTGCTCTGATTCTCTACCTCTTGACAAATATCATGGGCATAGATACAATGTATCTGTGCCTTTTTAATGTCTTCATGGAGATTAATAAAACTTACAACATCAACTGCATTGACGGCATGAATCAAATGGATGCTGAGAGTATAGATCTCTGCATCACATCGCCACCATACGATGACCTTCGCACATATAATGACAGCAGCAAATGGGATTTCAATGTCTTCAAAGATGTTGCACACGCTCTCACTCGTGTGCTGAAACCTGGCGGTGTTATTATGTGGAATGTGGGGGATGCCACCATCAATGGTGGTGAATCTGGTAGCAGTTTTCGTCAGGCATTGTATTTCATGGAGGAGTGTGGATTGCGTCTGCACGATACTATGATTTACGAGAAGTCTGGTATTGCATTTGCTGCTGGTCCCCATAGTGTGCGTTATTCGCAAGCATTTGAGTATTGTTTTATCCTCAGCAAGGGTAAACCTAAAACAGTGAATATCATCATGGACAAGAAGAACAAGTGGGTAGGTATATCTTCATGGGGCAATGCTAAGGCAAGGAAGAAGACAGGCGAGTTGGAAGATGCTGGTAAAAAGAGTAAAGAAACAAGAGAATGGGGCGCCAGGACTAATATCTGGCGTATCGTTAATTCAGGTGGTTTCGGTCAATCCAGCAAGACATCTTACAAACATCCTGCTACCATGCCTGAAGAGTTAGCACGGGGTCATATCATTACCTGGAGTAATCCTGGTGATATTGTATTAGACCCATTCATGGGTAGTGGCACCACTGCACAGGTTGCATTGGAAGAAAACCGTAATTTCATTGGATTTGAAATTGACCCTGAATACTATGATATGTGTGTAAATAGAATTACACCATTCCAAGATAATTTACTTACTCGATTATCATGTTGAGAGCAAAAGCATTAGTTTATCCAAAAACTCATAAAGCAGTTGTTAATTATGCAAATTATTTGAATAGCAATCCACTGGTGCATATAGAGCATAAAGAAGCACAACGATGGTTTTTTTCTGCTATAGATAATTCAGACTATTGGTTTTGGGTTGATGTGCCAGAAGATGAAAATTGGTCGTTTAGGGAGTTAACAGATGGAGACAGTTGAATCACCACAATATGATAAAGATAGTTTGAAAGTAACAGAGAATGAGGATGGATCATTTGCTATTGAATGGGACCCTGAAGATCCTGTTTGGTATATACTTAATGATATGAATGAAGAGCAAATAAGTGAGTTTTTTTCTAACGCCGTTGCTCAATATATTAAAGACCTTGACCTAGATATAGGTGACCTAGAAATTACCCCTGAGGAAACAGACAATGTATCAATTCACGATGACTGAAGTGCCAGGCGAAACTGACGCACCATGCAGTGATATAAATTATCACAGACAACAGTTACAAAAATGTGTGGCGGATATGGAAGATATACTCACATCATATGTGGAAGAAGATGTTCTTACACCTGGTGAGTTTGCAAAATGTTTTCGTGATGCTCTTCAACGTATGAGTGCATATCACAAATCACGCACACAACTTCTTGATGATTGCGAAACTTTACTATTCACTAGAAACGATGGATGAAGCAAATAAAGCAGTTAAAGCATACGAAAAAGTGCAAGAATTATTCGGCAAATATAGTGAAGAAGTAATGAGTGCTGATGAATTAAATCAGTCCATCATGGATAGAATCAACGCATCTCAAGAATTGCTACAGATATTGACCGATGCCGATAAGGCGCGAGGTGGTGACAATTATTAAAGTGGCACACTGGGTCTTGCAACTGCCCCAAATGTCCAATATATTACCTAGGCAATCAAACAACGCTCATGACTCCCGACACTTATTCTTTCTCTGGTGATGCTGTTACCTTCCTTGGTTTGGTTGGTGTTGCTTCGACGCTGCTTATTGTTGTTACTGCTTTCCGTCGTTACTACAACTCTCCTCTTCGCAAATGATTTATCTTGTCCAACTTTATGTTGGTGGAAAACTATTTACTGAAGAGGTGCAAGCAGTAAATGCACAAGATGCACGTCAAACTGCTTTAGCGCGTAATCCAAAGGCAAAAGTAGTAGGTGTTAACGTACGCTTCTAATTTAACCCCCACAAATACACTATGACTATCGAAGGACGCCCCACATTGCAAGTCGATTGGGATGCTGAATACAACAAGCAATGTAAAAGTCGCCTTGTTGATTCAGTACATGAATATCTCGAAAATGACTGCCCTGCAGATGAGTTCGTAGGCACTCTGATTGAAACCCTCAACGAGTCTATTGAATATCATCAAAAACATATTGCTCGTTGTCAGCAATATCTAGATTCCATCTCCACCGTTAAGTAAAAGGACCGCAATTCTTATGACTATGCTTTACGACGAAATCCTGAAATCTGAAGAGAATGATTTGGTTAATAAAGTGCCAGAATTGATTGAGGAGCAACTTGAATGTCTCAAGATTGATTATATCACTCAGCGACTATTTGATATGAAACGCGGCGGAGTGTATGATTATGCATTTGATTGTTTTTGGGACTCTCTTAAAGGTCTTCATCAAACAGATGTAATGAATCAAATTGTAGAGTTTTACGATGAAGATTGGTTAAAAGATAGGATTAAAGGTATTCCTGATGCAGATGAGTTTCAAAAACATCATGAGTTTCTCCATGGATCGTAAATACGTTATTACTTTTGCCCTTTCCTTTCTTGCCATAATCGGATGGAATCTATTTTTGATTCAACGAGATGACAAACTGTATAAGGCATACTATAAAGAAACTGCCAAAGAACAGTATTGTGCATCTCTGAAAGTCTGGCACCCAGACTGCCAGGTAGAGTGACAGTTGGACAACTGTCCATTCACGCCCCCATGACGGTCAATGGTGTGCCTATAATACAGGTATGCAAAACAACCACTACGTCCAACAGATCCTTTCCCAAGGCAAGGAACCCAGCAAGGCACCCGCTGCCACTGCCACCTATCCCCGTGAAATCCACGGGCGAGTCTTTCAGACTGAGGCGGAGTACCGTGAGGCACTCCATGACTTCCTGAATGGCATGTGACAGTTGGACAACTGTCCATTCACGCCCCCATCGCGGTCGATGGTGTGCCTATAATACAGGTATGCAAAACAACGACCCCATCTCTCTCGCTCTCACTGCTGACTTCGAAATGCTGAAACTCCACATGGAATCTGACCTGCAAGCATACATGTGCGACACTCATCTTCCTGTTGAAGATTGTGTCGATTGGGTGTGCGATCGTTTCAATCTCGATTGCACTGATGACCTTGTTGATTGGGTCTTTGATGTCTACGATGCTTTCTGGGGTAACTGATGAAAATGTATCGCGTTCAAGTTGAGTGCTACGATGGATGTACCACTGTTTGGTATGAAAGATCCAAGGCAAAGTCTGCCGTCGATTTGATTCTCCGTCGTGTCTACAGTCAACTCTGTGGACTCAACATCAAAGAAATCTCCGTTACTCCTTCAGTCTGAAATGAATTACGACATTGATGAGCGTCAAACTAGCATCGACAACATGGGTGATTCCCTGTTTGAAATGTTGCAATCTGCTGCTAATTGTGGTAATGTAGGTAATGCAAAAGCAATCCACGATGAATGGATTGTTGATGGTAATGACCCCGAAGATAATCACTATGAGTTTATCTTTTTGGATAAATTAGAATGACACATCACGATTTACTGATTGACACTTTGATGACATATCTTTATGATTCTTATATCAAAGGTCGTAATGATGAAACCTGGGACTTCTATCTCGATGGTGAAGTAAAAGCACAGGAAATCCTAGAAGTAGTTGAAGAGTTTCAACAAATGAGATGTAAATTAGGTAATAGAAAAACTTATACACAATGGAGGGCATCTGACTGATGGCATTAGCACAACAAGTAACAGATTCATTAGATGAAGCAACATCATCATTGCGTAATGCATTAGCATTTGCAGCACGACAAGAGCGACCAATCGTTTGCACATCTATTTCAGAGATGTTATGTCGTATTGAACAACTTAAGTCATTTGATGGATTGCTAGATAAAATGGATAAAATGCAAGATGACATTAGTAGGCAATTAGGAGATGATTAGTATTCTCTTTGGGGTAGTTGGTTTTGCCCTCGGATATAAAGTCGGTTTTTTCTACGGTTTTAAGTGCGGGCGCGATGATGAAGCGGTGCTCGCGAGAATTATCGAAAAAGAACGAAATCTCTCTAGTCATAGCAATGTATCTCACGTACGCGACCCCTGGGATGATTCTGCCAATGGTGTTGCCTGAGTCAATTTGCCATAAGCAACGCTAATCGGTCAACCTCTTGACTCCCCACCCGATCCCCCCTATATTACCTAGGTAATCGAAAGACACCAAGTGCAACTGTCCACCACTTCTCAAATCGACGGCAATCCCTCCATGACTGTTGATTATTTCCCTGTGAAAGATAACACTCGTTTCATGCTGAAAGTGCTCAAGTTTCAAGGTTTCGGAATGAGCACCAAATGTATCACCAAGAGTGAGTTTCAACGTGAAATCAATGAGCGTATTGGTTTCGGTTGGGAAGTGACTGGTTTCAACACTACTCCTCAACTCGTCAATCCTATGAATGGCGCCTGTTGATGAATGTAGTTGACCTTTCTATCCTTGCCACCTTCATTCTTTTAGTTGGTGGCATTGTATTTTTCTTCAAAGCAATTTACCGCTAAGTACACAACGTTATGGCAACCCGCTCTCGCATCGGTCTTCAACTCGCAGACGATTCTGTGCTCTCTATCTATTGTCACTGGGATGGTTATCCTGAGTACAATGGTGTCAAACTTCAGCAACATTTCAACACTCGTGAGAAGGTTGCTGAGTTGATTGATGGTGGTGATATCAGTGCTCTCTATACCAATGTCGGTTGGGATAATGAGACACTACCTGAAACTGGTCCTCTCTATTATTCTTCTCGTGGTGAAGAGAATCGTGGTCCTCGTCATGACTGGCGCATCAGCGATTATCTCACGCAAGATGCAGAAGAATATGCCTATCTCTTTACCACTGATGGTGAATGGTTGTGCTACGATACTTGTAAGTGGCATGACGTAACTTATCTTGAAAGTGTAAAGATTCCCCAGGAGCAGGTGACAGCAGCATAACTGTCCACTGGGAGCAGCAATGCTCCCATTTTGCTCTATATTACATAGGTAATCAAACAACAGACCCATGCTCTGGCAAGACCGCAACGGCACCTGGCACTCTACTCAATCTCCCATCGATGCTAAAATCGAGCAAGCAATGATTGCAGACAATGCTGAAAAAGTGTGGACCGAACGTGAATTGTCTGGTGATGCACTGTTTGACGAACTCTTTGGCGGTTGATTCCACTTTCCTTCAACAATTCTCATGACTGCTACTACCTTTGACCAATTTGTTGCAGAGCAAGATGCTCGCAACACTGTGCAACTCAATGTCACCAAATGGACTTGGTTGTTGTGTGATGCTCTGCGTCAAAACTTTATTGATTACAGTCTTCGTAATCATTACAAGTCTCTTCAACGTGGAGAAGATACTAACTATCACGAAGCATGTATTGTTGACTTGAAGAATGGTCATTGTGCTTATGACTTTACTTTTGAGAGTGGTAAAAAATATCATAAAGTTATCATGAGCATTGACAATGGTGGCAGACTGCCCGACTCTCGTAGTGTGCATTGCTTCATTGACAAGAAGACTGGTGAAGTATATAAGTCTGCATCTTGGAAGTCTCCTGCTAAAGGTGTACGTTTCGACCTGCGTAATATCAAGCAACGTGAATGGTTGTTTGCACATGCAGACTGGGCAGGTCATTATCTCTACGCTCGATAGTATAATTGAAACCAGTTACCAAACTGGCACATTCTCACCCCCTGGAGACCCCTGGGGGTGCTTATAATATCTGAGCAATCACAGATTTCATGAAACTTCGTCCCCACCAGATTCGTGCACTTGATGCAATGCGTCAACATTGCAAAGGTCAAATTGTCATTCCTACTGGTGGTGGCAAGACTTTTGTGATGATTCACCATACGCTGCATCTTCTCAACAATCCCCGCACGATTGTTGTTGTTGCTCCGCGTATTCTTCTTGCTACTCAACTGTGTGATGAGTTCGTGCAAGAGTTGCAGGAGCATCCTCACAATGCAGTGCATGTATGTCATGCTCACAGCGGAGAATCGCACTATTTTCACTCTACCAACAGTGACAACATTGCGCTTTTCAATAATACTGCGCGAGCAGCAGGTGAGTCCTGCATCATATTCACTACCTACCACAGTTTGCCCCGCATTGTTGATGCTGGCATCGACGTAGATTGTATCTATTTTGATGAGGCACACAATGGTTGCGCGAAGTCTTTCTTTGTGAGTGTTGCTGCGATGTCTGACATGGCACAATCTTGCTACTTCTTCACTGCAACTCCGCGCATCTCTCAGAAACATGACCGTGGCATGAATTATGTGCCTGTGTGGGGTAACGTTATCGAGAATGTGCCCGCACCTGAGTTGATTGCTGGTGGTAGTATTATTCCTCCCACTATCGTACCTTTTCACACTGAGCATACTGTAGACAAGCAGAATCCGCATATTGTGCACTCTAACACTGTGCAAGATATCATCGACAATCTCGATGAAACTCATGCTGCTAAGGTGTTGGTTGCTGTGCCATCTTCCAAGGTGCTCGGTAACATCCTCGGTCACACAGATATCATCAGTCAACTGCAAGAGCGTGGATACGATGTACTCCACGTCACATCCAAGTTCGGTGCTTATGTCAATCAAACCAAAGTCAATCGCGAAAAGTTCTTTGAAACTCTCACTCAATGGGGTAAAGATGAAGCGCGTAAGTTTGTTCTCTTTCATTACAGCATCCTGTCGGAAGGTATCAACGTCCCTGGTCTCACTCACACGATACTTCTGCGGAATCTTAACATCGTCGAAATGGCACAAACTATCGGTCGCGTTATCAGACTTGATAGGAGAGATTCCGCTGACATTGCGAGCGGTGCTATTCCTCCTGGCGCTCTGCATTTGTATCGCAAATCCACTGGTTACGTTACTGTGCCTGTGCATCGCAATTATGGTCCCCAAATTATCAAACGACTGCAGCGAGTAGTTGATGAGATCTTTGTGAATGGCACCGCTCCCACCGCTCTCGTGTGACCTGGTGTCCTACCATCACAAACACCATCAGCACCGCTGTAGTGGACACTATGACGAACTGTCCACCAGAGGTCGCCAGGCGCCCCCAGAGACCCTATATTAAAGAGGTCAAGGGGGGAAAGACCTCCCACACTTAATTCCCAATCGTGAATCGTCAAGAACTTCTCGAAGCATACATCGACCGCATCCTTGACAACATGTCCACCAAAGATTTGATGCGTTTGGTAGGCGACCAGATCGAAGAAAATCTCTCTGGTTATAGCGACGAGGAACTGATTGCAGAGGTTGAAGAATACTATCCTGAACTGCTGGAAGGTTGAATCATGGCA
>Ga0194126_10002848_pt1 | contig 27808 bp, 15 predicted proteins | sample TA2KigC150mmetaG_FD_148641 | JGI IMG/M metagenome (GOLD analysis project Ga0194126, IMG submission 148641) | Freshwater microbial communities from Lake Tanganyika, Tanzania - TA2015035 Kigoma Deep Cast 150m | ecosystem: Environmental > Aquatic > Freshwater > Lake | place: Tanzania: Lake... | reverse complement strand
TCCTAGCAGCGGATACACCCGATCACGGCCGCCGGCCCCTGGGCCAACAGTGCGGCCAGATCCGGCCGGCGCGCGAGGACCTCGGGCAGGTCGATTATCCCAGGAGATCCCGGCGCAGCCTTGCCGCGAAGGTATCAATCAATCTGTCGCTCCTGCCCGGGGCCGCGGCGACGAATGAAATCACGGTTTATGGCGAGTGGGACCGGCCGGCGGGTGGCCGGGTGGATGAGCGCATCGCGCCGCCGCGCGGCGGACGCATCGTGGTGTCGCTTCCGGCCGGCGGGGGCCTGCTCGTGCACGTCAATTCACCGCCGGCCCCGCCGCCGCTGCAGATGTGATTGAAACGGAAGATCAGTGCCACCGCGGTTGCCGCTGCCTTAGAAATACCCGCCTTGGTCCGTGATCTGTCGGACGCTCTGCCCCTCGGCCACCCAGCCGAAGATCTTCTTTTCGTTGGCGCGAATCTCCTCCGCGCGGACTAGCACTTCGTAAGCGATGTCGCGGGGCACGACGACGACGCCGTCGATGTTGCCCAAGATTACGTCGCCGGGTTTGATCACGACGCCGCGAATGAGGATGGGCACCTGGTAGTGCGTGATGAGGCAGCGGCCGAGACTGCCGTTGGGGATCCGGTATTTGTAGAAGACCGGGAAATCCTTCTCGAGGATCTGGTGGGTGTCGCGAATGCCACCGTCGATCAGCGCGGCCTTGATGCCCTTGCCGACCGCGGTGGCGGTCATGACGCCGCCCCAGAGCGTGGCCTTCTCGTCGTTGCTGGTGTCCCAGACGACAAAGGCGCCGGCCTTCATTTCGTCGAGCATCTGGGTGCGGAACGACATCTCGCCGGTGATCTTCACGTTGGGCGCGCTCTTCACGGTGAAGGCGATGCCGGCCACGGTGCGTTCGGGCCGGAGTGGGATGAGCTGGCCGATGCCCTGGTCGAGAAGCGCGTGCTCGCGCAGCACGTCGCTGATCGCGCCGGTGTAGAGCTGCTCGTAACGCGCGAGCAGTTCCGGCACGGGCACGGGGAACTCCCGGGTCGAGATGGTCTCGCGGGCGGCGATGAGCTTCTCGAGTTTCATCATCTTGGCTTCCTTCTGGAGAAGCCCTTCCGGTTGGGTGGTTGGATTCATGGAAACGAATGTGTCTCTGTCGTTCATGTTTGGGCGTATGTGGACTGGATCCCTTGCAGGACCGAATACATTGCGAGCCGGTCAGGTTTCTGTCCCTTGGTCCTTTGGTCTTTTGGTCCCTTGGTCTGAGGCGCAGCCTCGCTACGAGTACGGGATGCCCGACGCATCGAGGATGCCTTTCATGTAGCCGAGGGCGAAGAGGCGGCCGAGGTAGGCGTAGCCGTGCGGCAGGTCCTCCTCGCCGGCGAGCGATGGCACGTGGTCGACACGGATCGGGCCGCGGAATCCGATCTCGTGGTAGAGTCGCAGCATCGCGGGCATGTCGGTCGGGCCGGCGTCGTGAAACGTCTCGGTAAAATCCGAAGCCGTGCCCTCGATGTCGCGGAAATGCACAAAGGCGATTTTGTCCGCGAAGCGTCGCGCGGTGGCGGGCAGATCGCAGCCCATCGCCTTGAAGTTGGCCTGGCAGAAGGTGAGGCGATGGGACGGCGAATTGCTCAGCGCCAGCGCGCGCGCGAAGCCCTCGGGGTGCGAAAAAATCCGGCCAACGCCGCGCAGCGGAGAGAGCGGGGGATCGTCCGGATGCAGGCCCAGCGCCACACCCGCCTTTTCCGCCGCCGGCAGCACCGCGCGAATGAAGTAGGTGTAGTTCTCCCAGAGTTTTTCCTCGGACACCTGATCCTCGGGCGCGACGGGGGCGGGGTCGAGGGCGGCGAGTTGGAAGCGGTTGGTGAGAGCGCCGCCGCGGGTCGGCACGTGGGTGTGCGTGCGGCACCAGCCGATCGTCGCCATGAAATTGTAGCAGAGCAGGGGGATGCCAAGCTCGCCCATATTCGCCAGCATGCGGCCGTAGAGCGCGAGATCCTCGTCGCGGCCGGGCCGGCCGAGCTTGATGCGGCGCATGTCGAACTCGTCGCCTTCGAGGCCGATCAACTGCAGGCCGGCGTCAGCAAAGTTCCGCTGCACGGTGCGCAGGGCGTCCCGGTCCCAGGGCGGATTGAGCCCGGTGTCGCGCGGGTGGCAGCGGGCGATGGCGTGGGTGACGCCCACCTGTCGGGCGTAGTCCCAGGAGCGATCACGCTTGGGCGGGAGAAAGTCGGCGAGGATCATGGGGGGACGGGGACGGCAAGGTCGGACGCAGGGTCCGGTCAGCTCCTGCCGCCGGCGACCTCGGGCGCGGTGCCTTGCAGCAACGCGCTGCAGCGGGCGGCGGTCTGGGCGACGGTGCGCTGGTGCTCCTTGAGCTGGGCCCCGGCGAAGTCCTCGCGAAACCCGATGGCGGTCAGCGCCGCGATCACGCCGCCGCTGCGATCGCGCAGCGGGGCCGAAATGGCAAAGATCGTTGGCCGGTAGCTGCCGGCGTCGGCGCAGAAACCCGTGCGGAGGACCTGGCGGACGCGACGAGCGACGTTGACCCGCGCTTGGAATCTCCAGCAGTCCGGCGGCGCGGCGTCGATGATCCGCTGCCGGGCCGCCTCGTCCAGCGCGCTGAGAAGCACGGCGCCCGAGGCGCCGATCACCAGGGGAAACGCCCCGCCCATCTTCACGTGGACCGAGGCGGAGCGCGGCGACTCGGCGCGGAAGATGGTGATGTCGAAGTTGCCCCGGCGGACCGAGAGTTTCGCCGTGAGCCCCGTTTCCCGGCTGAGGGCGAGCAACGGATCCCGCACGGTCTCGATCAGGAGTTCGTGCCGCACCAGCGGCTGCAGGAGCGGCAGCAGTCCGAAGGAGAGCTCGTACTGCCCGCCCTCGACCTGCCGCACCCAGTCCTCCTGCGCGAGTGTCTGCAACAGGCGGTACATGGTGGAGTGGGGGACCCCGAGCGTCTGCTCCAACGCCTTCATCGTCGTGTTGCCGCGGCCCTCGGCGATGAGACGCAGCACGGCGATCGACTTTTGCAGAACGGGAATCGTGTACGAGGGCATGGGGGAAACGGCGGGCGGCCGGCTGGTGCGCACTCCAGCGGGCGCGCACCCGGCGGGCAATCCTCAATTCTCTATTGGACAAAAAAGCCAATTAGCGGAATTGACGCCCCGGCCGCCGGCGGTCGGCGTAGGCCCATCGCCCGGGGCCTGCATGCGAGCAGTTCGGTCAACTCAACACCCCGTCTTCGCCATCGTTTCCATCCTCTCCCAAATGAAAACCCTGCACCCCTCGTTCCCCGTTCGTCGTCTGGGCCGCGTCGTCGCCCCAATCGTGTTCTTCGCCGCGTCGTCGCTTTCTGCGCAGGCTCCCGCGCAGAAGCCGCAGGACGAGGAGGTGTTGGTGATGTCGCCCTTCACCGTGCAGACGAGCAGGGACATCGGCTACGAGGCGAGCCGCACCCTCGCCGGCATGGGGCTGAACACCAAACTCACGGACCTCGGTGCGTCGGTGTCAGTCGTGACGTCCAAGTTTCTCGAGGACACCGCCTCGACCAAGCTGGGCGACGTGCTGGTCTACCAGGCCAACATGGACGTGAAGGGCTTTGGTGGCGCCATCTCCGGCGTGACCCCGGCCCTCGGCGGCGTGACCGGCGAGTCGCCGCTGAGCAACGGCCCGGTGGGCACGCGCGTGCGCGGCCTGGCCGACGCCACGCTGGCGCGGAATTTCTTCCGCAGCATCATCCCCACGGAGGGCTTCAACACCGATCGCGTGGAGATGAACCGCGGCGCGAATGCCCTGCTCTTCGGCGTCGGCAGCCCTGCGGGCATCGTCAACACCTCGACCACGATGGCGGAGTTGGGCCGGGGTTTCGGGAGCATCGAGTTCCTCGGTGGCAGCCACGGCACGTGGCGGACCGCGCTCAACTACAACGCCGCCCCGGTGCGAGGTGAGTTCGCGGTGCGCGCCGCGGCCGTGCAGAACCGGGAGCGCTATCAGCAGAAGTTTACCTACAACGATGCCGATCGCCGCTACGTCGCCGGGGGCTGGGATCTCAAACCCCTCCGCGACCGAGGTATCCTGGTGTCCACCACGCTCCGCGCGGCCTACGAGAGCGGGAGGATTACCTCGAACAATCCCCGCGTGCTCACGCCCTCGGATCGCCTGTCGTCGTGGTTCGACGCGACCCTGCCCGACAACCTCAAGGCGCTCGGCGCGCGCGGCAAGGTCAGCTACGACCCGACCACCGGGCCCTTCAACCTCTTCAACGCCACGCTGCGCAACGCCACGATCGGCGTGATCGACAACGTCAATCGCTCGCCCACCTTCTTCTTCCAGGACGTGAACGCCACTGCCCCGCGCGACAACATCCCGCGCACCGCCTCGGGCCAGACCTTGCTCGGCCGCCCGCTGGTCTCGAACAACGTCTTCTATCCTTCCTCGGGCCTCACCGGCACGGCGGTGGGCGCCTACTCCCGCGAGATGAGCCGGGTGCGCCTCGACTACAGCATGCCCGATCAGACCTTCTATCTGGCGGAGAATCTCGCCGACCCATCCGTCTTCGACTTCTTCAACCACCTTCTGGCCGGGCCCAACTCGGAGGGATCGTCCCGCCTGAGTTCGCTCGACCTTTCGCTGCAGCAGCTCCTCCTCAACCGCACCGCCGGACTCGAAGTCGCCTTCAACCGGCAGACGTGGGACGAGGGCCTCGCCAGCCTGATGTCGCAGTCCACCCCCTACATCGCGATCGACGTGCAGACCCGCATGTGGACCGGTGAGCCGAATCCGAACTTCGGCCGCCCGTTCATTTCGACGGCCGGCGCGGTGAGCTACAACGCGCAGAAGATCGAGACCAGCCGGGCGAAGGTCTTCTACGAACTCGATCTGCAGGCGATGATCCGCAATCGCCTCGGCGCCGCCCTGGGCAAACACACGTTCTCCGTCCTGGCGCAGCGGGAGACGCTGCGGACGCAGTCGCACGGCGGCGGTTCGATGTTCTACACCCCCGATCGCTGGACCAACGGCAACAACCAGGCCCGCGGCGCCTCTCAGAGCAAGCAGATCGTCACCTGGGTTTACCTCGGCTCCTCCCTCGCCAACGCCGCTTCGCCCAGTGGGGCCAACCTGCCCGGGCTGCAACAGAACCTGATGCATTTCCACAACGAGGTGAACGGCAAGGGCGTGGTGATCTCCCGCGTGCCGGCGCCGAGCGCCGCCGTCGCCGCCCAGCCGGCCTACAACGTTGCCACCACTCCGGTGACCGTCCTGCGCGAAGACCGTCGCGCGTCGAATACGGCGCAGAGCGCGAGCATCAATGAGCGGACGCTGGACTCGCAGGCCTTCGCCTTGCAGAGCAATTGGCTGGCGGACCACCTGGTGTCGACCGTCGGTTGGAGAGAGGAGAAGTCGAAGATTCTGGGCATCAATGCCCCCCCTGAGGCGACTGGCGAGGGCTACGTGCTGGTCGACGATCCGAGCTTCACGCTCGGCAATCCCACCATCGTCCCGCAGCTCTTCGACAAACGGCTCTTCGCCGGCAGTGTCGTCGCCAAGCTGCCCGCCAATTGGTTGAAACGCGTGCCGCTGCTTTCCGCGCTTAACTTCTACTACGGCTCCTCGGAGAACTTCAGCCCCCCGTCGGGCCGCACGGTCGATGCCTTCGGCAAGGAAATCGCGCCGCCGCGCGGCATCACCAAGGAGAAAGGCTTCTACTTCGAGGCCTTCGACGGCCGGCTGACGACCCGTGTGAACTTCTTCGAGACGACCCAGACCGGCAGCTTCAACGACCCGGTGGGGAACGTGGCCGCGGCCCTCGTCAACATCCACACGAGTGTCTCCAACATGGTGCGCAGCGGCCAGATTGCCGATGGGGGCAACGGCCTGCCGCGCGGCTACATCGCTCCGCCGCAGGCGCTGCTCGACCTGTTCAACTGGCGGGTGCAGGGCGGCACGGTGTCGTCCACCAACCCCGGCGTGCGCGACACGAGCGACTTCGTGACGAAGGGCGCGGAGATCGAGTTCCTCTTCCGCCCGAAACGCGGCCTCTCCTTCATCCTGAATGTGTCCGAGCAGGAATCCGTGCGCAGCAACACCGGCGCCGCCACCCGCGAGCTGCTCTTCACCACGCCGACCTCGAGCGGCAAGCCGCTCGCCACCGAGTGGCAGGCGGACTGGGCGTACCAGATTCCGCTCAACGTCGGCGCCATCCCCAACATCGGCAGCCGCACCGATGTGAACATCCTCGCCAACAATTTCCGCATCAATGGCCTCGACCGTTTCAATACCGCCGCCGCCGCCGATGGCGCCGTCGTGCAGGAGCTGCGGAAGTATCGGGCCAACTTCGTCGGCAACTATGAATTCCAAGGCGAACGCCTGAAGGGTTTCGGCGTCGGCTCCGGCATCCGCTGGCTCGACAAGCCCGCCATCGGCTTCCCGGTGGCGACCTTCGAGTCTGACCTCAGCCCCTCCGACGGAGTCGCCGAGCCCACCGACCTTCGTCTTTCCGATGTGCGGAGCCCGTTCTACGGGCCGAGCGAGACGCGTTTCGATGCCTGGATTTCGTACCAGCGGAAAATCCTGAAAGGGAAGGTCGACTGGAAGACGCAGCTCAACGTGCGAAACCTCTTCACGCACAACCAACTCATCCCCGTCGGCATCAACCCCGACGGCCGCGTCGCCGTCTGGTCGATCGCCGAGGGTCGCAAGTTCACGCTCTCGACGAAGTTCTCGTTCTGAACCTTGTAGCCGGGGTCGCTGACCCCGGGAAACCCGACTACGATTCTCGTCCCAGCTCCTCCGGGCTTCGCGAGCCAGCCCACAACGAGCTGCGACCAAACGAAGGACGCCGAACCACAAGAAAACGAACGCCATGCGCTGCATACTCGCCGTTCTTTTCGTTGGCGCCTCTGACGCCCCGGCCTTCGAACTCGCCGCCCCCGGCCGCACCGCCTCCGTGCTCGTACCGGCCAGCGAGCCCGAATGCGTGCGCTTCGCCGCGCAGGATCTGAGCAACGATGTCCATCGCATCACCGGCCAGCGCCCGGGCGTGGTCAGCGAAGGGACGGCGGACGTCGTGCTCGTTTCGCTGAACCAGCCGGCGTCGGCCGCGCTGCTGGAAAAACTCGCGCCCGGTTTCGGCGACGGCCTGAAGGGCAAGTGGGAGGCCTATCGCGTCGAGACCGTCGGCTCGCGCCTGATCATCGCCGGCAGTGACGAGCGCGGGACGATGTTCGGACTCTACGCCTTCATCGAAGAAAAGCTCGGCGTCGACCCGCTGCATTTCTGGGCGTCGCGCGCCCCCGCGAAGCGCGACACGCTGGCGTGGGGGAGCGTGAAGCTCAGCTCGGGCGAACCGACTTTCAAGTTCCGCGGCTGGTTCATCAACGACGAGGACCTGCTCACGGAATGGAAGGAGAGCGGCGGCAAGCGGAACATCGACTATCCGTATTACGGCCAGGTCGTGCCGCGCGAAGTGATGCGGCACATCGCGGAGGCTTTGGTGCGCAGCCGGTACAACCTGATTATCCCGGCCAGCTTCATCGACCTCATGAATCCGCCGGAGGAGGCGCTGGTGCAGGAGTGCGCCCGCCGCGGGGTGTTTTTGTCGCAGCATCACATCGAGCCGCTCGGCGTGAGCGCGTTCTCGTACTTCAATTACTGGAAGGCGCGCGGCCGCGACCTGAAGTACTCCTATTTCAGCCACCCCGCCGAGGTGCGCGAAGTGTGGACCGCCTACGCGAAGAAGTGGGCCACCTATCCCAATGTGATCTGGCAGCTGGGCCTGCGCGGCATCGCCGACCGGCCGATGTGGATGGCCGATCCCAACACGCCGCAGTCCGATGCCGACCGCGGCCGGCTGATCTCCGAGGCGATGGCCGAGCAGGTGAAGATTCGCCACCAGGTTGCGCCGGGACGATCGCACCTTCTCTCGACGACGCTTTGGGCCGAGGGCTCGCTCTTGAATCAGCAGAAGCTGCTCACGATCCCCGAGGGCACGATCATCGTCTTTGCCGACAACTCGCCGGGCTGGAAGTGGCAGCAGGACTTTTACTCGACACCGCGGAATCCGAAGAACAGCTACGGCGTGTACTATCACCACGCCGTGTGGGGTTCCGGCCCGCACCTGGTGCAGGTGCCGTCGCCGCAGCGGACGTTCGAGTGCCTGCGCACCGCCGTTGCGCACGGGGCCGGCACCTATGCGATCTGCAACGTGTCCAACGTGCGCGAGTTCGTGCTCGGGATCGACGCCACGGCGAAGATGACCTGGCGGATGCCGGGCTTCGACCCCGAGGCCTGGCTCGCCGGCTGGGTGCGCGAGCGTTTCTCCGCCCGACGGGAGGAGGTCGCGATGGCCTATCGGGTGTATTTCAACGCCTGGCAGATCCACGACGAGCGGCAGGTGCCCTTCCTGATGGATGGCCAGATGGCCGCCTTCGGCAACGGCACCGTCGGGCAAATCGCGAAAAAACTCGGCGCGAAGAAAATCGGTGGCGGCGTCGCGGCGGAGCCGCCGGTGCAGCCAGCGCGGGCATCGAGTACGGTGTCCAGCACCGAAGTGGGCGATACCTTCTACCGGTCGCTTTCCGACATGCACCCCAAGGTCGCCCGGCGCGAGCTGATCCGACGCGTGGCGATGCAGCGCGCCGCGCTCGACCTGGCTCTCCTCCACGCCCGCGCTGCCGCCGCCGCGCTGCCGGAGAACGAGGCGGCGTTTCTGCGCGACAACCTGATTCATCAGAGCGCGGTCGCGCGGCAGATTTGTCTCTGGCTCGAGCAGGTGGAGGTCGCCCACGAGGCGCTCGACCTCGGCCACCTGCCGGCTTGCACCGAAGCCCTCGCAGGGGCCGAAGCGGCTTTCGCCCGGATTTTCGTGCTGTCCGCGGACTACTGCCGCGGTCCGTGGGATAACTGGTATCGCGGTGCCACCAAGCTCAACCTCGAGGGGACGTTGAAGCGGACGCGCGACGTGTTGCAACAGTCGCGGCTCAGCGCCGCCAAACCGTGACACCTCCCGTGCCCGCCGCCCCTGCCCACAAGATTCCCGCCCGCGCGTGGGGCATCGTCGTTCTCGTCTCGCTCGCGCTGTTGTTGTTCATCCTCGATCGGCAGGTGCTGTCGGTGCTCAAGACCACGCTCAAGGTGCGCATGGGCTGGACCGACCAGGATTACTCGTGGCTCATGACGAGTTTCAGCGTGGCCTACACCGTCGGCTCGATCGTGGCGGGCCGGTTCATCGATCGGATGGGCACGCGTCTCACGGCCACGCTCGCCATCGGGGTGATGTCGCTCGCCGCGATCCTTTGCGGGACGGCGAGCAACCTCTACGAGATGCTGGCGGCCCGCGTCCTGCTCGGTTTCGCCGATGCCGGCGTGACGGTCTCGGCGGTGGTCGCGGTGGCCCGCTGGTTTCCGCCCGAGCGCCGGGCGACGGCGATATCGTTCAAGACGCCGTTTGGGCTGATGGGCTTCGTGATCGCGCCGCCGATGGTCGCGCTCATCACGCAGCATTACGACTGGCACTACGCCTTCTTCATTCCCGGCGGTTTCGGTCTGCTCGTGCCAGCCGTCTGGTGGTGGCTCGACCGCAACCCGCCCGACTATGGCGTGGCGCCGGAGCCGAGTCGTACCGTGCCCTGGCGCGAGTTGTTGGGCTATCGGGCGCTGTGGGGCATTCTGCTGGCCCGCGTGGTGGCGGAGCCGGTGTACGTGTTCTACATCAACTGGCAGCCGGGCTATTTGCAGGAAGGACTCGGTTTCACCCTGTCCGACGTCGGCCGCTACGCGTGGATTCCACCGGTGGCGAGCTCGGTGCTCGCGATCCTTGGTGGCCTGGCCTCGGACCGGCTGTTCAAGCGCGGCTACTCGGCGTCGCGCAGCCGCACGACGGTGATGCAGGCACTCGCGCTGTTGGGCTTCGCGCTCTGGGTGCTGCCGTTCTCGAAGAACTGGGCGCTCGCGATCGGGATCTTCGCCTGCATCCACATGATCTATGCGCAGTGGAACAACCTGGGCGCGGCGCTGATCGCCGACAGCCTGCCGCGCACCTTCACCGGCACGGCCTTCGGCGTGTTGAACTTCCTCATCGGCGTCGTCGGCGCGGTGATGAACCTCGTGATCGGCGCGCTCATCCATGCCTTCGGCTACGGAGTGATCTTCGCCGCTCTCGGTCTGCTCTACCCGCTGGCGGCGGCGATCCTCTGGTGGTTCTACGTGCGCACGCCGCCTGTGACACCCGCTTCGAACTCCTCCCCCGCATAACGCATCCCCTATGAAACTGCATCCTCGCTCCAGCTTCCGTTCAGTCGTCATGGCCAGTGCGCTAGCCGTCACGGTGGAGATCACCGCCCAAGAGATCACTCCCACCACGGGCATCAACCTGCCCGTGCTCGGCAAGGTCGCCCCACGGCACGCGAAAGACATCGCCTCCTCGCCGTGGTCCATCGGTGCCGAGACCATCGACCGCGATTTCACGGTCTACGAGCACTTCAAAAAGTACCTCGGCCCGCTGGGCGCGAAGGGGGTCCGCCTCCAGGCCGGCTGGGCGAAGTGCGAAAAGGTGAAGGGCGTCTACTCGTGGGCGTGGCTCGACGCCATCGTCAACGACGCTGTGGCGCAGGGCGTGCGCCCGTGGTTGGAGTTTAATTACGGCAACACGATCTATGCGGGCGGTGGCGACACCGGACTCGGCGGCGGCCTCCCGTCGTCGCCCGAGGCGCTGGCGGCCTGGGACAGGTGGTGCCGCGCGCTGGTCGAGCGTTACAAGGACCGCGTTTTCGAATGGGAGGTCTGGAACGAGCCCGACATCAACAAGGCCGGCACCGCCACAGTGGAGGCCTACGTCGACCTCTACATCCGCACGGCGACGATGGTGCGCGAAGTGCAGCCCACCGGAAAACTCTGGGCACTCGGCCTGGCCACCAACATCGACTACGCTGACAAGTTCCTCGCCGGCCTGAAGGCCAAGGGGAAGCTCGACCTGGTCGATGCGGTCACGATTCACATGTACCCGCGCAATCCCGACGACACGACCAACGTCGACCGCATGCGGGCGGTGATCGCGAAGCACGGCCGTCCCATTCAGGTGCGCCAGGGCGAGACCGGCGCGCCCTCGAAGTACCAGGAGAACTTCGCGCTCTCTCGCATTTCCTGGACGGAAACCACCCAGGCGAAGTGGAACGTGCGCCGGTTGCTGGCCCACCGGGCCAAGGATGTGCCGATGAATCTCTTCACGCTCTCCGACATGCACTACACGCAGGCGAGCAACCAAGGCGGCCCGGACGGACTTCTGCGCATGAACTACAAGGGCCTGCTCGGCACGAATCCCGATCAAACCGTCTCGCACGTCAAACCCGCGTACTACGCGGCGCAGAACGTGTTTTCGATCTTCGACGACACCCTCACCCGCATCACGGACTTCCCCTCGACGTCGACGGCCCTGCGCGGGCTCGCGGTGTCCGGCTATCGCCGGGCGAGCGACGGGGCGCAGGTGGCGGCGTTGTGGTTCAACGACGCCCCGCCGGCGGAGGCCAACGGTGTTTCCCCGGCCAACGTCACTCTGAAGGCCGGCAAGTTCACCGAGCCCGTGCTCGTCGATGTGCGCACCAGCACCGTCTACGCGCTGCCCAGGGATGGATGGACGCAGAGCCCGGCCGGTGCCGTTTTTCGCGCGTTGCCGCTCTACGATTCGCCGGTGCTCATCGCGGAGAAGGCGGTGCTGCGCCTCGCGCTCCAGTAACCCCCAACCCCCCGGAGCAATCGCACCCTCTCCGTATGCACCGGAGCCACCACCGCTTGCCACTCTTCTGGCGGAATCTCTTCGCCGCCGTCGCGGTTGCGATCATCGCACCCTGCGCCTCGGCGCAGGCCGCGGCAGCCGGCTCGATCGAAGGCCGCGTCTTCAACGCCACGAGCGGCAGCTATCTCAACAACGCCCGGGTGAGTGTCGAGGGCACCGCGCTCGAGGCGTTCACCAACGAATTCGGCGAGTTCCAGCTGGCGGGTCTCCCGGCGGGCCCGGCCCGTGTCACCGCGTTTTTCACCGGCCTTGCCTCGGAAACCGTCAGCCTGAACGTGAGTCCGAGTGCTGCCGTCCAGCACGAGTTCCGGCTCGAGCGCGCCGGTGCGCGCGCCGCCACCGACGGCGTAGTGCGACTGAGCGCCTTCGTCGTGGCCAGCGAGCGCGACATGAACGCCGCCGCCATCGCGATCAACGAGCAGCGGTTCGCCGACAACATCAAGAACGTCGTCGCCGCCGACGCCTTCGGCGAATCCTCCGAGGGCAACGTCGCCGAGTTCCTCAAGTACGTGCCCGGCGTCGTCGCCGACATCACCGGCTACGACGCCCGCGGCATCCAGATCCGCGGCATGAGCACCGAGTTCACCGCCATCACCACCGACGGCGCGCAGCTCGCCAGCGGCGCCTCCGTCGGCACGGGCCGCAATGTCGAGACCTCCTCGCTTGCGCTCAACAACATCGCGCGCATCGAAGTGATCAAGACGCCCACACCCGACACCCGCGCTGACATGCTGGGCGGCACCGTCAACGTGATCAGCCGCAACGCGTTCGAGCGGAGCAAGCCACTCTTCCGGTACAGCGTTTTTCTCACCGGCAAGGACAGCGACCTCGATCTGAAGCGGCACGGAGCGCCCCAGCCGAAGGTGGCCGGCTATCGCGTCCGGCCCAGCTTCACCACCTCCTACGAGGCCCGGCTCAGCAAGACCCTCGGCTACAACGTCGGGCTCTCCCACAATGATCGCTTCACCGAATCCGTGTTCCTGCGCACCGCGTGGATTCCCTTTGGCTCGCCGGGCGCGGCGGCCACCGCGGAGAACCCCGTGTTGCGCACGGCGTTTTTCCAGACGCAACCGTCGCGCGTCGTGCGCACCGCGCTCAATGCCGGCCTCGATTGGAAAGTCACCCCACGCGACGTGCTTGCGATCAAGGCGAATTGGTTCAGCGGCTGGTTCGATCAGGCGATCCAGAACATCACCTACGAAACTGGCACCACCGGCATCGGCGGCGGCCCCGATTTCACCCGGGGCGGCCCCGCCGCCGGCACCGTCACCTTTACGCTCAATCCGCGGCACAAGGAAGACCAGACCACGGGCACGAACCTCCGTTACGAGCACAACGGCCCAGTCTGGCGCTTGAATGCCCTCGCCAGCTACTCGCGCTCCTCGGTCGTCTACCGCGACGAGGCCGAGGGATTTTTCGGCAACCTCGTGGCGCGGCTCACCGGCGTCGCCGTCAACTACGACGAAATCAACGCGCGCGAACCCGGCCGCGTCACCGTCCTCCGCGCCGGACTGCCGATCGACGGCAACGACGCCAACAATTTCCGTCTCATCAGCACCGGCTTCCCGGAGTCGCGCCGCTCGCTCGATGTCGTCGCCGCGGCCAAGGCCTCCGCCCAGCGCGACTTCCTGCTGCGCGTGCCGCTCCGCCTCAAAGCCGGATTCGATCTTACCCGGCAGGATCGCGACATCCGCAACCCGTCGCCGAGCTTCACGTTTGTTGGCCCCGATGGCCTCGCCAACACCGCCGACGACGAGGTCGCGCGCTACGGCATCATCGACACCTCCTATTCCGATGAGCCGCCTCCGCTCGGTCGTCCGCGCATCGTCTGGCCGTCGCCGCGGTCACTCTTCGACGTCTACAAAAAAAATCCCGAGTACTTCGCGCCGACGGTCGCCTCGATGGTCGCCACGCCCGCCAACAACTCCCGCAAGATCACCGAGACCATCGCCGCGCCCTACCTGCGTTTCGATCTGAAGTTCCTCCAAAATCGGGTCTCGCTGACCGGCGGCTGGCGGGTCGAACACACCCACGACCAGGGCGAGGGGGTGCGCAACGACATCCGCGCCACCTACCGGCAGGACGCCGAGGGCAACCTGATCCGCGACGCCGCAGGCCGCCCGCAGCGCATCTCGACCGACCCGCTCGTCATCGCCCGAGCGCAATACACAGATCGTGGCGTCAAAGCCGACAAGGGCTACCGCACGCACCACCCGAGCCTGAACACCACCTATCGCCTCACGGAGAACCTGGTCGCCCGCGCCGCCTACGCCCGCACGATCGGCCGCCCCAGTTTCGGCCGGATCATTCCTGGCGTGACCGTCACCGATCCCACTGCCGCTGCGCCGTTGATCACGATCAACAACACCGGGTTGAAGCCCTATTCGGCCGACAACTACGACTTGTCCTTCGAGTATTACTTCGGCGCCAACGGCCAGCTCTCCGGCGGGTATTTCCGGAAGGATGTCGAAGATTTCTTCGGCTCGGTGCGGTTCCCGGCAACCCCGGAGTTGCTCGAGGACTACGGCCTCTCCGACGACTACCTCGCTTATGAGGTCAGCACCACGAACAACGCCGGCAAGGCGCGGATGACCGGTTACGAATTGAACTACCGGCAGGCGCTCACGTTTCTGCCGCGGTGGGCGCGGGGCGTGCTCGTGTTCGCCAATTTCACCGACACGCGGCCGCGCGGCTCACGGTCGGCGGACTTTGGTGGCACGCTGCGGCGCAGCATCAACTGGGGCGTCGGGCTCAGCCGCCCACGTTACACGGTCAACCTGAACTGGAATTTCCGCGGCAAGCAGCGCGGCTCGCTCATCACTGGCACCAATGTGCCGTCGGGCACCTACAGCTATCAGGCCGCCCGGCTCCTGCTCGATGTCAGCGCCGAGTATCGCGTGCGCAAAGGCGTGAGCGTGTATGCGACCGTGCGGAATCTCACCAACGAGGTGCAAAACGAGCAACGCTACGCCGCCGGCACGCCCTACTACGCGCGCAACTACGGCACGACCGACACCGGCGCCTTCTTCACGCTCGGCCTCAAAGGGGAGTTTTAGCTCAAAAAATTCACACCCTTCACTGCCGCGACGCGACTCCCCTGTTTCCGATGGCCTCCATGACTGAACTTTCTGCATGACCGCCTTCATTTCCGACGACTTCCTGCTCCGGTCGAAGACGGCCCGGCAGCTCTACCATGAGCTTGCCGCGAGCGCGCCGATCCTCGACTACCACTGCCACCTCGATCCGCGCGACCTGGCGACTGATCGACGCTTCGAGAATCTCGCGCAACTGTGGGTCACGGGCGATCCGTACAAGCATCGCGCGATGCGCATCGCCGGCGTGCCGGAGCGGCTCATCACGGGTGAGGCCGGCGAGAGGGAGAAGTTCGAGGCCTGGGCGGCGACCGTACCAGAGACTCTCGGGAATCCGCTGCATCACTGGACGGCGCTCGAGTTGAAGCGGTACTTCGGCATCGACGAACCCCTCGACGCCGCGAGTGCCGGCCGCATTTGGGACGCGTGCAGCGCGCGGTTGCGGGAGCCGGGGTTTTCCGCGCGTGGCCTGCTCGCCCAACGCGGGGTGGAGTGCGTCTGCACCTCGGACCGGCTCCTTGACGACCTTGCGCCCCACGCGGCCGCGTCGAGTGGCGCGTTGCGCGTGTTGCCGTCGCTGCGGGCGGACGATATTACGGCGGTCGATGCGCCGGAGTTTGTCGCGTGGGCGCGGCAGCTCGGCTTGGCCACCGGCATGCCGGTCGGCGACTACGCCACCTTCCGCGCCGCGGTCGCCGAGCGCCTCGATGTATTTGCGCGCGCCGACTGCCGGCTCTCGGATCATGCGCTGGACGACTTTTCCTACGTGAGCGTAAGCGAATCGGACACGGCGGGGTTGTTTGCCCGGCGACTTGCGGGCGAGATGCTGCCTGGGAACGAGGCGATGCGCCTGCGCTCCGGCCTCCTGTGTTTTCTCGGGGCGGAGTACGCCCGCCGCGGCTGGATTCTGCAACTGCATCTCGGGGCCCAGCGCCGCACAAGTTCGCGGCTGCGCCGACTCGCCGGACCGGCGGGCGGTTACGCCGGCATCGGCCGGGGGTGCGACATCCCCAGTCTCGTCGCGTGGCTCGACGACTTGGAGAGCGCCGGGGCGCTGCCGCGCACGCTCCTGTATCCGTTGAATCCGGCCGACTTCGCGCCGCTCGCGGTGCTGGCCGGGTCGTTTGTCGCGGATGGCGTGCCGGGGAAGCTGCAGCTCGGGCCGGCGTGGTGGTTCAACGACCATGCCGCTGGCATGCGGGCGCAGCTCGAGGCGATTTCGAACTATGGTCTGCTCTCCGCCTTCATCGGCATGACCACGGATTCGCGCAGCCTGCTCTCCATGGTGCGACACGAGTACTTCCGCCGGGTGCTCTGTGACTGGCTCGGCGAGCAGGTGGCGGCGGGCGCGATGCCCGACAATATCGATGAACTCGGTGGCCTGGTGCGCGCCGTGTGCGCGGACAATGCGCGCAAGGCGCTCGCTCTTTAAGATGAACACATCTCCCTTCACCGGCAAAACCGCCGTGGTCACCGGCGCGGGCGGCACGCTGTGCTCCGCGGTCGCCAAGGAACTCGCCCGCCAGGGCGCGCGTGTCGCCCTGCTCGGGCGCACGCTCGCTTCGCTCGAGGCCGTCGCCGCCGAAATCCGTGCGGCGGGCGGCGCGGCGCTGCCCCTCGCCTGCGACGTGATCGACGCCGCGGCGGTCGAGCGTGCGCGCGCCACCGTCACGCGTGAACTCGGGGCCTGCCACTTCCTGATCAACGGCGCCGGTGGCAACCAGCCGGACGCCGTGACCACGCTCACCGAGTTTTCGCCCACCGAGGTCGCCGCTGAAAAACCCGCCGGGCAGCGCGGTTTTTTTGATCTGAGCCTCGCGAAGTTCGACGACGTGATTCGGATCAACACCCTGGGCACCGTGATTCCCTGTCAGGTGTTCGGCCGCGAGATGGCTGCGCTTGGTCGCGGCTCGATCCTGAATTTTGCCTCGATGAACAGCTTCCGCCCGCTCACCCGCGTGCCGGCCTATGCCATGGCCAAGGCCGGCGTCGTGAACTTCACCCAGTGGCTCGCCGGCTATCTCGCGCCGGCGAACATCCGCGTGAACGGCGTCGCGCCCGGCTTCTTCGTGAACGACCGCAGCCGCAAGATTCTCCTGACGCCCGACGGCGGCCTGAGCGCCCGCGGCCAGAACGTGATGGGGCACACGCCACTCAAGCGCTTCGGCGAGGCGCACGAACTCCTCGGCGCAGTGTGCTGGCTGCTGGATGACGCGAAGGCGGGTTTTGTCACCGGCCAGACGATCGCGGTCGACGGCGGATTCCTGGCTTCGGCGGGGATCTGACGCCCCGCGAGGCGCGGTGGCCTTTCCACTTGCGGCGAGCAGGCGGGTTGCCGCCTTGCTGCGGCACCTCGCGCCCTCTCCACGGCGGAAACGGTGCGCCATCGGCCGCCCGGTGTTGGTTAACCTGCATGCCTCACATCCCAGAGGGTTGAGGCATGCACCCTTGCCCCGACCCGGTCGGGGCTGCGGGCCGACTTCGTCGGGGCAGGCTCGCGACAAAGTCGCCTTCCCACGCTCGCGGAGCGTGGCAAGCGGATGCACCTCGGAGGAAAAAGCGTGAAATCTCCCGAAAGGCCCGGCCGGAGGGCGGCGAAAACGCGCGCGCAGTAGGAAAAGCCGGGGTATTTGACGGATAAACCGGCGTCGGCACTGGGCGATTGTTATACCCTCCCAGATCGTGGCCTCGTGCTGGCGGAGCCTGAACGCAGATCCTCCCCCACGCGCATCCCAAGCCAACCTCGTCCCCCGCTCATGCCTTGAAATCAACCAGAATTGTTCCCATCTCATCGCCTTGGATTGCTGCTAGGAAACTGGATCTTCAGGGGGATCGGATCCGGGAGGGGTTTAAGGGGAGGGTGCCGGGTAAAAGCGGAGTCGGACCCCTATAGTCCCCCAACGCTCAAGTCCGCTGCTAGGAAACTGGATTTTCAAGGGGATCGGATCCGGGAGGGGTTTAAGGGCTGCTAGGAAACTGGATTTTCAAGGGGATCGGATCCGGGAGGGGTTTTTTGCGTTCACTCGGCCTCGCGAAGATCCGACTGATCACGCAGCACCCGCGCAAAGTCGTCGGGCTCGACGGCTACGGCGTGGAGATCGTCGAGCAGTTGGACCTCTCGAAATTGGCTTGAGGCGCAGTTCTGAGGGCGCGGCCGGGGATTGAAGCGCTGAGATCGGCAAGGCTCTCGCGATAGACTGGAAGCAGGGAGGTCAGTTGTAGCGGCGCGATACGGCGCGACGTCGCATCGCCGCGCCGTTGGGGGAGACGGACTGTGCGGGGCGCTTAGGCGATCAGCTGCTTGATCACCGTGCCACCGAATTGGCTGAGCTGCTTGAAGCGGCCGCCGTGGAAATAGGTGAGCTTGTTGTCGTCGAGGCCGAGCAGGTGCAGGAGCGTGACGTGCAGATCGCGGACGTGGTGCACCACGTCGACGGCTTTGTCGCCGAGCTCGTCGGTGGCGCCGATGGTGTGGCCGGCTTTCACGCCGCCGCCGGCCATCCAGACCGTCATCGCAAAGGGGTTGTGGTCGCGGCCGTAGGCGGTGCCGCCGCGCACGCCGTTGTCGGGCGAGCGGCCGAACTCACCGCACCACACGACCAGGGTGTCCTCGAGCAGACCGCGTTGCTTGAGGTCGGCGATCAGGGCTGCGATGGGTTGGTCCACGTTGCGGACGAGGTTGCCGTGGGCACGCTCGATGTAGTCGTGGCTGTCCCAGGTGCCGGCGTAGACTTGCACGAAGCGCACGCCCTGCTCGACGAGGCGGCGGGCGAGCAGGCACTTGCGGCCAAAGGCGTCGGTGGCGTCGGCGCCGAGACCGTAGGCGGCTTTCGTCTTCGCGTCTTCCTTGTCCAGATCGAGGATGCCGGGCACTTGCATCTGCATGCGGAAGGCGAGCTCGTAGGCCTCGGTGCGCGCGGCGAGTTCGTCGTGCGTGGGATGCGCGGCGGCGTGGGCGGCGTTGAGGGAGGCGAGCAGATCGAGGTTGGCGCGCTGGTGATCGCGGGCGACGCCGGCGGGCGGCGCGAGGTCGAGGATCGGCGAACCCTTGGGGCGCAGCGCGGTGCCCTGGAAGCTCGCAGGAAGGAAGCCGTTGCCCCAATTGGGCGAGCCGCCCTGCGGAAACGAGACCTCGGGCAGGACGATGAAGCCGGGGAGATTCTGGTTCAGTGAGCCGAGGCCGTAGTTGACCCACGAGCCGAGCGCGGGGTCGCCGCCGAAGCGGTTGCCCGTGTTCATCTGATACATCGCGGTCGGGTGGTTGACGCTGTCGACCTGGCAGCCGCGGTAAAAACAGATCTCGTCGACGACTTTGGCGAGGTGCTCCCAGTTGGTCGCGATGTCGGCGCCGGATTTGCCGGCCTTCGTGAACGAGAACGGCGACTGCACGTAGTAGCGTTTGCCGCTCTCCATGGCGGACTTCATCTTTCCCTCGCGCGTGAACTCCTGCAGGTGGAGTTTCGCCAGCCTCGGCTTGGGATCGAAGGTGTCGATGTGCGACGGGCCGCCCTCCATCATGAGGAAAATGCAGTTTTTCGCGCGGGCCTTGTGGTGGGGATTTTTCGGGGCGAGCGGCGCGGCGGCGGGCGCGGCCTTGTCCTGGGCGGCGAGCAGCGAGGTCAGGGCGAGGCCGCCGATGCTGGCGCCGAGCCCGTAGATGAAGTCGCGGCGCGTGGGGGCGTGGAGGGCGCGGAGGCCGGCGCAGGGGAAGCGAGGGTTCATGGCGATGAATTGAACCACAGAGACACGAAGGCACGGAGAAGAACGGATCGGTCCGGAACTCTGATTCGTGTCTCTGTGCCTCTGTGGTTCATTGCTTGTAATTAATAAACGTAGGCGAACTCGTTGGCGTTGAGGAGCACGAGGCAGAGCTCGGCGAGGCCGCGCTGCTCGACGGGCAGATCGGAGACGTGCCGATCGGGCACGAAGTCGGCGGCGGCCTCGAGCGGCTCGCGGAAGGTGAACTTGGTGCCGGTGTTTTCCTCGACGGCTTCGCGCATGACTTCGCGGGGGATTGCCGGCTTGGGCACGGTGAGCGTGCGGTGGCGGGCGGTCATCGCGTCCCAATGCGCGAGGCTCGACTTCAGCTCGGTGGCGGTCGGCGCGCGGCCGAAGGTGTGGGCGTAGGCGCGGGCGACGGCGGCGTCGCGGGACTTGGTTTCCTGGGCGACGCGCGCGGCGAGCGCGGTGGCGCGGGCGAGCGTGGCCTCGCTGTTGAAGAGCGAGAAGACCTGCGGGGTGACGGTGGAGGCGTCGCGGGCCTCGCACGAGAGATCGGGGCTCGGGGTGTTGAAGACCTCGAGGAACGGATCGGGCGCGCCGCGCAGCTTGAGCGCGTAGAGCGTGCGGCGGTGGCGCTGCGCGGGGAGTGGCGAGGGCTGCCAGGCCTCGGCAAACGTGCCCATGACCTGCCGCGGCTGGAGCGCGGCCTCGCGGTTGATCTCGGGGCGGGCGGGGATGCCGCCGACCGCGGGGTTCAGCTCGCCCGTCACGCGCAGCATCGCGTCGCGCAGTTCCTCGGCGGCGAGGCGCCGCGGCTTGAAGACGGCGTAGCTCGTGCCGGTCGGATCTTTTTCGGCGAGCAGCTTGGGCGCCGGATGCGCGCTCGCGCGGCGGTAGGCGGCGGAGGTCATGATCAGGCGGTGCAACGCTTTCACGGACCAGCCTTGCTCCACAAACGTGGCCGCGAGCCAGTCGAGCAGTTCGGGGTGCGTGGGCTTCTTGCCGGTGGCGCCGACGTTGTTGGGATTGCCCGCGAGCGCGGTGCCGAAATGCCAGAGCCAGATGCGATTCACGGCGACGCGCGCGGTGAGGGGATTGTCGGGCGACGCGATCCAATCGGCGACGACGCGGCGGCGGCCTTCGATCTCGGTGGGCACGGCAGGGGCGGCGGACATCTTGCCGACGGCCGTAGGCGCGCTGAGCACAGCGGGCGGGACGGGCGCGCCGTTGGCGAAGGGATCGCCGCCGGTGAGGATGTGGGTTTGCTCGAGTTCGCCTGCGGTCATGCGCGCGGCGGGCATGCGCGTGGGTGCGTAAACGGACTTGGTGTCGGGCGTGCGGCCGGCGTAGACGGACAGGGCGATGGGCTCGTAGCGATCGAGCTCCCACTTGATGCGCTCGAGGCCCTTGCGGGCGACGCGCTCCTTGCCGAGATCCTCCTCGCTCAAGCCGGCGTGACGCGGGGGGACTTGGTCTTCGGGGAGTTTCGAGCGCTGAAGGGCGGAGCGAATCTCGTTGTAGCCGGCGTCGCGGCCGCGGCGGTTGGAACGGCCGGTGATTTCTTCGGCGGTTTTCTCGAATGGGGTGGGATCGAGTTTTTTCTCCGCATACCACGCGCGCGCGGCGGCCATCGAGATCGCATCGATGCGTTTGAGTTCGGAACGGTAATACTCCTCGCGCTGGTTGAGGTATTTTTTCTCGTCGAACCCGGCGGTGTTTTCCGTCGGGAGAAAATCCGCCTTGCGCTCGGAGAGCTGCGTCGTGGCGAAGGCGGCCTGGAACGAGTAGTAGTCGCGCGTCGGCACGGGGTCGAACTTGTGGTCGTGGCAGCGGGCGCACTGGAGCATGTGACCGAGGAAGGCCTGGCCGACGCCGTCGGTCACATCGTCGAGGAAGCGCTGGCGGGCGATCTTGGGGACTTCCATGCCAGTGAGTTCCCACGCACCCATGCGCAGGAAACCCGTCGCAACCACGGCCTCGGGATCGGTGGGCGCGATTTCGTCGCCGGCGATCTGCTCGCGGATGAAACGATCGAAGGGCTTGTCGGTATTGAACGCGCGGACGACGTAGTCGCGGTAGCGCCAGGCGCTGCCGCGGGCGTAGTCGTTGGCAAAGCCCGACGAGTCCGCGTAACGCGCGACGTCGAGCCAGTGGCGGCCCCATTGCTCGCCGTAGTGCGGCGAGGCGAGCAGTCGGTCGATGAGTGTGCGCGTGGCGGCGTCGGGATCGCGGCGGTGCTCGGATTCGAAAGCGGAGATTTCCTCGGGGGTGGGCGGCAGGCCGAGGAGGTCGAAGGTGGCGCGGCGGATGAAGGCGCGGGCGTCGGCGGCGGGGGCAGGCTCGAGGCCGGCGGGGAGCTTCGCGGCGAGGAAGGCGTCGATGGGGTTTGCTGTGAGCTGAGAGTTGAGAGCTGAGGGCTGAGAGCCGAAGGCGGGCACGGCCGGCTTTTTCAGCGGCTGGTAGGCCCAGAGGTCGGCGGGTTTGTAGCGGCGGTGCGTCCAGTCGTCGGAGAGACCGCCGCTGGTCGCGACCTCGACGCCGTCGTCGGCGGACCATTTGTCTTTCTGCGCAAGCAGAACTTTGGTGCGCGCGGCGTCGGGCCACGGTGCGCCAGCAGCGATCCAGTCGCGCACATAGGAGACCTGCTCGGCGGTGAGCTTGTCGTTTTCCTTGGGCGGCATCGCCTCCCAGTCGTCGTGCGTGCGGGTAATCGCGAGGTAGAACGGGCTCTGCTCCGGCTTGCCCGCGACGATGGAAGGCTTGCCGCTGTCGCCGCCCGCAAGCGTCTCGGCGAGCGAGCGGAGATCGAGGCCGCCCTTGATCTTGGCCTCGTCCTTGCCGTGGCACGCGAGGCACTTGTCCTGCATCATGGGCCAGACGCGGCGCACAAAGAGCGACTCGGCTTCGCTCGCGGACGCGGCAAGCGGCAGCGCGATGACGGGGAGGAGCAGCAGGGGACGCAGGCTCATGCGCGGATCGAAACAGTTTTCCCACCCTGCGCAACCGAAGCCATCACGGCCTCGGCGATGCGCAGATCGCGCAAGCCCATTGGGCCATCGGCCGCGAACGGTTGGTTGTTGGTGATGGCGTGCGCAAAAGCGTCGAGCATCGCGCCGAGTTGGAGCGTGTCCTCGGCGGCGACTTCCTTGCGGTTGACGACGAGGCGCTTGGGGTTGGGTTTCCCGTTGCTGCTTTGGCCAAACACGCTGCCGGTCGGCAGTCCGGGCAAGATCTCGACGACGCCCTTGGGGCCGTAGGTCGTGCATTGGTGGAAATTGCCGCTGTAGCTGGCGCGGCATTGCGCGACGAAGCCGTCGGCGAAGATCAGCTCGAAGTTCATCGTCTCTTCGACGCCGGCGGGGAAGAGATCCTTGTGCCGCGTGGAGGCGGACCCGCGGGCGGCGACGGGCACGCGGCCCGTCATCATGCAGGCGGCCTGGATTGGGTAGACGCCGGTGTCGAAGAGCGCGCCGCCGCCGGTCAGTTTCGGATCAAGGAGCCACTGTTTGATGGTCTTGCGCCGCTCGGGATCGGCGAGGGCGGCGGCGGATTTCTGCTTTGGGGCCTGGGCGAGTGCGGGAGCAAGCGCGACGAGCGACAGAACGAGGAGGCGGGGGAGCGAGAGCATGGGCGGAAGAGCGATCAGGTGCCTGCGGCGTGCAGCGCGTCGAGCGCCGGCGTCTTCACGTGCGGATGGCCGTGGGCGTCGAAATCGCCGTAGCCCTGATCGCCGGCGACGATGCTGATGACGCTGGGCGAGCGCGGCGCGTGGTCAGCCGCGCAGGCCGCGGCGCCTGCGGAGACCGCGAGCAACGCGAGGCTGAACGGGAGGCATTGCGGGAAACAGCGCATGGCGCCGGCGATCAAAAGTTGCCCCGGAGGCCGAAGGTCCAGAGCGAGCCGTAGTTTTGCCTCGTGCGGAACTGCGCGGACTCGGGCGTGGCCGGGCCATAGATTTCGTTGTCCACGGGATCGTTGAAGACGTTGCTCAGGTTGGCAAAGAGCGTGAGTCGGCGCGTGAGGCGGTAGTCGGCGTTGAGGTCGGCGACGAGGCGCTTCGAGCTCCAGTTGAAAGTGCCGGGCGCGATGCTGCGGCCGGCGGCGACGGGGCCGAGGCGCTTGCGGCCGGTGTAGTTCCAGTTGGCGCGGACGGTGAACTTCGGCCGCGACACGCTCACGCCCCAGTTGTAGAGGCGCGGTGTGTAGCCGCTGAAGCTGTTCGACGTGTCGCCGGTCACGCGTTGCGCGGAGGCGTTGGCGAAGACGCTCACGCCGCGCGCCCACGAGGGCAGAAACGTGAGCGCCTGCTTGTAGTTGAAGCTCACGCCCGTGGTCTTCACGGGGTCGGGGAGGTTGGTCTGCGTGGCGACATCGTAGTCGCCGTAGGTCGTGGGATTGAGCCCGTAGAGCGCGAGGAACTCGGGCGTCGCGCGGGTTACGGTCTGGCCGAACATGTTCTCGAACTCGCGCGAGAAGGCCGTGACAGAGACGAGGCCGACGGGCTCGAAGTAATACTCGAGCGTGACCTTGGTGGTGCGCGCGGACCACGCCTTGATGCCGGCGTTGTTGATCGCGAGTTGGTTGTTGGGGCCGGGGGGATTCTCGGTGTTGGGGAGCGTCACGTTGCCGCCGTATTGGTTGAAGTCGGGGCGGCCGAGGGACCAGTAGTAGCCGGCGCGCGCGATGAGGCTCTCGCTGAACGCGTAGGAGGCGTTCACGCTGGGAAACCATCGGAGATATTCCTTCTCGGCCAGGAGGCCGCGATCGATGTTGGTGAGGCGCGCGGCCTCGAGCGCGTCGGTCGTGATCGTGGCGGGCGTGCCGTTGGGGTTGAGGATTACGCGGCCGCCGGCGTCGCGGCGGAAATTGCGCGTGGGGTCGGCAAGACGGCTCTGGGTGCGGACGTTGGTCTGCTCGGCGCGCACGCCGCCGACGAGCCGGAGGCGGCCATCGGCGAGGCGCGTGTCGGCGCGCAGGAAGCCGGAGGAAATCGTCTCCTGCGCCCAGCGGGAGAGCGCGGTCTGCTGCGTGTAGCTCGCCGCGCGGTTCTCGGTGAACCAACCGGGATTCGCCTGGTAGATGTCCCAGAGGTTCTCATTGCTCGTCCACTCCGTGGCGGGAAAACCGAAGGGCGCGATCTTGCCCGAATAGCGGATGTCGCGCGCGATGCCGGCCGCGTCGTCGGCGTTGTTGGCGACGCCGTTGGCGCCGACGAAGGTGAGCGTCGGGTTGGTGTTGCGGGTGTCGCGCTCCTGCCGGCGAAGATCGAAGCCGGCCTTGAGCGTGAGCGGCACGCGGCCGACGAAACCGCGCCGCACATTCGCATAGGCGGTCTGCTGGCGATCGAGCGTCTCGAACGCATTCGTCGAAGCGGTGTTGAACAGGTAGCCGTCGAGCTTGTGCGGATCGAACGGTGCGCCGGTCGTGCCGTCGGTGACGGTGATGCGGCCGGGGCGCAGGTAGAAAATGTCGTCGTAGGAAACGGTGAGGTTCTGGCGCCGCGCGACGGAGTTGAAGAAATTGCCGCGCGTGGCGTCCTTGCGCCAGCGCCGCGATTGGGAGACGCCGGCGCCTGCCTCGGCCTGCCAGACCGGGCCGTTGTGCCGCCACGTGAGCGTGGGCATGTAGAGGTTGCCGCCGAGGCCGTTGACGGTGTTGTTGATTCGCACTTCACCGGCGCCGGCGAAGCCGCGCGTGGAGGTCGGAGAAAAATTACCGGGCGCCACGCGGTTCACGAAGAACTGCAGCAGGCGCTGCGTGAGATCGTAGTCGGTGAACGCCCATTGGAACGCGAACGTGAGCTGATCGTTGGGCCCGACTTTCCAGTCGATGGTCGTGCCGAAGTTGGCGGCGGTGACCAGCGCGCCGGCGTCGCGCACCGTGTAGTCGGTGAGGTAGGGGCGGTCGGGCGTGGTGTCGGGCAGGGTGTTGCCGTTGGTGGCGAGCGCCGTGCCGCGCCAGCCGGACTGCGACATGTCCTGCACGCGGTAGAGAGTCGAGGCGCTGGCGGAGACGGAGAAGCCGAAGCGCTTGTTGACCGGCACGACGCCGGTGAACTCGAAGCCCGGCCGGATCTTGTAGGTGGCATCGCGGCGCGGGCCCGGCGTGCGCCGCAGGCTGCGCGCCTCGTCGCGAAAGGACATGGTTGCGCTTACGGTATAGACTGGCCGCGCGCGTTCAAAGGCGCTGAGCGGCACCATGTTCACCGAGCCGGCGAGCGCGGCGCCGCTGACCTCGGGCGTGGGGGTGTTCAGAACCTCGATGCGCGAGATGGTGTTGATCGCGATCTGGTGCAGGCCGATGGAGCGGACCGTGCCGGTGCCGGAACTCGCGAGGGCGAAGCCGCCGACGGTGACGGGGACATTCTCCGACGGCACGCCATCGAGCGAGACCTGGAACGGCTCGCCGCCACCGCCCAGCGTCATGGAGACACCGGGCAGCGACTTGAGCACCTCGCCGATCTTGCTCTCGGCGGCGCCGCCGAACTCCTCGGCCGCGACGACATTCATCTGGTTCGGCGCGAAGCGCTGCGTGTTGATCGCGTAGGCGGCGTTGTCCATCTCCTTGACCGTGGACACGACGAACGTGTCGAGCTGCACGGTGCCGTCGCCGGCGGCGCCGCCCTGCGCGGGGGCGAGCGCGAAGTTGAGCTGCGCCGTAGCGCCGCCCGCGACCGTGGCGGTCAGCACCTGCTCGGTGGAGCCGGTGCGGAAGACCTTCACGCGCGCGGAACCGGCGGGGACGTTGGTCAGCCGGTAGCTCCCGCCGGTCTCGGTGAATGCCTCGAGCACTGTCCCCTCGACGGTGACGCGCGCGAGTTCAAGGCCCTCGCCCGTCGTGGCGCTCGACACGCGGCCCTCGATGATGCCGGTGGCAGCGGGCTGGGCGAGCGCGACGGCCGGCAGGAACAGCGCGCTGAGAACGACGCCGAGCATGCGTCGGAAACTGGAGGGGGAACACGTGGGGGTTTTCATGGTGTGGGCTGAGAGATTTGCGACGAGGTGTCCGACCCGCCGCCGACATCGGCCGATTCGCGGTGGCGGCGGCGAGAGGGCGAACAAGCAAGTGCATGGGGCGAAGCGGAAGCGGCCTACCGCGTCGATGTCGCCATCTGCGCGCGGAGCAGATCGGCCACGATCCGGTAGCCCTTGGGCGTGAAATGGGTGTGACGGTGACGGGGTACGGATTTTCGAGCCACCCCTAAGTTCGGTCTGGGTGACGGGTTGAGGTTGATACGACTGACGCTGGTTGTCCGTCCCTGGCGGAGGGAAGGCCCGGCTCGGCGGGCCTGACCGGAGCCAGGGATGGAGATAGATTGGCCGCGAAGCGAGCGGGAGGTTGGTACCCGAGCTTACTGTGTGGCCGCTTATGGTTATATTTGATGCGGAAGTCTTCGATGACGACGCGCGCCTCGGACAGGCTGTACAGAGGACGGTTTCAGCCCAGGGCCCTAGCCTGCCAAGCGCCTCGCCAAGGAAGCGAAGCTCGAGGAGATCGAGTTCGCCGCCAAGGCGAATCTCCTCACCGCCGAAGCGGTGCAACGCCTGAGCGCCGGCGGCAAGGTGACCGGCGACAACGCGCTCGACCGCTGGCGTGAGATGGCGGACAAGGGACTCGGCCTCACCCCCGCCACGCGCCACTCCTACGAGGGCCACATCAAGCGGTTCCTGGTGACGACCAATCTGGTCGACCGCCCGATCAGCGCGGCCTCCTTCGAGCACGTCGACAAGTTCGTGAACGCCCCCGACGAGGCGAGCGTGTCCACCCGCAACATGCGGAAGGCCTCGCTCGACAACTTCTTCAAGGTCTGCACCGCCGAGGGACTCGTGGTGCGCAACCCCGCCACGCTGTCGAAGGTGAAGCTGCACACGCTCACCTTCGAGCAGAAGGAGCCGAAGGTGCGGGAGCCTTTCTCGGACCTCGAGCTGGACCAGCTCTCCAAGCTGGAGTCCCCGTTCTGGACGCCGGCCTGCCACCTGTCGCTCGAGTACGGGCTGCGTCTCTCCGACATCGCCAAGCTGGAGTGGGCCTCGTTCGACAAGCCGGGCCGGATCATCGTCTGGACCGACAAGCACGACCGCCGGATCGAGCTGCCGCTGCATCCCGAGACGCTGGGGCTCATCGGTGCCGGCCCGCACAACCACGGCCGGTGGGTGTTCCCCGAGCAGGCCGCGATTGCGTCCGACCCATCGGACCGGGCGAAG
>Ga0194126_10002847_pt1 | contig 27823 bp, 20 predicted proteins | sample TA2KigC150mmetaG_FD_148641 | JGI IMG/M metagenome (GOLD analysis project Ga0194126, IMG submission 148641) | Freshwater microbial communities from Lake Tanganyika, Tanzania - TA2015035 Kigoma Deep Cast 150m | ecosystem: Environmental > Aquatic > Freshwater > Lake | place: Tanzania: Lake... | reverse complement strand
GGTTCCGCTCTCGCGCAATTTCGGCAGGATGCGTTCCGGCAGGCCGAGCGATTTGAGAATCTCCGCCGACCATTTGCGCGTTCGCAGGTCGAGCAGCAGGCTCTCGCCCGCCTGCGAGAGGTCGGCGGCCGCCTCGCCGGTCAGCATGTACGCGGCCCAGTCGCTGACGCTGAACGCAGCGAATGCGGATTTGAATGCGTCGGGGTGGTTCTCCTTCAGCCAGAGCAGGCGGGCGGCGAGAAAGACCGGGTTGGGAACGCGGCCGGTCAGCCGGTACAGTTCCTCGGTCCGTTCGGCGGCCAGCGCCATGCCCTGCTCGGCGGCGCGGGCGTCGCGGTTCGAGGCCGACAGGAGCGCGTTCCCCTTCCGGTCAATCACCACCGTCCCGTGCCGGAAACTGGAGGCGGCGATCCCCGCCACCTCCTGCGGGCTGACGCCGGCCTTTTGAAGAACCTCGCGCGCGATCTCGCCGAGGGCGCGCCAGGCGGAGGCGGTGTCGATATTGAAGGCCAGGTTCCCGGCCTCGGGCGCGGGCGGGTGCGACCAGGCGCGGGCGGCGCTTGCCGCCTCGCCGGTCTGCGCCTCCACCAGCAGGGCGCGTACCGATCCGCTGCCGAGGTCGAGGCCCAATAAGTAGTTTCGACTCATCTTTCACTCCTCGCGGACTCCGGCATCTCCGGATGCCGAAATCCAATCACGGCGCATACCCGTTGGCGCGATACCACTCGACCGCCTTGCGCAGCGCGTCGCGCGCCGGGATGTAAGTATAACCAAGTTCGCGCATCGCCTTGGCCGAACTGAAATATTCCTTTTTGCTGGAGACGCGCACGGCGTCTGGCGTGGCGGCCGGGATGTGTTTTGGATTCAGCCGCGCCAGGCCGGTATCCACGTATGCCCAGCCGAGGGCGACCGCGCGGGGGATGCGCGCCCGTACCTCGGGTCTGCCTGAGACTTCGGACAGGAGGTCAAGCGCCTGCTTGAGGGTCAGGTTCTCCCCTCCGAGGATATAGCGTTCGCCAACCTTGCCTTTTTCCATTGCGAGCAAATGCCCGTCCGCCACATCGTCCACGTCCACGATTGTCAGGCCGGTGTCCACGTAGGCGGGCATTTTGCCGTTGAGGAAATCCACGATCATCTTGCCGGTCTGGGTCGGTTTGTGGTCGCCCACGCCGACCGGCGCGGCCGGGTTGACGATCACGGCAGGCAGGCCCTGCGTGACGAATCCGCGCACCACTTCCTCGGCCAGGAATTTCGAGCGTTTGTAATCGCTGAGCATATCCTTCAACGTGACCGGCGTCTCTTCGGTGCCGGGCGTGCCATCGCGCGGGATGCCCAGGCTGGCAATCGAACTGGTGTGGACGATCCGCTTCACCCCGGACCGGGAGGCCGCCTCCAGCGCCCGGCGCGTGCCTTCGACGTTGGACTGGTGGAACTCTTCCCAGGCGTAGCCCCAGTTGGCGTACAGCGCGGCGACGTGGAAGACCCACTCGCAGCCGGCCATCGCTTTTTGCAGGACGGAGGCATCGCTCAAATCCCCGTCCACGCGCTCGACGGGCAGGCCGTCCAACATGCGCGTGCTCGACCCCGTCCGCACCAGCGCGCGCACCGTGTGCCCGTCCGCCAATAGTCTGCGGATGACCGCGCTGCCGACGAATCCGGTGCCGCCGGTGACGAAGGTTTTCATTGATCCATCTCCTTCAACAGCGCGCACAGAATATCCGCGGCGCGCGACATGGTCTCCTCCGAGACGAATTCCGGCGTGTCGTCGGGACGGTGCCAGCGCGGCAGGATGCCGGTCTGCGGGTCGCGGCCGGCGAGGCAAATGGCGCGGCAGCCGCGTCCGCGTAAAGCGCGGACATCGTCCTCGGCGACCATCTCTGCCGGACTGAATTTCAATTCCGGGTATTTGGCTGCAACGGATTCTGCCGCTTTCAGCAAATCAGGGGAGGGATGGTAGTAAGCAATCAGGCCCTGACGCGTCAGGTAGACGATCTCGCCGCTGCCGAGTCCCTCCAGGCCGAAGAACGCAGCCTCGCGCAGTTCGGCTCCGTGGCGGCGGAGCAGGTCGAGCGCCCCGGCGTGGTCGGTCTCTTCGGCGCCGTCGAAGACGAACCAGACTTCGGTGTTTTGCAGCGGCGCGGACGAGAGCCGCTTCGCCATTTCCAGCGCGACCGCGACGCTGGCGGCGTTGTCGTGCGCGCCGGGGCTGTACGGCGTGCGGTCATCGCGGAGGAGGGTGACGATCGTTCCGAGTTGATAGGCTGCGAACGGCAGCGACAGAAACCACCAGATCGTGCCTCCCAGGATTGCGCCGGCCAGGTAAAGCAAACCCATGCCAACCGGGACGGCAAGCGTCAGCCAGGTCATCGGCGTCAGCGCGCGAACGGACATGGACTGCCAGACCAGGCGGCAGCGGTTGGTGTCGAGGTGCGCCAGCAGGACGGCCTTCCTGCGCGTTTCGTTTTTCGGCCGGAGGCGCGCTTCCACATTCTGGCTGATGATTTTAGGGATCAGCACGCTGATCGGATTGAAAGCGCTGCGGATGGTCTGCCAGAGCGACCAGGCGGCGAAGAAACTCAGGGCGGCCGCCAGCCAGCGGGCGGCAGTCCCGCCTTGCAAATAGATCGCCGTCGAGGCCAGCGCCAGCAGGCTGATGGCGATGGGAAACGCGTTCTGGCTCGGGACGGAGCCGAAGGCATGTTTTTCGGGAGCCAGCCCCAGGTCCGCGAGGCGGCGCGAAACGTAATCGGCTGCTTCCGCCTCGGCCGGCGTCCCGGTGCCGCGCGGACCGATGGTCCCGGCCAGGTGTCGAACGTCCTCCAGCAGTTTGCTCATCCAGTCATCGCCTGCTTGATGAGTTCGCCGCTGGTGGCCCAGACGCGGCCTTTCAGGTTGCGGGTCTCGTCCATGATCTGGTCGAAGGCGTTCGTGATCATGTCCACTTCTTCGTCGCCGATGATGAGCGGCGGCAGGAGTTTGGTGATGTTCACGCCCGGCCCGCCGACCTGGGTCATCATGCGGTGGTCGCGCATCAGCGACATGACCACCAGTTGCGTGAAGAGGCCTTTTTCGGCGGCTTCGATGGCGGTCCAGGCGGCGCGCATGGCGAGGTTCGTCGGCGGGCGGAATTCGATGCCGATGACCAGTCCCTTGCCGCGCACGTCGGCGATCATCTCGTGCCTGTCTTTCAGCGCGGACAGTTTGGCGAGCAGTTTCGCGCCGACCGTTGCCGAGCGCTCGACAATTTTTTCCTCGTCCATCACGTGCAGCGTGGCGAGACCGGCGGCCATGCCCATATCGTTCTGCCCAAAGGTGGTGGAATGCACCTGGGCGCGCTTGAGATGGCCGAAAACCTTGTTGTTGATCTCGCGCCGCATGATGACCGCGCTGACCGGCACGTAGCCGCCGCCGAGCGACTTGGCGATCGTGACCATGTCCGGTTCCAGGTTCCAGTGCTCGCAGCACAGGAATTTCCCGGCGCGGCCCAGCCCCATCTGGACTTCGTCGCAGATGAACTGCGCGCCATGTTTACGGCACAGGCGCTGGGCTTCGGGCAGGTAATTGTCGTCCGGAACGTAAACGCCCTTGCCCTGGATCGGCTCGACGATGAAGGCGCCCACGTCGCCCTTGCGCAGTTCCTTTTCCAGCGTCTCCAGGTCATTCATCTTAACCATCGTCGCGCCGGGGATGAGCGGTTCGAAGCCCTTCTTGAACGCCTCCCCGCCGTTGATGGAGAGCGTGCCGAGCGTCAGGCCGTGGAAGGAATGGTCGAGGTAGAGCACGCGCGGACGTTTGGTGGCGTAACGGGCGAACTTGATAGCCGTGTCCACCGCGTCCGCGCCGGAGTTGGCGAAGAAGATGGCGTCCAGTCCCGGCGGCATGCGCCTGACCAGTTCCTCGGCCAGCAAGCCGGCCAGCAGCGGACAGTCCATCTTGACCAGCGTTGGGCGTTCGAGGTCGAGATACTCCAGCATGGCCTGCTTGACGGCCGGATGTCCGCGCCCCAGGTTGAAGACGCTGTACCCGGCCAGCAGGTCGAGGTAGCGGACGCCGTCCACATCCCACAGGTAAGCGCCCTCGCCGCGGGCGTAGATCTTGTCGAAGCCGATGATCTTCTGGACGCGCGCCATGTGCGGACTGATATACTTTATGTGCAGGTCGTACTGGTCGGCCTGCCGCGCCTCGATAAGTTGGGTCAGCGAGAAAGACATGGTTCCTCCTTTGAAAATTTAGAAGATTCCAAAGGCTCAAAGACCTTTAGAGTCTATCGCCGCTTGAGAAACTTTCCATCCGAAGACGATGCCGCCAAGCAGGTAGAAAACGGCGGCGACGCATAAGAGCGCCACGAAACTGGCGGGCGTGGACGCGCCGCTCATGTTCAAAATCGCGCCGAAGAGCAGCGGGGCAAAGGCGCTCGGCAGGGCGGTAGTCATGTTGTTGTAAGCCATGTACTGACCGGCCTCTTCTTCTGGAGCCAGCCCGCTGGCGAGGGCCGGGATGACCGCCATGATGGGACCGGTGGCGATGGCGCGGACGACCGTCAGGATCAGGAAGATGTTGAAATTGCGGCTCAGGGCCATCAGGAAAGTGGTCGCCGCGGAAACGACCGCGCCGGTCACGATCAGTTTCGGCCTCCCGATCTTGTCGGAGAGCAGGCCCGTTCCCAGCGCGGCCAGTATGATGACGACCAGGTTGATCAGGCCGACGAGGCGCAGTCCCTCATCGGGGTTGGGCAGGCCGTAGTAGATGCCGAGAAAATCCCTGGCGAAGTATTGCAGGCTGTTCAAGCCCATGTTGACCAGGAAGGCGCTGAACACCAGCCAGAAGAAGACCTCCACCCGCGTGCGGACGCGGAACATACCCAGGAGGGCGGCGCGCAGGCTCAGGGTCCGGGGGGAAGCGGAGGGCTTGTCGTAGGGACGGATAGCCGCGGCGCAGATCAATCCGGTGATGGCGAAGACGCCGGCCATCAGGATCAGCGCCAGGTTGGGGCGGCCAATTTCGTTCAGGTAAGTGGCAACTACGAAACTGACCGCTGAGGCCAGCAGCGTATAGAATCCCTGCAAGCCGGAAGCCAGGCCGCGTTGAGGCTCCGGCACGGTGTCCACCAGCAGCGGCCACCAGGCGCCGTTGACGATGTTGGTGAAGATGTGCATGCCCAGGTAACTGCCGACGATGACCGGCAGCGACAGGTGGAAGATCGCGCCGACGGCGATGACCGGGAAACCGGCCAGCGCGCCGATCAGGAGGCTGGGCGTGCGCCGACCGAGGCGGCTGGCGCTGTTGTCGCTGAAGATGCCGAACAGGATGCTGATCACAATGCCGACCAGATTGGCAACAAAAGCGATGACGCCCGTGGCGAGGCTCGAATGTGTGAGCGGGACGACCTTCTGCACCAGCGGGAGCAGCAGGATGGAGTTGTACGATACCCAGGCGAAGTTCGCGCCGAACATGGGGATGGCCATGCCGAGCAGGTACGGGATGGAACGACGGGAAGATACGCTAAGGGAAGTTTTCATGACGCCTCATCCTAATCTCTCCACCAATCGTTCCAATATTTTCAGGTTCGCGCTTTCATTGAGGCTGATGTTCTCCTGGGACGAGAAAGCCTCCGGCGGTATTTGCCTGTATCGCGACAGGGCCACAAGCCGTTTGAGGAGGGAGTTTGTGAACCCGGGACGGGAACCGTCCCCGCAAACGTCCGCGGCGAGGATGCGTTTTTTCTTCCCGATCAAGGAAATGGCCGCCAGGAGTTCTTCCAGGGTCAGGGTTCCCTGCTGGGAGGGATAAGCCGCGAAATTATCCGACTCGCTCAAAACATCCTTGTCAATCGTGAGATACACCGCCTCGGTCGGGAGGGTAGGCAGGATTCTCTCCAGCGTTGCTTCGATGCCGCCGTGGTCGCGCAGGTTCTTCCAGGCGGCCCGGGTCATCAGCAGGCGCGGCTCGAATTCCACGCAGGGCAAGGCGGCGCGGATCCGGCCCAGCCAGACAGAACGGTGCATCGAATTGGGATAGGTTTCGACTTTTCCGGTGTGGAGCGGGCCGATTTCGTGCATCAATGGTCCTACGGGCAGCGAGCGAGTCGTCCCAAAGCCCAGGTCGTCGTCAATACCCAGCTGGATCACCCTGCGGACATGAGACAGTTTCACCGCCCAGAAGACCCAATCGCCGAAGTGGATGTACCCATGGTGAGGACTCCTCCAGAGATCGGCGTGGTTGTCGAAGTGGATGACGGTCAGCGGTTCTTCCATCAGGCTGATCCCCAACCATGCCAGGTGATGGTAATCGCCCGAGCCGTAGAAAATCACTTTCCCTTTCACCGTTCCGACTGACGAGGCGAGCAATTGCCTGAGCCGTTCCATCTCCTCTTTTCGACAATAGTAGCGCAGCGCCCCGGATTCTTCCTGGAGCGGAATTACGACAGGGTGATACCGGGCCAGCAGTCCTTTTTGTTGGATGACTGCCCCATCTACGTCGAGGATGATCACGTTCGACGCATTAGCGGGCAACATCCAGCCTCAATTCCTCGATGGTCTTCGACAGCGGCAGACCCGTCCGCGGGTCAATTCCCAAAAATTCGAAATAATTTTTAGCCATCGCCTCCATGTCAAGCGTACGGTTTCTTACCGGACCGATGGCCTGCGGCGGATCGCCGAGTTCGCGCTTCGGCAAGGGGAATTGCGCGGGCAATCCGTGTTTCGCGTTGAACGCGTGGCGCATGACCTGAATGCGTTTGCCGATGCGATAAAACTCGGCTTCGTCCATGTTCCAGCCTGTGGCGGCGTTGAGCCATTCGGGGAAGGGCGGCTCGCCCATCAACAAAGCGAATTGACACAACCCAAGCGAATCATACGCGCGATAAAGGCACATACTGATGGCTTGCGTCACGCCCTCCTCTGCGTAGTCGTAGCGCTTGGCGGGCTGGCGTCCATGCAGGGTAAAGTACGGCGCAAAGGGCGCGACCTCCGCGTTGCCCGCGTTGGTGGAGGTGTGACGCCCGGGTGCGGGATCGAGGGCGTAACCGACCGCCACGCCCGGCTCGTAGATGCCGCGGTGCATGGCGAGTTCCTGCCCGCCTGCGTGCATGGACGCCTGGCGCGCCTCCGTAGGTAGTCGCTGCGCAGCGGCCGCGACGCCGTCCGCCAGCCAGTCACCCAGCCCCGGGGTGCGTGCAGCAATGCGTTCCGTCAATTCCAAAATCGCTTCGTCGTTTCCCCATTCCAATTTCAGTTCATGTTTCAATTCAGGCGGCAGCCAGCCCTTCTCGGCGCACTCCAGCGCAAAGGCGATGACAACACCGGTCGAGATCGAATCCAACCCGGACATATTGCAGACATGATTGCATTGCATGATGATGGGCAGATCACTGACCATCAGTAGCGGACCGAACGAAGCCAGCGTCTCATACTCGGATTTGTGGCTGGTCCCGCCATCCGGTTGCTTGACCAACCCTCCACATGCCACCGGGCACGCGTGACAGGCATAGGGCTTGAGCATGGATGCGATCACGGCGCGGTCGCTCAGCCCTTCGGAGAGTTCCAGAGGAAAGTCGCGGTAGCCGATGCCGGTCCAGTTGCGAACCGGGGTATCTCCCAGTTCCACCTGGATGGCTGTGCCGGAGGATGTTCCATAACGGCGGAATGTATCGATCACCAACTCCGCCGAGCCTCCGCTGGGCTTGGCATGGAAGCGACGCATGAGCGGCAACAAACGCGACATCAATGCCGGGATGTATCCGGCTATGCCGGATGGTTTCTGACGAAAAAGTTTGAGATAGTTTGCGGTAGCCTCCTTGAACGTTTTCGCGTCAGCCAACGCCGGACGGGACGCATTCGCTTTGCTCAGTGCAGGCTTGCCGCAGGCGACAACTGCCTTGAGTTTTTTCGACCCCATGACCGCGCCCAATCCACAACGCGCCGCCAGCCGCCCGTCATCGTTGACGATGCCGGAGATGAGCGAAAGTTTTTCTCCCGCGCTTCCGATGCAGGCGACCTTGGCATCGGAGGCAATTTCTTTGTGGAGGGTTTGCTCCGTGTCTCGAACATTCAATCCCCACAAATGCGCGGCGTCGCGGACTTCGACGTTGTTCCCGTCAATGAAAAGATAGACCGGCCTTTCCGCCGCACCGCTGATGAACAGGCCATCCCAGCCCGCGCCGCGCAGCGCCGGACCGAAGTCGCCGCCGCAGTTAGCATCTGCCCAGCCGCCGGTCAGGGGTGAGCGGGCGGCAACCATGAACCGTCCACTGAACTGCGCGCCGGAGCCGGTCAGCAAGCCGGGCAGGAAAGCCAGGATATTTTGCGCGCCAAGAGGGTCCGCACCGGATGGAATGCGCTGGTACAGGTAATGGACGCCCAGACCATAGCCTCCAAAATAGCGGCGATAGATTTCTTCGGGCGGTTCCTCTACTTCAATCTTTCCGCTGGAGAGATTGACGCAAAGGATTTTCCCCCAGTAACCATTGGGCATGGCAACCTCCTGACTTTATTTGAGTTGCTGGCGGGTGCGGTGCACAACAGATTTGAACCGGTCGCCGCGATGGATGGTCTGTGTAAATTCGAGCGGGGTATCGTCTTCGAGAAAACTCAGGCGGGTGACCAGTACCACCGGCACACCCTCGCTGATTTTTAACTCTCTGGCTTCGTAAGCGCCAGCGACAGATAGTTCGACGGTGTCGGTGGCATAAGCCGGGGTGATGTCATAGCGTTCCTCGATCAGCCGGTAAACGCTTCGATCCGCCAAGTCGAGATCGGCGAGACCGGGGCAGCGGCTGTGTGGATAGAATGATGTTTCCAGTGACATGGGCTCACTTCTCATCAGCCGCTGGCGGGTGATGCGCACCAGCGGGTCGCCGGGGTTGACCTTCAACTGGGCAGCCACTGCCTCTGTTGCCGGTTCGACGACCTGCGCCAGGACCAACGCCCCAGCTTGCATCCCCATCTGGCTGAGTAATTCTGTATACCCCTGTAAGGGGAATTGAGAACTATCGAGGGTGGCTTTTGGCGCGGCGATGAACGTCCCCCTCCCGCGCTGGCGCACAACCAAGCCTTCGTAGGCTAGTTGGCTGAGCGCCTGGCGTGCCGTCATGCGCGATATGCCGCATTCGGCGCAGATTTCCATTTCGGTTGGGAGCATGTCACCCGGATTTAATTGTCCACCCAATATTTGCTGGCGTAGCTGTTCGCGAATTTGGTAATAAATGGGGATGGGGCTGTGAATATCTACGTGGAGGGTCATGAGGATACTCTGAACTTTGTATATACATTATAACAATACGCGGCAATAAGTCAACTCCTTCTGATGAAAAATTCCCCACCCTGTCCTCTACCTTTCCAAGCAATCGCAGTCCGCCAGCCATTCTGCGCCGGTGGCAGGGAGGTAGATTGGCTCGGCAACCTCCGCCGGGTCAGCCCAACGCTGGAAAAAGCCTGCTCGGCCTCGCGCTCCTTCTTGACTGTCTCGAATGGGGTCGGTGCGCCTGGATTCCAGCTCAATAACGCCGCGCAGCATGGAGGTGTCCACCGAGCCAGGGCTGTCCATAAAGCTCCATTCCATCAACTAGGCTGCGACCCCAGCACCCTCTTTTTTTTTATCTGTACATACAATACCCCTTGGGGGCGCCGGCCCGAATGACTAATACCTTGTGAGAGGTTTCCCCGGACTGAATCCGGGGAAAAACGTTTAATTATTTGGGAGGAGTTTGTGTATATCGGATATAGTATAATCTGCTTATCCGATACCGATAAGGAGATGTCATGATCGAATCTCGATTGCTCAAACGCTTGGAAGCAAAGAAAGTGCAATTGGATAAGCTCCGCCCCCTACCGGCAGCACCTATCAACCGTCTAAGGAATGAAATTCTTATCGAGTGGATTTACAACTCAAATGCGATTGAGGGGAGTACGATCACACTCCAGGAAACACGCCTGATTCTTGAAACCGGACTGACCGTTGGCGGAAAATCCCTGCGTGAACATTTCGAGGTTATCAATCATAAAGAAGCCATCCAGTACGTTGAAGATCTGGTACAGAATACCGAGCCAATCACTGCATACCACGTTCGTCAAATCCATGAACTTATTCTGGCGCGCATTGACGATGAGAATGCCGGCAGTTATCGAAAGACACAGGTCCGCATTGCAGGCGTGCCTTTCACTCCGCCTGAATCCTGGCAGATCACCAGTCTCATGGCTGAATGGAGCGATTGGGTTGCAAGTGCAGAAGGGTCAATGCACCCCATCGTTCTCGCTGCGCAGGCTCACCACCGCCTGGTGGCGATCCATCCATTTGTCGACGGGAACGGCCGGACCGCCCGGCTGGTGATGAACCTGCTGCTCATGCGCAGCGGGTACCCACCCACTGTCATCCTGCGTGCAAACCGCAGGCAGTATTATTCTGTGCTGGCAAAGTCCGATTCCGGAAATACTGACGCTCTGGAAAACTTCGTCGGGCGTGCAGTGGAGAACAGCCTCAATCTCTATATCGAAGCCTGCAAACCGGTGATCAAATCTCCCCGACCCGAGGAGGAATGGATCCCGTTACGGGATGCCTGTGTTGGTTCTCCCTACAGCCAGGAGTACCTCAGCCTGCTGGCGCGCCTGGGTCGCATTGAAGCTACGAAAAGAGGAAGGAATTGGTACACAACTCGGCGGGCAATAAAGGCTTATCAAGTCTCGCTTTAACCCTCTCACCCTTGTATTATCTGTATATACAGTACTCCCTTGGGGGCACAACAAAATCCGCCAGTCAGGCGGATTTTTTGACTTCTTGATCAAACTTTAACGCTCCCGGATCATTTTCTTAATGCGAATTTGACGGGCATGGGGGCAAAGTTGGGACCGTTCCAGGAGCCGAATGTCTGATTTCCTCGTTTTTCTTACGCTTGCGGGTTTCTCCCTTTTTCTCTGGGGAATGCTGCGCCTCTGAGATTGGCTGATGAGAGTTGAGATGAATGCCATGCTCCTCCTGGCCGCACTCATCGCGGTCGGCCTGCTCATTTACCTGTTTATTTCCCTGATCAAACCGGAGTGGTTCGGATGAACTGGCTTGGCTGGATTCAATTCGCGGTCTATCTCGTCGTCCTGCTGGCGCTGGTCAAGCCGCTCGGAGCGTACATGGCGCGCGTCTACCAGGGCGAGCGGACCTTCCTGACGCCAGTGTTGGCGCCGGTGGAACGCTTCTTCTACCGGCTGGCGGGCGTGGACCCCGAGGCGGACATGGGCTGGAAGATGTACACCGCGGCGCTGCTGCTTTTCAACCTGGTGGGATTCCTGTTCCTGTACCTGCTCCTGCGCCTGCAAGGCACCCTGCCGCTCAACCCGCAAGGCTTCCAGGCCGTCTCTCCTGACCTGGCCTTCAACACGGCCGTCAGCTTTGTGACGAACACCAACTGGCAATCCTACGGCGGCGAGACGAGCATGAGCATCCTTTCCCAGATGCTCGGCCTGACCGTGCAGAAGGTCCTCTCCGCCGCCACCGGCATGGCAGTCCTGGTCGCTTCGATCCGCAGCCTCACCCGGCATACTACGGATTGGCCTGGCAACTTCTGGGTCGATGTGACGCGCTCCACGCTCTACATCCTCGTGCCGCTGGCCCTGGCCCTCGTCTCGCAGGGCGTGGTGCAGACCTTCCAGCCGTACGCGACCGTCCAGACGCTGGACCCGTCTTCGGGGGCCGCCATCCAGGTCCTGCCGCTCGGTCCGGTTCCCTCGCAGGTGGCCATCAAGCAGTTGAGCACCAATAGCGGCGGGTATTTCAACGTCAACTCGGCTCACCCGTTCGAGAATCCCACGCCGCTCTCGAACTTCCTGGAGATGCTCGCCATCCTGTTGATCCCGGCCGCCCTGTGCAACATCTTCGGGAAGATGGCCGGCGATACGCGCCAGGGCTGGGCCATCCTGGCTGCCATGACGCTGCTGCCTCGGAGAGCGTTCTTGCTTCCTGCCTGGGCCGGCGAGGCTCAAAGCCTGAATGCGGCTTGAAGCCCGCGCTGGCTGTCCGGGCCGACCCAGAGATGGAAGCTGCCAGGTTCCGTGCCGCGGGTTCCGTCGAGGCGGGTAAAGGCCAGTTGCTCCTCGGTCAGGGTAAAGTCCACCATCCGGCTCTCGCACGGGAGCAGTTCGAGGGCCTGGAAATCCTTGAGCTCCCGTACAGGACGGGTGAGTGAACCGACCAGGTCGCGTGTGTACAGCTGTACAACTTCGCGGCCCGGGCGGCGGCCGGTATTGGTCACTTTCAATCGAATCCCGAGTTTCCCGCGCAACCGATCGGCATCCAGGTGCAGGTCCGTGTATTCGAAGGTCGTATATGTCAAACCGAATCCAAACGGGAAAAGCGGGGAGGTGAGCAGATCGCCATAGCGGGTGGGAAACTTCCCATTGAGGCCGATCGGCCGCCCGGAGTTTTTATGGTTGTAATAGACCGGCACTTGGCCGGTGGCACGCGGGAAAGTCACCGGCAGGCGGCCGGAGGGGGCTTCCAGGCCGAAGAGCACTTCCGCCAGCGCCGCGCCCCCCTCGATCCCCGGATGCCAGGCATACAGCGCTGCTTGCGCATGCGCCATCGTCTGGCTGATCGCCAAGGGACGTCCGGCGAAGATCACCAGTATCACAGGCTTGCCAAGGGCTGAGATGGTGGAGATGAATTCCGCCTGGCCGGGCGGCAGGCCAAGGTCACTGACGTTGCAATTTTCCCCGGAGCGCACCGGATGCTCACCCATCAACAATACAATGGCGTCCACCTCATGAGCCAGGTGCAGGGCCAGGTCGTTTTTGTCTGTGAACCAGAGTTCCATGTCTTTCGGCGCAGTCTGGCGCAGGGATTGTTCGAGTGGAGTGACATCCTCGGCGCGGCCGTTGGGCGTCCAGGCGCCGAAGAGCTCCCCCCTGGCCGGGACAAAGGGGCCGGCCACCAGGACGCGCCGAAAGTCCTTCAGGGGCAGCAGGTCGCCATCGTTCTTGAGCAGCACCATGCTCTCCCGGGCGAGTTTCCTGGCCAGTTGACGCGCATCGGGCCTGAGCAGATCGCGGGCCCTGCGTTTCGGGTCGGTGAAGGGGTTCTCGAACAGCCCGGCGCGTTGCTTGACGCGCAGGACGCGGCGCACTGCCAGGTCAAGCTCCTCCACGGGCACCTGTCCATTTCGGACGCTGGCGGCCAGGGTGCTGGAGTAGGCGTTGCTGACCATGTCCATGTCCAAACCGGCGTGGAGCGCCAGCCGGGCGGCATGGGCATCGTCTTCAGCCACGCCGTGGTAAACAAGTTCCTTGACCGATTCCCAATCCGAGACCACGAAACCGTCAAAACCCCACTCCCCGCGCAGCACCTCCGTTAGCAGATGCCGGTTGGCTGTGGCGGGGAAGCCGTTCAGGTCGATGAAGGCCGACATGAGGGTACCCACACCGGCCCGGACGGCGCTTTCATAGGGCGGCAGATAGACATCCCGCAGGGTGGACTCTGAGATCTCGCCGGCTTCGTAGTCGCGCCCGCCCTCGGCGGCGCCATAACCGGCATAATGCTTGGCGCAGGCGACAATTCTGTCTGGCTGCGAGAGGTCACTGCCCTGATAGCCGCGCACTGCGGCGGCGGCCAGGCGTGCTCCCAGCAGCGGGTCCTCGCCGTTTCCTTCGGCGATGCGCCCCCAGCGCGGGTCACGGGCGATATCCAGCATGGGTGCAAAGGTCCACTTGATGCCTTCAGAACTGGCTTCACGCGCCGCCACCGAGGCGGCCGCCTCTGTCATGTCCGGATCGAAGGCGGCCGCCTGGCCCAGTGGAATGGGAAACACCGTGCGGTAACCATGGATCACATCCCGCCCAAAGAGCAGCGGGATTTTAAGCCGCGCTTCCTGCGCCAGCCGCTGTAACCGGTTGCTGTTGGCAACGTCGTCCAGTTCCTCCGTGCTCTGGCCGGCCAGCGCGCAGGAGGCATTCAATACCGAGCCAAGCAGTCCCTGCCGGATCATATCCGGGTGCAGGCCCGGCCCGGGATTGACCTGGTTCAGCTGCCCGACCTTTTCTTCAAGAGTCATTTGGGCAAGCAGATTTTCGATGAAAGGTTCAGAGGAAGGCATAAAACTCCTAAGGATGAATCATGATTTACCGGACGATACGCTGCAGGAATATCCGCCCCTCGCGGCCGAGGTAGCGCACACGGGCCGGCGTGGAGCCCGGCACGGCTTCCGCCCCGGGGCATTCCCAGCCGGAGAGGGTCATCTCGGCGATAAAGTCCTGCCGGGCGGTGTGGAGAACGATGGCCTGCGGCAGCCGCTCAAAGGAACGCACCTCGGAGGTGACATAGTGCAGTGTCAGCCCTTCCGCCGCCTGCCAGTCCAGTGGAAGGATGACGCCTTGTCGCGCAGGCAAATGGATGCTGTTTCCGCCAAAGAGCGGGTTGCCCTGCCAGGCAACGGTGGTCTCGACTGCATCGTCCTGATAATTGTTGGCGAAGAGGAAACTGCCCTGTTCCCCCCGGCTCAGGCGTACATCGACCCAGTCACTCAGGGTGAAGGCAGGCAGGCAGTCGATCTCCAGCGCCATGCGATTCAGAATGTCGAGATCCTCCAGCGTATTGGCTTCCAGCGCCGCGCCAAAAACGAGGATCCTGCCCTTGCCAATCTTCCTGACAAAGCCAACCGTCTCGCTCTGACGGGAGGCGATGACCTTGTCGAATGTCCCAGCATAGGTCTCGAGGAACGAGACGGGCACGTCTGGGTATCCCAGGGCCTGGATCCAGCCGGGAGTAAAGGCGGGGTCGCTGCGGACGTCCGTCAGGCCGAGCGCCTCGCGCAGGATGGTGCAGGGTTGATCATATTCATCCTGCAGGCACAGCCGGCCGATCAGGACAAGCCTCCCCCCGCCGAGGACGTAATCGAGAAGTTTTCGCTGGGTGGATGCCTTGCAGTGTCGTTCCACCATGACCCATAGGGTGGGGGTTTCGACGGGGTCAAGAACGGCGCGTTCCAACTCCAGCGAGCGGAACGGACGGTGGGTGAGGGCCAGGCCGCGGGCGATGAAATCGAACAGGATCGCCTCCCGCTGGTGGGTGAGGACCTTCGTGGCCGCCTCGGTGGAGGCGTTGTTGACCTCGGTCATGAAATCGTTCAGCTGGAATCCGATTGTGGTGACATTCTGGGGGCGGGCCAGGAGGAGGGCGTCTCTGTAGGCTGCCAGGGCGCTGGCAAGAAGCGGGTAGCGGCGGTAATGGCGGCGCAGGCTGCCGTCCTTGCGCACCGGGTGTCCCCAATCATGCCGTTTCGTGGAGCTGAGCAGCGGGTCGTTCTCGCCATCGAAGAACATGTAGTGGTTAATGGCGCGCATCCCGGACGAAAGACACAGGCGGGTGTGCAGGTCATAGAATGAGCTCTGGGCGCCGCCGAAATCGTGGTTGCCCCCCGCCTGGAATTCCATCGAAAAAAGCGGCTGGTCGGGATTTTGCAGAGCGCGTGTCATTTCGTTTACGAGCAGCAGTTCATGGTGGTTGCCTTCGCCGATGAACTGGGGATAAACGTCCGTGGCGCTGAGCATGCCCGGCAGTTCCATCACCTCAACGAGTTGTGAGAGGCCGATCGGGAAGGTCTTGCCGCCAATGGCAAAGCCATGGATATTGACGATCGGCGGCGCTTCCAGTCCGTTGGCCTGTGCCTGCGCCAGCAGGAAGGCAGCATACTCCCGCAGGTAGCCGCGAAAGAAGCGGCGGTAATCGTCGACGATGAGGGCAGCGTGCCCGCTCTCCGGGTGGGCCAGCCCAGACTCCAAAAAGGCCGGCAGGTCGCCCGCCGGGTAACGCGCCTCCAGCCGCTGACCGTAAACCCGGACCAGATATGCCGCAAAACGCGCCAGGGTATCGGGGTTGGTGTCGAAGATGTTGCGCACCCAGTGGCACATGCCCATCTCGTTGTCAAGCTGGATCGCCAGGATCCTCCCGCCGCGCGTCACCTGGCGTGGGGCAAGCACGCCAAAGACGGCGCGGTACCAGCCCGCCGTACAGGCCAGGAAGTCCGGGTGCAGGTAGCTGACGATATTGTGCGGCTGGCCGCTCTGGTCCAGCAAGGTGACCCCGGGATAATGGTGAAAAACCCAATCCGGGATACCCTCATTGATCGTTTCGGCCATGATATAGGGCCCCGGACGGGGAAGCACCCACAGGTCGAGGGAAGCCGCCAGGTCAATGAAACCTGCCAGGTTGCGCATCGGATGGGTATGACCATCCAGGTCCAAGGCGCCTTCATCGACTTCGTGCCAGCGCCAGGGGACATAGGAGGCAACTGCATTGAAACCTGCCTGTTTGAGAAGCTGCAGGCGGTTCTCCCATTGATCGACGGGGGTGCGGTAATAGTGAAATTCCCCCGCCTGAACCAATAGCGGCCGATCCTCCAGCCAGAAAAGGCCATCCCTGACGAGCAATCGATTCATAGGACAATCATCCTTCTACTGCGGTTTGAACTGGCGCCCGGAAGACCTTTTTTATGGGCGCTGCGCTCCTGCGTCCGGTCGCGGACGGAATTGCAGAATCTCCAGCGCCTGCCGGATATAGGGGCTGCCGGTGTACAGCTCCCAGACCAGGCCGGTCAGGTGGTTCTCGATCATGAGCATCGAACAGCCCTTGTCGATCCCGTACAGCGTATGGCTGTACCAGGCCGGAGCGACATCCAGATTGTAGGCATCATAAAACCCGTACGGCCCCCAGGTACGTGGGCGCTGGTCATGGAGGAAATGGATCAAATCGAGGGTCATGTCGGGGAGGAAGGGCAGGCAGGCGACGGCAGAGTAGATCGAAACCGTTCCGTCATGCCGGGGCGTTTTCAGACAGGGGGGGCTGCCAAACACACGGTAGCCTTTCGGGCTGTCGCCGGCGCTCAATCCCCAGCTGTTTTCGTGATAGGCCTTGTAGCGGTCGGCATTGGCAATGCAGAAGGCGCGGTTGGCCAAGGCAGCCCGGCGCGTATTCTCGAACCAATCCACGCCGTCCGGATCGAGCAGGCGGGCGGTGTCCAGCCAGGCTTCGCTGAACTGGTACGCGAACAGGTTGCCGCCGGGATTGAGGATCACCGGAGCGCCTGCGTACGCGCCGGTGTCCCGGCGGAAACCCTGGTAAAGCCGGCGGGCGGTCTGCGCCTCCAGGCGCGGGGCCGCCTGGAGATACATCATCTTTTGTTCGGCGGCCATGTCCCACTGCCCGACCAGACCCGGCTCGCCGCGGACATAATCTCCTTCGTGGTCCGGGTTGTAAGCCATGGAAAAGAGCGTTTTGTCCTCGCGTGTAAAGACCAGGAAATCCCAGTCCACGCGCTCCAGCAACCGGGCTGCTAGGTCGGCTATCCCGGCATCCTGGTGGAAGTACGCTGCCGCGGTGATGACGCCGTTCAGGCAGATGGCCGTGTCGATGGTGGAATACTCGCTTTTGCCGATCCGGTCTGCTGTCTCCAAGTGCAGGAAGTGTGAAAAGAAGCCATGCTGCTGGGAGGCATTGGTCAGCAGGGTGGATAACGTGCCGCGCGTGATCTGACAGGCGGTCTCGCGGTCGAGATACCCACGCTCAGCGGCAATGGCCCATGCCGTCAAGGCAAAGCCGACCGAGGCAATCGATGCCACGGCAGGCTTTTTGGTCGAGTCGACAGTCAATCCAAAGCCGGGGCTGCCTATTTTTCGGTTGGTGAACTCAAGGAAAAAGTCGAACGATCCGCGCAATTCATTTAGTAATATGTCCGTTTTCATGGATGGCATCTTGTGGGGATGGGATACTCTTTTTGACCGATGACTCACGTACAATGAGTTCCACCGGCAGGCGGGCCGCCTCGAACGGTTTGGCATGGACCAGGAAGTTGATCAACTGGGTGGCTGCGGAGGCTCCCCATTGTACGCGCGAGGCGCGCACGGACGTAAGCGACGGGCGCATGTAACGACTGATGATGATGTCGTCAAAACCGGCCAGGGCCATATCGTCTGGAGCACGCAGGCCCGCCTCCTGCATCACCCGCAGGAAACCCAGCGCCATCTGGTCGTTGGCGCAGAAAACCGCCTCAGGTAGATTTCCCGAACGGATGATTTCCGTGGCAGCCTGATAACCGGATAGTTCCGTGAAGTTGCCCTCGAAACATCTCAGCTGCAGGCCGTGCCGGGCGGACTGTTCCTGAAATGTCCGTTCGCGCTCGATGTTATCGAAAGCGTCCGGGGCGCCCGCAACAAAAGCCAGGTTTTTCAATCCCTGCTCGTAAAAATGACGGAAGACCTGCCTCGATCCACTGGCGTTATCGATCAACAAGGGCAGGATGAATGGAGAATCGATGTAGCAGTTCAGTACGACGATGGGGAAACTTTCCGAAGCCAGTTTCTCGATCGTTTCGGTTTTTACCTTGTTGTCGAAGACGATCGCTCCATCCACCTGGCGGTGCGCAAGCACCTTGCGCACGCTGCGGCTCTCCGGGCAGACGATCAGTTCGTACTCAGTCTCGAGCAGAACCTTGTGGATACCGTCCAGGATGTCCTCATAGAACAAGCCGGCGAACTCACTGATGAATACACCGATCGTCAGGGATTTTTTACGTTTGAGGTTGCGGGCAAAAGCGTTGGGATGATAGTTGAGCTCTTCCGCGGCCAACAGAATGCGCTGGCGAGTTTCATCGCTGAGGGTGCCCGTCTGGTTGAGGGCATAGGAGGCGGCAGTGATGCTCACGCCGGCGCGTTTGGCGACATCCCGGATGGTGATCATTTGGAGTTATGGCGTGCTTTCTACGAATCCCAGGCGTTGCAAGCCTTGCTGGAAATAACCGACCTGGGCCGAGGTCCGATAAACCAGGTCGTCCTGGTAGTTGGCCAGCATGAGCAGGCTGATGCCCTTATCGATGCCAATGACATCTTCACCAAACCAGTCTTCGGTCAGGTTGAAGGCGTCCTGAAAACCGTACGGCCCGAGCAGATCAGGCAAAGAAGAATAGTATAACATCGCCTGTTTGGCCTGTTCCGGCAGGAAGAGGATGGAGCCGATCGCTCCGGCGGGCGCGATGGTGTCATCCACCCGGTGCTGGGCATTGTCAAACCCGGAGGGCGGTGCGCCAAAGAGCCCTTCATACCCGTGCGGGCTGTCGCAGGCGGTCAGACCCCAGGCAAGCGGACCGAGCCCAATGAAATCCGCATCATGGTCCACGGCAAAGTCGTAGTGCGCCTGGCTGGCGCGCACCGAGTTGTCGAACCAGTTCACCCCCTGCGTGTCGGTCAGGCCGCGAAAATCGATCCAGGCATGGCTGAACTGGTAGGTGAAGAGCGATCCGAACCAGGAGTGGATGAAAGGCCGGCCTTCGCCATATCCTGCGTTATGGCGGGTAAAGGAATAATAGACGGAAGGATCGATCGGGTGGCTGGGCGAGCCGGCGGCGAGCACATACATAATCAATTGCTCGGCATAGAAATCCCAGTGACCGGAGTAACCTTCCCCTGGGCGGTAAGCCATGTAGAACATGTTGCGGTTGGCGTCCAGGAACCAGGGCCAATCCACTCCGGCATAGATCTCATCCGCCTTCTCCCACACCTCGCCGCCGCAGTACTGCCCCGCGGTGAGTACCCCCATTAGCAGGATGGAGGTGTCGATTGTCGAGACCTCGCTCGACCAGGCGCGCCTGCCGGTTTCCATATCGAGAAAGTGAAAATAAAAGCCATGTTCGCGGTCGAGCGCCAGCAGGGTGTCGAGGGCGCCGTCGACGACTTCACATGCCTGCTCGCGGGTGATGTACCCCTTTTCCACACCCAGGATGTAGGCGGTCAGCCCGTATCCCACCGATGCGATGCTGGCAATGCCATTCGAGCCCGGGTAACGGTCGCGGATCAGTCCATAACCCGGACTGCCAAGCGTGGTATTTGCCTGCTCCCAAAAGAAATCAAAGGAGCCGCGCATTTCCCATTCGATCAGTTCCTCAATGACGAAGGGAGTTGGAATGGCAGTGGACGCAGGCGCAAGCGTGACCGGCGCCACGGTCTCAACCGGCTGGGTGGGAGCGGTACAGGAGACCAGGAAGAAAGCGAGTAGGAGCATGCCAAGTTTATTCACCAGTAATGCCCGTCCTTTCGACAGATTCAACGAACCATTTTTGCAGGAGAAAGTACATCAGCAGGAGCGGAAGGATGTTCAAGAAAGTGCCGCTCAGTTTCACCGCCTCGTTCAAGCGGTCGAAGATGTTCACCATTCCCGGGGGATAGAGATTTTCGTATGCCTGGGCGAATTTGGACAGTTGCATTGGCAGGGTCTGGATGCCGCCTCCCAGAAAGATGACCGTCAGATAAGTTTCATTCCAGTACCATACGATGGAGAAAATGATGGCAATGATGAAGGATGGGACAGCCGCCGGAACGGCAATACTGAGATAGACCTTCAGGTCTGAAGCGCCGTCCAGGCGGGCGGCTTCTTCCAACGCCTTGGGGAGCGAGAGGAAGGTCTGGTAAAAGATGAGGATAAAGATCGCGCTGCGAAAGCCCTGCCCCACCAGGGCAGGCAGGATCAGCGACCAGATGCTTCCCAGCAGTCCCAGGTCACGGTACGTAAGCATTTGCGGGATGACCGTGTTCTGCGGCGGTATGATGAAAGTCGCCAGGATCAAGCCAAAGAGCACATGCTTACCCGGGAACTGATAGCGCGCCAAGCCGTAACCAACGATGGAACAGATGATGGTCTGGATGGCGGATGGAACCACGCTGACCAGGGTGGAACTGAGCAGGGTGTTCAGGTAGTCCAAAACATTAAAGGCCTTGACATAATTACCGAAATACAATTCGCTGGGTACCCACTGCACCATGGGGTTAAGCAGGTCGGATGGGCTTTTCAGGCTGGTGATGAGCATGAACAGCAGCGGGTAAAGGTATACAAAACCGATGGCGATCAGCAGGACATAGACGAGAGCCGTGAAAACCAGGCCGTACGTGTCGCGCGTCCCCAGCACAAGGCCGCGGATGCGGTCACGATGCTGCTTGACCCAGGCCGCCACCAGCCTCAAAAGCCGGGCGAGGGAGGTGGGGAGTCCGCTTTTGTTCAAAGACTGGAGGCTCATAGGTTACGCCCTTTTCGCCCGCGACATGAGAAGAAGATATACGACGAGCAGGATCAGCACCAATACGGCAAAGTACAGGAATGACATGGCGCTCGCATATCCGATGCCGCCTTCGATATCATAGGTCTGGGCATAAATGTACCGTACGACCTTGTTCTCGGAAAAATGGGAGAGGGTGATGATGGTGTAGACCGCCACCACCACATTGGTCGTGGATAGGGACGGCAGGGTGATCTTCCAGAACGACTCCCAAGCTGAGGCCCCGTCGATGGCTGCCGCCTCATAGATGCTGCGGTCAATTTTCTGCAGGCTGGCCAGGTAGATCAGGATCTGCACCCCGGAGAACCACAGGATGAGGATGAAAGAGGTCAGCAGGTATTCGACCGGGCTGCGCAGGGTGCGCGGCAAGTCCTCCAGAAATCTCAGAATGGCTGGCGAGGTGGCGATCTGTGGCATGGAGGTAGCGCCCTGTGAAACCAGCTCGCGGATCACTGGTCCGCTGGTGATGACCACCGGCAGGAAGAAAATGGTGCGGAAGATGCCCTTGAACCGCAGGCGCAGGTTCAGGAACATGGCAATGACCATCGAGAAGATCATGATGATCGGTACGGAGACCAGTGTTTCGATCGCGTATTCGATCACCAACTGGATGAAGGTGGGATCGGTAAAAAGGGCTTTGGTATAGTTCTGCCACTGAACATAGGTCTGCTCGACTCCGGTTGCCGAAACGATCACCTGATTCAGGCTATACCGGAACGTCTGGAAGAGAGGCGCCATACTGAAGAGGACGAAGCCGATGATCCACGGTAGAACGAAGGCATAACCCTGCAGGGCCTGCCGAGTCTGGTAGCGCAGCGAAAATTGGGAACGCCGGATCACCGTCATGGCAGCGCCCCTCTGGAAATCGCATCCCGGCCCGGGATGGTGACACCCTGAACGCTGACCGGGGTGTCACGGTAATTGACGATGATCTGCCAGCCATTCTCGTATGTGGTGGCAAAGACATCGTCCGCGACCCGCGCGTGGGCCACAATGCTTGCCCCGCGCACGTGTCCCAGCAGGGCATCCAGCCAGGCATAACCCGCATTGATCTCCCCGCCCAACTGCTGGTAGGAAGAGACATAGATCCAGTTCGAATCCGTGTTCAGGATCCGGGCGGTACCTTCATATGTGACGAAGAAGGACGGATACATGCCATACTCGGCATGCTTCAGCAGGTCGGTTTCCACATTGGCCGAAAAGTTCAAAGCCTCCCCATAATAGGGAATATGGCCGGAAAGGACGATCTGGAGGAACGGAACTGAAGCGTTTGTGTATGTATAGCCGCTATCGCTCAAGGGTATGTCGTAATAGGCCGAAGTGTAGGCAAACAGGTAATCGTTGGGCGCGTACATCCCAAGCGGTGTGCCGCTTTGTGCCAGCAGAGATTGATATATGCTGATCGTCTGCTCGCGGTTCAACTGGCGCCCGCGTCTGAAATCCGCGTAGAGCATACTCCCAATCTCATCCAGGGCCAGGCCGGCGTTCAGCCGCCCCTGCACGCTTTGACTGAATGTTGCCAGATGCTGCCCGATCGTGGCTGGATTGAAAAGATAGGTCGGCTGACCGCGTTGATAGCTCCTGATGTATGCATTGGTGATCGCCATTGCCAGGTCGTGGCGCGAATAAGAAGCCGGGTCGTTCCGGAAGGCGGCCAGAGGGTCGTAGTACAGGTTGAACGTCCCGCCGCGCGCGGCGATCTCAGCGATCAGCGCTTCCAGTTCGGTGAGATTACCAAGCCCGCGGTCGAGCTTGATCCTATCGGGCGGCATGGAGGAGGCTCCTCCCGGCTGCCAGCCGTAAAAGATGACCTGTGGATTGGAAACCTGCAGCGCATCCAGAACCGCTTTCATCTGGGCAATGGTGGTCATCGGGATGGTGCGGCGCCAGAAAAAGATCTTCTCCTGTTCGGCGCCCAGAAATTCGAGGCGGATGCCGATCGCTTCCGCCCCGGCAGGCTCCTGCCGGGATAACATCCCCTTCCCGACCAGATAAGCCTGGTAGCTGCGCGCCATGCCCACATAATCCGCCTGTTCCCCTTCCAGGAAGCGGTAGTGAAGCAGGATGTCGAAATGATTGGTCTCGGATTGGATGACCGTAACCCCGTCCCCAGCCCGGTTGGTGCGCTGAAAATAACTCTCGTTATACAGGAAAGCATTGTAGAGGAAATTGAAGTTCGTAATCACTCCGCTTGGGTGCGCCTGGATCTCGGCGTACGAGGCGCCTTTCTCGATCACCGCCAGATAGGCATTCTGCACTTCCCCATGCACCATCCCAAGCACCGGCATGGAGATCTGATACGGTCGGCGGGTGGTGTAGGAGAAGGGCAGGGTCTCCAGCATCCCCAGATCGGCGCCATAATACCGGCCGAAGAACATGTTCTCGGCCTTGGTTTCTTCGGCGAATTCGATCAGACTCCCACTGCCATCCGGAAGGAACATATACCCGGGCGTCTGCCCGCCGCGCGTGGCTCCCATCCATGGATACAGGTAGAGCATTTCCAGGCGGAACTTGCCATCCTGCCGGAGGGTGTCGAATGGCACCTCCACCCGTACGCCCTCCTGTTCCAATTGCAGGCGCAGGCCGACCGAGATGGCCACTTCGGTGAATGTGACCTGTGCCTGGATGCCGTTCTCGATAGTCCGGATCTCCATGGTATGCTCGGAATTGGTGATGGACAGGCGCTGGGTGTTCGCCTGGGTGTCCAGGTAATCGATGCTGAAGCCGCTGGAGGCAAAGGCCGTCCAGGTCCTGTTCAACCGGTCGCCTTCCATCTTCTCGTCCAGGCTGGAACTCCAGATGTAGCCGTTGCGCTTGTCCAACAGTTTGAAAGCCAGCGACTCGGGGTTGACATACAACTGGAAATCCGTGTTTTCGGCCACCAGATCGTATGGTTCGGGAATCTCCCTGGGCCTGGAGTTCGTCACGGCGGCCGCGGGCATCGCTAGAAACAGATGAAGGAAGACCAGGAGCAGGGCGATCGACTTTTTCATCTCAACCACGCAGTTGCACTTCGCGGAAAAGTGCGCCGATGAAATCGAACAGCTGGAAGAACAGCACGTAAAGAATATAGCCGGTGAGCAGCATTATGGCAATTGTGAAGATGGTCATGAAAACATTCCGCACTGTCTCGCCGAAGGAGTAGTTGTGGATTTCCTTGACCATCAGGAAGAACATCAATCCGGTCCAGGCCCAGATCACGTTGAACGAGAACGTAAAGAGGAGCTTCTCATTCATGCTCAGCAGGTTGGAAAGCAGGACCAACGGCAGGGCGAACAAGGCATACGGGAACAGGGAATAGGCTGTGCCAATGACCACATCGCGCACCCTTCCTTCACCGTCGCTGATCGTGGAGACAAGGTAATTGGCTACATTCCAGAGAAAGAGGAAGAGCAGGATGTAAGCGATCTCGTTCTCGGCGCGGATCTGCGAGAAATTGGCATAGCGATTGAAGATGAAGCCGGTCAGGTAAAGGCTGGACACCCGCACGATCACGACCCACAGGTAGATCAGTAGAGCGAAGCCCAGGCTGCCGCGCTGTTTTTTTTTGATGTAATAGTAACCGTCGGTGGGGTGCTTGATGAAGGAGAACAGAAAGAGCAGGTCATCCACCCACTTGCGCCTGGAAAGCCCAACAAACCAGGTTTTGAGCGGGTTCGTCCAGCCATGCCGGCGGTCGAACCGTTTCCAGAGCCCCTGGATCACGAACAAGCCGGCGAGCGCCAGGATCCCACCCGCCAGGTCGCGCTGGAGTACCGCGTTGCGCAGTTCCCAATAGGCTTCCGAATAGCCATGGCGGTCCTCTGCATACCGGTAGTTGACCAGGGCGTTCTGGTAATCGCCGGCCTTGAAGTATGCGTCTGCGATCGCCTTGTATGCCATGATGAACGAACCGTTATAGCGCAGCACCTCCTCGAAGTAAGGGCGTGCTTCAAGGTAATAGCCCTTCATGTAGAGCCGCACACCGTCGTGCACCAAATCGGCAAAGTGGGTGGATTGATAGATGACGATGGCGTTCTTGTCCTTGTCCAGGACGTATATGCGGTTTTGATATCGTTCCACCGCGGTGGGATTGCGCAGGGCGCCGAGCCGCTGGTCGCCCTGATCCTTGGCGCCAAACAGGAAGAGCGGCATCCCCAGCAGATCGTATTCGAAGATCTCCCCGTCGGCATCCACCGCTGTAACCAGGCCGTTCTCGCTGACGTGTACATCGCGAAACGAGCCTGACCCGGCAGTCATCGGAAAAACATTCCGCCCAGCGACCGTGTAACGCCGGATGCTGTTCTCCGGGGTGGTCCCCGCGGTCACTGAAAAAATCATCGCCTCGAAATCGATGGTCACGTTCGAGGGCGAAGCCGCCTCGTTCTTGATGAACTGTGCCAGCTGCTCCTCGTTCAGGAACATGCGCTGCAAGATCATCTTCAGGGACATATTGGCCGGGTTGGCTCCAAAATAGCCGATGAAATGCCCATCCGTATTCATCACCACCAGGCCGTTGGTGGAACCTTCGCTGACAATATAAAGGTTCCGCCGTGCGTCCACAGCGATCTTGCGGGGCAGGAATTCATTGTCAACCCCAAAAAGCAGTTCACTCGGGCGGCCGAACCGGCTCACCAGATTCCCCAGGCGATCGAGGATGACGATCGTATCGCTGCCGGCATCGGCGATGTACATCGTTCCGTCCTGGTCGATGTACAAACCGGTCGGGGAGTCCAGCACACCCTCGCCATAGGATGCCTGCACGGCATAGTCTCTGCCCAGCCTGAGAATACGCCCGTTGCCCGTGTCTGCCACGTAGAGAGTTCCATCCGGAGTGAAGAAGAAGTCCTCCGGCCCGGAGATCGACAGATCGATCTCGGTAAGCGGTGTATAGGCATCCTGGGTCAGGAAGAAGTACCATCCCGGTCCCAAAGCCCAGGTGGTATAGGGCGTTCGGGCCCCTATTTTTTGCGCCGGCGCCAGCGATATCAAGAGCGCAAGCAAGCTGAGCGTGCGTACGAGTCGTTTCATCCCTTCAGCCCTGAATGTGACATGGTGCTCATGACCTGACTCTGGAGAAGAATAAAGATGAGCAGGTTGGGGAGAAACATGATGAGCGCCGCGGCTGCCGAGATACCCTGCCCGGCGATTGTATTGGCAGTGGATGTTGTCGAGGAAAGCGTGCTCAAGTAGAAAGCAAAGGTCTTCAGGCTTTCGATATTCACATACATTGACGAAGTGTCGGCGTTATTCCATGTCGCCTGGAAGGTGAGAATGGCGATCGTGGCGACTGCCGGCTTGATCATCGGCAGAATGATCCTCCAGTAGATCCACACATCCGAGGCTCCATCGATCTGCGCCGCCTCGATCACCTCGTCCGGCACGCCGTCGATGAACTGCTTCAGCAGGAACAATCCCACCGGCATGGCCAGCGCCGGCAGGATATGCACGGCAAAGGAATCGATCAGCCCCAGTTTGGCGATGATCAGGAAACGCGGGATGTTCACGGCGATCGGCACGAACATCAGCGACACTGTGTTGATGGCGAACAGCGCCTTCTTGAGTTTGAAACGCTTCTTCGACAGGGCATAGGCCGCCATGGTGGAAACAATGATTGAAGCCAACACCGAAAGGACGGTCACCAGCAGGCTGTTGAACAGGTAACGCGTGATTGGCACATTCGCCGTGGACATGAGGTTGAACAAGTCGGAGAAATTCGTGAACGTGGGGTTAACCACGAAGAAGCGCGGCGGGTAGGCGAATAATTCCTCCGGCGGTTTGAAAGCATTGGAAACGATAAAAACGATCGGCAGGAGCATGAAAATCACGATCGGCGCCAGGATGACATAGAACTGGATCTGGCTGGGATGGAAGCCGGATGGGTTGATGCCGCGGTTCCGAACTCCATGCAGTTTCCGAAAGAGGCGACGCGTCATCGTCTCACTCCTCACTGCTGAACAGGCGGTTGGCCACCCTGGAGAATAGCAGGACCATCAGCAAGAGCGCCACTGAGATGGCCGCGGCATACCCCATCTCGTATCGCAGGAAGCCGAAGTCTTCGATGTGGTTGACGATCAGTTGGCCGGCATACTGCGGGGTGGGGTTGGCGCCCGAGAGGGTGACGCCGATCGCGCCAGCCTGGAAGGTGCCGACGATCGCCATGACCGCCCCGAAAAGCATCTGGGGTTTCATCGACGGGATGGTGATGAAGAAGATCTCCTGCCAGCGGTTGCTCATGCCATCGATAGCGGCGGCTTCGTACAGTTCCGGATTGATCTCCAGAATGCCCGCCAGCATGGCCAGAAAACCCACCCCCATGCTGCTCCACAGGGTCACGGCGATCATGATCGGCATCAGGTATTGCGGGGATTGCAGCCACTGGACGGGGCCCTGAATGATCCCCAGGTTGGTCAAAAAACTGTTCAGATACCCGTTCTGGTCCCCGCTGAAGAAGGTCCTCCAGACGACAGCCATGGTCACCGACGAGGTCATGGAAGGCGAGTAGAGGATCAGGGCGAGGATGGTGCGGGGCAGGCGCGTCAGCTGCGAGAGCATCCAGGCCAGCAGGAAGGAGAGCATGTAACCTCCCGGCCCAACAATGACCGCAAACTCGATTGTGTTCGGCAGGACATATTTCATGAAGATGTCGTCCTGCGTGAGCAGGGTGATGTAATTGCGCAGTCCGATGAAACGCGGGAACTGGATGGTGTCAAAGTAGGTCAGCGAGAGCAGGATCGCCACCGCGACCGGGATGATGATGAAAATGAGGAA
>Ga0194126_10002845_pt1 | contig 27825 bp, 25 predicted proteins | sample TA2KigC150mmetaG_FD_148641 | JGI IMG/M metagenome (GOLD analysis project Ga0194126, IMG submission 148641) | Freshwater microbial communities from Lake Tanganyika, Tanzania - TA2015035 Kigoma Deep Cast 150m | ecosystem: Environmental > Aquatic > Freshwater > Lake | place: Tanzania: Lake... | reverse complement strand
CCTGCAATAGCTCCAAGGCATCCTCCTGATCCAGCGAAGCCAGCACCTGCCTGCCTGCCGACCTGACGTTCCGACTTGCAGCCGACGACCATCTCCGGTACTTTCTCACAGCGGTTCTCCTTTCATAACATTCAAACAACCCAGATGCTACCATCCGGGCAGGGGAACCGCTACTGATTTTCAACTAAGACAGGGACATCCTCCAGCGGCTTTCTTGGCCAGCTAGGTTTCTTCAACCAGTTCAGCGAAGTCGCGTTCATGCGCCGAGAGGGCAAGTTTCAGTTGCGGTAGCCGCTTCCGTCAGAAACACGTCACTGTCCGTTGAGATAGCATCGTCACTCCCGGTCAAACGTCCAGGCGAAGGCGAACCGGTTCGTATCGGCCTGCGTGTCAACAACATAGCGCACGTGTCGAGACCGTGATCCTGGTAGACGCTCCGGCGGAGCACAGGTTAAGCAGGCCTGTGTTGGTCCAGGAGTCCCAATCACCAGGAACCCGTTCTACCTGAACTTCGGCCGCGAGATGTGGGCGTTCTCCCGGAGGGAGAGCTCCGGCGAGTCGCTGGCCAAGGAAGCCGCGGTTCTGATCGCGAAGTGGGAGGCGCGCGGTCTAGCTCAGGCAGCGCTTGAGGCCATCCGTGGCGACGTGTTCAACATCGCCACGCGGGAGGCAGGCGGACAGGTCGCCGGTGTTCTCGTTCACGTCCCTACCTCAACAGGTGCCAGCCGAGAGCCGTGTTCACGATTCTGGTTCCTCCAGCGGCTGTCTCAGGCCACGGAGTGCTCGCACTGTGGCGTCCCATCTCTGCTTGTCGATTGCCAGCGCCCGCTTGGTCGCCTCTTGGTCAGTCCCGAAGAGCGCGAAGAGCATCTTGACCATGCAGTCGTGGCAGAGTTTCACATCTTCCCTGCGGTCCGGCGACCACAGCTTGCGGAAGTACTTGCTCCCACGTTCGATCAGGCAACCGAACTCGCACTGGTGCTGCTTCTGGGCTTTGGGCTCATTCCACGGGGCGTATTCCCACGACAGAGCGTTCAGCAGACCTACGTAGTCGTCCAAGTGCTGCTCTACGTCCTCGTAGCGGGAATTCACGGTCTACCCCGTCGAGCGTTCCGTTACAGCTCTATCTCGCATGTCGGCCAGCTACTTCGGTCACGCGGCAACAGCCTGTTGAAGTGCCCGTAATCGACTGGAGGACTGCCAGGAGGAGTTGAGTACACCGGCAGACCGCTGCCAATGTCCACGAAGTGGACGCTGGAGACCTTGAAACGTCGCCGCAGCGCCTCTGCGACCCTGGTCTGAGCTTTGACGTTGCTGAAGACGTCGCTCGGAAGCAGCGCTACGACATGTACGTCATCACCTATCTTGGCTTTCTCGTAATGTACTTCCATGCACACTTCCTTTCTCATGCGCCCGGATGCTCGCCAGGAGCCGCGATGTGTGACCATTTCCCGGACAGTGATCCAGACTCCATCATTCCACGCCGTCGCGGGCCTGCCAGCCTTCGTCATCTTCCGTGACTGGCACCCAAATGCGCTTGAGCGGCAACTCGGCCTTGATGTCGTCGTCCAGGTGGTCGTAGTGCGCGAACAGGGCCTCGAAGAGCTCCTTCTGGGACCACAGCCGCACTCGGAAGAAGCTCGCGGCCATCTCCTTCTGCACGTTGCTCCTGTAGCCGCTCCAGGAAACGAACAACCCCTCCTGCGCGCCGAACTTGGTCACGGCTCCGAGCAGCTTGTCTACCGCAGGACGATCAATGGGAGTGTCACCCGACTTGACCTCGACGCAGAGACGGGGCGCTCCGAATCCCAAAGGTGGAGCCCCGGCCAGAATATCCGCGCCTCCGTCCGCGCCTTCAGGGCTACGGTACGTAGAGTAGCCCTGCGCCTTCAGGATCGCCTCGACCAATCTCGTCAAACCATGTCCCTTGAAATGAGCCGCGATTGCTTGCGCTATCTGGTCGTGAGCTAGCTCCTCTAGGTCGCCGCCACCAGCTTCTTCCTCGTCCGGCGTCGTGACGTCGGGTGTAGGCACAACCCCGGTTTCCGGCTTCCAGCCGCTCGCGCGCATCGCAGCTATGCGCGCCTCTGCGTTGTTACGCTGGATGCGACAAATTGTCATGGCAGCACCCATGGAGAACAGCAGATCCTTGCCAAAGCGCGTCCGAGGAATAGCCTCACCGATCCACTTCACCGAACGCCAGTGGTAGTAGGGACTGGGTCCCGCTGGTTCGAAACGATAGTCCCCGGTGACCTCGGCTATCTGCACGGCAGGTTGAGTCTTGAGCGGAACAACCACAAGGTCGCCCCTCTGCATCGCGTGTGCAAACGGCCAGATCTGCCTGGCCCAAGCCAAGATCGCCTTCGGTTTTGTGTCGGGGTAACGTTGCGAAAGAGCCTCTGCCAACTTGGGCCTTCCCTTGAGTTTGGATACGTCTACATCGAGATTCTCCCAAGTCACATATAGTCGGTTCTCGCTGATGAACTTCTGCTCGAACTCGCCATGCCTGCCCGCCCTAACTAGCCAAACCGCCATCGTTTCCTCCTGCCATCGTCTAAGACCTCACGCAGTCGCATGAGAAACACGCTGCCTGATCATGTTGCGGCCATCAAGAGCTAAGCTGTCACGGATGCCGCCCGGCGGTCAACTATGCGACTACCGTTGGCAGTGACCTCCAGCCACCGCGTGACCAGCGGGTCAGCTCGGAAGTCGCATTCTCGAAGCCTCTTGCACACATGTTTCTCGTCCATCCGTGCCCAATCGTCCGCGCGCGCAGCATCATCGTCGTACACTCCCTGACTATCTCCGGTCTGGATCCCACATTGGTTCGTGAAGACGAACCTGTTGTGGATTGAGCCCGCTCCGGGCTCAATGTAGACCAAGTAGTTGATACCAAGACGCCGAGCCAGTGGTTCTAGCGCTACGGTCCACCCGCGCTTGTAGTGATCGTCCAAAGTTCGGCCCTCGGGACGCTGCCCGCCTTCGGCGGTGCACAACATAACTGTGGCGTGCGGCGTCGTCTTCCTCGCGCGACGGGCGCCCAGCAGTTCCGAGATGACGGTGATGGCAGCCATCGTGAAGCGCCCATACTGCTGAAAACGGTCTACCACGATTGCCCACTTTGCGTAAGCCAGCATGGTTGATAGCACCCTGCGGTAGTCCTCCTCGGTCTTCTTGATGGGCACGCTGCTGCATGAGAACAGGCTCCATCGCGGCGAATCGGTCGCTTCGGCCAGAGGTACTACGATCTCCGCGCCCGGCCTGCCGCGCACAATTGTCGCGCTGGGTTCGTCCGCAAAAACGCCATCCAACCCGAAGCGGCGGTGAGAGGCCAAAGCGGCATCAATCCAAGCGCTTTCAGAAGCCTCACCAGGTTGTATGGGATGAAGCACTATCCTAGATCTGTCCTGCAACGACTTTAGGCATGCCATGACTGCGTCCTTGGCTGACGGATCCTGGGCCTGTTCGAGTTTCTGGCTCACCAACTTCAGCCACTCGCCGTTTCGGAGGTCCGCAAGAAGCCCGTTGACGCGCATATTCCTCAGTGCCAGAAGCAATGTGTTCTTCTTCGCCCTGTCCTGTCCATCAACGGCAGCGTCGATGGCATCGGGCGTCAGAGCGAACTCGAACATGAGTCCCTCCCTAAGCGCCAAAGCGTTCACGGAACCCCTCCTCGAAGAACCCACCGGGCCAAGGAGTAACTAGCTGGCCTTCTTCGTCGATCTCCATCAAAAGCACCCGTGAGCCTGATTTGGTCGGCTCGACAAATACAACCTGCACATCTTTCGTCGTGATCGGTGTCACACCCTCAGGGAGCCTGCCCTGGGTAGTTTCCCGGATGCGACGGAGGACCCGGAGAAGGAGATGCTCGCTGTGGGTCTCAACGATAAACGTGTTACTACGCTCCGCTGCCGACTGGATGAAAACGTCACCCAATTCAGCTTGCAGAGCGGGATGAATGTGAACCTCTGGTTGCTCAAAGAGCAACGTACGTCCCCGTAGCCCAAGAGTTGCGACAAGGACTGGCAGAACTTGGCTGATACCCACGCCAATATCCCTGTGACTGACGCTTGTGCCGGTGCGAAGGTCTATGAGCCGCAGAGAATCCGTGGCGGCAGCTCGTTCAAGGACGCGTTCCATGTGCTTCACCGGATCGCTCGCCCGCGCGGCGCTGCGACTGGCCGCATCCATGAGGTCGCCAGCAGAGTATGACCGCTGAACTTCAATTCGGTACGGCGTCATCATGCGCTGCGGGTCCTCCAGCCAGTGGTTCACGGCGGCGCGAACCTGAGAGTCCTGCTTGACGGCATCCCACGCGAAGCCACCCCCAGCAAACCAGTCTGGATCGTCGAACCGCCCAGGCAGGTCACGCTCCGGGTAGTCTCGCAGCGGTCCAAGATATGACAGCAGAAACAGCTCGGCGCGCGCTCTGCGCCAAACGCCAACGCACCAACCGTACAGTGCCTCGTAGGCAGCGAACGGGTCGGGCTCGTGGCGCGATTTCTCCATCATCTCCATGAACGCCTGCTCCTCGACTGCGCTCAGTCGCTCGACCGCTTGCGTCCACTGGACGTGACTGAGTTCCTCTTCGGTTTGCCCAAGCTCGGTTCCATCTGGGAACGGGACACCTTGGGTTATCTTGATGTCGGAAACCAAGCCGTCCAGTATCCCGTAGACATCCGATATCTGGAGCGTGCCGTTCGGGTCCGCCTCCTTCGCCGCCTTCGCGACCACCTCGGCTAGGGCTGGGTGTCGGTAGTTAAGAACGTCCAAGCCGAGGTGAGAGTAGTCCCTGCGGCCACTGAACGCCATGATATTCTCGCCGTCTACCGAGACCTCGTACCGACGAAGCTGTGGCACGTCCACGGAGATCAAATCCTCCCCGAGCTTGCGCTCGGTATGACGCACCCCGATTGACATCGCGATGTTGAACGACCTGCCCGCGTTGACGGCGTCGCCCCATCTCGTTTTCAGGCCAGTGCTGTCGAAACGGAAGGACATTTCTACCGGCGTGTCTGACCGCCTCTTGTGCACGTACTGCTGATACCCCCCCAGGTCAACTGAATTACCCCCGAGTTTCGCATAGCGTACGTCGAAATCCCCAGAGATCTGCGCATGATGGGCCAGTATCAAGCCGTGAAGCAGGCTCGATTTGCCGCCGCTGTTGGGGCCGTAGATGAGCGTTATCGGCTTGATCGGCAGCGTCTGCGTAGGTCCGAACGCCTTGAAGTTGCCTATGCTGAACTCGCGAAGGTACATCATGCCTCCGTCTCGGTGATTACCTTGCCCAAGTAGAGCGGAATCCCGCTTGGAATGAACTCGTTGCCGGGAACTGAGATGGGACCAGCGAGAACATCCGGCTCTGCCGCAGAGACAGGGCGCCCCGGCATCTCTTCGAGGAATGAGCGCCAGTCGGCGGCGTTGCGGGCCATGGCTTCGTCCGTACACGCGGACGTCATGAATTGCATGATGACGAGCACGGCACGTGTACTTCCTTTGTCCGCCAACAGCGTTCCAGCGGTCGCAGCCAGGAGTTGGTATCTAAGCTGGCCGAATCGAGTATCGCTGTACGGCTGGCCAAAGAGCGCTTGGCAGAGCAAGTCCGTACGATGGCGGATCGCCGACCTAGGGCTGCGGTTCTCAAGTGTCCGAATGTGTTCGCTAAGCAGTTCGTCGTGAGGCTCGTTCGCCTTGGCCTCCAACCCCACCACGAACTCACCCCGAGGAGCACGCCCAAAGAGCAGAAGGTCGTGATTCCTCGGGCCACGCGGGACGTCGTCGAATCTAGTCTGGGCCTCGGCAACTCCCCCAACAAGTATGGCTCCATCGAAGTCCGCGTTGCCACGCAGCAGACCCTCAAGCGAATACGGTAGTGCGACTCTCCCTGTCTGAAACCACGACTTGGCCAGTTCCTTGGCGCTGTAGGCATCTTTCCACTTGCAGTCTTGCACGAGACCAGTAGCACGACCCCATTCGTCGACTGACGTGATGTCGGTACCGTTGCTGTTCGTTATCCGAAAGTCAGGACTCAGTGTTATCATCCTACACCTCCGTTTTCCGCCAGTATTCTCTTCTGCTCCGCCACTTCGGACACGACCAAAGCCTTGTTCTTATCGCGCCACTTGGCGGTCAGTACGCCCCCAAAGGCGAGTCCGGGGACGGGCAACGGCCCGGCGTCACTCCGGCAATTCATAGCGAGTCCCGCTTGCTCGGCCGCGGCGCACCAGCGCTCCTCGTAAAATCGCCGTGTTAAAGAACTTGATTGCCTGGTCGTAGTTCAGGCCGGCTAGAAGCCGGATATCTCTATTCGCTAGCCTCCCACCACCGCGGAGATGGCGTTTGGCCTCGGAGAGCGCACGCCTGTACAACGCATCCCCCAAGGACGTTCTTCCCGGCAGGCTCAAGATGGCTTTCGCTCGATGAGTTCGGTGAGGTACACGGTTCCTCGTTAGCAACGTCGCGCTTCCAAGACGCGCTTCTGCTCCACCATTTCCCTTTCGACCAAGGCCTTGTTCTTCTCGCGCCACTTGGCCGTCAACTCGCCCGAGAAGGCACGGTGGAGAAGTGTGGACTGAGTCGCCTCCATTTGTGCATTTGCGGAACGGCGCTTTGCAGCCAGTGCCTCAAGACCGTTGGCGGCGGCCGCGAAACGACGCTGCAGTGCCCGGTCGGGCCTCGGAACTAGTAGACCAGCGTACTCCTGCCCGTTGATGTTCGGTTGTGCAGCAGAGCGTTTCTTGACCGCGACCCATGCCAGATAGTGCGGAGTCTGAGTATAGGCAAACGCCACCCACGGCTCGATCTGCGACGTGTCGAGACCGAACCTGATCATGTAGCCAGCGAAGACGCATGGTCCGTGTGATTCCCGGTACATGAACGTCTTGCCTACTGTGGCACCACTACGGGCGAAAAGCAGGTCGCCCGGTCTCAGAGCATACTCGGCCCAATCACCAGCCGCGACGGTCACGACGCTATCTTCACGAAGTCGGCCTTTGTCGTCGACATCGGTAATCCGAACATAACGTGGTGCACCCGGGGTCCATACGTCCGAACTCGCGTTGGCCCCGTACTGCGGCCCACTACTTGCCAGATCTGCGAGAGGTAAGACGGGCCACCTCCTAGGGTTCGTAGCCGGGTCGCCGAACATCTGATAGAAGAGGGCGGGCAAGATACGCTCGGTCAGTTTGTCGGCCTCGGTGCGTTTCTTCCGAATCGCATCGGCCTGGTCCAGAATCTCGACTATCCGGCGCTGCTCGGAGAGGGGAGGAAGGTCAATCTCTAGGTCGAGAATCTGCTTCGACGACAGGTGCTTCACAGTGACAAATGCGGTGCGGTGTTGTATCGCAGCCAGTTCGTCGTTTATCCAGTAGTAGATGTAGCGCGGCTCCACCACTGGGGCAAAGTTCGTAAGCCGACAGACGCGCTGATTCAACAGCGCGGTAGGTCCTCCCCACTGGTAGCAACCAAAGTCGCCGTCCATCCCAATCAGGTAGTCGCCATCATGGATGAGGAATTCGTCTCTGAAGGGACCTGTGTAGGTCGCCTCAGTTCGACTGCGAGGGAGATCTCGGATTCTGACCAAGGGAACTCCATCTCCCTCTGCGAACAGCTCTGAATCGAAGGCAAAGCCATTCTGAACGTTCAGTACATTTGAAAGACGGGCCACGGTCCGTCGCGTCAGGACTCCTCCACGTCCTTCAATAGCTTCTGCAGACCCTTGGTGATATCGCCCTCGATGGCGAGGACGTCTTTGATGAGCTTGCGCGGGTCGTCGTCGGGCGGCTTCTCCGCAACGGTCGGCTTGTATCTCCCAGCGGCCAAGTTGTAGTCGTTGTCCTCGATGGTTGCATGAGTGGCCCACCAGCACTTGGGCTGGTCAGAGCCGGGCTTGAGCACAGTATTGGCTTCAATGCCGGGCGGGGTCTTGAAGCCGGAATCTTTGTACTGCGACCACGCCTTGAGAAGGCCGGGGATGTCGTTCTTTTCAGGCGTTTCGGGCCGGACGCCGCCGGAGATCTTGTCGGGGTCGAATCCGTCATTGGACACCTCGTAGAACCAGACCGCCGAACTGCGACTGGCGGATTCGGGAGGGCGGTGAAAGACGAGGATCCCAGTCTTCACGCCCGCGTAGGGTTTGAACACACCAGCAGGCAGAGAGACGACGGCCCACAGGTCAAAGTCCTTCAGCAGCCTCTTGCGGAGCTCTCTGTGTGCAATCGTGGAACCGAAGAGCAAACCATCTGGCACAATGACGGCGCAACTTCCGCTTGGTGCAAGCGCGTCCATCATGAGCGCGAGGAAAAGCAGCTCGCTCTTCTTGGAAGAGGTTGACAGGTCTTTGCGTATTGACTCCTTGAGCAGGACACCAGCGAATGGTGGATTGGACAGGATGACCCTATACCTACGGTGCAGGTCGTCTTCGGTCAGCCCGCCCATCTCAGATAGGGAGTTGGCGCGCTTCACTCCCGCTTTGCGGATGCCGTGCAGGACGAGATTCATCACAGCGATGCGCATAATGGAGCGCGAAACATCTGTACCGTAGATGGATGCTTCGAGCCGCGCCCAGTCGGGCAGTTTCTCGCCCGGGCCTTTGCGATAGGTCTGAAGGTTCGGGATTTCTTTCTTCGCCTCGGCGATGGTCTGGTCTCGCTCTTCCAGCCATTCCTCGCCGTAGATGGGGACTTCGACCGGGTTCTCCGAGTAGCGGGCGAGGATGTATTCGACCGCGTCAATCAGGAACCCGCCCGTGCCGCAGGCCGGATCGTAGATAGTGTCGCCGAAATCCGGGTCAACCATCTGCACCATCATTGTCCGAATCTGGCGCGGGGTGCGGAACTGGCCGTTCAAGGCCGACTGGCCGAGGTGCGTGAGCAAGTACTCGAAGATGTCGCCCTTGGTGTCGGTGCCGAGCTTCGCGAAGTCGATGGAATCGATGATGTCTATGACCTGCTTTAGGACGTTGGGGTCGGTGACTTCAAGCACCGCGTCGCGGAAGTACTCGGAGATCTGCGGGGCTTCTTTCACCAGCGAGGCCATGTAGGGGAAGACTTGGTCGCGGATGAAGTTGCGCAGTGGCTCGCCACTCTTGAACCGCCATTCTGTCCAACGGAAGCGCTTGGCCTGCAGCGGGTACAGCGACTTGGTACCGCCATTCTTCACCATCCGCGCCTGCAACTCGCGCCGGTTCTCCTCCTCGTCCAGCATCTTCAGGTAGATGAGATAGGAGATCTGCTCGATATAAGTGACCGGGTTCACGACCCCGCCGGCCCAAAGGATGTCTGTCATGCGAGCAAGCTTCTGGCGTAAGTCAGCGTTCATCTGAGTATCCGTTCTTGTTCAACCTCACGCGGTCTGCCTAACGAATACGGTTTCGTTCATCTCGACTACGATGGCCTTCAGTCCGTCCTCGCCGAACAGGGCGACGCCACACTCTGCCGCCTGGACGTGCTCCAGCGGTGGCTTGAACAGGTCGTCCAGTTCCAGCTTTCCCCGCGCCACGCCACGGCTTTTGAGCATCGCAAGATACTGAGCCTGCTCGGGCTTGAATGCCCGGACGACAAGCCACGCCTGGAAGTTCTCGTTAATCTCTTCTTCGCGGGACTTCACTTTCGTCATTCCCAGGGCAGCGCGGACGAACTCGATGATATTGCCGCCCGGGCTGCGGTAGGCACGGCGCAGGTTGTCCTCGTTGAAGAACATGTCGGGCTGGTTGAGGCGCTGGACCAAAGCGTCTTCTTCCTTGGACGTCAGGGGCTTGCCGGAGCGGATCTTCCTGATGACCGGGTCGTCCTTGAGTACCTGACGGACGAGTTCCTCCCACTGGGACAGGTACTCGTGCTTATCCACCCGCTCACCTTCCGGCCCGACTTCGACGTAGGCGACGGCGTAGAGCCATTCATCCTGCAGTCCCAGATCGACCAGGTCGCGCGGCGGCTTCCACGGCCCACGTTCTCGTTGACCGCCCCAGCCGCCCTGGCCGGTGAAGACGTTGGTCTCCGTATCGTTGAAGTATTCATGGTTGCCGAAGAAGTCGTAGATGACGAAACCGCGCTTGCCGATGTGCGGTGCGGTGCGCGTGCCCCGTCCACGTATCTGCTGATACAGGATGGGGCTGCGGATTCGGCGGCACACGACCAGGTGCAGCAGCTCGCGCAGGTCAAAGCCGGTGGTGAGCATGTCCACGCTGACCGCGACCTGCGGGTAGACTTCGAGCTTGAACCGGCTCATGACTGCGTCGACTCCGGCTACATCCGAGGTTATGACTTCGGCGTAGTTGCCATGCTGTTCTGGATGCAGAGCGTTGAGGTAATGGCACAGCCGAGCCGCATGGTGCTTGGAGATGGCGAAGACAACCGCTTTGCCGGGGCAGGTCTTCTGGCCCGGCGCGAGGTCAAGGTAGTCTCGGCAGGCGATGGCGTCGAACTCGGCCATCATCTTGCGGTTTGAGTCTTCGTTGGTCCACTTGCGCTCGAACTCGGCCGGGTCGTAATGTTCATCGTCCACGTCCGCGCCTTCGGCGATGATCTTGGTGATGCCCTTGGCGAACTTGTAGGGCACGAGGTGTCCGTCATGGAAGGCCTTCTGGATTGGCAACGTGAAGTCCGGCTTGCCTTCCTGACATCCGTAGAACAGGTACGTGTTCCGCTCGATGTAGGGCGCGGGCGTCGCGGTCAGACCGACATGGAAAGCGTTGAAGTGGGTCAGCGCGGCCTGCCAGGAGCCATAGATGGAACGATGGCACTCGTCGGCGATCACGACGTCGAAGTAGCCACTGGAGAACTCCTGGTGGCGGTTGATCATCGTCTGGAGGAGACAGACCGTGATCTGCTGTTCCTGAGTGACCATGCCGGCCCTGAGCCAGTAGCTTGAGTACTGGTTTAGAATGTCTTGAATCGCGGCGATAGCCTGCTTGGCCAGTTCTTCACGGTCGACGAGAAAGAGGATGCGCTCGGCCCGTTCGGCCTGGAACAGGCGTTTGAGATACAGGCAGACGATATCGGTCTTGCCGGTGCCGGTGGGTAGTTCGATGAGGAAGCGCCGTTTGTCCATCTCGATGGCGTGGTCAAGCGCGCGCATCGCGTTCCGCTGGTAGTCGCGGACTTCGCGCTGCTCACCGAGGCGCACGTAGAACTTGGGGATAGGGATTGTCGCGAGCGGCTTGGCTTCAGAGCGCAGGTGGCGCAGGCGTTCGAGGTCGCGGCGCGAGTAGAGGGACGCGACCAGTTCGGCGTCAGCGTACTTGTAGTCCCAGAAGTAGGTGAGTTCGCCGTTGGACAGGAAGATGAACGGCGCGTTGATAGACTCGGCGTACTCGCGAGCTTGCTGCTTCGCCGTGTAGGGGTTGATGTCTGCTGACTTGGCTTCGATTACTGCCAGGGGTCGACCTCGGCTGTCGTAGAGCACGTAATCGGAGCGGCCTGAGGACGCGTTGTCGCCGGTGATGAACTCGCGGCCGTCCTTGCCTTCAGCCACGAACGCCGCACTCCTCGCCGCCGGCCGTTCAGTCTTGACCTGCGACTTGTCTTCGGGGTCCCAGCCTGCCTCGCGCAGCAGGCGGTCAATCACGATTCTCGCGTCAGCTTCGCTCAGTCCCATCGAACCAGGAATCCGCCAGACACGACGAGGTTATAGCCGGAAAGCCTGCCAAAGTCAAGCTGCGGTGTGGAATGGTCCCGGTGTCAGTCGGTGCAGCCAGCCAGGCCCCGATGCGGTCGCTGTTGCGGTGGCTGTTCCGGACGGAGGAATGATGGCTGGGGCGGCAGCTATTCTGTGGGCTGTTGCGGGTGCCGGAGCGGGCGCTGATGCGGTGGCTGTTGTGGTAGCCGGAGCGGAGGCTGGAGCGGGTGGTGAAGCGAGGGCTTCACAAGGTGGAGGACTCGCACCTGTTGCGGGTGCTGGAGCGACCGGATGAGCAGCGGCTGTAGCGAGAGCCGCACCGGATGCGGCTCCGAAGGGTAGAGCGGTAGTCGTTCCTTGCGGTACTGCAACTACTGCTGCGAAGCCCGGAGCGAGGGCTGCTCCAGAGGCCGCTCCGGGTGCAGGAGCTACCCCTACCGCCCAGGGGATGGTTTCTGAGGACAGGCGAAGTCAGAAGTCAGATGTCAGATGCTAGAAGTCAGAAGTGCGGAAGGGACGGAAGGAGAATGACTTAGCGGCAATGACCGACGATGAGCGATGGACGATGTACGAAACAACGAGGTTGTATGTTACGTTTTGGGGTTGTGGTTTCTCTAATACCAGTGAGGCCAATATGAAGAACACAAACTCGAAGCCCGAAGACCGAATGACGAATGACCCACCGTCCGAAGGCGGCCTGGGACACAAGTCAGTGACGAGCTCGACCGTCGAGGAACGAGCGGCGGAGCGAAGCAGGCGCAGGATTGAACGCTGGAAGACGAAGTACAATCCGGACCGCATTGCCGCGATCCTGGCGGACAAGGCCGAGTCGATGCGCGAGCGCTACAAGGCCCAGACCGTGATACTCTGCCAGGTCGAGAAGTGCGTTGGCGAGGTCACAGACGTAGCCGGCGTTCCACGGATCATGAAGGTCTGGTACATGGACTTCGGCCGCCAGGTGTACCGGGTTTGGCGCAATGTGCCTTCTTCGGTCCGGGATGTGGAGTGCGGCTTCGTCCGGCTTAAGTGGCAGGCGCGCGGGCTGGACCCGGCTATCCTGGACAAGGTGAAATGCGCGGTTGTCAAGCTGGTCGAGTCGCTGGAGGAGCCCGGAAGCGGAAGGTGAACCACAGATGAACGCAGATGGACACAGATTGAGAGTCCGGATCGACCGGAGACCTGAAGTCAGCTTGGTGGAGTCTGAGTCGCCGACGAAGATGCCCACCACGAGTCAGTGAGATTCTCGGGCGAGACCTGGCCTGAGAGTGTTGACAGGTACAAATTGAAAGGAGGAACAAGCATGAATGCGGCCACGGGGGCACGAGGACGCAACAGGCGAGGAGCCGGGCCGCGGTCCGGCCAACAAACAGCCTGCTGTAGAACACTTCGTGCCTTCGTGGTCGCTCTACTTCCCCTCTGCCACGGGCAGGGGCCGGAACCGAAGCCAAAGCCACGAAAGCACGAAGGACACGAAACGAATACGAGATCGACGGAGCCGGACAGAATTGGACTGCAGATGCGCTGTCGGACAGGGGCCACTGGGGCCAACGCAGATATGGTCTCGGACCCAGAATACCCATTCGGCGCTGGTCGGCGTGTATCGGCGGTTCTAAAGGCCCGTTTCATCCTCTTTCGTGACTTCGTGGCCATAGCCTCGGAATCCGGGAAAAGGTGATCGTTTGACATGAGATCGGAGATGACTAGCCTAAAGGAGGAGCAAGTGATCGAAAGCGAAACTGAGAAGCCGCGAGGGCCTTGCCGGCCCGGGGACCCGGACGGAAAATCCGTTACCCGAATGCTGGCCGGCCACACGGCGGCTGAAGAGCTTGATAGGAAGTACCGCGGCGGGCTTCTGGATCACGCCGCCCAGGCACTGCACAGCCTCGAACGCGCCCGGCGCGTGGTCGAGGACTCGCTTGCAGATGCCTTCAACAACATCGGCACGTTCAGAGGCCAGTCCACGTTCTTCACCTGGCTCTACTGCATCTTCAAGAACCGGCTGCTGAGGGAGCAGCGAACGAGGGCAGTGGCTGCCCGACGAGAGGTCGATTTCGAGTCGGAAACAACCGCTGACTCCGCCGACCCGGATGAGCCGGATGCTTCCCGACCGAATGAAACCGGCTGGCTGGACCAGATCGAGCAGTCGGTGTTCACCGGCAGGCAGCACACGCCGGAGAAGGACCATGAGGCGCGCGAGCGGTTGCGTGAGGTGGCAAAGGACATCCACGAGCTGCTGCCACCGCAGACGCGAGAGGTGTTCCAGCACATTCTCGCCGGGTTCTCGTTCGGCGAGATAGCACAGGTGCTCGGCACGAGCGAAGCGAACGTCCGCGGACACGTGATGCGCGGCCGAGCGGTGCTGAAGGAGAAGCGCGACGGGAGGAAGGCATGACGAGAGTTGCGGTCGCAGTCGAAGGCTGGAGCGCGGAAGCCGCAATCGCCTTCGCGCTGGCGGCCCGTCGGTTCGCCTCCGGGGTGACACTCAGCACCAGCGGCGAGACAGCCAACGGCAAGGACGACATCGAGGTCATGACCCTGGGGCCGGAGCCGGGAGAAGAGGTCGTGCTGGTAGTTGACGGCACCGACGAGAAGGAAGCATTCGACTCGCTCCTGGCAAAGCTGCTGAGCGTGATCGAGCGGTCGGAACACGCACACAGGATCGTGCTCGGACAGGGCATGGCAGGACGGCGTACAAGCCGGACCGACCACGTCCAGCCGACGTCACGGCGTGTCTGTGAACGCGAGGTGGTCGTGCTCGACACCATCGAAGAGGTAGCGCCGGCCCGGGCACACCGAAAGAAGCACGCCAACGGACCTCAGGCGCAGAAGTCGACGCGCAAGAGCAAACCCCGCAAGCGGAAGAAGTAGCCTACTTCTGAACCAAGAGGCCCGGGCAACCGGGCCTCTTCCCTTTCTAGCGAGAACCGGGACTGAACCGGTTTTCGTGCAGCGAGTGAAGTGTGTTACGTTCGGCACGTCCATCTTCTCTAATACCAGTGATGACACATAACAAAGACCAAGCAACAATGACAGCGGCCCACCTCGCTGCCGAGGCAGACCGAGTGGATGAGATGCTCGAGCTGAATCGGAGGGCGGAAAGCCTCGTCCCGAGGACGACGAGGGGACGCAGGGCGCTGGCGTTGCTGGCCTGTCAGGAGAAGCAGCTTCAGAGCTTGCGCCGCAGGCTGATGGAAGCCGCTCTGGCTGAACTTCTCTGGCAGTATCAGGACTTTGTCGAGGGGAGCGATACGGGATACGTGGTGAGACAGCTCATAGCCGACATTGGGACAAGACAATGACGAATCACCAATTACTAATGACTAACCCTGGGCGAGGACAGGCAGCGGGCCCATGTCAGATTGTAGATTGCAGACTTCAGATTCACGATTTGCCTCAGGAAGGGCCGGCAGCAGGCGAAGGCCACGCCTGGCCCGGACCGAGGCCGCAACCGGCATCCGCCATGGTAAGGATGCCAATCTCGTTGCCGAAAGGAGGTGACTAACATGCCAATCGACCCCACCAAGCGAATCGCCAACTGGAACGAGAAGTACAATCTCGAGCGCGTCAACGCGATCCTGACCGAGAAGCGACCGACGATGCTCCAGAACGTGAGCGCAGTCATGCCCCTGATCGCGGCCATGGAGCTGCAGGTCAAGCAGGTCTGTGATGGAGCCGGAGTGCCGACCATCCAGTACCCGTTCTACCTGTGCTTCGGACGTGAGATGTGGAAGCTGAGCCGTTCGGACATCTCCGGTGAGTCGCTCGCGAAGGAAGCGGCGGTTCTGATTGCCAAGTGGAAGGCGCGCGGCCTGACCGAGGCCGTGCTGCAGGCCATCCGCACCGACGTCTTCAACGTCGTCGCGCCGGTAGCGCCGTAGAGCGCCTCGCCCGGGGCGAGGGCGCAAGGCCAAAGTCAGAAGTGTAAATGACAATGGCCGGCGATGGAGCCCTGGGAGAGCTGACAGCGAGCGGCGAAGTCCAGAAGCGGCCGGGGAAAGCTGCCTTCCCCGGCCGCTCATGCTAGGAATCCAGAATCCACAATCTTGAATCTGCAGTGGAATGGGCCCGGTCCGGGTCGAACGGACGACCAGCTGATTATGAGTCAGCTGCTCTGACCAACTGAGCTACGGGCCCTTGCGGCCACAATCTACCAGAATCCGCAGCCGATTCAAGATTGTGGCCGAGACCCGACGCGCAAGCCCGAAGTCCGAAGCACGTGCTGTAGGACAGGGGCCGTTGCGGCCAATGACGGTTGAAACCCGAATGCTGCAATTCGTCATTTCCCGGTATTCGAGCTTCATTGTCCTCTGCGGTCCCTGTGTAACAGTGCAGGATTCGCACTTCCAGCTTCGTCGCTTGCCTTTCGCCGCCTCTGTCCTGAGATCGCCAAGTTCGCAGCAGTCTTGGGTGTCTTGCCTCTTGGCTTCTGCCTTTTGACCTCTGACTTGCGCGTCCGACGCGCTTTGTGCTCCGGTTGTCTTGACGAGGACACCCACTCGGGGTACGATGCCTGGCATTGAATCAGCCCCGAGCGACAGTGCTGCCTGTGCTATTCCTCGTCCTCCTGCCGACTGTCGGCGGCTGCGGCGCGGGCGCGGCTGCGCCGGGCACGAACTCCGTCACCTTCGCGTTCTGCGGGGACGTCTTCCTGCACAGTCAGAACATCGCCGCGGCGCGGGACGAAGGCACGCAGGAATTCAACTTCGACCCGGTCTTCTCGCAGGTCAAATCCCGGCTCGACTCCGCGGACTTCGCGGTCTGCTGGTTGGGCGGGGAGTTCTCGAATACACCGCCCTATCGCGGCTACCCGCTTTTCCGCTCGCCCGCCAGCCTGCTCCACACGCTGAAGCGCGCCGGGTTCGACATCTGTCTTGCCACCAACCACATCATGGACGGCGGTAGAAAGGGCCTGGCTGAGCGCATCCGCCTGCTCGACAGCCTGGGGCTGCTCCATGCAGGTGAATTCTCGTCGCCGGCCGCAGCCGGACGACCGTTGGTTCTCGAGAAGAACGGCCTGCGCATCGCACTTCTGTCCTATACGTACGGCACGAATGGCCTGCCGGTACCAGAGCGTTGGATGGTCAGTCTTATCGATACGGCGAGAATGGCAGAGGACGTTCGCCGGGCCGAGAGCCTCAAGGTCGACTTCACCATCGTGATGCTGCACCAGGGCGAGGAGTACCGCCTGACTCCGACCAGCGAGCAGGTTCGCACCGCCCGCTTCCTTGCCGGCCTTGGCGTCGACCTCGTCGTCTCTTCCCACCCGCACGTAGTCGAGCCGGCCGGAATGGTGGAAGGAGTCCGCCCGGACAGCGCGCCGTTCAGGATGCCGGTCCTGACCTACAGCCTCGGCAACTTCTACTGCGGGCAGAGTTACCCGAACACCCGCACCGGCCTGATTGTGGATGTGCAACTCGCCCGGGACAAATCCGGAACGCGGATCGTTGACGCGGGTTTCACGCCGACCTATATCTACAAGAGCGAACGACTCCCCGGCCGCTACCGAGTGCTGGCCATCCGAGAGGCACTGGCCGGCTTCGCCTCCGGCGCGGACTCGACTCTCACCGCTTCAGATACGGCGGACCTGCGCCGCGAACTCGACGCAGTAACCGCGCGCGTCTCGAATCCGTCGATTCCGTTTCAGGCTCGCTGAATGCTCGCGGGCGGGAAACCCGCCCGCGCACGGCACCGCGTGCAGAGCTACTCCAGCATCATTCGGCCATGAGCATCTTCTTCACGGCGGCGGAGTCCTCGGTCTTCAGAGAGCAGAAGTAGACGCCGGTGGGACAGGCACGCCCCCGCTTGTCCCTACCGTCCCAGGTCAGGTTGTACCGCCCGGCTTCCTGCCAGCCGTCAGCCAGCCTGGTGATCTGCCTGCCGGCCACGTCGTAGATACGGAGGAGGACCTTGCTCCTGACCGGAAGGTCGTAGGCGATCCTCGTGGTCACGCGAAAGGGGTTCGGGGTGTTGCGGTACAGCTTGAAAGCTCCGGGCGGGTGCGATGCCGCCAGGACCTCGCCCCGGTTGCGGTTGAGCCCGGCGCTGAATTCCGAACTCCAGAAACCGCCGATGATGTAGAACGGGCCGGCGTGGTCAGACCCGAGCGTCTGGATTGGAGCCTGGGAAACGCAGCCCGAAAGAGCATAGGGGCCGGCTTTGTCACAGAGGACCCCGGCGGACGTGAAGGTGTACCAGCCCAGGCCACCCGCCGCCAGGTTGTCCGACGAAACCCGTGACAAGCCCTGCCGGGATGCAACCGGACCGGCTGCCCACAAGCAGACGCAGAGAAGAAGGTAACCCATGACTCCTCCCTGTAGGTGCCTCACGGCTTGATCAGAACGTAGCGCATGCTGTCGGCATCCGGATCGATAGTACTGCTGCCGGGAAGGTAGGCACGAACTCTGATGGTATTGGCGCTCGTCACCTCACAGGTAGCGCAGAGTATGAAGCCGGCATTGAAACTAGACGTGCTGGTCACAAAGACCAGGTCGCCGACCGCAGCCCCGGTGATGGTGGCGGTCGTCTCGACGAATGCAGGCCCGCTTGTGCTTGGGAAATCGACGCTGACCGTCCCGAACCTTAACGACTGCATCGTCGTCGGTGAGGTGTTGCCGACCGCTGACGGATATCCCCAGACAGGGTTGCTGCCGGAGCCCTGTGATAGTATCGCCTTCCCCGAGTCTGAGTTGGTTCCCCGCTCGGTCTTGCTCAGAGTGACGTTGTTGTCGGTTATCATTCCGCTGGTGATCGAGTTGGCCTGGCCCGTACGCACGAAGCCGGTGGTGTCTTTGCCCTGCAGTGTCTTTGCGTTCCAGAGCGCCGTAGTGTCCTTGCCCTGCAAAGCCTTCGCGTTCCAGAGTGCTGCCGTATCCTTGCCCTGCAGCGTCTTGGCATTCCAGAGGGCGGTTGTGTCCTTGCCAAGCAGCAGGTAGGAGTTGCCGGCGACTCGGGCGCTGTCTGAAACCGGGGCTGAGGTCGCGTAGTCCGCGGTGTCGGCGTAGGGTGCCTTGAAGTTGGCGGCCACGTTCGCCCTGACGATCGTGTTGGGTACGATCATGGAGCTGGTGATCGAACTGCCCTGGGCCTCGTTGACGTATCGGCCGTCGCCGTAGCCCTGGTCAAACGCGACCGTGCCGGTGCCCGTTATCGGATTTGGTGAACAGATGACGCCTGTGGCCTGGGATACGCCCACCACCGTTCCGCTGTCGTTCCTCGCCGCCCACGCGCTGCCGTTCCACTTCATGACCTGATTGCTGGCCGCGCCCATCTGGCCCAGGTCCGCCGCCGCGATCGTTCCGTCGAGTATCTTGCCCGAAGTGACCGCGTTGGCGGCAATAACGGTTGCAGCGTGCGACCCTGTAACATCACCCTGGTGATCGGGAGCCGCCGGAACCGCCTGCCATGACGGATCGCTGCCGCTGCCGGTAGAGGTGAGCACATACCCCGTGTTCGCGTTGCGCTCGATCTTCGCCGTGGTCACCATGTTGGGGGCGATCTTCACCGTCACCACCGCGTTGTCGGCAATATCGCCCGTGGCCACCGTGCCGTCCAGAATCCCGGTCGTCGTCACTGCACCAGCCCCGATGTCGGCCGCCGCAATCGTACCATCGAGTATCTTACCTGACGTCACCGCGCTCGCGGCGACTGTCGGGTTAGGGTACGTGCTGCCGGCCAGGTCGCCACCGGCATTGCCGCCCGGAGGCACACCCGAGATCGTCATGTTTCCCGCGCTGGTAACCTGACCCTTGTCGTTGACCGTGACCTGCGCGACCTGCGTCGCGCTGCCGTACGTTGCAGCGGCAACACCCGTTGTCGCCAGGTCCGCCGCGGCAACCGTATTGTCGAGAATCTTGGCCGACGTGACTTTGTCTGCGGCTATCGTCGGGTTCGGGTAGTTGCCGGTCAGGTCGCCTCCAGCCGGACCGGTGGGCGACGCGCCGAGAATCGTCGTATCTGAAGCCGAAGTCAGGCGGCCGGCGGAGTCGACCGTGATCCGGGCAACATGGTATCCGTCGCCGTATGTCCCGGCGATGACACCGCTGGCCGCGATGTCTGCCGTCGTGATGGTTCCGTTCTTTATGTCAGCGCCTGTCACCGAACCGTCTGCTATCTTTGCGGAGTCAACCGCACTGGCCGCAATCTTGACCGTCGTCACATTCGCATCGGCAATGTCTGCAGTCTGCACCTCTCCGTTAGTAATCATCCCGGTAGCAACTGAATTCGCCTGCCCGGCTCGGACGAAGCCTGTCGTATCCTTGCCCTGGAGCTTCTTCGCATTCCAGAGGGCGGTTGTGTCCTTGCCAAGCAGCAGGTAGGAGTTGCCGGCTACACGCGCGCTGTCCGAAGCCGGGGCTGAGGTCGCGTAGTCCGCGGTATCCGCGTATGGCGACTTGAAGTTGGTGGCCACGTCCGCCCTGACAATCGTATTGGGTACAATCATGGCGCTGGCCACCGCGTCGGGCTGGCCGGTCCGGACGAAACCCGCAGTATCCTTGCCTTGCAGCGTCTTCGCGTTCCAGAGGGCACTGGTGTCCTTGCCCTGCAGCAGATAGGCGTTGGCGGCGACCCTGGCGCTGTCGGAAGCCAGCCGGGCATAGTCAGCAGTATCGGCATAGGGGGCGGTGAAGCCGGGGGCGACATCAACCCTGGCTATCGTGCTATCCGCTATCAAGGCCGATGCAACGGCGTTCGTATCGGTGTGACTTACATACACGCCGTCCAGGGCAGCGCTATCTCTGCCCTGCAGTTTGTCGGAGTTGTCCGCCTGGAATGCGAAGGGCACGCTCACCATCCTCTGACGGCGGAACTCCTGGGTAGAAGGGAGAACCCGGATGCCCAGGTAACACCCGGCTTGGGGCATGCCGGCGGATATGGGAACCTTGCTGCCAAGCAATATGCTGAAGAGCCCTCCCTGGGTTTCGACCGTCTGAGTCTCATGCCAGAAAGAACTCCCGGTCGAATCCGCGGAGAGCGAGAAGATCATGACGTAGCTGCCGTCATCGACCGGCCGGCCCGTGGAATCCGTGAGTTTCCCCTGATAGGCGATGAGCTGAGGTATTCGGACATCCAGGCTCGCTCCCCCTCTTGGAGACGCGGCGCTGTTCTTTGGTCTGGCAGCACTTTGCCCACCCAGCTGCGTTGCCGCCATGGCAACTGCCACTAAACACGCGAGGACATGATGTTTCACTCTTGCTCCTTCATCACTTCGGCAACTCCGGCACACCGAGGCCGCGGCATCTACTCAATCGTCACCTGGATACTATGATGGAAATCGACGTGGTTGGCCGGGTCATTGACCCTGAGGTAGATCCCCGTCGTGCCAACTGAATCACCCGTCGTCAACCTGAGGATCTTCGCCCCGGATGAATCCGTCAACGAGCACTGCGGCAACCAGGCTGGATCGCAAACGGGTTGGTCCCATGTGAGCCCGGCTCTCAGGTCGGGCCTGTAGTCATAGTCAATCACCGTTTGCCTCACGCTGTTTGGGTCCATCACCACCGAGTCAAGGTGAATCAGGAACTCAAAGACCGAAATGGGACACGTCCTGCTGGTATTCAGACCGCCCGGGTCTGTAGCAGTGAAGACGACGTAGCTCGTGCAAACCTGGTTGGGAACCGGTCCTATTCTCGCCGTGTCGCTGTAGAGTCTCACTTCCAACGCGGGCCCGGGGGTCAACGACCACGTGATGGTTGAATCCGCATCATCTTCGTCCGCCACAATGGCCCCGAGGTCAAATGCCCTGTAGCCATTCTTGCCGATATGCACAGCTCCCGAATCTGGAAGCGCCGGAATCAGCCCGGCCGTGTCCGAAACCGGACCGGTCACCAGCCTGGGGGGAAAATCCAGGTCAGACCGGCAGGCGCAGACGACCAATGCCCCGCAGACCAAGGTCACAACGAATCTCACCATATGCTCCTCCTCAACCCCACGGAGAGGCTCAGGTCCTTGTCCAACGAACAATAGACTCTAGTCGGGCTGTCGTCTCCCAGGAAAGCGACCTTTTCGGGGAAGAGTCTCTCCGACATCCTCAGCCCGACGTAGAATCCGAGTGCTATCAGAGGATATGAAGAATAGTAGAAAACGTTTCCCAGAGAGTGATACCGGAAGGCCTCGTCCTTCATCCTGGCAGCAGAAGCCGAATCGCTTGCTCCGCCATATGCCTTGACCTTGTCCGCAGCCAAATTGTCGAACAGCACCGAAGTGGAGTATGCCGCCAGTCCCAGCAGAGCGCCTGCGGACGCGCCGATGATATAGTTGCCGGGGCGGGGTGCCGTGTATACCGGGGACTTCACGGAGACGCTCTCACGCGGCGGCTGTGACCTGGGCGGCGGAGCTGTGTCGGCAGGTGGCGGTGGGGGCTGTTCAATTGGGACAACAATCCCTTCCTTCAGGTTCTGCCTGATTCGCTGGAACTCCTCCGCAAACTCCTCGGCCCCGACAGGAAGTTTCGCTTCGGGATCCCGCTGTGCGATCATCCTTAAGAACCTGCTCCCTTCCTCCTGCCGCCCCAGTTTGTAGTTGGAGAAGGCCAGGTAGAAATGGGCACGTGTAGAGTCGCGGGAGCTGAGCTGGGATTTCACAGCTTGATCGAGAGTCGCAATGGCGGCCTCGAAGAGGGCGCTGTCTTCATACTGGGCCATCCCTTTGATGACCAAGGCCGTGCCGCGTCCCTCTTGGGCTCTGGAGGTTCCTGCTCCGAAAACCGAGAGCAGCAGAAGGACCGAAAACGGCCACTTGGGGACCCTGCCAGAACTTCGCTGTTGGCGCACACCTACCTCCTGTCTTGCCATGTTCACTCAGTACCGGTACTTCCGGGCCGATACTGATTCGTGCCACGATCCCGAGACCCCCTCCTCTGCCCTTCGGTCGGGCAAGAGCGTCCCTCCGGTACCGATAGAATCCGGGCCCCGCAGGCGATCCACATTGTCGGGAAGCGAGACTCCAGGTTGAAGTCATCAGCTGTCATAGCCCCGCCCGGGTGATCCTCGATGCCTACCGCGGCCTCCTGGCCGAAAGGAAACGCAGCAACAATGTCTGTGTGATCTCACACCGGAACTCGAGCCGAGAAGAACACGTGCCGCCCCCTCTGCCTGGGAGCGACTGAGATCCATACCGGCAGCACTCGCAATGAACCCGCGTGCGAAAATCTACCAGAGGGCATCAGACAGTCAAGGAGGAGTGTCGTACCTTGAAACCGACACGGGAACTCACTGCCAAGACACAAGGGCGCAGCGAGGATCCGGACGGACACGGAGGGCGCGCGCGCGGTCGTCGCGCTACGCGATCGGCAGCGCCCGGTATCCGGCAGGTCCGGAATCCGGCACCTGGCCTCCTGGTGCTCCTGTACCGTGGCGCAGGAGCCCGAACTCAGATCAGGGCCTTGCGAAGATGCTCTGCGAGAATCTCTGCCACCAAACGGGCGCCGGCGGCATTCAGGTGTGCGCCGTCGATGGTGAACTCGCGGCCACTTCGCCAGGCAAACGACGCCTGCATGTCCACGTGTCGACAGCCGGCTTCGTCGCTCAGCCGCCGGACCATTTCGCCGGCTCGACCCAGCGAGTAGTCGTACATCTCCGCGCAGTCGTCCCCGGCAATCAGCGGCGATACCGCGAACGTGACCCCGGCCTTTGCGGCCACCGTCCGCAGCAGCACCCGGTAGTCCTCTTCCGCAGCTGCACTGTTGGTGACCCAGTCCGGGTGCATCATCACGTCGTTGGTGCCGATCCAGACGATAGCCGCATCGCCTCGCTCCTGCAGTCGCTCGGCCCGACGACGGAGCCCGGCTATGGTGTCTCCGTTGACGCCCAGGTTCACATACCGATGCCCCTGCAGCATCTCTTCGAGGAACGGGATGAACCCGACCCCGACCGTGCCTTCCGTCAGGCTGTCGCCGAGACAGAGAACCCTCATGCCTTGCTTGTCACGAGATCGAATACCAGGAACGACGGGAAGTCGCGGCAGTCGTCAAGCTGGGGCGCGTGCGCGACATCCTCAAGGGTCGGCCGCGGCTCGTAGATGCGCCGGATGAGGAATCCGGCCTGCTCGATTGCCTCGCTCCAGCCCTCAATCGTGAGCCGCACAATCGGCGTGGTCCAATAGCGATTGAGCCGGCTCATGGTCCAGTGGCAGACCGTCGGCCCAGCGTCGAAGTAGCGCCCCAGCCGGTACATCACCTTGCGCCCGGCCGAGTCACGCTCCCAGCCTCGCAGCGGCGCATCCATGACCGGGTGCGAAGCAGAGAACACGCATCTGCCGCCGTCCTTGAGCGCGCGCCTCGCGGCCTGGAGCGCGGCGCCCGGATCCGGCATGTCGTGCAGTGACATGCAGGCAACGACAAGGTCGAAGCTGCCGGCCGGCCACAGTTCGGCGACGGCGGCCGCATCCGAAACCCGGTATTCAATGCCCTGCGATTCAGCTTGCTCGTGCTTCAGTGCGTTCGCGATCTGCTGCTTCGAGATGTCCACCGCGCAGGCCTCTGCGCCGGCGCGGGCGAGCTGGCGTGTGAAGTACCCCTGGCCGCACCCTAGGTCGAGGACGCGGAGACCCTTCACTTCGCCGCATGCGCGCATCAGGGCCGGGCCGTGCAGCCCATGCCGGTACCAGTCCTTGCCCGACTCGACGAAGTCCTCCCAGGTCTCAGCGGCTTCATCCCAAGCCTGGCGCGCGCGCTCGCTGCCATCGGGATGGGCCGCTTGCCGCAGCCGCCAGAAGTGCAGGACATCCATGTCCTCGGGAATGTCGTCGCAGTGATCGCCTCTGCCCTTTGCAGCATCGAAGTGCGACCCGTGGTCTGAGACGAGCACGAGCGCGCGGCTGTACGTGGCCCAGTGCTCTTCGGTTGCCTGCCACAGCCGCATGAATGTCTCGACGTGTCGGGTCGCCGCGGCCACCGCCTCGGGGCTGTCCGGGCTCGTCCGGTGCAGTTCGTCGTCATATCCCTGGTTGTAGGAGACGATGAAGTCGTACCGATCGTCCTTGAGTAGTTGCAGGGAGCGATCGAGCACCGCGGCGTCATCCGCTTCGGTGTAGTAGTCAATTGCCCGGTTGCGGAAGATGATGTCCATGCTGCAGTCTTTGACCGCGACGATGGCCGTGCGCTTTCCGGCACGGGCCAGCGCGTCGAATAGCGTGTCGCAAGTGATCACCGGGCGTTCGTACTTCCTGATGCCATGGACCTCGGGCGGAGCGCCCGTGAACACCGAAGCGAAGCAGACCGGGGTCTTGGGCGGAATCATCGCCCGCAGTTCGACCTGCACGTCCGAGGCCGCAACAAGCCGCTTCTTCAGGTCAAGATGGTTGTCAAGGAAGACACGGCCAATGGCGTCTGCGCCGTAGATGAGGACGCGGTCTAGCGGAGCGGCCTCAAGCCTCAAGCTCCAAGCATCAAGCACGGACTCTATCGGTGGAGCCTTACAGGCAGCGGGCGGGTCGATGCCCAGCAGGCGGCAGAGGGTGGGCGTGACGCTGCGGATGTCCATGGCAGCATTCTCGCCCGACGCGGACGAATGTCAAAGAGCGCTTTGCTGCGGACCGAGCTCCACGAAATCCGTGCCAACATTGGCTCACCCGCGTCGCCCTCACCCTTCCCTCCCCCTCAAGGGGGAGGGAACAGAAGGGAGGTGGAGCATCTTGCTCACGCGAAGACCATCGGTACACTTGGTCGTGCATCTGGCTCTGGTCCTGCTTCTGCTGGCTCAGCCAGCAGCGCCGCAGGCTGAGTCAACCTTCTCCGACCGCCTGGCTGCCGCGGCTCTTGCGCAGTTGGAGCACAGGGTCTGGTACGATCCCTCCTACTACCACATTCCCTATCCGAACGGCGATGTGGCCGATACTATCGGCGTTTGCACGGACGTCATCATCCGTGCCTATCGCCGCGTTGGCCTGGACTTGCAGAAGCTCCTCCACGAGGATATCGTCGCGAATCCCCGGAGCTACGGCATCTCGCGGGCCGACGCGAGCGTTGACCACCGCCGCGTACCCAACCTGACGAGATTCTTCAGGCGGCAGGATGCGGCGCTCGCCGTCTCAAGCTCTGCCGCTGACTATCGCGCGGGCGACATCGTCGCCTGGCAGCTTGCGCCGGGCCTGACTCACATCGGCATGGTAGTCTGGAAGTCGGAATCGACCGCGACGAATCCGATGGTCGTCCACAACATCGGTCGCAACATGCGCGGCCCGGACCTTGAAGACTGCCTGTTCAACTGGCCGGTCATCGGTCACTTCCGCTACGCTGGCGGTCGCCGCAACTAGCTCGCCCATCTCTTCTCAGCCCGTCTCGCCTGAACCGGACCCGGCTTGAACTCCGCGCGCACACCTCCGCAATCAGACCTGACCAAAGCCCCCCAGCAACCGTGTTCGGTTTACTGTCCTCAGTCCTGAATCCTCAGCGCTTGCCCTGTGGCCCTCTTCAGGCTTGCCGACAGCAGGAGTGGCCGACTCGCCTCTGACAGGTTCTCACCGTTCTGCTTGACTCCGAAAGACGAGGAGTTACAATCCGGGCAATAGGGGGTGCCGAGAGCGGCAAAGCGGGGTCCCGCCGCTTCAGACTTCTCGACACCGGTCCGCACATGCTCCGTATCCGGGCGCTGAACGCGCCAAAGGAGGAAAGGTGAGAAGCAGTGCAGGTTGGCTCGTTGCGGCCGTGCTCATGGCCGCGTGTCCGGCTCTGGCCGTTGAGCCACCGCCGGTGCAGTGGGAGAGGACTTTCCAAGCCTATGATACTTGGATTCCCCAGGTCGTACAGACGCGAGACGGCGGTTTCATAGCCGCAGGCAGCGTGACTCCGAGCCGCGGTGAGCATGACGTACATCTGCTCAAGCTAGACGGTTCGGGCAACACCGAGTGGCAGCGAAGCATTGATGCCGGCAAGACTGGATATGCGTGTTCTGTGAGCGAAACCCGGGACGGAGGCTTCGTACTAGCTGGGGGGAGCGGCGACTCCGACAAGGTCACGGTGTTCAGGTTGGACTCAACTGGGAACCAGATGTGGTTGTTCTCGGACTTCTGGGGTGCCACGAACTACAACGTCGAGCAAACAGCCGATGGCGGATATGTCACAGGCGGGCTATGGTCCGTGGACGATAGCCTCTTTGTTCTGAAGTTGGACTCGGATGGCAGAGCTGAATGGCGGAAGAGCTACGATGGGTCCTACGGCCAATGGAATGCCAACATCCCTGTTCGGCAGACCTCGGACGGCGGCTACATCATGGCCTCAGAGGTTCTGCTGAAGACTAACGCCTTTGGCGATGAGATCTGGAGGCGAGGCTATCCGGACGTGCTAGTGATGTTCTCCGTCTGCGAGGCTCAAGGTGGCGGCTTTGTTGCGACGGGCATCGCGCGCGCCGCTGGAATACTGAGATACTTCAAGCCGTTCAACTTGGTCTTGCTCAAGACGAATGCGAACGGCGACCTTGCCTGGAAGAAGGTGTTCACCGATGGCCAAGAATCCGACGGACGGTGCGTTAGGCCGACCAGTGACGGCGGTTTCGTCATTTCCGGCACCATCACGCTCGACAATCTGGACCATGCACGTGTCGTGAGGACCAACTCACAGGGAGACACGCTGTGGACGAAAACACTCGAGGCCCGCACCGGCCTCGAATTCGGCCAACAGACTTCCGATGGCGGCTATGTCCTAAGTTCGGGAGACCAGAGCATCTGGAAGCTCGATCCCGAACAATAGGGGAGGCTGTCGTGTTGAATCTACTGAGAATTGTGTCGTTGCTCGTCTGTCTGTCTGGACAAGCTGCGGTGGGTATGGTCTTCGACGAGGAGCAATTCTTCGAGGATGGCAATAGGGACGCACAGATCCCCGACCAGAAGCTCTTCGGCAAGAAGGTCAAGTGGGGCTCTTGCGGTCGATACGTAGTGAAGAACCTCGAAGGCGCTGGATGCCGGTTTCCATACCACTCGTGGATGAAGCAATTCCTGTACGGCGTCCTGATGGACGGCAACCGCGATTTCTGCCACTACCAGGGGGACGTCCCGTCGAGCATGTCCCTCGGTTAGTTGAAATTCCTAGCGGCTCCCACATCACTTTAGGCAACTCTCTCTGTTGCGTCAATTTCTTTCGGTGACGCGGACCGTTCCAGTGCACTCAGCAATGCGGGGATGTGCCGGTAGCCATCTACGCACCGGAAGTGCTGCTCGGCATGTAGCAGCCCAGCTACACACCAGCGCCAGCGCATCTCGCCAGGGCGCCAGCGCTTC
>Ga0194126_10002843_pt1 | contig 27833 bp, 23 predicted proteins | sample TA2KigC150mmetaG_FD_148641 | JGI IMG/M metagenome (GOLD analysis project Ga0194126, IMG submission 148641) | Freshwater microbial communities from Lake Tanganyika, Tanzania - TA2015035 Kigoma Deep Cast 150m | ecosystem: Environmental > Aquatic > Freshwater > Lake | place: Tanzania: Lake... | reverse complement strand
ATGGTGCAGATGGCAACCTCGGGGCTTGTCCAGATAACATGTCTTTCTCGATTCGAGGTAGTTAAAAATGCTGTTACCTCGTTACAGGATAACTTTTTCTCTTGACAAGGTGCCTTTTAATGGGTGCAAAACATTCAGTCAAAACGGACATGGGTGAATCCCGCTCAAAGCGGGACTTCGGGGCGAACCTTTTAGCGAATAAGCACACACATCCCAAGTCCTGGCCAGAGTTCACCTCAGGTGAGGTCGACCGTTTCCCCTAATATGTCAACTTAATCGCCGTCAGAAGCCTTGAAGAGCGGTTTACCCGTGGCCGTTTTTGCAACTGCAACGTAAAGTGTACCTAAAAATGCGATCGCATTTTTAGGTACAATCTTTTTCTTGCCTCTGACGGGGTTTTATTTCCGAGTTCTCCTGCCACCAAGATCATTTCATTCTGATTTCCATGGACCGATAGTGTCCTTCCAGTCCCTCCCAGTGCGTAAATCGCTTTACATCTTCCTCAAATCGTCTCAATGCCTTTTCGCTAAACTGAATTAGATTAATCCTCTTTTGAAAATCCTCTACACCCAGGGCTGATGCGTACCTGGCTGTGCCTGCTGTGGGAAGAATGTGGTTGGGCCCTGCCAAATAGTCGCCGATAGCTTCGGGAGTATGTGAACCAAGGAAGACGGCTCCCGCATTTTTCACCGACTTTGCCAGACGTCTTGGATTCTCCACACTCAGCTCGAGGTGTTCTGGCGCAATCCTGTTGGCTAGGTTAATGGCATGGAGAAGATCTTTGACAATCAGGATGGCGCCTCTCTGGCCGAGGCTTTTGTGTGCAATCTTCTTTCTCTTCAGAGTCGAGAGCTGTTTCCTGATTTCTACTTCCACTTTTTCTGCAAAAGATTCTGAGGGTGTGATCAGAATAGCAAGCGCCCTCTCATCATGTTCGGCCTGGGAGATCAAGTCCGCTGCCACAAAGGCTGGAGGAGTTTTTCCGTCAGAGATGATGACAATCTCGCTCGGCCCTGCCACCATATCCAGATCCACAGCACCATAGACAAGTCGCTTGGCAATCGCCACATAACGATTGCCTGGGCCCACAATCTTATCTACCTTCGGAATTGATTCGGTTCCGAAGGCTAAGGCTCCGATTGCCTGTACCCCGCCCACTTGAAAGATCCGGTCCACTCCGGCCAGATCGGCGGCCACAAGAACTGCGGGACTGATTCCCATGGGCTGTGGGGGTGTGGTGATGAGGATTTCCTTAACGCCAGCCACTCTGGCTGGAATGGCAGCCATCAGCACGGTAGATGGATAGGATGCTTTTCCTCCTGGTACATAGATCCCTATCCTCTCTAGTGGTCTCACCACTTGCTCAATTCGGATCCCTTCTTCAATCCATTTGACCGTCCTTCTTTTTTTCGAAAGCTGATGAAATCTCCGGATGCGATGGCTGGCCTTCTTCAGGGTTTCTAAGAAATCGCGCGGAATTTCCCCGTGGGCTTTTTGCATCACTTCCCTCTTCACCTCGAGTTGAGAACGGAGGAGTCGAACATGGTCGAAACATTCCGTGTAGCAAAGAAGAGTTTCGTCTCCCTTTTTCTTGACATTCCTCAGAATGGTTCGGACCTCTCCCTCAAGGCGAGAAGGATCCTCTGCAATCCTTCTCTCTATACCTGAAAGATATTGGTTAAAACTTTCTTCTCCGCTTCGAAGAATCCTCATGCAAAATACCTCATCAAGGCTAAAGCCTTAAGTTACACTTTTAAATTATTATTCCGCACTCCCCCGGCTAGGTCGGGGCAGGCGCAATTGCGAATCCGAAATTCTAATCCCCTTCTTTCACCCTCTTGATATTGGCTCCGAGTCGGGCCAATTTCTTGTCCAGCCCATCATAACCTCGATCCAGATGATAGACCCTCGAGACCTCTGTCACCCCATCCGCAGCAAGGCCCGCAACAATAAGGGAAGCGCTTGCCCTTAGGTCAGTTGCCATCACCTGGGCTCCACTCAGGCTCTCAATGCCCTGGATAATCGCCGCATTTCCCTGGATCCGGATATCCGCTCCCATTCTTTGAAGTTCGTTGACATGTATGAACCGATTTTCAAAGATCGTTTCAGTGATGATGCTAAGTCCTCTGGCATGCGACATCAGGGTCATAAACTGAGCCTGCATGTCTGTGGGGAACCCGGGATAGGGTTGTGTCTTCACATCGACGCTCTTGATCCTGCGGCTTCCCACGACCCTCACCCCTTCTCCTTCTGGATCGATCTCCATTCCCGTCTCTCGCAATTTATGGATGACTGCTTCCATATTGTTGAAGGGACAGTGGAGAAGTTTGATGTTACCCCGCGTTAATCCGGCCGCCACCATCAGTGTGCCTGCTTCTATCCGGTCAGGGATGATCGTATGCTCCACCGCATGAAGTGATTCCACACCTTCGATCTGGATGATGCTCGTACCTGCTCCTTCGATTTTCGCTCCCATCCTTTGAAGGACTTTGGCAAGATCAACGACTTCCGGTTCCATGGCGGCGTTCTGTAAAACGGTCTTGCCTTTGGCCAATGTGGCTGCCATCATTAGGTTTTCAGTTCCGGTCACTGTTATGGTGTCAAATGAGATGTCTGCCCCTTTCAACCGATCCGCTTTTGCCTCCACATATCCTTTCCGGAGATCGATCTTTGCTCCCATGGCTTCAAGACCCATGAGGTGCAGATTGATAGGCCTGGCGCCGATGGCGCACCCTCCTGGGAGAGAGACTCTCGCTTTTCCCATTCGGGCCACCAGAGGACCCAGGACGAGGATGGAAGCCCTCATCGTCTTGACCAGGTCGTAAGGGGCTTCTTCGTTCGAGATCTCAGTGGCATCGATCCGATACGCCCCGTCTTCCTCTCGGACTTTCATCCCGAGATTCTTCAGAACCTTCCCAATGGTCAGGATATCCCTCAGTTTAGGAACATTATGGAAGAGATTCTCTCCCTCTGTCAGGAGGGAAGCGACAAAAATGGGAAGGGAGGCATTCTTTGAACCGCTCACTTCCACTTCTCCGATCAACCTCTCCCCGCCCCGTATGATGATCTTATCCATCTTTAAACCTCAAATCCGAAATCCGAATATCGAAACTCGAAACAAATTTCAAATCCAAATTCAAAATTCAAAAAAGCTTTCTTTCGTTTTGATCATTTATGTTTTGAAGGTTCGTGCTTGTTTCGAAATTCGGATTTCGTGCTTCGAATTTATGACTTACGCTGTGCTTTCACTACCCTTTCAATTCCTGCAAGATCCTTCACCCTCTCGGTCTTGCCAAAACAGCCTTCAACCTCGATCATCTGACAAACGCAGGACGCCTGATGGCTTCCCACTTCCAAGAGGATCCATCCTTCCTTCTTCAAATAAGAAGGAAGTTGAGAAATCAATCTTTGATAAAACTCAAGGCCGTTTGTTCCACCCTTCAGCGCGATGATTGGCTCATGATCCCTCACCTCTCTTGAGAGATCTGTTATTTCCGAATCGGAGAGGTAGGGAGGATTCGAAAGAATCAGGTCAAAAGCCTCTCCCGGATGAAATGGATCCAGGAGATCACCTCTCACAAATTCGATCTTATGGGAAAGGCCTGCCTGTTGCGCATTCTCTCGGGCTACCATGAGTGCCTCACCCGAGAGGTCCGTGGCAACGAGGAAAATATTTTTCACTTCTCCTGCTAATGAGATGGCAATGGCTCCGCTTCCCGTTCCCAATTCTAAAACAGAAGGAATTTTTTTGGAAGGAATTTTTGTGAGGCTCAAAAGAGCCTCTTCAACCAGATGTTCTGTCTCCGGTCTTGGAATGAGGACACGGGGATCAACCTTAAGATTGAAGGACCAGAATTCCTGATGTCCTAAAATATATTGCAGGGGCTCTCCAGAGACTCTTCTTCGGATCAACCCTTCCAGCGTCTTTCTCTCACCCTCCTCTAACTGGTTGTGGAGTCGTATGTAAAGTTCCTCTCTGCTGAGGTAAATTGATCGGGCCAGCAGGAGCTCCCCATTGAGCCGGGGATTCTCAATCCCGTGGTCTCTCAAGTAGTCGGTCGCCCAGTTGAGTGCCTCCAGGATAGTCATGGTCTTTCTCAAGAGGGTTCAAGGATTCCAGGGTTCATGGGTTCTATTTTTTCTAAAATATAGCATGTCGCTTGACCCCACGAACCCTCGACCCCTTGAATCCTATTCTTTATCCTTTGAGTGCTTCTGCCTGGTAGTGGGTGGTCAATTTATCGATGATCTCATCGATCTCACCGTCTAATATCTCGCTTAACCGGTAGAGAGTCAAACCGATTCGATGGTCTGTCATCCTTCCCTGTGGAAAGTTATAAGTCCGAATGCGCTCGCTCCGTTCCCCGGTTCCCACCTGGTTCTTTCTCTGCGCAGAGATCTCTTTCTCCTTCTCCTGTCTCGCATGATCGAGTAATCTCGCTTTCAGAATCTTAAGAGCCTTCGCCTTATTCTTATGTTGAGACTTTTCGTCCTGGCAGGAGACCACCATATTGGTTGGAAGATGGGTAATTCGGACAGCCGAATCCGTCGTATTGACACTTTGTCCTCCTGGGCCTGAAGACCGGAAGATGTCGATTCGTAGGTCGTTTGGATCAATCTGAACCTCCACATCCTCTGCTTCTGGTAGAATGGCCACGGTTACGGTTGAGGTATGGATCCGTCCCTGGGACTCTGTTACAGGAACCCTCTGAACACGATGAACACCGCTCTCATACTTCAGCCGGCTGTAAACCCCCTTGCCCTCGATCATGGCAATGACCTCTTTGAAGCCTCCAACCCCCGTGAAGCTCCTGCTCATGATCTCTACTCGCCACCGGTTTCTCTCCGCATATTTTCCATACATCCTGAACAGGTCTGAGGCAAAGAGCCCTGCCTCATCTCCTCCGGTTCCTGCCCGGATTTCAAGAAGGATGTTTTTTTCATCGTTCGGATCTTTCGGAAGAAGGGCAAAGCGGAGATCCTCCACCAGCTTCTCTTTTTCTGAGTCGAGCCGACTAAGATCTTCCTTAACCATCCCTTTCATCTCTTCATCTTCGTCACCGGCAAGGAGCTGACGGTTTCCTTGGATCTCTTCTTCCAGTTTCTTCAACTTTCGATAGAGGTCAACCACTTTCCCCAATTCCGAAAACTCCTTAGCCACTTTCTGAAGCTCGGCCTGATTGTTGATCACTTCCTGCTGGCTCAGGAGGTGTGAGAGCGTTTCGTATCGGCGTTCTACTTCCTCTAATTTCTCAAACATCTTTTTTACTCCTAAATTCTCCTTCTCTCCATCTCCAGCACTTCCTGAAGGGCGCGCAGCGCTACTTCGATCTGGGGGTCGGTAGGCTCCTTTGCTGTGAGCCTCTGGAGCCAGAGACCGGGCTGGATGATGAAGCGCACTCCTCCCTGGTTTCGCTTTCGATCGGTAAACCGAATGATCTCATAGGAAAGCCCCGCAATGAAAGGAATGAAGATGATTCTTGAAGCCACTTTATAGCCGAATGGGAGGTGGTGTGGAACAAGGGCAAATATCAGAATACTCACCACCATCACAATAAGAAGAAAGTTCGTCCCGCACCTTGGATGGAGATATCCGAATGGTTTCACCCGTTCGACACTCAATGTCTCGCCTGCCTCAAAGGCAAAGATCGACTTATGTTCTGCGCCATGATATTGGAAAACCCGTTTAATCTCTTTTAAAAAAGAGATGGCCCGGATATAGGCGAGAAAGATGGACAACCGGATAAGGCCATCTATTAGGTTGAAGAGCAATCCACTTGTTGAAAGGATCGGAAAGAACCACTTCAATCCCTTTGTTAGAAAGAGAGGCACAAGAAAGAAGAGAAAGATTCCAAAGGAGAGGGCCACGCCAAAAGTGATGCTCATCGCCCAGGAACTGATCTCCTGCTTGCCTTCCTCTTCTGGAAGGGCTTGATTGGCAGAGAAGTGAAGGGCCCGGATTCCCAGGGCAAGGGCTGAAATCAAGCCAATGATGCCCCTCACTATAGGAAATTTAAAGAAGAAGTTCTTTTCCGAGAAGAATTTTAATCCTTCCTTCTTGACCACGATTTCACCATCGGGCTTACGGACGGCAATGGCCATGGAGTGGGGAGAGCGCATCATTACCCCTTCGATGACCGCCTGTCCGCCGACGCGCATTGGCCCCTCTTCTTTTTTAGGTGTAAACCAATTCCTCAGAGAACGCCCCTGTGAAGGGTTTCTTCTCTCAAAAAACATTTTAATCCTCCAGATGAACTAATGCTGAATTCCCGATTCTAACAGGGGGAAGGATGGTATGGATTGTAAATTCCCAGATCTCCTAAGGACCAGATGATTCAGGGTTTCCATTTGAATAGGAAGGTAAGAAGGTAACCGGTCGATCTCATTCGGTTTTTTCAATCTTCTCTCCATATTTCTTCTTAAAGCGTTCGATTCTGCCTGCGGAGTCCACAAATTTTTGTTTGCCCGTATAAAAGGGATGGCATTTCGAACAGATTTCCACGTGGATCTCTTTCTGTGCGCTATCTGTTTCAAAAGTTGCTCCACAGGCGCATTTGATCACAGTCTCATAAACCTTGGGGTGAATATCCTTCCTCATCTTTCTATTGCCTCCAATACTCTATTTTACTGATTTTCTAATGATTTTCAACCGTGGGGTACAAATTTCATGGACAGGGTCCTATCCGATTACCCCACATTCTTATTGATTCATCGAATCAAGAAAATCCCGGTTACTCTTGGTGGCGTGCATTTTCTCGAGAAGAAACTCCATGCTGTCGACCGAATTCATCGGCTGGAGCACCTTTCTCAAGAGCCAGATGCGGTTTATATCATTGGCAGCAAGGAGGAGTTCCTCTTTTCGTGTGCCAGATCGCTGAATATCGATGGATGGAAAGACCCTCCGATCCACCAACCGCCGATCCAGATGGATCTCCATATTTCCCGTTCCTTTAAACTCCTCGAAGATCACTTCGTCCATCCGGCTTCCTGTATCGATCAGGGCTGTGCCGATGACGGTGAGGCTCCCCCCTTCCTCGATATTTCTTGCCGCACCGAAAAACCGCTTCGGTTTCTGCAGGGCGTTGGCATCGACTCCGCCGGAGAGGACCTTGCCGCTTGGCGGGACGACCGTATTGTAAGCCCTGGCCAGACGGGTGATGCTGTCCAGAAGGATCACCACATCCTTCTGATGCTCCACCAGCCGCTTGGCCTTCTCAATCACCATCTCCGCCACCTGAACATGTCGCTGGGCCGGTTCATCAAACGTGGAACTGATCACCTCGGCATCGACGGAGCGTTCCATATCGGTCACTTCTTCAGGCCGTTCATCGATGAGGAGGACGATAAGCGTGATCTCTTTGTGGTTCTTCGTAATGCTGTGGGCAATGGCCTGGAGAAGCATGGTCTTGCCTGTCCGCGGAGCAGCAACGATAAGGCCTCTCTGTCCCTTTCCAATGGGGGTGAGAAGATCCATGACGCGTGCGGAGTAGTTGTTCCTATCTCCATCCATCTCCAGGAAGATCTTTTCCTGAGGATAAAGGGGCGTCAGATTGTCAAACAGGATCTTGTCCCGCGCTACCTCCGGGTCTTCATAATTGACCATCTCCACCTTCAGCATGGCAAAGTATCTTTCCGTGTCTTTAGGTGGACGGATCTGGCCTGAGACCGTGTCGCCTGTTCGGAGGTTAAATCGCCGGATCTGTGAGGGCGAGATATAGATGTCGTCAGGCCCGGGCAGATAGTTGTAATCGGGCGCCCTCAGAAAACCGAAGCCGTCGGGCAGGATTTCAAGCACCCCTTCCCCGAAGATCAGACCGTTCTTCTCGGTCTGGGCCTGAAGGATGGCAAAGATGAGGTCCTGTTTCCTCATCCCGGTCGCTCCCTCGACATTCAGTTCCCTTGCGATCTTTGTCAATTCATTGATTTTCTTCTTCTTCAAATCTTTGATGTTCATAATCCTTCTTTTTTCCTCCTCGTTTACTAATCCATCGGTCTCCTTCTCTTCTGAAGGGCGATCTTTCTCAATTCTTGAAATACCTCTCTGGCTCTCTTACGGGTCTGTGCGACCGTGCCCTCATTTCGAATGACGAAGTTGGCTATTTTCACCTTTTCCTTGATATTCATCTGGGAGGCGATGATCTTCCTCGTCTCCTCCTCGCTCATGCCCGCCCTCTTCCTCAGCCTCTCGACCTGCTGCGTCTTCTTTGAGGTGACGACCACGACCCGGTCCATCTCCTGATGAAACCCTGTCTCCACTAACAATGGGACATCGAAGACGACGATGGCGTTGGGAGCTTTTCTCTTGATCTGCCTTACCCTCTTCCCCATCTCTTTTTCAATCCGGGGATGAAGGATCTCGTTCAATAATCTTCTCTGTCTGGAATCGGAAAAGGCGATGTCTGCTAATCTCTTCCGATGGATGGTTCCGTTTTTTTGAAGGATCTCTTTTCCGAAGGTCCGTGTGAGCTCTCTCCATGCGGGAGAATGCGGCTTAACCAACTCCCTTGCGATCTGGTCTGCATCAATGAGGTGCGCCCCCTCCTCCTTAAATATCCTGGAGACCGTTGTCTTACCGCCGGCCACCCCTCCGGTCACTCCAACGATGAGCATTCCTCACCTTCGCTCCCATGCACCCTGAAATCATCCACAATCGATATAGGTTACGGTTACGAAAACAGATTGATGGATAGTCAAAACGGTTATGTTTGACGATGCTCGTATCGAAGTCTGAAGCTCGATACTGGATACTCGAGTTTCAAGTTTCGAATGACGAGCCTCGATACGAGCTTCAACAACGACATCCGCTATTTATTAATCAGATGTCGAGCCGCCTGACAAAGAGGGCATTCTCTTCAATGAAGTGGCGGCGCTGCTCCACTTCGTCCCCCATCAGGATACTGAAGGTTTCATCCGCCTCGATCGCATCCTCCACCCTCACCTTGAGAAGGGTCCGTTTCTCAGGATTCATCGTCGTCTCCCAGAGCTGTTCGGGATTCATCTCTCCCAATCCTTTATATCTCTGGATCGAGAGCCCTTCCTTTCCCAGATGGCTCAGCGATTCCAGAAGGCCCTCCATTCTTTCGACCATCACGGGTTTTCCTTTTTCCACCAGGTGATAGGGAGGGGGAGCCATTTCTTGAATCTCCTGATAAACCTGAAAGAGGTTCCGATATTCGACCGATGCGATCAGATCCCATTGGACCCGGCATCGAAGGCTTTTCCCTCCGTTGGATTCCTGAACTTCGAAGCCGTAGAGGTTATGTTCCTCGTCCCGGTAGAGGTCGAAGACTTCAAACCCGACTTTTCTCAGGCGCTTCTGCAGGTCGGCGATCTTTCCTTTCTCCTCGAATGTCGCTTTGCTCCGGACCTCCTGTTCAATGAGGACATTGAGAAGCGCCCCGGGGATGCCCTTCTTCTGGAGTCTCTGCGTCAAGTCGTGATGGAGAAAGATTTTTTCCAGCAATCCGGCCAGTTTCTTTTCAGCCAACTTCTTCTTCGTCTTCTCCACGGTCACCTCGCTTTTAGCAATGGCCCGATTCATCAGGTACCGGTTGAACTCCTCCTCGTTCTTGATATAGGTCTCACTCCTGCCCTCCATCACCTTGAAGAGAGGGGGCTGAGCAATATAGAGGAATCCCTTTTCGATCACTTCCGGCATCTGGCGATAGAAGAAGGTGAGAAGCAGGGTGCGGATATGCGATCCATCCACATCGGCATCGCTCATGATGATGATGCGGTGGTAACGAATTCGATGAATATCATAATCCTCTTTCCCGATCCCCGCGCCCAGAGCTGAGATGAGGATTCGAATCTCCTCGTTGGATAACATCTTATCAAATCTTGCCTTCTCCACGTTGAGGATCTTTCCTTTGATGGGAAGGATGGCCTGGGTTGTTCGATCGCGCCCCTGTTTTGCAGATCCGCCAGCCGAATCTCCCTCGACGATGAAGATCTCGCTTCGCTGTGGGTCCTTTTCTTGACAATCAGCCAGCTTTCCGGGCAGAGAATCGGTCTCCAGCGCTCCTTTTTTCCGACTCAGTTCCCGTGCCCTTCGAGCCGCCTCCCTCGCTCTGGCCGAATCGATCACCTTGGTGATCATCTTCCTGGCCAGAGAAGGATTCTCCTCGAAGAAACTCCCTAATTTCTCATTGACCAGGGCCTCCACTAATCCTTTCACTTCGCTGTTGCCCAGCTTGGTCTTGGTCTGGCCTTCAAACTGAGGCTGGGGGATCTTGACGCTGATCACCCCGGATAATCCCTCGCGGGTATCATCGCCGGTGATATTCTCTTTGACACCCTTCATCAGATTGGCATTGGTTGCATACTGGTTGATCGTTCGAGTCAGGGCCGTCTTAAAGCCGATGAGGTGGGTTCCTCCCTCGTGGGTATTGATATTGTTGGCGAAGGAGAAGAGGTTCTCCGCATACCCATCGTTATACTGGAAGGCAATCTCTACGTCGATCCCGTTTTTCACACCCTGGATGTAAACAGGTTTCGGATGGATGCAGTTCTTATTCTTATTCAGAAATTCGATGAAGGAGAGGATCCCGCCTTTATAGAAGAAGTCATGTCGTTTCCCGGATCGTTCGTCCTCAATGCTGATGGACAGGCCTTTATTCAAAAAGGCCATCTCCCTGAGTCTCTGGGAAAGGAGATCGAAGCTGAACTGGACGGTTTCAAATATTTCTGAATCGGCTTTAAATCGGACCTGGGTTCCTGTATGTTTCGTTTTTCCGGTGACCTCCAGTTTTGTGGTGACCTCCCCTCTTTCATACACCTGATGATAGACCTTTCCATCCCTCCGGATTTCGAGGTCGATATACTCCGAAAGGGCGTTGACCACAGAGAGACCCACCCCATGGAGGCCTCCGGAGATCTTATAGCTCCGATTGTCAAACTTACCTCCGGAGTGGAGTTTTGTCATGACCACTTCGACGGCTGGTCTATTTTCCTTCTCGTGCAGGTCAACTGGAATGCCCCGGCCATTGTCCCGAACCGTTACGCTTTGATCGATATGGATGATCACTTCTATCTTGTCGCAGTGACCGGCCAGGGCTTCATCGATGCTATTGTCCACTAACTCATGGACAAGATGGTGAAGACCTTCCACGCCGGTATTGCCGATATACATCGCTGGCCTTTTTCGAACCGCTGAGAGTCCCTCTAAGACCTTGATTTGTTCTGCGGTATATTGTTCAGGCGTCTCTGTCATTCATTCTCCTTCTCTAAATAAAAATTAATTAAATCCTCATCGGCATAATGATGCAGATTTGATGGGATGAAGGTTGGGAGGGTTGTGGACGGATCATTCCTGGATTTCCTTCATCTTTAAACTCCAACAGGATTTCTTCGGTGTCAAAGGATTGAATGGCCTCAATTAAATATCTCGCATTGAAACCGATATCAACCGAAGGGCCTTCGTACTGAAGATCGACCTCTTCCTTGGCGTCTCCAAAATCCTGGTGGTAGGAGGAGAGTTCCATTACATTCTTTTTAAGGGAGAGTTTCACCCCCTCTGCCCTTTCGCTTGCCATGGTAGAAACCCTTTTTAAAGATCCATACAATATCTCTTTCCCCACTTTTAATTTCTTATCATTATTTTTGGGAATGACCTGCTCATATTCTGGAAATTCACCTTCAATTAAACGTATGACCATTAAAGATTTTCCCATCTTAAAAAAGGCGTGGGTGTTGTTAACAAAGACCCCCATCTCCCCTTCCCCATCTTTTTCTCCCAATATCTTTTTAATCTCCAAAACCCCTTTTTTAGGGATGATGAGTCCTTTTTCAACTCCCTTGATCATCTGCCCTTCCCGATCAACGAGAGAGAGGCGGTGCCCATCAGTTGCAACCATCCTGAGGAATTCCTTTCCTTCTATTTTCTGCTGGGTTAAAAGAATTCCGTTTAGATGATACCGTGAATCCTCATTAGAGGCGGCAAAGACCGTCTTTTCAATCATCTCCCTGATCATTCGGGTTGGAATGGGTGTAAAGGACTTTTCCTGCCATGCAGGGAGAGATGGAAATTCCTCAGGATCGAGACCAGCAATATTAAAAATGGATTTTCCGCACTTTAGATGGATCCAGTGATTCTCCTTTTTTTGAATTTGGATGGTCTGTTCTGGTAATTCACGAATAATCTCATATAATTTTTTGGAGGAGATAGAAGCTTTTCCTTCTTCTTTGATGGTTGCATTCAATTCTTCCTGAATTCCTGTTTCTAAATCTGTTCCTGTCAAAAAAAGTGAATTCTTTTTCCATTCCATATAAATATGAGAGAGAATGGGAAGGGTTGTTTTTCTACCTGCAATTCCTTGCATTAAACTTAACCCTTTTAAAAATTCCTTTTTATCGATTTCAAAATGTGCCATCTTTCCCTCCTATGTATTATTCTATATTAAATAGATATATCATCATATTATTCTATCTCTGTGGAAATGAAGAAAAAGACTGTAAGTCATAAAAAGAATAGATGATTTAATATGAAATTTAATGTGAAGAATAAAAATAAATTTTTAATAAATAATGTTGTATTTTTCTTTTCCTCCTTTTTAAACAATCTTTCAACCAGATTTATGACTTAATTTGAGATTGTAAATTTTTAATCATCTCTTTAAAAGAGGGTTGATTGGACATCCTTTCCTCCACTTTCTTAATGGAATGGAGGATGGTGGAGTGGTCTTTCCCTCCAAATTTTTCCCCTATTTCCATTAGTGAAAAATCCGTAAATTTTCGAGAGAGATAAATAGCCACCTGACGGGGAAGCACAAACCCCTTATTCTTTCTTTTCACCTTGAAGTCGGAAATTTTAATATTAAAATAATTGGCCACTACCTTCTGGACCATTTCTATAGAGATTAGTTCATCCTTGGGTTTAATAATATTTTTTAACACTTCTTTGGCCATACTGAGATCAACCGGCGTCTGGGAGAGAGAAGCGAACGCACCGATGCGGATGAGGCATCCCTCTAACATCCTGATATTGGAATCAATTTGAGAAGCCAGAAAAAAGGCGACATCATTGGGAAGGGGAATATTTTCATTCTCCGCTTTCTTTCTAAGAATAGCCACCTTGGTTTCAATATCCGGCGGTTGAATATCGGCGATCAACCCCCACTCGAAACGTGAACGGAGACGCTCCTCAAAATTTGGAATATCTTTTGGGAACTTATCGCTCGTGACGACAATCTGTTTTTTTGCCTCATAAAGGGAGTTGAAGGTATGAAAAAACTCCGCCTGGGTTCTCTCTTTTCCGGCGATGAACTGGATGTCGTCAATCAGCAGAATATCCATCCGCCGATATTTGTTTCTAAACTCCTCCATCTTCTCAAAACGGATAGAATTGATCATCTCGTTGGTAAATTCCTCGGCCGATGTGTAAAAGACCTTCTTTGCATCGGGAACAATACGCTGCTGAAGGATATGATTTCCGATGGCATGAAGCAAATGGGTCTTTCCCAACCCCACCCCTCCGTAGATGAAAAGGGGATTATAGTTCTTGGCAGGTGCGTTGGCCACCGCTAAACAGGCCGCATTGGCGAACTGATTGCTTGCTCCCACGACAAAATTTTCAAAAGAATAATTGACATTAAAGGGAGGCCGGAAGGTGGAAAGGGCCGGCGGGACATGATTGACTTGGGGAGAAGCCATGATTCCCCTACCCTCTTTCCCGCGTGAGGGAGGGTCAGTTTTTATTTTAAATTGAAGATGAAAAGGTTTCTGGGTCAGGAGAAAAAAGGCATCTTTGATCTGGCTTGAATAATGCTCGTTGATCCATTCCCTGAAAAAACGGTTAGGCACTTCCATCTCCACCTTATCGTCATTCACCGAAAGAAGTTGAATGGGTTTGATCCAGATATCGAAATTCTGTGGACCAATTCTCTCTTTAAGAGAATAAGTCACCTTAGACCATAGATCTTCCATTGACATGACCATGAGCGTTCAAGATAGGGCATGGAGAAAGGTTATGGAATGGACAGGCCAGACCAAAAAAGAAAAACTCCATTATTTCTAATAGGTTGCTTAACTCTTTTCACAATGTTTCCACAAATGTGGATAAATGAATTTAAAAAAGATTGAGGGGAAATGATTTGAGGAATAAACTTTAATTTTCAAACCAAGTATACCAATAACCCCATTTAAAAAAAAATTCAAGTATTTTTTTAAGTGGCTATAATCGACCGCTCAACCTGGGAATTTCTTCTTGGAGCGGAAATAGATTTCCGAGGAGATCTTATTTTGGAAACTTCAACTTCTTTGTAAACGATATTGAATTCTCTCACTCCTTTTCAGCCAGTTTGGCCACAGCCACAACCCGTTCCCCCTCTTCGAGCGTGATCAGCCTCACCCCCTGGGTGCTCCTTCCTTGGACCGGGATATCGGCAGCCCTCAAACGGATGATCTTTCCCTTGTTGGAAATGATCATCAGTTCATCCTCATCGATGATGGCCTTCACACCGACCACATCGCCTGTCTTCTTTGTCCTCTTCACGGTGAAGATGCCTGATCCTCCCCTATTCTGAGTACGGTATTCTGATGCCTGCGACCGCTTCCCATACCCGTGTTCGGTGACGGTCAACAGAGAGGTGTGGGGAACAACGACCTCCATTCCTACTACCTCATCGCTTTTGGAAAGTCGAATTCCACGGATGCCATGCGCTGTGCGCCCCATCTCTCTGATCTGATTTTCAGCAAAATGAATGGCTTTCCCCAGTTTTGTCCCGATAAAGAGATAACGCTCGCCGTCGGTCAATTTGGTGGAAATAAGCTCATCCCCTTCATCGAGTCCGATCGCAATGATGCCTCCCGCCCGAGGATTGCTGTAGGCTTCGAGGGCTGTCTTCTTGATCGTTCCTTTCTTAGTGATAAAGGTAATAAACTTCCCCGGCGAGAAATCTTTTAGAGAGAGTATGGCAGTGACTTTCTCCTCGGGGCTGAGGTTGAGTAGATTGATGATGGCCTTTCCACGGGTGATGCGTCCGGCTTGAGGGATTTCATGAACCTTCTTCCAAAAGATCTTTCCGGCATCAGTGAAAAAGAGGAGGTAATCATGGGTGGATGCGATAAAGAGGTCTTCGACAAAATCCTCCTCTTTCACATTGATCCCCACCTTCCCTTTTCCGCCGCGATGTTGGCTTCGGTAGAGGCTGATGGGATTTCTCTTGATATATCCCGTATGGGTGATCGTGACGACCATATCCTCTTCGGCGATAAGGTCCTCAATTTTGATCTCCGGAGCGACGTCCACGATTTCAGTACGTCTCTCGTCACCATAGGTGTCACGGATCGAAACGAGTTCTTCCTTGATCACGTTGAGCATCAACCGCTCACTGGCGAGGATGTCCTTGAGGCGGTTGATCAGTTTGATCGTCTCTTCATACTCTTCGATAATCTTTCGCTGCTCCAGGTTGGTGAGGCGTTGGAGTCTCATGTCGAGGATGGCCTGCGCCTGTTCGTCAGAAAAGGCGAACCGATCCATCAACCGCTCCTTAGCTTCCTTCGGGGTTTTAGAAGCCCTGATCGTGGCGATGATGGCATCGATCTGATCGATTGCCTTCTTAAGACCTTCGAGGATATGCGCTCTTGCCTCTGCCTTCCTCAGCTCGAAGAGCGATCGGCGAGTGACTACCTCTCTCCGGTGTTGGAGGAAAAGATAGAGCATCTCTTTGAGAGGGAGGAGCTTGGGTTGGTTCTGATGGATGGCCAGGAGAATGATTCCGAAGGAAGTCTGCATCTGGGTATTTTTATAGAGCTGGTTGAGAATGACCTCCGGCACCTCATTACGCTTAAGTTCGATGACCACTCTCATGCCTTCACGGTCCGATTCGTCCCGGACGCTGGCAATGCCTTCGATTACTTTCTCCTGAGCCAGCTCTGCGACCCTTTCAATCAGTTTGGCCTTATTCGTCTGATAGGGAAGTTCTGTAATGACGATGCTCTCTCTCTCCCCTTTCCTATCCCTCTCAATGATCGCCCTGGCCCGAAGCTGGATCACGCCCTTCCCTGTCTCATACGCCGCCTTAATGCCTTCCTGGCCGTAGATGAACCCACCCGTAGGAAAATCAGGCCCCGGGATGTGTGACATTAATTCCCGTGAAGAAATCTCCGGGTCATCGATGAGAGCGATCAATCCGTTAATCGTTTCGTTCAGATTGTGAGGAGGAATGTTGGTGGCCATGCCCACAGCAATCCCAGAGGAACCATTGACAATCAAGTTTGGAAATCGGGCAGGCAGAACAAAAGGTTCTTCGAGGGATTCGTCATAATTCGGAACAAAGTCGACCGTCTCCTTGTCGATATCGGCTAACAGCTCGCTTGAGAGTTTGGCCATGCGAATTTCGGTATACCGCATGGCTGCTGGCGGATCGCCGTCAACAGAGCCGAAGTTTCCCTGACCATCGATCAGGGTATAACGGAGCGAAAAATCCTGTGCCATCCTGACAATGGAATCATAGACAGCCATATCTCCATGGGGATGATATTTTCCAATGACATCCCCGACGATTCGGGCCGATTTTTTATAAGGTTTGTCCCAATCATTATTCAGTTCGTTCATCGCGAAGAGAATGCGCCGGTGAACGGGTTTGAGGCCATCGCGTACATCCGGTAAGGCCCTGCCAATGATGACACTCATCGCATAGTCCATATAGGACTTTTTCATCTCATCCTCGATATTAACCGGGATGGCAAGCTGATATTCATTCATGATCGCCTCTGAAATAATCGACGAATTTTATTGGAAAAATTTAATATAATTGAACCTCATCTGTCAACAGAAATTCGAGACGGGCTTGACTTTTCAGAAGAAATTAGGTTAACTGAAAAAGATTAATTATTTCAAAAAATAAGACGCCCTAAAAAAGAGGGATTCAATGAAGAGAACATATCAGCCAAGCAATATCAGACGAAAGAGAACCCATGGTTTTCTGGAGAGGATGTCCACACGCAGTGGTCGCAATATCCTCAAGCGAAGAAGAGCCAAGGGGAGAAAAAGGCTAACCGTTTAGTGAAAGGGTTGTTCCGGTTCGCTAAGAAAGAGAGGCTCACCCTTCCCCAGGACTTCAGAAGGGTGATGAAGTCAGGAAAGAAAATCGCCTCAAAGCATTACCTACTTTTTCTCCTGGAGAGCGAGAGGGAATACCATCGATTGGGAATTGTAGTAAAGAAAGAGATTGGCCCGGCTAACCTCCGTAACAGAATGAAGCGTTATCTTAGAGAATTCTTTCGACTCCATAAGCATCAAATCAAAGGTACGCTTGATATGATCATCCTGGTAAAGAAAGGGAGCCTTCCCAATCGATACAGGGAGACCGAAGAAGAGTTGAGAAAGGTCTTGATATGATCGGAAAGAGGTTGACTGCAATTCTAAAATGGGCGATACTGTTTCTGATCCATACCTATCAACATACCCTTTCGCTCACATTTGGACCTTGTTGTCGTTTTTATCCCTCCTGCTCCTCTTATGCTATTGAGTCGATCGAAAGGTTTGGAATATTAAAAGGGATTTGGTTTTCCCTGAGGAGAGTCATCAGATGCCATCCATTTAACCCCGGCGGTTATGATCCCGTTACTGAAATCAATAAAAATCTATAGGAAGGAAGATCAGAAGAGCCAATGATGGATAAAAGGGCTTTATTAGCGATTTTATTAACATTTGTTGTTATTTTCTTTTGGGGAATTATTCAGTCAAAATTCTTTCCCCAGCCACCTGCCGATCAGCCCCCAAAAGAGGTCAAAAAGGAAGAAATTGTTCCTCCTGATAAGAAAGAGATAAAGCCCGTAAAAGATGAAAAGCCGATCTCCAAGCCAGAGATCGTTATAAAGAAAGAAACCGTCGTAGAAACAAACAACTACATAGCTATATTTACTAATGATGACGCAAGGTTAAAGCATTTCAGGCTAAAGAATTATGAAGATAGAGTGGAAGAATCTTCTCTTGCCATAAAGCTGACTCAGTTCTTCCAGGAACTCTTTGGTGGCAAGATTGAGAAGCCAAAGAAACCAGAACTCCTCGATCTTGTGAATACAAATGATGGTGAAGGGCTTCCTTTGGGACTGGTCATTGCCCCCTCCCCTGATAGTGGCGGATGGGAGGTGGATAAAGAGAAACTCAATCTTCTGAAAACAGAAGAAAAAGGAGAAGTCATTTTTTCGAAAATCTTAAGTAACAATTTGAAATTATTAAAAAAATATACTTTTTCTTCTGATAAAAATGTTATTGACCTCGAAGTAGAGATACAGAACACCACCTCAAATGAAATCTCAACACAGATTGGACTGGAATGGATAGGAAAGGTAGAGCTTGAGAAATTTTCAGACAATGGAAATAAAGATTTAGGTTTGAAATTTGCTTTTCAGAATGATCAGAAAGTTGAGAGAAAAGATCTTGGGGGAGTGAGCGCATCTGGTTGCACTCCGGGTTGCGGATCTCCAAAGAAGAAAATAGACCCTTTTGAGTCTTCCGATCAAGGGATGATCAGATGGTATGCCTTTGAGGGAGAGTATTTTGCTGCCCTTCTGATCCCGCCCTCTTCTGAAAAAAATATACTTCTGAATGTCAAAGGTGATGATAAAAACATACTAAAAGCGCAGTTGGCCACCTCTCCTTCAACCATACCGCCCAAAGGAGTCATTCGGACGAATTACAGAGTCTATTTAGGTCCCAAAGTTGTGGATCCCCTGAAAGAACTGGGTGTGGGAGCGGAAAGTTTAATTGACTTTGGCTTCTTTACGATTGTTGCAAAACCCCTACTCTGGTTCCTTAAAATGAGCAACAACGTCACAAAGAATTTCGGGATCGACATCATCATTCTCAGCATTTTGATCAAAATTATCTTCCTTCCCTTGACGCAGATTAGTATGAAATCGATGAAGGAGATGCAGAAGGTCCAGCCGGAAATGGGCCGGCTCAAGGAGCAGTTCAAGAATGATAAAGCAAGGCTTCAGCAGGAGATCATGCTCCTCTACAAGAGACGAAAGATAAATCCAATGAGCGGCTGCCTGCCCATGCTCGTTCAGATCCCAGTCTTTATTGCCCTTTACAATGCCTTGCAGAATTCGATAGAAATGAGACATGCCCCATTCATCCTCTGGATTATGGATCTCTCTGCAAAAGATCCCATCTATGTTACGCCCATCATTATGGGCGCAACTATGGTCATCCAGCAGAAGATGACCCCTACGGCCGCAGATCCGGCACAGGCAAAGCTTTTCATGCTGATGCCGATTATGTTTACCTTTCTCTTTCTCAACTTTCCCTCTGGCCTGGTCTTATACTGGATGGTCACCAATGTCTTATCTATTGCGCATCAATACTACATGAACAAAAAATAATGAGGATGGACCTTTGAAAGAGGAAGTCATAGAAATTGCCGGGAGAATGATGAGGGAACTTCTGGAGCGCATGGGAATGAAGGCCCAAGTGGAAGTTTCCTTAGGAGGAGAGGATCTCTATCTTAACATCTCTGGAGAAAAGGAAGAGATTCTGATTGGAAAACATGGCCGTACGCTCGAATCCCTTCAATTTCTCTTTAACCGAATGATAAACAAACAACTTAAGGAAGGGATCAGGGTCTTTATCGATGTAAACCGTTATAAAGAGCGAAGAGCCGATTCTTTGACGAAGATGGCTGTTCGGCTCGGAGAAAGGGTTAAAAGGGCGGAGAAACCTCTTACGATTGGCCCTTTCAACTCTCATGACCGAAGAATCATTCATTTGGCTCTAAAGGAAGAACCCACCCTGGCAACGGAAAGCCTTGGGGAGGGGGAGATGAAAAGAATCAAGATTATTCCCAAAAGTCAAACCCCTTGAAAAAAAGTATCGTTGCATGGTAACGGTAAGGATGCCCGTATCGCTAATAAAAGGCTACGTTTATTGTCTCTTATTATACGCAACCTCAATCCTAACTTAAACGCCTGCCTGCCGGTAGGCAGGGGCTTCGTTGTTGTAACCTAACCGAATGCCATTTCTTCAAAGCTGATACTCCCTCCATGACAGAATCTATCGAAATTAACATTCCAATTAGAGACGAAACCATTGCTGCCATTTCAACTCCTTTAGGGGAGAGTGGCATCGGAATCGTCCGTATGAGCGGGCCTCTTTCCGAGCCAATCGCTCGAAAACTATTCAAACCGAAAAAAACTCCTTTCTCCTTAATTTCCCACCATTTCCATTATGGAAAAATCATCGACCCGATAAATGGTCATCCTGTTGATGAGGTTCTCTTGGTTTTGATGAAATCCCCAAAGACCTATACCAGAGAGGATATTGTCGAAATTCATTGCCATGGAGGATACTTTATTGTTCAGAAAATTTTAGAACTGGTTCTGGCGCAGGGGGCGAGAATGGCCCTCGCGGGTGAGTTCACCAAAAGAGCATTTTTAAATGGAAGAATCGATCTTACTCAGGCTGAAGCTGTAATCGACCTGATCAAAGCCAAGACCAGAGAGAGCCTTGAGATTGCCGACCAACAATTGAGAGGACTTCTTTATGATGAGATGGCCTCCATCAAAGAGAAGCTTGTCGAACACCTTACTCTTTTAGAAGCCCATATCGATTTTCCGGAGGAAGAGATTGAAGCTATTCCATTAACTGAAATGAAAGGAGATCTGTTTAATAAGATTCAAAAACTGGAAGAATGGATTTCAACTTACGAAGGGGGAAGGGTGTTTAGGGAAGGGGTGTCATGCGCTATAACAGGAAAGACAAATGTAGGAAAATCGAGTCTTCTCAATGTCTTGATAAAACAGGAGAGGGCCATTGTCACGCCGATACCAGGAACAACAAGGGATGTGATTGAGGAGACATTGAATATTCATGGCATTCCTGTTCGCCTGATGGATACGGCAGGATTGAGAAAACCCCAGGATTCGATAGAACAAGAAGGAGTTAGAAGGGCAAAGGAACGGGTAGCAGATGCCGACCTTGTACTTTTGATGATTGACAGAAGCAGGCATCTGGATGATGATGATGAAGAAATATTTCGCGAGATAGAGACAAAGAAGAAAGTAGTGGTTCTTAATAAAAAAGATTTGACTCCAAACGTATCTTTAACGGCTACAAGAGAAAGGTTTCCCAGTTATTCTATTGTCCAGATTTCAGCTCTAAAAGGTGAGGGGATCGAAGAGTTAAAACAAGCGATCTATTCCTCTTTGCTTCAAAGAGACACAAGAATATCTCCCGAACACCTAATTATAACCAATATCCGTCACAAAACTGCCCTATCACAGATGAAAAAGAACCTTTCGGATGCATTGATAGGACTGGAGGAGGGGATGTCTCTTGAATTGATCGCCTTTGAAATTCGCTCTGCCCTAAATAGCGTTGGAGAGATGGTGGGAGAAACAACAACAGAAGAAGTACTCAACCGAATCTTCGCACAATTCTGCATCGGCAAATAACCTTTTTTGAATCCGCAATCCGAATCCCGTATTTCGCAATTGATATGTTTCACGTGAAACAATAAAAAGGGGACGCTGTTAACTTATTAACTTGACATTTAAACGAGATACTGGTAATGAATTGGTTATGCCAAGGAAATCTCGAATAGATGCCGTTGGTGCCTTGCACCATATCATGGTTAGGGGGATTGAGCGACGTAAGATATTTTTAATTGATGCTGACCGGGATCATTTCGTCTCGCGGTTGGGAGACATCCTTCAAGAGACAAAGACGATATGTTACGCATGGGCACTTCTTCCGAATCACTTTCACCTACTTCTCAGGACCGGCCCTATATCGATATCGACAGTTATGAGACGTCTATTGACGGGTTATGCTGTTTGGTTTAATCAGGTCCACCGAAGGCTTGGCCATTTATTTCAGAACCGCTTCAAATCAATCTTATGCCAAGAAGATGTATATTTGATGGAGTTGGTAAGATATATACACTTAAATCCTATCAGGGCAGGAATCGTGCGAAATTTGCAAGAGCTTGGAAATTATCAATATAATGGTCATAGCGTTTTGATGGGAACAATAAAGAGAGAATGGCAAGAAACGTCAGAAGTACTAGGGTTTTTCGGAGAGAAAATCACGTTGGCAAGACGTGCATATAAAGAATTTATGGAAAAAGGAGTTGGGCAAGGAAGGCGGACTGATCTCACCCGAGGAGGTCTCATTCGAAGTGCTGGTGGATGGGAAGGGGTGAAGGCTCTCAAAAAGAATCATGTTTATCAGAGGAGTGATGAAAGGATCTTAGGAGATGGGGCGTTTGTGAGTAGGGTGCTTTCCGCAGCAGAAGAGGCAATGGAGAAACGCTATGAACTTCAATCCCGCGGTATCAGTCTGGACAAGGTAGCATCCAGGGTATCAGAGGTTCTGGGTTCCAGGCAAGGGACCGTTTGGTTCAAAGGAAGGTATAGAGAAGTAGTGAAGGCAAGAAGCCTCTTCTGTTACTGGATGGTTAGAGAACTTGGAATGCCAATGTCGGTCCTGGCGAAAAAGTTTGGGATTTCAATCCCAGCAGTAAGTAAATCTGTCGCGCGGGGGAGGGCCATAGCAGACCAATACGGGTTTTATCTGGTACCAAATTAATAAGTTAACAGCGTCCCTAATAACGGCTTCCTACTGGAGTAACAGTTTAGTCCTTTTGGGGCTTTTTTAGTCATGCGCTCACAATGGTCTTGACAAGTGGGCGTTTTTATGGTTTAAATATATGAGTATAAATACTCATATATGAAGGAGGCAACGATGATCCGTGCAGACATTTTGAAGAAGCGCCAGGTTCGTCTGAGGGAGGACATTTTTGCGATGCTCGATCGCTTCCTGATCGGAACCATTGCAAAGTCGCCTTCCATGACGGGTCATAGCCTGACGACCAAGGTGATGGGGAAAACCGTAACGTTGTATGCCCGCAAAGGCATTGTTGCGAAGGCTTTGGAGATGGGCAACCGTTACAAGAGGCTCTGGACATTGCTGCAAGCCCTCTCCAAAGTCAACTGGGAGATCCTGAACCTGGAGAACAAGTAGGCGTGGTGCGCTATCCCTACCCACCCCGTGATTTTGAATGTCTCTACAGGCACAATTGTCCCTATCTGGACGGAACCTCCACCCAGTGGGCTATGGAAGAGTACCGACATGGGGCCGAGGTTTATCAGGACCATCTTCGAATCATTGATGGTTTTGATGGCGAGTTGAAGGCCAGAGATGAGCGGATCCGTATTTTGGAACGGGACAATGCACAGCTTAAAGCCAAGCTTGAAGCCTTGCATCGACGGCAATTCAAGTCGAATAAGAAGAAAGACAAGGAGACGAGCCAAAAGGAAGATGAGCAGACCTCCTCATCCCACAAGGCGAAAAGGAAAAAACGTGGGGCGCCGGTAGGACACCCCGGATGGGTACGACCCAAGCCGGACCATATTGACCGAACCGTTGAGGTGCCTGCGCCGAGGATATGCCCCCATTGCCAATCCGAGGATCTGAGGCCAATGGAAGAAAGGACCGAGCATGTTCAGGAAGATATCGTGATCCAGCCCCGGGCCCTGGTTACATGTTATCGGCATGGGCAGGCATTCTGTGAGCATTGCAATCGTCCGGTGGTTCAGGCAGGCAAGGGTGAGCTGTTGAACGCCCCTATCGGGCCGGTCGCCAAATCCGTGGCCATCTATTTACGCTACCGGATCGGGATTCCCTATCGAAAAACAACCGAGTTGTTCCGGGAGTTATTTGGCCTTGAGTTTGTTCCTGCTTCCGCCCTGGGATTCGACCGCAGAGCGGCAACACAGGGAGCGCCACTCTATGAGGATTTGCGTGACAAGATTCGGACCTCTGAGGTGGTCCATGCCGATGAAACCTCCTGGCGCGGGGATGGCGTGGGTCACTATGTATGGTTCGCAGGAAATCAGCACCTCGCCTTGTTTCATATCGACCGGCATCGATCTGCCGAGGTAGCCAAAAGCATCTTCGGAGAGCACTTTGATGGAACCCTCGTGCGCGACCGCTATGCCGCCTATAACGGGATCGGAGCGGATTGGCAAGCTTGCATTGCCCATATCCTTACCAAGGCCAAGGAAATCAGAGGCGAACATGCACTTCTGCCAAAGGAGCAGAAGGACGCCGCGACGGTCTCCTTCTGCGAGCGCCTCATGGATCTTTGCTCACGACTCTGCGACACCGGCAACCAGTTCAAATCCGGCGATATTCCCTGGAAAAAGGCGGCTCCGATCGAAAAATCTTTTGTCACGCAACTCCATACCCTCTGCAAACAACCTCTCCGTTTCAAACCCGCCGAAACTCTCCGAACCTATCTCGTAGGTCCACAACAGAGATTTCTCTTCACTTTCCTCCGGCACCCCGGTGTACCGCCCACCAACAATCACGCCGAACAGTCTCTCAGGCATCTGGTCATCTTTCGGAAGATATGCTTCGGAACCAGATCACAAAGCGGACTCCAAACCCACAGTATCCTTCCCTCTCTGGTGCAAACCGCAAGACGACAAGGCGTCCCTCCAAGGGAGTTTCTCCAAACCCTCCTCACCACAGATACAGCAACCGCTCAGGCGGCTCTGTATCACAATTCAAGTTGACGTGTTGATGACCAGCGGGTAAGATAGGGACTAAACTGTTACCTACTGGAAATCCTTGGATATGCTGAGTAAGAAATTCCAAACGAAGAGTTACAAAGTGGTAGGGATCGACCTTGCGGGAAGCCCGAAGCGTAACACGGGTATCTGCACACTGGAAGAGGATGCCGTCACTTTGTGTACCATTGTCCATACGGATCGGGAGATTATTGATTACATCGAGGAAGTAAACCCGACTTTAATCGCTGTAGATGCTCCGCTCCATCTGCCTCCAGGGCGTAAATCAATCGAGGACAGAAACGGGGAACATTTTCGCCCTTGCGATCGTGAATTGCTGAAACGCGGCATCCGCTTTTTCCCAATAACCCTTGGTCCAATGAGACTTCTTACAAAACGGGGAATTCGTCTCAAAAGGATTCTTGCCAGACGCGGATATCGCATGGTTGAGGTTTACCCCGGCGCCGCGCAAGACATATGGAATACCGGAAGGAAGCAGGATGGGTTACCGGGGCTACTGAAAGGACTTCGAAAACTTGGGGTCAAAGGGCTGGACAAGAGAATGAACGGAGATGAACTAGACGCGGTTACCGCCGCTATCGTAGGGCAGTTGTTTTTAAACGGGAAGACAGAAGTCCTCGGCAATTTCAGAAGTGGTGCCATCGTTATCCCCTGTGCCAAAGAGATTGCTACCGTCAGGCGCTAGCGTTAGGGTGCGAAGGAGAGGATAATGGTCAGAACAGTCTTGTTGTTCATCCTCTGCTTTGTGGTTGGCTATACCTCTGGTCTTCATTCTTCAGAGGTTCTCACGGATGCACCAAAGACTCCCCGAGATTCATCCGTGTTGTTCAAGGCTGCGGATTCTTATGAGCATGCCTTGCAGATCTGGAAAACTCCGGAAGACCTGAGTGCATGGCTTGCCGCCCATTTCTCGTACGATACGGACCGGGCGGTACAGCTATCTGAGACCCAAAGGATTAGGAAAAGCGTTCTCACGATTTACACTCCGTCACAATTTTTCGACCGGAAGGCCGGTGTTTGCGTAGACCTGGCACGCTTTGGCATTGAGACGCTCAGACACATCGATCCGCAGAGTCAACCGAGATATCTGATGATAGAATTCGATCCGATACAGGTTTCCGGGAATACGATTCGATTGCATTGGCTGGCGAGCTTCAAGCGCAACGGCAAGACTTACTTCTTTGCAGATTCGAAACGTCCCGGCTATATCGCTGGCCCTTACAACGAAACACGGGAATTTATTGACGAGTATGAACAGTACAGAGGGCGAAAGATCGTTGCTTTTCAGGAATTGGAATCGTACCAAAAACAGCGACGGACACCAGCACAGAAGAGGCCGGCATCGCAGAGACCCTAACAGAGATTATTTATAGTGAACGACTTAAATTCGCATCATTAAAATTAACGATAGATAATGGTTACCGGAAAACATTCTCCGCATATCCTCCTTGTCAATCCCTGGATCACGGATTTTGCCGCCTATAATTTCTGGATTAAACCTCTTGGGCTCCTTTATATTGCCAGTCTTCTCAGGGAAAGTGGGTTTCAGGTCACCCTGATCGATTGTCTCGATTTCTATAGTAAGACTAAAAAATTAGGGGATGGAAATTTTTTTAAGACAAAGATCGTGAAACCGCTTCCCCTTAGATCAATCCCAAGACATTACTCCCGCTATGGAATTCCCGAAGAATTGCTGTTGAAAAGGTTATCAATGATTGAAGAAAAACCAGGCATCATCGGCATCACCTCGGGGATGACTTATTGGTATCCAGGTGTCTTTAGGGCTATTGAAATTACAAAGACATTCTTTAAAAAAGTCCCGGTTGTTTTGGGTGGAATTTATGCAACTCTCTGTTATGATCATGCTCGAAAACACTCCGGAGCAGACATTGTGTTTAAAAGCGGAAATGAGTTGGAAGTATTGAAACTTTTTTCGAGATTAATGGGTTTGTCACTCAAAACTCATCACTCAAAATTCTTAACTGATATCTTTCCTTCCTTCAATCTCTACTCCCATTTAGATTATGTCTGCATAGCCACGTCAAGGGGATGTCCCTTTCGATGCACCTATTGTGCCTCGCCCATTTTATCAAAAGGATTTTTTCGGAGGGATCCTTTTAAGGTGGTTGAAGAGATTCAGTATTGGACAACCCTTCACCGAGTCAATAACATCGCTTTCTATGACGATGCCCTTCTCATCGAGCCATCAAAACATTTTATTCCTATCATGAAAGAGGTCATACAAAAGGGGATCCATTGTAATTTCCACACGCCCAATGCCCTTCATATTAAGGAGATAGATCAAACGGTTGCTGACCTGCTTTTTCAAGGAGGATTCAGAACGATTCGACTTGGCTTTGAATCTTCAGATGAGGCAATGCAAATCGAAACAGGAAGAAAGGTTAACAACCAGGAATTTCTCCAAACGGTAAGGCATTTAAGAAGGGCAGGGTACTCAGGCGAAGAGATAGGGGTTTATATCATGGCAGGATTGCCAGGGCAGAGGGTAGGGGAGGCGGAGGAGAGCATTGCATTTGTCAGGGAAGCAGGCGCTCAGCCCATTCTCGTTGAATATTCACCTATCCCCCATACGCCCTTATTTGAAAAGGCAAAGCAGTTCTCTCAGTTCGATATCGAAAATGAGCCATTGTTCCAGAACAATTCGATCTTCCCATGCCAGTGGGACGGGTTCACTTTAGCGGATTTCAGGAGATTGAAAGAGGAAATCAGAAGGGAGGCCATGGTATGAAACCCTATGAGATTGTCAAAGACATTTTCATTGTGGGTGGGCCTGAAATCACGGACAGCCGGGATGGATGTATCTACCTGCTCAATTTTGGAGAATTGATCCTGATCGATACGGGGGCGGGGTGGAGTGTTGAGAAGATGATTCATAATGTTCAAAGTTTAGGGTTAGACTGTAAGAACTTGAACAAGGTTCTTCTTACACACTGTCATATTGACCATATTGGTGGAGTCCCAGCACTTAAGAAGGGGTTTGGACCCCAAATTTATATCCATCAATTAGATGCCGCTCCCTTGGAAAATGGCGATCAGGTTCTGACTGCAGCAACATGGTATCAGACCAATTTTCCTCCCACTCCCCTAGATGTCAAATTCAGTCTTTCCGAGGAAGTTTTGGAAATTGGGGAACAGAAAATCTATTGGGTTCCTCTAAAAATTAACGATATTTACTATCAACCTATACCAATCTAACCATCAGTATGTTATGGTCTGGCATCGAAATGGAAAATAAGGAGACAAATCATGATGCAGACCGGCCTTTTGGATTG
>Ga0194126_10002837_pt1 | contig 27852 bp, 31 predicted proteins | sample TA2KigC150mmetaG_FD_148641 | JGI IMG/M metagenome (GOLD analysis project Ga0194126, IMG submission 148641) | Freshwater microbial communities from Lake Tanganyika, Tanzania - TA2015035 Kigoma Deep Cast 150m | ecosystem: Environmental > Aquatic > Freshwater > Lake | place: Tanzania: Lake... | reverse complement strand
TCCCTCCTACGCACTCTCATAAATGGACCGCTTGCTTACAACCACGGTTGCTTGCTTCAAAGTTAGCCGAAAAGTCTTCGACACATGCAGCAGTTGTTTTAGAGGCTAGTTCCCTCCTACGCACTCTCATAAATGGACCGCTTGCTTACAACCACGGTTGCTTGCTTCAAAGTTAGCCGAAAAGTCTTCGACACATGCAGCAGTTGTTTTAGAGGCTAGTTCCCTCCTACGCACTCTGATATATGGATCGCTTGCTCACAACCATGGCTGCTTGCTTCAAAGTTGAGCCGCAAAGTCTTCGACACATAAGCAGTTGTTTTAGAGGCTCACGCCCTCGTACGCACTCTTATACATGGACCACTTATTTATAACAATGACTGCTTGCTTGAAAGTTAAGCTGAAAAAACGTCGACACATGAAGCAGTTTTTTCAGAGGCTCACACCATCATACGCACTCTGAATATATGCACCGCTTGCTTACAACCATGACTGCTTGCTCCAAAGTTGAGCTGAGAAGTCGTCGACACGCACGCGCATGCTGGCAAACCCCAACCTCGAAATGACGTTTTTTTTCTTCTACCGTTCCGAAGGTCGGTGACCATCACCACCAATCATACTTCTCTTCCTGCTCAGCATGAGGATGCAATGCCATGGCCTGCACTCGTTTGGACGTCACGTCATGCTCCTCCGAGTTCCACGCAGCCTTGTCGTGAACCGCGTTGCCGCACGGACATTCGAAGATCAGCCGCACGTGGCAGGCCTGGCAGCCTAGTCGCCGAGCCAAGCGTTCGTACACCAGGCCACTCGGCAGACCCGCGGCAAGCTTCATCGTGTCCCCAGATAGCAACTCCACGTCGAGCTCCTCAGAGGCTAAGACAGGCAGCTCATCGAAGACGAGCGCCCATGTGACGCCATCATCAGTTACTTCATTCAACGGAAGCGAAACCGAGGATCGAGAGATGCCCAGCACTGCGGCGACTTTGCGTTCGACTTCCCTGACGCTCTGACCTCTGTAGCCGCTGCACACCCTGAAGTCTTTGAAAAACACTTCGACGTTGAACGGCAAATCGCGCCCGCCGAGAGGTATCACGTCAAAATCCACCGTCAGGCTGCAAAGAGGCGGCGCTTCTTCCATGTCCAAGCGCGGGGGTGAAAAATCTACCAAGAGAGCTGATGAAGGGCTGCGGCGTCAACGATGGCATCAGCCTAGCATCAGCGCGAACAACCACGGACTCGCAGCCTGTCAACCTACTTTCGTAACCGCGCGCGTTTTTTTTTTGCATTGGCGGGTTCAAAACGCATCGGAGGTCTCGAGTTTTCAGATATACGCGATATACACTAACGTCTGCTCACTCTTCGGAACAGGATAATCGAGGTCCACGAAGGCAGACAAGGCGAGTTGCTCAAAGGTCTCCGTGGGTGCGAGGGTGGGCCCGCAGCAAGGCGCGCACGGCCATGTATGCAGCCAAGTCTGCAGCCAGGCGTGCAGATTCGAGAGTGAAGCGACGATCTGGTACGAAGCCTGCAGGTTTCTGTACCAGTGTACGCCAGCCTCTGCGCGCTGCCACAAAAAAGCTGCCGTCCAGTACATCTGCCAGGCTCTCTGCAGCAGCGCCGGGATCGCGGCAGCTAGAGACTCTCCGTCGCACCTGAACGCATCCACTCGCAACAGCTGCTGCCATGCTGTGGTGTCCAGGTGCAACGTCTGCAGAGGTTCATTCGCATAAAACTTGACCAGCCCATCTACCCATTCTGCGTGCACCTCTTCGTCTTTCTCGTCGTCGGCGCACAGCGCCAATCGCTTCACCGCGACTAAAGCTTCCAGGCGCCAGGGCCGCGTGACCCAGACAGAGAGGGCGCCCAGGAAGACCAGCTCTTTTTCCTGGTCCATGGCGCCGTTCACTTGCAGATGGGGGGCTTCTCGCGGAGAGCTGTAGTCCATGGCACGGACGTAGGGGGCGGTCGAAGCAGTCAATACAGCGCGTGAGCCCAGACTGCGGAATCAAAGGCTTCGAAAAAAAGGCCCTATCCCGACGACACGCTTTGACAACCTGCGGTGCAGTCACGAACAAACACGAGCTACGGACAAGGACTGCTTTTTTTCATCGGCAAGCCATAGTCAGCAGGATTTAGCTACTCACCCGCTTCAACTCCAGAAGATTCGGTGCCACCCTTGTCCACGAGACGTCCGCGGCCGTGAAGCGCCAGATGCTGTCGGGGTGGCCCAACGCCCAATCCGCTGACTCGAGCGGCGGCGAGGCGGACCGGGAGACATCCTCCCACTGACCGCCCTGGCACGGAACCGACGCGAGCTTCCAGAGCGGCCCTGGCAGCTCGCGCGCCAGCATGTCCCTGGCCAGCGAGCTGGACAGCTTCCACGGAACCCACGGCTGGGGCTTAGCGGGCTCGGACCGCTGGTCCCACGGGGACGCCGCGTCCGGCAGGTCTTCCTCACTACAGCCCCCGACGTTCACGTAGCGCGGTAGGGAACTCCACGCTACCGTGCGCCACTGCCTCGCGGTCGATGCCGACGTCGGCAGGACCCAGGCTTGGTCGGCAGGAGGGCTTCTGGTTTCCAGCACGAAGCCAGCTACCTCGACGCCCGGGCGCTGCCACGCCCACGTCCTTCGCTGACTGTGCCAGCATTTCCACTTCAAGGAATCGACCGTGACATCTGCAAGCACGAACACGGGGAGTCCGTCTCGCTGCCCCCAGCCAACGCAGCAGCGTCCGTGGCCACCTGGCATGTCCCATACGCGCAGGAGGTTCCGAGCCAAGCGGATCCGCCCGTCTCGGCAAGTCGTCACCACGTCCACGGCACCCTCGTCGTAGAGCACCTCGTATTTTTGTTTTGAGCCTCCTTCCACGAAGCGGTCCTGCCACTGGCCGCCGAGCAGGTAGAGCTGCAGCGAGCACTCCGCGCGGGTCCCGACGAAAACGGCCATGGGAGTGGGAAGCAAAGAACTTGAGACTCGCTGTGTCTGCGGCGCTCACAGACATGCATTTTCTCGGGCTCGAGCGACATCACTGGCTCCTCGAAAGTCCACACGGACCGGTCAGCGCGCACGCAAGCACACGACTCACAAACCTTTTACAGGCTCGCGCTACATTAGAAATATTCGAACTGCTCAGTGAGTCTTCAGGAGCATACGCGGGGTTGACAAAGTTTACACTCACACAAGCACACTACAGAATTGGCCAGCACGCACGCAAGCACACGACTCACATACTTTTCATAGGCTCGCTCTACATGAGAAATATTCGAACTGCTCAGTAAGTCTTCGAAAGCATATGCGGGGTTGACAAAGTTTACACCCAGACAACAGGACCGGCCATCGCGCACGCAAACACACGACTCACATACTTTTCATAGGCTCGCTCTACATGAGAAATATTCGAACTGCTCAGTAAGTCTTCGAAAGCATACGCGGGGTTGACAAAGTTTACACCCAGACAACAGGACCGGCCATCGCGCACGCAAACACACGACTCACATACTTTTCATAGGCTCGCTCTACATGAGAAATATTCGAACTGCTCAGTAAGTCTTCGAAAGCATACGCGGGGTTGACAAAGTTTACACCCAGACAACAGGACCGGCCATCGCGCACGCAAACACACGACTCACATACTTTTCATAGGCTCGCTCTACATGAGAAATATTCGAACTGCTCAGTAAGTCTTCGAAAGCATACGCGGGGTTGACAAAGTTTACACTCACACAAGCACACTACAGAATTGACCAGCACGCACGCAAGCACACGACAGAACCGACCAGCACGCACGCAATTACACGACGCAGACCGAGCTTTTTTCTTGGCGGCGAGGGCTTCAGTCGATGATGAAACACGGCGCGCATCAAAAAATACAGCAGGGCGCGCCCTGCACCTTCACAGCCGGTCGAGGACCCTGCGTAAGCGCCACTCCTGCACCAGCGCCCACAAGTCCAACCAGGACGCCTCTGCCACATGTCGCCCCTTCTCGCGGCGACGGTAGCATTGCAGGACTACTTTACGGGCAAGCTCCTTGGACCAGAGTGGAAGTCCGTCGTCCTGTAGTTCGACGCTTCTCACTATGTGCCCTCTTGAGCACCGGTCCAGTAGGGCCTCCTGTAGGTGCACGCCCCAGTGCACCATATACTGGGCTGCATCAACAGCCAGCCGATGTTCGCCCGAGCCGCAGCGCCGGCACTCCGAGCACTGCTGCTCCAAGTAGGGAACCTCGCAGAGCCATCGCAGGTCGAGGACGTCTGCTTCAGCAGCCACGTCGACGCGGTGTAGCCAGGCTCCGGAGTAAGAGCGGAAGATGGCCACCGCAGCGGAGCTTGTTAGGCTGCAATGGCGATCAGGCACTTCGACGCTCTCCCCGTCGACCCACCGCTGGCCGTCTCCCGTGCGCCCCACGTGGTCCGCGGCCGCGTGAAGTCGCGAGGCTCCCTCGTTCCCCTGCAAGTTGTCCCAATACTCGCAGTTTTCGCAGCCAACGGGCAGCCACGCCAAACCTACCGCCTCTTCCTCGGTCCACGTCTTGCGGCTCACACGCCAGAGCCGCCGAGGGCGGTCAAGGCGCCGCAGCAGCAGCCACAGGGCGCGCGCGCTCCAGCGCCCCACCAGCTGCGAACTGCACAAGCCGAGCAGCCAGCCAGCCAGCAGTGCCAGGACGACTTCCATGGCTCCGAAGACGCGAAAAAAGACTAGCGTAGAGTGGCCTCAAAAGCGCTGCGAAAGGTTTGGTTTTCAGAGACGAACGTGACGCACACAGAGTTTACACGCAGCGACAAAACATATGTTGTCACAGAATATGCATGAACGGGGGGGGATGTGGGGCGAACATCACTAGGAGTACACGACTTTTGAGAGACTTTTTACGCATGTCGACGGACCCACGGCGCAGATCGAGCAGCGGACTCTCGACGAGGTCCCTGAGTCGTCGTATCCCCCTGAACTGAGCCTTTAGGGTTTCTCACGCCCTCGGTCTTAATTTCAGTACAGACCGCCGGACTGCGCGCCTACGTACTCGCATCAAAACAGGTCTTGCTTCAGCACCCTCGGAGATGAGAAGATCCTCTAGGTTCTTCGTTTCACGGCCCCAGCGCTTTTCCGTATATGATAAAAGCTTGACTAAAAATACCGTGCTGTAAATGGCACCCCCTCCGTCTGGCGAGTACGACAACATCTGCTTGGGCTATTATAGAATTTTAGGTAAGTTTGGTTGCATGCCCCCAGAAGAAGGTTCATCTTGGGATATGTGCGAAGATGACTACTATCCGGTTACCGGCAATGACCCCAACAAACCATTCGCAGACGTGCAGAATTATATCCTAAAGTTACACCCGAGTCAAAGCTTGACAACTTGTCCCTGTGTTTGCCAAAAACGATAAACGCAGGTCTCAACTGCCTTGCACCCTCGTAGACCATCAGGCTGCCTTCAAAGTTCCCACACCGGTACCGACGCATCTGTCACAGGCCTATGCGCGGCGACACCGGACTGTGCGCACCCACACGTGGACTCGCGCGCTTTTCACAGGCATACAGACTCGCCTCGACAACGGTCTCGCTCCAGCGCCATCGGAGACATCGGACTGCCTTCAAAGTTCCCACGTCAGTACCCGCGCGTGAGCTCGCACGCTTTTCACAGGCCTACCCCTCGAAAACGGTCTTGCTCTGGCACACACGAAGACGTCGGACTGCCTGCAAACTTCGCACGCCAGTACCCACATGCCTGTTGCAGTGGACAGCGGACTGTGTGCACACAGACTCACGCGCGTTTCACAGGCCTACAGACTCTCCTCGACAACGGTCTTGCTCCAGCGCCCTCGGAGATCTCCAGGCTGCCTTCAAAGCTCCCATACTAGCACGCACACTCCCGTCACAAACATACGCACGGAGACACCGGATTGTGTGCATCCACGGGGAACTCACGCGCGTTTCACAGGCCTGCAGACTCTCCTCGACAACGTTCTTGCTCTAGCGCCTCTGAGATTTCCAGGATGCCTTCAAAGTTCCCGCACGCTTTTCATAGGACGGCAAACTTCCCAAACGGTCTTGCTCTGGCACACGCACGGCACGCTTTTCACAGGCCTGCAGACTTCCCTCAAAACGGTCTTGCTGTGGCGCCCCTGGAGATCCCCAGGCTGCCTTCAAAGTTCCCACGCCAGCACCCACGCGTAGACACTCGCGCGCTTTTCACAGGCCTACATGCTGCCCTCGAACCGGTCTTGCTGTAGCGCCCCTGGAGATCCCCAGGCGGCCTCCAAAGTTTCCACAGGCCTACGCCCGGGGACTCGCGCGCTTTTCACAGGCCTGCGCACTGCACACACCCTGTCCTAATTTCCGAATACTCCGAGACCACGCGGATCCTTTCAAAGTTTCCCTACCCGCAGGCAGAATTCGTGCGCTCTTTCGCATGGTTGAATGGAACCTAGAAAGGATACACTTCGTTTTTTACGCTCCTTCACTGCACGCTACAAACATTTCAATCTGCACACCTCTTGGCAACTCCTGCGTCCCACTAATTCAACTCTGTTTTATCGATCGCCACTCTTCACTCTTCGTTTTTTACCGAAGCTCTCGAGAAACACGCACACGAGCCAGGTTCCGCCGTACTGGGCCTACGCTAACCTGAATATGCTTCGTTTTTTTACCGAAGCTCTCGAAAAACACGCACACGAGCCAGGTTCCGCCGTACTGGGCCCACGCTAAACCTGAATATGCTTCGTTTTTTTACCGAAGCTCTCGAGAAACACGCACACGAGCCAGGTTCCGCCGTACTGGGCCCACGCTAACCTGAATATGCTTCGTTTTTTACCGAAGCTCTCGAAAAACACGCACACGAGCCAGGTTCCCGCCGTACTGGGCCCACGCTAAACCCGGATATGCTTCGTTTTTTTACCGAAGCTCTCGAGAAACACGCACACGAGCCAGGTTCCGCCGTACTGGGCTCACGCTAAACCTGAATATGCTTCGACGCACACGAGCTAGGTTCCGCCGTACTGGGCCCACGCTAACCTGAATATGCTTCGTTTGTTTTTCACGCGCAGGGTGGAGAACTCTGTACGAAAGCTCTCCCTACACGCGAGGTCACTCAGCGCCAGAGGAGATCACGACTCGCACTGGTTCCCTTTGCAGCAGAGGACACATGCCGCGAGACGAGCACGAAGCGGCCGCGGAGCCCCCCAATCCAGCGCTCACCATGTCAAAGTCGTCCGAGTCCTGGATCCTCTGCGCTTTCCGGTGACACACGCCGGCCCCCTCGGCGCAGTCGTAGACGAGCCTGATGTCCTCCGCGCGCTCGCCGAGCTCTCGCGCGATCCGGTGATAGGCCAGCGCCACCGGCAAACCAGCCGGCAGAAGCAGCTGCCGCCCGGACAGCAGCTCGCACGTTACCGGCTCGTCCGACAGAATCGGCACGTCGGCGCAACTCGTGACCACCAGCTCGTCGCCGCGTCTCGTCAGCGTCACCTCGAGCGATTGCACCACCAGCAGCTGCGCGCACAGGGACCGCACGCTCAGCAGGGACTTGTGCACTGGCACGCAACACACCAAATGCTCGCCGAACAGCACACGCGTCTCCATGGGCTCGAATGCTCTGACGGACGCTCGGACCGACGCTCGAAGCAAGAAGGCTGCGCTGGACATCCAAGAACATCACGCACTCTTCACGCATCACACGCACCCACGCACGCGCAACACGCACGCCAGCATGCACATCATGCACTCACGCACGCATCACGCACTCACGCACGCGCGTGGAATCGCGCGCTTTTCACAGGCCTACAGACTTCTCTCGGAAACGGTCTTGCTCTGGCACGCACGAAGACGCCGGACTGCCTTCAAAGTTCTCGCGCTAGCACCCACGCGGGGACTCGCGCGCTTTTCACAGGCCCGCGTTTTTTCTTCGAAAAAGATCTTGCTCTGGCACACACGCAGACAACGGACTGCCTTCAAAGTTCACACGCTAGCACCCACGCACGCCAGCACGCACCCACGCACGCACGCATCACGCACGCACACACGCCAGCACGCACCCACGCACACCAGCACGCACGCCAGCACGCACGCGCATTACGCACCTCTTTTTTACAGGCTCGGGTCACATGAGAGGCACTCGGTCTGCTCACTAAGTCTTCGCAAGCATCTGCGGCTCGACAAAGTTTCCACGCACGCCAGCACGCACACGCCAGCACGCACCTCTTTTTTACAGGCTCGGGTCACATGAGAGGCACTCGGTCTGCTCACTGAGTCTTCGCAAGCATCTGCGGCTCGTCTATATACGCCATACCGCCATCGAGTTGCCTCAAAGCGTTTCTAATCTGTTATTTCGCACTTCCTAGAGAGACAATGTTGCCGTCAGCTCTTCGCCAAAGACCATTGCTGACGAGTTGTTCACTACTCATAGTCTGATAATGAGGGTCCTCGTTGATCTCGTGATAGTAAGCTTCTTGCGTGCTATGTCTCGTGTACATCACTCCTGCAATCAAAAGGAATGCGCCTGCAAAAGCGTAGGCACTGATTTCCGCATATCTTTGCAATTTTGCGTCTCTCAGCACGCCAAAGCGAAGATACAGAGAAGTCGCAGCCATCGCGCCGCACAGAATCAGACAGTACAGGAACAGCATTTTTATAGACGGCTTTTTGTTTTCAACTACGAAAATGAAAAGATGAGACGCTGGTGGAACGCTGGATGCTTGCTTCTTTTCATTGCACTATGCGTTTTGCTGACTCAGACGGCCGCGACTTACAGGGTCAGGTACACGACGGAGAACCTACTGAAAAGCACAGCACCTAATTTCGAGGAGGGTGTCCAGTACTGGGTAGACTTCGGCACTCTGCTCGGTTTCACGAGGGACCGACGAGCAATCCTTGGCGACAATGACGGCGATCTGTGCATCCCGGATACCCTCCAAAATCACGAAAAGGTACGGAGGGCGCTCGCTCCTCTTGCCGGAGAGTGGTTAAACTGGGGCGCCTATCGGGTGTATGGAGACTTTCGCACCGTGCACGTCGACATCTACCTTGTAGAAGAGACGGCAACCAGCTTCAAGGTTGCCACCGGCGAGGTCGTTGACAAGAACCTTGTGTTTCCCCTTCGTCAGGGCGTAGCGGTTTGTAACTGATTAGTTAGGCGTCACGAGGGTCTTTCTTCGCCAAGATCTTTTTCCAAGTTTTTTCCATTCTCGTCTCCTCAGAGTCGCTGCTGAGGCTGCTCCGCGACGCCTTCGATTTAGTTTTTGTTTTTGGCGAATGTCTTCTTTTTTTTCGTCGGATGATTTCGTGTAGATCATCTTCTGACGTTCGAAGTCGGTCGGTCACGATCGGAGCAGGCTTAGGAGTGAATTTCGTCAAAGCTCCGGCGGGAACCGGAGGGTTCAAGGATCTGCTACGGCGCCGGCTTTTGCTTCGTCGCCGACTTCTCCTCTTCCGAGATGTCCTTCGGTGATCCGATGGAGGTGACGCTGAAGGAGTTCTCGGTCCCCGATTGACTGCCATAGTGTTTTTATGTATTGAGAAGGAAGCGAGTGGTCGGCGGATGAGAGACTTAGTCAGGGCTTCCCAGCGTCAACGTACGCTACACGCTCCGCCGTATATTTTCCAGTAGACAGCATGCGAGACAGCAAAGCGAGCGACGGTGGCGTGTTTTTTTTCGCACCTGTGGAAAGCGGAGGCGTCCTTTCTGCAAGTAGAAGGAAGACCTACGAGCAACAAGAAGCCCCAAAAATAGACGAGCGAGAGTCAATAGAAGCAGCTTCGTTAATCCGTCTGACCATAGAGATGTCGTTCGAAGACATTGCGCGGATCGCTCGGACACATGGTTCAGTGAAAGCTTCTGCGACACCCTTGTCTTTAAGTGCAGACGTTTCAAAATATAAAGCGCCTATCCGGTCCGCGAAACCTTCGGCCTCTTCCCTCGTGACGCACCGTGATCCAGATAAGTCGCTTTTGTTGCCGATGAGCGCGAGCACGCAGGCCAGAGCGGTCGTCTCGCGCACTTCGTCGAGCCACGTGTAAAGATGTTCGAAGCTGAGACGATTGGTAACGTCGAAGACCATGAGCACCACCGCTGAGAAGCGATAGTACGATCGAGTGACGGAGCGGTACAGCTCCTGTCCTGCTGTGTCCCATACGTGCACTTTGAAGCGATAGCCGTCGCTTTCGACGACGCGACAGCCGAATTCCACACCTGCCGTAGCAACGTGGGTGGGTCGAAAGCGCTTGTCGCAGAAGCGTAAGAGAAGACATGACTTACCCACGGTCGCATCGCCGACGATAACGACCTTCAGAAGATAATCGTACGATCCATCGTTCAGCCCTGGCATTTCGTTTGGATCTTAGCAGGATTTTTCGTCTCGATAAAAAAAAACGAAGAACTTTAAAATTCAAGGAAAAATGATAAGAGCCTCCCTCCACATCGTCTGCAACTGAGGTTTCCAACTCAGATTCCTTCCGGGATATTTAGCTACCTTCGGAAAAAAACCCTTTGCCGAGGGTCGTGGCTCTTGCGGCGTCGGGCGGAGTCTCTTTCGCGCCGGGACAACTCGCTTACCAAGAGAGGCGTAGCGGCCGTGACTCGAACGCTGGGACGACACAGCGGATATCGAGCTCCGTTTCTGGAACTCTTTCTTCCGCACTGGGCGTATTGTCCTTCGGAAGTAGGGCTGTTAAGGTCCACCCATTTTTCGGAAAACCATCGTTTGAGGCCCGAAGGAGATGCTCGGCGACGCTTAGCTGGTCCTTTCTCTGCGTACGTGCCTCCGAGTTCTTTGTACCTTTTGACGATGTAGCCGCTTTTATAAGCACTGTTGACGTCGTAGATGGCGTCAGCTTCTCGTTTGACCTCTTCGTAGAGTTTCTTTTGCTTCGGCACGGGGCGGTGCATCCTTTGTTAGTTGAAGCACCTCGACCATGTTCACGCTGGACTTGGAAAAGAAGTTGACTGCATGTAAGTCGATGAGCACTGAAGGCTGAAGGGATGTCTCCCAACGCATTCTACGGATACGTCTTGAACGTCCTGCTGTCCTTCTCGCGCCAGTGCAGTAAACCGAGCCCCCGGAAGCGCTGTTCTAGCTTTTCGGATCTGACAGCACACGCGCAGGGAAGTTGGACCGTCGTTCAAGGGCCAGAGGATGAGGGCCTCGGATACGCGCGAGAAGTGCTCCCATCGCAGCTCTGACGGGTCCACGAAAAGACAGCCTCCTCCGCCGTCGCGTCGAAACTGGGCGTCTTCTGGCTCCTGGAAGAGCGCATAGACGCGAGAGAGCGCGTCGGCGTCACCTCGCCACGCCCAGCAGCGTCTTAGCCCTCGTCTCCGGAATGATGCAGCGAGTTCTTCATGCATCTTCGACCAAGACGCTAGGACGGCGGTTCGCTGGCCTTGCCGCTGGGACAGGTAGTCCCAAAGGAACTGCAAGTACTCGTTGAAGATGCCACCGGAGGAGGGTGCTAGGCTCACGAGGTTTCTTGGCTCGAGGTCGGTTCGGCAGGTAGGGCACCTTCTCTGCACCAGCAAAATTCTGCTCAGACAAGGTCCGCAGAAGAAGTGGCCGCAGCTTGTCACGACGTCTGGACGAGGTTCGAAGCAGACGGGACACTCGAGTTCGCCGCTTCTGGCCGCGACCTCTTGCAACTGGCCCTGAGCGAAAGGCGTGACGGTCACGTGCGCTTTTTGGAAGTGACTCGTGGGCGTCTCGCCAGCCGGCAGGCTCGGCGCATTCGAATAGAGAAACCGTCGGCCGTCCGAGAGCCGGCAGAGGCTTCCGAACAGCATCCGCATGGACCGCGATTCTCCGCTGTAAGCCGAGAGTGCGAGTTCTTCCACCTGTGAAAGCTCGGGGCCCCGGACAAGCGCGCAGCGCGTCGGCTCCGGCGTACGAATGAGCACCCCCGACGTGTCAGTCAGGTAATAGATGCGCTGGTTCACGACGTCGAAGTTTTTGGAGAAGTCCTGGAGCGTGGCGGGCATTAAACCGAGAAGATTCTCCACGCAAGCCGCGGTCAGGAGCGACGCGTTGAGCTCGTCGCAGAGGCACAGAGAAATCTGGGAGTCGCACTCCACTCGGAAATTCAAAGCTGACAGATCTTCCTGGACGCCGGGCCAGCCTGCGAAGACAGCGCGCAGCCAGCGACGGTTCTGGAGCGCGTGTCGAAGCCGTCGAGTGCTTCTGCTCCTCAAGCAGTCGACGCACAGCAGCAGGATGTTGGCCTGCTCCGCCTCGCCGGAAAAGTCCGAGCTCTTTAAGATCGCGTGGAAAGGCTCCCTCGTCTTCAACAGGCCTTGGAGCAGCAGCGGCACTTCCCTCCGTCGGCACAGGATCAGCGAGGGTCCTACGGGCGACAACTCGATGAGCTCCTGCAGGAGCCGAGCGAGACTCGCGCCACTCTGCCCGATGACGACACACCCGCGTACGACTTGCGGCGCCAGCGGCGTTGGCGCCAAGTTTCGAAACAGTTTTCCGCAGCCGGCAGTTCGAGCGAAGGCGTAGCCGGACGCGCCGAGGTTGACGGCGTTTTCGCCAACGAACGTCGCGGCTCCAGACGACGCCTCGCTTTCGTGGTGCGCCAGGAACAGCAGCGCGCCTGCGAGGCTCTGAGGCAGCGCTGCGAGCTCGGACCACTTTTCGCGCAGGCTCGAAGAGGCGGAGAGGGTTTGAGAATTCGTGACATGCACGTGCACCGGAGAAGGCGTGCAAAAAAGCAGGAACATGAGAGCTCGCACTGAGCACTGGTAGATGCGTTCGGCGACCTCTAGAGAGAGCGTCTTCGCAGAGGCTTCGATGCGAAAGACGTTCACCGTCAGAGGGACGAAGACGCGCAACGGAGACGCGTAGAACGTGCCCGAGGCCCAGCACCGGAGCCCGCTGGAGCGGCAAGCTTCGAGGAACGAGTAGTCGGACCCGGTGGCGCCCACAAGCAGTCGATCGTCGTCTTCTATCTTCAGGAACCACTGACTGAACCCTCCGAGAGAGGCGCTGGCTTCGAGCTCTCCGTGGACAAGAAGGCCGCAGCTCGGAGTGCTTGTCGCGCAAGTGCTCCGATACTCGCCGACGTATTTGAGGTCATCGAGGTTGGGATAGGAAAAAGCCATAGTTTTTGTTTAGACAGGAGGATGAGCTGCGATGCTATTGACGCGTTCTGGGCGTCCATTTACGTGACATGAGATCGCCAAGCGGTCCGCGCTCGACCGGAGGGATGCCCAGCCCTGCCTACTTGCACTCTCCCCCGATTCGAGGGTTTCTTAGGATGTAACGAGACTCTCTCCAGGGTCGCGAGCGACTCTTTAGGTGCGTATCGAGCTCGCTGCCTGCGACGCGCAGCAACCTCTAAACGCACAGTTTGCCAGGTAGCACTACGAGATGTTACAGTTCTGGCAAGTCTTGGTAATCATGCAGGCTTTGAGCGGTATAGCTGATCTAAGAGGAGCATGGATGTGCCCCCACTGCCCTGGCGTGTCCAGAGGGTGCAGCGCAAATTCCGCACCGACTTTTGCCAGCACGGCAAGCAGACATCCAAGTGCAAAGATGGTTGTGGAGGTACGGCAATTTGTCAACATGGACGGCAAAGATCCAAGTGCAAAGATGGTTGTGGAGGTACAGCAATTTGTCAACATGGACGGCAAAGATCCAAGTGCAAGGAGGGCTGCGGAGGTACATCAATTTGCCAGCATGGGAAACAGAAGACCAGGTGCAAAGAAGGGTGCGGAGGTACATCAATTTGCCAGCACGGACGGCAAAGGCATACGTGCAGATCCTCTGATTGTGGAGGGGGTACTGTCTTCTGTCAGCATGGTAAGTGGAAAGTTCACTGTTCAGAATGTCTTGTTTGGATGTGTGATATTACCTCATGCCCTCGTCTCGGATACAGGTACGCGGGAGCGCGTTCGCTGCAAAGGCACATGCGCTCATGTCACGCAGAAAACCCCAAGGCAAGGACCAAAGGGACAGAGCTTGAAGTGTGCCAAGCTTTACAGAACGCTGGTCTCGAATTTGAATATCAAAAGAAGCTTCCGTTCCGCAGCTGTGGCCTGGCCTCGGAGACTTCTTGTGCCTTTATTGACTTCTGCATCCAAAAGCCTTGGGGTGTGATCCTCTTGGAATGTGACGACAATCAGCACAGCCATTACGACCCAAGTTGCGACGTCCGTAGAGACTTTGACAGCTGCGCGTCCATAGCGCTAGGGTCGCAGCACAAGGCCGTGGTACTCCGGTACAACCCGGACGCCTTCCAGATCGGTGGGGTCACGCGCTACACCACCAAGAAGGAGCGGCAATCGAAGCTGATTGAAACCCTGAAGGCCTGGGACCAGGATCCCGCCCCAGGTCTTGGCTTCGCGCACTTCTTCTTGTTCTACGACGCCCAGAGTGATGATGCCCAGCTCCCGCTCATTGCACAGCAGTGGACCGAGGAAGTGAAGGCCGTCAGCCGGCGAGTCTAAAAAACGAAGAGCCTTACGTATTTACTTTACGCGTGAAGGCTTCTGTCAGCTCCTGGCAGAGCTCCGAAGGCATGACGCAGAGTCGGAGCAGCGATAACCCGTCAGCCCTGTTCATTTCCCTTGCCTTTGCTTCTGCTAGGTCCCCTCTGGGCTGTCATAGGGTGGTGCCCGCCCACCGCAGAGGAGCACGGGGCTTTCTTTCTTTGCGCACATTGACCGAGGCTGCCAAATGACGCTGTTAGTCCAGCCAGATTCTCTTCGGTTCTCGGTAAGAGTAACCATATGACCAGTACACGTTCGCCTACACAAAAAAAACGAAGAGCGCGGTATAGCTGCGTAGGGAATTTTGCTAAAAGCCAAGGCAAGAACACACTGCGTCGCATATACCTGCCCAATCGCAGTCCTCGCAATCGCAAGCGTCGTTTCTCCGCGCGTTGTTCGGCGCAGCCGGATGCACGGGAGGAGCGCCCTCGAGCGTCACTTGTCTCGGTCTGACGCTCTGCGACTCGGAGTCTGTCATCTCTCCGAATCGCTTTGCGTGCGACCGCTGGCTGCTATCGGGGAGCTTTTACTCTTGGCGTCCGAAGTTGAGATGGGCGCTTCGAACGTGAGCGCGTAAAAGAAGACGGATTCTCCGAAGCCTTTCAGGCTGGCCGCTTGCCTCCTGGACGGAAGAGCGGAGTTCCATCGCGAGATCGGATTGAAGATCAGCTCTTTCCTCAATCGAGCGTAGAAGGCTTCGCACACAGAGAGGACGTCGAATTTGCCTGTCCCCTGCAGCGGCGACACGTGAGCCTGTAATCTGCAAGCCAGAGACACCGGAGGCCCGAAGAGCCTCACGTGACAGTCGATGACGGTGGCGATGCAAGTGCCGTAAGAGGCTGCGAAGCGAAGATCGACGAAGTCCATCGTGTTCCGTCGGATGTCTGCAGCGAAGTCTGCTAAGAGCACGCACGGCGACGCTTCGAAAATCGCGCACTCGTGGTAGGAGACGAAGATCAACGCGTCGCCGGCGGTCTCGTATAACGACACGAGTGGTGAGTACGTCGAACATATCAGGCGTCGAGCTTCACACTGCAGGCGCGAGAGCAGGCTCATGAGGGCGAACGGCCCGCTCCTCAGCATGAGTTCCGTGGAACGAACGACGTCAACGACTAGAATCGCTAATTCGACGGATCGTCCGTATCCTTCGCTCACCTGCAAGCGAGAGGCTAACTGCTCGTGGTCTATGAAGGCCGGCCGAACGCAGCTTTTTTGAAAGTCGTACACCTGCAAGTCGAATCCGGCGGGGGTCTGGCAGATTGCTATGCGCGCGCTCATACCCGACGGCGACGAATCGAGCGAAAAGTTGCTTCTTCGGCATCTGTGCGTGCCGAGAATATCGTGGTACCTCTCGCATTCGTAGTGCAAGCTCACGGTCGGAAAGATGTGAAGTCGATGATAACTGGAAAGGGCGGGGGTTATAAGCGAGAACACACTTTGTCCAGATTCGATTTCTACGCCGACGGACTTTGCCAGGTTCGACGCTTCGTCCGATATGACGACCATGCCGTTGTAATCGACGTGGAATCGAACGTTGACGCCTCCTTCTGGATCTCTTCTCTCAGCCTCCACCAGCGGGTGCACTGCGCGCGCACGGGAGCCTGCGCATCCCATGTGTATGGAGACGAGATCTTTGCAGCATCACACAAAATCGTGCGCACTTATACTCTTACTTGTGCGCGAAGACTAGGTAAGCGCACGCGACCGCTAGGACGAGGCAGGCGATCTTCCACCAGTCGATGGAATACTTGATGGCGACGATGTTTCCGGAAGGCTTCGTCGGATCCCAGCAGCTAATCACCGGCTTGTAGAAGAAGCTCGGGGGATCCTTGTCGGAGTATCCGATGACGTCCAAGGTGTCGTCCAACGCCTTAGTCAGGCACGACAACGGCGTCGGGCTCTCCATGCAAGTCGTTGCCTGGTTGCTCAGGACCTCGGAACACGAGACAGCAGGCATCTTTACAGAGCGAGGAAAGCAAGTTGCATGATTGAATAAACGGTCGAATAGGGAAGACACCCGGAAGATTATAGTAAAGCATGTCTTGCGAGAAGAAAAGAAAAAGATCCGCGTGCGACGAGGCGCGCAATTGCGTGTGGGTGCCTGGCATGGGCTGTCAAGATGCGACTCCTCCTCGTCTTGGTTGCGCAGCGAGGAAACGGGCACAGTGCGAAGCGCCGTGCCTTTGGGTCAAGGGTAAGGGGTGTAGACCCTACGAACCGTCGGACGAAGAGCGCTCTTTGTGGCCGGCGTACGCGCAGAGAGTGTGGGAGGAGAAGCAGGCCCTCTCGCCCAACCGCCGGAGGGAGTTCTTGCGTGCCCTCGGAGGGCCTGGCAACGACGACCTTGCATTCGAGCCATCCGTTCGCGCCGCTCTCGCCGCCATCAACAAAACGGACCTCCGCTTCTTGGATCAGCAGGAGAAGAAGGAACTCGCGCGCCACGTCGTGACGGCGGGCGTCCTGGCGCGCCTGCAGCCAGGCGAAGAGCCTCTTTCGGAACGCTTGAGGTCCTCCTTCCAGTGCGACCGCCAGGAGACGCGGTCGCTTTGCGATCGCCTCAAACATTGCGTCTGGTCGTCGGAGTCGGGCGGCGCCTGTCGAGAAAGGTCGCTCTTTAGAACCCACAGCGAGCGATCGAGGGTCGTCGATGCGGACGACGCCACCGATGGCCCGCCGTCTGCCGTCGGAGAGAAAGCGATCACCCCGCCTCCTCCGGAGGTGCGAGCTCAGACACAGCTCTCTCACTACGAACGCGCCCATCAGCTGCTCGCGGCCGAGCCTTCTTCTGCGGTCTTCGCGCGTGGGTTTGAGGTAGATCTTGAGAAGGTCGGTCGACACCTGAAGCACCAGGCTGCAGCCAGAGAAGCGGCTGAGTCCAGGGCGCACGGGAAGCAGTTAGCGGCTTTACGGCGCACTGAAGAAGAGGGAAGGCGGGCTCCCGGAACCAGGGTACCGCTCCGCAAGAACCTCTTGCAGGATATCCTTGTTCGGTTCGAAGCCCTCGACGACTTGGAGCCCGTCGTGGTGGCGTCAGACGAGAAGCTTCGGAAGGAACTGCCGCCGGCTACCTGGGCGTATCTGGAGGCGGCCGACTTGCGTGCGCTGGAGCTGAGCGTGCGCGCGATGAGAGAGTGGATGGATAAGTATCGAGAGACCTACGGTCTCGAGGATCAGGCCTTCGCGAATTCCAAGGTGCTGCAGGGAGATTACGACACGGCCAAACGATTTTCGTCCTTGATCCGCGTCTACGAGAAACTAGCGAACAAGAAGCGTACCGTTGAAGCGCTGAGCGTGGCCGAGAAAAAACGAAGAGCGGCGCAAGAGTTTCGAGACTTGCTGAAGGACGCTCGCCGGACGGCGTGTCCCACCGGCGTGAGCACCGGCGTGCTCTGCGACGAGGATCACTATTGCCAGCCAAAAGAGGGAAGTTACGTCCTCACGAAACTTGAGCCGGGCTCCCGGCCGGCCGACTTCGATCTCGTCCGAAGGGACGCGCGTCGGGAGGTCTCGGAGGTCGCGGCGGAGGTGCAGGACGCGCTCGCGTCCCTCTTTCTCACGTACACGGCGGTCGTCGAACTCGCTTGGGAGTTGGCGCAAGAGATCGGGAAGGGATTCAAGGATCTCTTGGCAAGCTTGGCCGGCTCTTCCTTGGGATGGGGCTTCTCGAACACGCGCGTCCTCCTGCCCGTCAGCTTGGATCGTCTGGAAGCCCCTCCGGAGCTCAAACGGCTGCACACCAAGAAGGGTCAGAACTACTACAGCACGAGCCTGCCCAGTCTCCGCGAAGCTCTCGAGATGCTTCTGAGAACAGCAGAGGCGGGTCGGGTGCGCGAGGCGTCCAGCGGTCGAGCGCTGCTGTCGCGCGTCGTCGAGTACATCCTCGGAGTGCTGCGTTTTTTCGCGCTGCTGCGGCGCCGAGGCTTGGGGCTCGGACAAGTTTGTCCAGAGTTTCGCGTGGCTGAGGCGGTGCAAGAAGCCAGGCGCTTTCTCCGCAAGGTCGCTCCCGATATGCTGCGGCACGCGCCGCCGGACGTGCTCTTCCTCCTGTGCTACGACAGGGAAACGTGCCGTCCTAGGATCACCGCCCGCAACGCTCTCGAGCTCGCAATCAGCCTGACCTGCGCGGTGGAACCGAAGCCGTGGCTCGACCTCCGACATTCGCCGGACATAGCCGTCCTGGCGCCATCCGTGGTGCGCGAGTACCTGGAGCACAATTATCGTCCCGATGTCGTCTTCGAGCGCCTGCAGAGTCTTCCGTGGGGTCCGGCTCGAAAAGGAGACGATACCTTCTTCGACTTGCTGACGAGCGTCGCTCCCCAGACGGATTGTCAGCGGAAGATGTGCGCTGTTCCGAGCCTTTCGGGTCCGGTGTCCATCACCTCTAAGGAAGAATGGCAGAGGCACTTGCGGAAGAACCACCCGGACAAAGTTCCTGCTCAGGACAAATCGAGGGCCGAAGAGGTTTCGAAGATTTTCAACGCATTGAAAGAGGAGTGCGCACAGTACGGCGTCTTCTGTCGGCAAGAGATGCGCGGCGAAGGGCCTGGGAAATCGCGTCGAAAAAATCGACGAACGCGCCGCCAACGAGAAGAGAGATAGACGTCGAGCCGTGGCTCTGATTTTTTTTTCGGGTGGTTGAAGTAAATGCCCCCCAAGTCAAATCGATGTTCTCGTGCCTCAGGCAATCGCTTCCGCGATCGCAACTGTCCTGAAGAGATCTGCTCAAAAAACGGACTAAAGTGTAGTCCGACGCCTAAATACGCTCGAGTATGTCACGAAATGTATAAAGCGAATAAGCAAGAAGAAATGCAAAAAGATAGTGAATGCTACAACTGGCCGTGGACTACTTATAACGAGGTGAGAAACTATTGTGAAAGCGATTCCAGCCCAGCTGACGCAAAAAGAGCTGGAAAATTGTTGTATGCAAGATTACACCATGCACCTGAGGCAATGAGGAAAGAATTAGAAGAATGCATGGCAAGGCTATCATCACCGAAGAGGAAGAACTCGGAGCCTGATGATTCGCCTTCCGGTAAAAGACATCAGACAGCGTCCTTCAGCGCGCGCTCAGCAGGCTCAGCAAGCTCCAACTGGCAGAGACCCTCCGGCGCGAGCTCAGCAGGCTCAGCAAGCTCCAACTGGCAGAGACCCTCCGGCGCGGGCTCAGCAGGCTCAGCAGGCTTCAAGTGGCAGAGTTCCTCCGGCGCGGGATCAGCAGGCCCCAATGCACAGCGACCCAGCTCCGCCGGCTCCTCGAGTTCCTCCGGCTCCTCGAGCTCCTCCGGCTCCTCGAGCTCCTCCGGCTCTTCGAGCCCCACAAGCCCGATGTGGACGCCCATTGACATTTCAAGCGAGTATAAAGTTTTAACAAAAGCTAAAACTGAGTTCTGTAATTTTCAACCTCAATCATCGTTCAAGGACTCGGCTGAGTTTAAAAATCTCAAGAAGAGGTGGCTTGAGTTGATCAAAGTGATTCATCCAGATAAGTATGAAGCAAAATATAAACAAGACCATCACGGAGAGGAGCTCCCTCCTACGCTAAAACAAGCAATAACCGAGCTGGCTCAGGCGGTCAATGCGTGTAATGACAAACTCGAAGCCAAATACAGGTGAGAGTGTTTTTTTCGGGTCTGATTTAGCGATCAATCGTTGCAATACTTCGCCATGCAGCTTCCTGGTGTCGAATGGATCGACGGAGGACACACTGAAGCGCGCGTCTTCGTGTTTCGCTTCGACACGGATCTCTTTCGGCGCGCGCGGTGGCCGTCTCAGAAGATTCGTCGCTGTACGCCTTCGGGCTTGGTGGCGCTCGGAACGCCGCAGATTGATCAGGGGAGTGTAGTGGCGTGTTTTGGGCAAGAGGTTCGCTCGAGTACGGCGCACGGGATGCTGCGCTCGCTGCTCAAGGCCTTCGGTTTGGATCCGCGTGCCGCGACGGATCCGGAAGCTCTCGATGTCGTCCACCTGCAACGCTGGGGCCTGCTTGGCACGGCCGAGCGCGCCGAGCGAGCGCTGGAAGAGATGGAGGCAAGCGAGGACTGCGCCGACGAGGTTCGATACGCCGTGGCTCTCTGCGGAGAAGTTCCCGAAGTCTGCGAGCTGCCAGCTCCGGAAGATTTCGGGTATTTGCAGGAGCAGCTTCGCGTCCAGGTCGCGAGGGCTACGGCTCTGGAGCATTTGCGGGAGAGGTACGCTCGAGAAGTCGTGACCTGGCATTTCGGCGCGCCTCCGAAGTTGCGCGCTTACAAGAAGCCCAAGATGCCGCTCGAGAGGCGCGTCGAGTTCGTTCGCCTGCTTGATCCCCGGGCGGACCTCTTGGCCTTCGCTCGGCATTATCGCTACCTGGCTGAGCTGAACGGAGCTTGCTTCGTGGGCAAGAATTTCAGGGCGTCTTTGCTGAGCGCCTTCCAAATGTTCAAGGGAGCAAACACATCTCCCGTGCTCACCGAAAGCGAAGAGACCCAACTGCGAAAGATCCTTTCGGGCACAGAGACGGTGAGCTGCCCAGTGTGCGGAGCTCCCTCGAGGACAGGAGACGACGTCTGCTCGGACGCTTGCGCCGACGAGCTCTGCGGGGCCTGTTTCTCCGTTCTCGAACGACGCTCGATCGCGGCGTCTCCGTATCTGTTGCTAGAGCAGGCCCGAAGGCGTGAGGCGGAACTCGCGCGCCTGCGCTACGAGCTCTCGCTGCAGGATTCCCTGGAATGTGTCTCGTTTTCGTCGCGTGACAAGTGCGCTCGGGGCTGTCGCCTAGATTACGTGGACGTCTGCTGCGATCGCTGCCTCACGGAACTGGGTAGGTGTCACGACATCGAGGACGCGCGAAGGAGGTTTCGCAAGACGCCCGGGGTGCGGCAGCAGCTCGAAGCCAAGCTGCAGAGACTGCTGGAAGCTGCCGACGAAGCGTCGCCGCAGTTCGTCGAGGTCAAAACCTGCGGCAAGTGCCGGCTGGAGGAGCGAGAAGACAAGCGCAGACACGTTACCTCTCGGCGCGGCAGTGCCCTGGGGAACGCGTGAGCTTCGGTCGGTAGACGTGCCGCGGTCGGAGACGTCGTGACTTCCCGCCCAGTTTTTGCAAAAAAGACGATGGCCGATTCTACGGAGCTGCCGGACTCTGGTCGTTCTCTGTTTGTCACCTCCATCTACTCGCTCTATGAGGACGGCTCCGAGCCACGCGGAAGCGGGTTCGCCGCGCTGCTCGATCGCCTCGTCTTCCTGTGTTCCGAGTGGAAAGGACCTGGGGTCGTCTTCTGCAGCGGCCGGCATCGAGACGTCGTCGAGGAGCGCCTGCCTGCCGCGGTGCAGGTCGTTGCCTGGGAGCTGGAGGACACCAAGGTGGACGAAATCTACCGTGCCGTACCGGGGCTCCCTTCGCGTCGCTGCGAGGTCAAGGATTCCAAAGCCTACATGACGCTGATGTGCGCAAAGCCTGAGATGTTGGCCCGCGCGCGCGCCCTTCGACCGACCTTCGATCGCTACGTGTGGGTGGACGCCGGCATCCGAAAGATTCTGCCCGCGGACGACGCAGTAGCCCGGAGGGTGCTGGCAGCCGCTTGGACGCGAGTGCAAGCGCTCGGCGGCGAGTGCTCGGATCGCATTCTCATGCCAGGATGCTGGCCGGGGCGCGTACACGGCGACTGCGCTTACTTCACGGAGAGAGTCTTCTGGAGATTCTGCGGAGGCTTCGTGGTCGTACCCGCAGGCCTCGTCGACGTCTTCGAGGCCGCTACGCTGTCCGGATGCAGGCGGGTCGTCGAGGCCACCGGCAAGAGCACCTGGGAGGTCAACGTGTGGGCGCTCGTGGAGGGCGACCTTCCCGTGCGTTGGTACCACGCTGACCACGACCCCAGCATCTTCGATTTCCCCTGCGCGTGAGGCGCAGCGGCTCGCAGCCTCTCGTCAGGGAAAATGCGTCCTCTCGTCATCAGCTGCGACACCGAAGAAGGGGCTCGCCGGCGCGCGCGTCTCAACTTCGAGCATGACGTACTTTCGGCGACGCTGCCCGAGACGCTGCCCGCGGAGTGGCTTGCGCGCTACGGCAGCAGCGTCTACGGGGCCGGCGATGCGACTCGTCTGGCCATCATGGCTTGCTTCCACAGCCACCTGAGAGCCTGGCAAAGGGCGGTCGACGGCGGGAGCGGCGTGCTGGTAGTGGAAGACGACGCGCTGTGGGTGCCGACCGCTGCCCCGCTGCCCGAGAGCTTTCCGGGCTTCACGTACGTGGCCGCCAAGCTGAACCACCCTACGACCTTCGTCAAGAACGACACTAAAGAGCTGCGCGCCACGGCCAGGGCCTTGCCGCCGGGCTTGCAGCCCGTCGACGACGCCAGCTATTCTCTCACGGGCATGTGCGCGTACTTCATCGACCCTCCCACGGCCACGTGGCTGCTGGAGCAGTTCGGAAGGCTCCGCATGATTCGCCCCGTAGATGGTTGGTTGCGCAAGCTCATGCGCCTGCACGCGTGGCCGCGCTGGCTTCTCGCACCCTCTCCCTTCGTGTACTGCAGCTTCAGCAGCATCTCTCGCGGCCAGTTCCGCTATCTGGAAAACTTCGTGCTCCACTCGAACCGACGCGCCGCTCAGCGCGCGCTCGAGGCGCACTGCCTCATGGGGAAGAAAGACTTCGAGCGGCACTTCGCCAAGAAGAAGTCGACGTCGACGGAAGCGGTCGAAGAAACGGGGTAGTGTAAAAGATGATACGCCAGGCCCGGGGCACGGGGCAGGTCTTCTACGGGACGGGAGCTTCGTACTGGCCGCCGGTGCCTCGGTGGCCCCTCGGCCGTTTCCAGGGCTGTCAGGGCGTGGCGCTGTACGCGTACGATCCTGCGTTTTCCTACGGCGACTACGCCTTCCGAGGCTTGGTGCCTTGTTACGACGTCCTCCCGTTGCCCTAGGCTTCGGTGTTGCGGCATGGCAGCACGCCTCCGCAGCTCGCCGGGCAGGCCACGTCGGGCCCGACCATGACGTCTCGCAGCCGGCCGCTGGCGGGCGCGTCCTGTCGCGGGGAGTATTGGCACACGAAGGCGTGACAGCTTCCGTCTTGCGAGCTTTCCTTGGCGCAGCCGACGCGTTCCACGGCGGTTCCCTGCGTTTGGAGGCGGTGGGCGGCGTTGGACGGGTCGGATGCTTCGACGCTTTCCGCGCTCCAGCTTTCCACGACCGACGTCCAGTCGCAGTCGGCACCGAAGATGGCGAACGTGTTCCGACCGTAGGGTTGCCGCGTGTCTTGGTCCCAGGCGGCGACGGAATGGACTGTGCACGGCCCTGGCGCCTCGACGATGGCGCTGGCCGCCTCCGCAGCTCCGCGAGCGAGAGAGGCGTCCCAGGCGAGCGGTCGCCCGTTCCTGACGGCAACGTGCGCTCGTAGAGCCTCGTTGTCTGCCGGAGTTTTCTCCTCTTTCTCAGGTGGCCGAGGCGGTGACGGCCTTGTCGGCGTTAGCGGGGGATGAGGTCGAGGTGAAGGAGAGGGTCGACTGTGCGGATGCCAGGTCGGTCGGCGTCGAACGGGGTGATGACGATGGACTCCCCCCTCTGGCGCTTCCAGCCGGGGCTCTTCCAGATCTGCGCAGGTCCGGGCGTCGTACCACGGGTGATCGGGCGACTGGCACCTGAGGAAGTCCAAGAAATCTTCCATTTACATGCAGCTGCGGCCGAACGGTCAGTCGGGGGTCGTCTCTCAATCTGCAAACCATGAGCGCCTCTGTCGATCGCGTCTTCTACATCAACCTCGAGCGCAGACCCGAGCGCAGAACGGCGGTGGAAGACGAACTCCGGAAGGTCGGCCTACTTGAGAACGCAGAACGCTTCCAAGCCGTCGACACAAGCACCTTCGGCATCTTGGGATGCGGCCTGTCGCACCTCGCCGTGCTGAAGACCGCCAAGGCCCGGGGCTACCGCAACGTGCTGATCGTCGAAGACGATCTCGTGTTTCTCGTGGAGAAAGAAGAACTGGAGCAGAGCCTCCGGGAGCTCTTCGACAGTAAGCTGGAGTTCGGTGTGTGCATGCTGGCATACAACCTCGTGGAGAGCGAGCCTGTGGCAGGGCACGACTTCCTCCAGCGCGTGAAGAAGGCCCACACGGCGGCTGCGTATCTCGTCGCGGCCTCTCTCTTCGACCCGTTAATCGAGCTCTACGAGGGCGCGATGCCGCTCCTGGAATCGACCCGGCAGCACTGGATCTACGCCAACGACCAGATCTGGACGAGTCTCCAGCGAGAGGGGAACTGGTATTGCTTCTCGAAGAGAATAGCTCGACAGGCTCCTGGATGGAGCGACAATGCGCAGGCTGTCATCGACCACGGCTGCTAGTCATCGACCTCGGCTGGCAGTCCCATTCTTTCTCTCCGCTTTTCCATTTTCTTTCTCATCTGGAGCCCTCCGGGCCTGAGCTCTTCGACCGTGCTGGAATGAGTCTGCGGAGTCCGTTTCTGCTGTTCTCGAACGATTCTATACAGCGCTTCTGGGTTCAGGTTCGGACCGAGGGGACGCAATTGAGTCGGATGCGCACCGACACCTCCTCCGAGATCTTCGAGGGCACTGCCTGGGAGGTCCGAGTGCAACGAGATCTCTTCGTCTGTTCCATGCTGCGGCGTTGCTCGATCGGAGCTGCCAGACGTTTGGAGCGCGTCGGAATGTGTTCTGTCCGACCAAGACCGCGCCTCGGACCCGACGTGAAGCGGCTCGCTCGGGGACGATTGAGATCCGAAGCTCGGAACGTCGACGGCGCGTTCCCAGTGGCGACGAACCCCCCAGAGAGCTTCCGGGTGATACCTGGAGGACGTCTTGTGCACTGGGGCTTCGCCGTATATGTTAGCTTCTGGAAGTGACCATGCCGTGGAGCTGGCGCTCGGCGGGACACCTGCAGTCGGTCGGGGCAGTTGAGTGTCCAGCAAATTGGGCGGCACTTTCGCATCCGGACGCCGTGCCTCATTTTTGAGAGCCTTCGGAGAGAGTCCTGCGCCTGCTGCTTCCGAAGCTGCGGCAGCTCGCGTTCTGTAGTGATGCAACCCCAGCAAACCCAAAGAAGTCAGACCTAAGAGCACGGGTATCGTCGTCCAGCGTTTACGCTCGCCAGACTGCCCTCTCGGCGTCTTCTTCGATTTCATTTATATCGGGATGACTGTCGGATAGACGATGCCCAAAGAGGACGTGAATGCGGAGGAGCCCGTAGGCGACGGAGACCTCCCTCACGTTGCTCCCCTCGAAAACGGCCTTGAGCTTGGAGGTCAACGTGCTGGCGTACGCGCGCTCGACCCACTTCTCCATGCCCAGGACCCATTCCAGCAATTCCTTCTTGAGGCGGCCTCTTCCCGTGGACATCAGGGTCCGCTCGAAGGTCTCGATTCCCTGCGAAGCGTGGTGCATGTACAGACTGAAGAACCAGAGCACCACCGCCTCGCAGACGGGATATCCCCTGGAGATGCGGTACGCTCCGCTGCGAAAATGTTCTCCCAGGTAAGTCTGCAGGTTGAGACCGGACACCTTCAGGTGCACCCGCCTCTTCTTTGCGAGCAGCTGCTCGACTCGCGTGGAGAAGTGTTTGAAGAAGCGACCTCGAGTGTCGTAGCGTCTTGCCGCGTCGCTTCCGTTCGGTTCGAAGCACGTCACGCTCAGGACCTCCGGATCGGTGTGAAAGTCCAGCGAAAGCATGTTCGCGTGCCCTGACCCGTCCGGAGTGTGGAAGAAAAGCAGGACGCACGCTTGGCGGTAGCGCGCTCCAGCGCAGCGGTTGGCGGCGTAGGCGACGGAGTGAGCGACTCGCTCCCGGGGCGGGAGGGCCTGCAGTTCGGCCTTCTGCAGCTGAGACAGCTTCTCGCCTGCCTCGAGAGCTCTGCGGGTGGCGGGGCTTGGTCGAGGGCCGGAAGCCTCGCGGGTGCAATCGCAGACGATGTGAGGCACACAGAGGTGCTTGGACTGCGGTCGTCCGCGGTGTAGCGCCCGGTCGACGACGGGTGCGGAGAGAAGATTGGCCACTGCGTTCTGCGCGGCGCGTGCAGTCCAGGGCCCTCCTCGAGCCAGCGTGGTGGCTATGCTGCTCGGGGGAAACACGACGCCGTACGACCGCACCAGCCGCTCTCCGTAGTCCATCTCTTTTGCTAGTCCAGCCTGCTCGCTGCACTCGCTCCGCGTCGTTCTACGCCTCTCGCAACGATGGCACCTCGACGCTTCTACGCCGTCGGAGCAAAGGCCAAGGCGGCGCTCCTGGCGCGCGCCGACGCGGTCTTGAGCTCTGTGGCCAAAAGGGGGCTCGTGCAGCGCGTCCTCGGCGCTTGGAGAGAGTCCGCATACCTCGGGAGGAGGGCTCTGCGCAGGCAGCTCAACGTGACCAGCTTCAACGCAGCGACTCTCCTTTGTCGCAGGAGAGTGCTCCTGACGACTTGGCTTTGCTGGAGACGAGCGCTCTCTTCAGAGGTGACGTCACTGAGCGCGGCGGCGGGCCGCTTGGGATCGCGCATGTATCGCTGGCGTTTGGCCAAGAGGATCCTGGAAGCCTGGCGTCCTCCGCGCATCATACCCCCGCCTGGTCTGCGGATAGTTCGCTTCCAGTGAGCGGAGAGGAAGGCCGCAGGGAGACGCGGTCGTCGGAAAGTTGCACGAAGCGGGCGGAAAGCACGGGATGTAGCTGCAAGGAGGCGGCTGCGCGGGACACGGGGCGCTCATCTCGTTTCTGCGTAGCCAGAAAAAGATGTGCAGCGTCGACGGACCCCTGTACCTGCTCGTGGACACCGCCTTCCAAAAGACTCCGACGGTCTTCACAGCAGCCGGGCTGAAGGCTGCGGCTCACCAGGGACCCAGCTTCCTCCTGCCTTCCTTGTTCCCTGCGAGCGCCAGGCGGTGCCCGGGCGTGGCCGTTCCCCCGAGCGTTCCTCCGCTGGGAGCGATGGTGGGGCTGCCCGGCGCGCAGTGAGAGAGCGCGCGCGAGCGTGTTACAGAGAGAGACAACGGCTCGCCAGACCGTGTCCGTGGTCGAATGCGGCGTGGTGCAGTCGGTTCGAGGGAGACGCCTGCGTCGTCTTTCCGTTGGCGTAGTGGACGCCGAGGACGCAGGCTTGCGTCAACTCGTCGGATGAGCTGTATTTTTCTCGGCACGCAAGGATCGGCGCGTCGACGCAGGGCATCGATTGCGCAAGGGGTTCGTACGTGGAGATCGCTTCTCCTTCGTCCCAGGCTCCGGCGTCCGGGACCGTGAAATTCGTCAGCTCGTATTCCGGAGCGGCGTACGTCGGGGTGCCGAGGACGACGTAGCCGGGCCAGGCGATGTCGGAAGAGTTGCTGTTGATGAGCTGGTCGTAGCCTCCGCTCCAGTACCGCGGCGCCCAGCGGCCGTTCCAGTCGCCTCGCCCGGCCCAGCCTCGGCCTGCCCAACCTCCGTGCGCGGCTCCC
>Ga0194126_10002835_pt1 | contig 27858 bp, 29 predicted proteins | sample TA2KigC150mmetaG_FD_148641 | JGI IMG/M metagenome (GOLD analysis project Ga0194126, IMG submission 148641) | Freshwater microbial communities from Lake Tanganyika, Tanzania - TA2015035 Kigoma Deep Cast 150m | ecosystem: Environmental > Aquatic > Freshwater > Lake | place: Tanzania: Lake... | reverse complement strand
TTAAAGAACTGAAAATGGACGAGTAAATTATAATGTAATAAATTATAACAGGCAGTCTGATGTTTTATCTTGTTAGAATCTAAAATTGCGTGATAGCAATAAAAGTAAAATTAATTTATTTTTTATCACATAATTTTAGATGCTTCATTTATCTTCTGTTTATATTTTAAATTCATGCGGTTGACCTAACTTTTTTCCCCTGGGGCTAAACTATTACAAAAGAATTCTTCATTTATTTATATTTATTATTTATTGCATAATAAAATAGGACATTATTGCAAAGGTAATTCCTCGATACTTTAAAGCTGAATTTGTCATTATTGAAATAACCACCAGTATAGGAAGAGAATTTAACCTTAATCCTTCAAATTACGAATTAATTAAATAAAGATAAATATATCTATTTATAAATATATTAAAAAAAATTTAAAAAATTTAATAAAAAATATTTACAAAATATGGAAATTGTGCTATCTTTTGAGGCAAGGTGGGGAAAAGTGGGGAAAAATAGGTAAAATTCCCATAAATTTAAATATAAATGGTTATATAAATTTTATGAAAAACATTTGGCGGGTAATAACAATATGTTTGTAGGAGAATATCATAGATCAAGGGATAATAAGGGAAGGGTGTTTATTCCTGCAAAGTTTAGGGAGAACCTTATTGGTGGCGCGTATGTATCAAAGGGATTTGATGAACAATGCCTTTTTTTATATCCAAAAGAAAACTGGAAGAATCTTGGTGAAATAATATCAGGAGGCCCAATTACAAGAATAGAGAATCAGCGATTCAAGAGGATTTTTTTCAGTAAAGCCAGTGAGGCTGAAATAGACCAGCAGGGCAGAATTAAAATTCCACAAAATCTTGCAGAAATTGCAGAGCTTGAGAAAGAGGTAGTTCTTGTAGGAGTATCAGAGCGTATTGAAATTTGGGCAAAAGATAAATGGGAGAAGTACAGCAGTGAAGCAGAGTCAAAATTTTATCAAGATAAAAGTAACTTTGAGAAATTGGGCTTTTAAAAACCCGCGAGGCAGGTGCCTTACGCTTTAATGCGCGGGTATATAATACCAGAAAAGGTGGCTTTAAAAGTCAAATAAATAAATAGTAAAAATTTAAGCAATTTAAACCTGTATTTTTGAAAATTAATTTTTAGACATTTAATTTTAGTTTGATAGATGATTATTTATTAATGAATTGTGAAGAGTTTCATATACCTGTTCTGGTAAAGGAGGTGATGCATCTCTTAAATTTAAAAAAAGGTGATATTGTTTTTGACGGAACACTTGGCGGTGCAGGCCATACTATAGTAATGACTAAAGCCATTGCCCCCACAGGCAAAATAATTGGAGTTGACCTTGATAGCCAGGCTATAAGCACCGCCACCAGTAAGCTTAAATCCCTGGGTTTACTAAAATATGTTTTTGTCATAAATGATAATTTTGTAAATGTTGTAAACATATTAAAAAAGCTGGGCATAGAAAAACTAAATGCATTTTTGCTTGATCTCGGGCTATCCTCCATCCAGATAGAAAAATCCGGAAGGGGGTTCAGCTATCTAAAAAATGAAAAGCTTGATATGAGATTTAACCCGCTGCAGAAGTTAAGTGCCTGCAATGTTGTTAATGAATATACGGAAGATAAATTACGAGAAATTTTTTTTAAATATGGCGAGGAAAAATGGTCGGGACGGATAGCAAGAAATATTGTGGAGCACAGAAAAGCTAAGAGTGTTAAATACACAAGCGAGCTCGTTGAAATTATTAGAGAATCCATACCAAACAGTTTTAAATACAGGATAAAGGGTCACCCTGCAAAAAGAATTTTTCAGGCAGTAAGGATTGAAGTAAACAGTGAACTTGAGAATTTAGAAAAGGTCATTACTGAAGGACTTGAGGTAATGGAGAAAGGGGCGAGAATGGCAGTAATTTCCTATCATTCTCTGGAAGATAGGATAGTGAAGAAGAAATTTGAAATTTATGCAGGAAAATGTATTTGCCCCAGAGGTTTTCCTGTTTGTACTTGTGGAGCGGCAAGGCTTGGAAGAGTATTAACAAAGAAGGTTATTAGGCCTGAATCTGATGAAATTAAAAAAAATCCAAGGTCTAAAGGTGCAAAATTGAGAGTTTTTGAAAAATTATAATTTTATAAGTAAATATGAATACAAGATTAGCTGAAGAAGAAATTTTTACCAAAAAGGCTTATCCTCTTTTATACCTTGTTAAGGGTGATGAAAATGTAAATAATAAGAGGATTATTCAATCACGCACTGGAATCTTCTATGTTCTAGTAGTCATTGTGATATTCTTTTGCATGGGTATTCTATTGAATATAGGTTTGAAAATTCAGTCGGTAAACTATGAAAGAAAAATTCTGGAAATTAATGAGATGCTGTCGCTCGAAAAAGAAAGAGCTGACAGATTAGACCTTAAGATATCGGAATTAAAAAGTCCTGCCCGGGTTGTTGAAACTGCGCAAAAAGATTTAAAAATGGAAATATCTCCTAGTGTTAAAGTTATGAAAGTCTCAGGCTCTGTTTTAGCAAGTGAGGAAAAAATACATGAATATGTTGTAAAAAATACTGTGTCAGATGTAAAAAAATATGACACTTTTTTAAGTACGATTTATAGTATTAAAGATATAGTCATGGTAGTATCAGAAGGGGTGTTAACATTTTTCATACCATAATTTATAATTAAAAGAAATTACTGCTATGGTTAAAGATGTCCAAAATAATTTAAACAGGAAAAGGATATATTTCCTGTTTTTTTTATTTATAGCTGCTTTCATATTGATTGTTTATAAATTAATATCAATCCAATATGTTTATGCTTCAAGATATAAAAGTTTTGCAGAATACCAGCATACAGATCATTTAGTAGTTAATGCCAAGAGAGGAAAGATTTTGGATAGAAATGGGATCGAGCTTTCTACAAGTTTGATGGAAAAAACTGTTTATGCCAACCCAAAATTTGTTATAAGCCCTGAACGCGAGGCGGAAGCATTATCAGAGATACTTGATCTAAATGTAGATTCAATAAGGGAAAAACTTGAAAATAAGGACCTGGGATTTGTATATATAAAAAGGCAGATCAGCTCTGAAACTGCTGCGCTGATAAGCCAGTTGAACTTACCTGGAATATATATACAGAATGAAAATAAAAGGTACTACCCTCAAAATGATCTTGCATCTTCAATTATAGGATTTACAGGTATTGATAATAATGGCCTGAATGGAATGGAACTTCAATATGAAAAAATTCTAAGAGGTGTTGATGGAAAATATATTATTGAAAAGGATGTTTATGGAAATATTATTCCAGGAAGTAAAAATAATTACATAGCTCCTGTTGACGGTGGTGATATCACTCTTACCATAGATTCTCAAATACAGTATATACTGCAGAAGAAGCTTGAAGAAGTTACAGAAAATTATAATGCACTTTCCGCTGTGGGTGTGGTTATGAATCCTGAAAATGGTGAAATTTATGCAATGTCAGGCTACCCGTCTTTTGACTTAAATCATTACCAGGATTATGATATGTCTCTTTATAAAAATCAGGGGATATCATTTACGTATGAGCCTGGTTCAACATTTAAAATAGTTAATATTGCCTCATCCATTGATAATGGTTGTATTGGCATTGGACAGACCTTCAATCTTTCACCCAGTATTAGAGTTGGTGATAAGATAATAAAAGAAGCATTCAGAACTTATAGTGTAAATTATACTACCGGTGAGATAATTAAATATTCCAGCAATATTGGTGCTGTTACAGCAGCACTGGCAATGGGTAAAGAGATATTTTATGAATCAATTAAAGAGTTTGGTTTCGGCAATGTTACAGGAATTGATTTACCCGGTGAAGAAGCGGGTATATTTTATAATTATAAGAATTGGTCTGCATCGACTATTGGAACTCTGGCTATCGGCCAGGGTATATCTGTTACGCCACTCCAGCTTTTAAGAGCTACATGTGCTGTTGCAAATGGTGGTTATCTTGTTACACCTTTTTTAACAAAAGAAATAATCCTTACAAATGAAAAGATAGATCTCCCGGCAGCTCAGGAAAAAATTAGAATTATAAGCAGTGAAACTGCAGAGGCCGTTAAAGAAATGATGCTTGCATGTGTTGAGGACGGTACCGGGAAAAGAGCACAGGTGGAAGGAGTTAAAGTATGTGGTAAAACAGGCACAGCTCAGAAGGTAAATAAAAATGGTCTTGGATACAGCGAAGGCAGGATTATTACGTCATTTTTAGGTTTTGCACCTTACGAAGACCCGAATGTTGCAGTAATAATTGTTGTTGATGAACCACATGGTCCCGAGGATGAAGTTTTTGGCGGTACTGTTGCTGCTCCAATTTTCAGTGATATTTTGAGCTTTTCTTTAACAAGACTTAGAATAGAACAGCAAAAAGAAGAAACATCATGATAATGAATAAACTATTAAAGGATGTAAAAATTAAAAAGATTTATTTTAAAAATAAACCTGAGATAAAAGGTTTATCATTAAATTCAAAATCAGTAAAGCCTGGTGATTTGTTCACAGCCATAATTGGTTTTAATAAGGATGGACATGATTTTGCTGTCGAAGCTGTAAAAAATGGAGCGGTAGCTGTAATGTCTCAAAGAAAATTAGATCTTCCTGCTGACACTGCACAGATAATTGTTTCAAACAGCAGGGAAGAGCTTCCTGTCATTTGCAGAAATTTTTTTGGGAACCCGACAAAGGATATACTTTTAACGGGTGTTACAGGCACCAATGGTAAAACAACTTCTGTTTTTTTAATTAATTCTATTTTAAGAACAGCAGGTTTTAAAACATCATTTATAACTACAGTTTCTTCACAGATTGAAGATAAAAAGCTTTCCTTTGATAGAACTACTCCGGAGTCTATAGATTTAAATAAATTCTTTTATATGGACAGACTGGATGGCGTAAATGCAGCATGTATTGAGGTATCGTCCCATTCAATAGATCTTCACAGGGCTGATTATCTGCACTTTGACTGCTTTGTTTTTACAAATCTTACACAGGATCATCTCGACTGGCATAAGAGTATGGAAAATTATTTTAAAACCAAATTAAAATTATTTTTAAAGCAGTACAGGAATATTTTTGGCGGTGAAAGCGCGGTTATAAATATTGATGACGCATATGGAAAAGAAATCGTAAAATTAACTGACCTTGAAACTTATACATATGGAATTGAAGATAAAAGTGCGCATTTAAAGGCTGAAAATATAGCTGGTTCCATAAAGGGAATAAAGATGGATGTAAGATACAGTATGAAAAAGTTTAATAAATCTCACAATACAGAAAAAAAATTCAGTATAGAATCAAGTCTGTGCGGTTATTTCAATGTATATAATATCCTTGCCTCCTGTGCCGTAGGTTTAATCAACGGGTTAAGTGTTGAAAATATTAAAGAAGGAATAAAGATAATGCCTGGCGTAAAAGGCAGGTTCGAAAGAATTGTTACAAAAAAGGGTATAAATGCTATTGTAGACTATGCGCACACACCTGGTGGCCTTGAAAGTGTTTTAAAAACAGCAAGACTTCTTCTGCTTTCTGGCGGACGACTGATTTCAGTTTTTGGCTGTGGCGGTGACAGGGATAAAACAAAGAGGGCAGTTATGGGACAGATATCTGCAGGACTTGCAGATTTTTCAATTATTACTTCAGATAATCCAAGGACTGAGGACCCTGAAGTAATAATTCAGATGATAGAGGATGGATTCATACAACTGAAAAAAACAAATTACGTCATTGAAGTTGAAAGGAAAAGGGCAATTTTTAAAGCCCTTAAAATGGCAGGCAGCAAGGATATTGTTTTGATTGCCGGCAAAGGCCATGAGGATTACCAGGAATTTGCCGGTAAAAGAATTCATTTTAGCGATCAGGAAGTTATAAAGGAATGGGATGATACTTGAAATTAGGAGCACCTATAACTGTTAATAATTTAATTGACTGGACAAAAGCAAAAAATTTAAGCCTGGATTATAAGGGCAGAATTAATCCTTATATAAAAACAATTTCAACAGATTCAAGGACTATTAAAAAAGGTGACTTTTTTATCCCGATAGTTGGTGAGATATATGATGGCCATGAGTTTATGCTGGATGCAGTTAGAAAGGGTGCAAATGGTTTCGTGCTTCAGGAAGACCATATTGAAAAAATAAATAGATGGAAGGATCTGGTAAGTCCTCAAGACTGGAAGAAGCTTGTTATACTGATATCAAGGAATAACATTGATTTTCTGCTTGATTTATCTTTGAGATATATTAGAAGATTTAATCCGATAGTAATAGGTATAACAGGAAGTGTTGGTAAAACCACTACAAAAGACTTTATTGTGGGAGTACTATCCGGGAATTTTAATATTAAATATACACCTAGGAATTATAATACTGAAATTGGAATAGCAGGTTCAGTCCTTGAAATTGACAGCAGCACCCAGTTTTTTATCTGTGAGCTTGGAATGCGTGAAAAGGGTCAAATTAGAGCTCTTTCAGAGGCTGTAAATCTTGATATTGGTGCAATTACAGCTGTTGGCCCCTCCCACCTGGAATTTTTTGAAAGTGTAGAGGAAATTGCACTTGCGAAAGCAGAGATGGCAGATTTTTTGGAAAAAAAGAACGGTATTTTGTTTTTAAATAATGATGATGAGTGGACTGATTTTATTAAAGACAGGGTCAGCTGCAAAATAAAGAAATTTGGAAGAAACAGCAATATTGACTTTAATTTTATTGAAAATGAAATGGATAGATTTGGAAGATATTCTATTGGTTTTTTTACGGAAAATATAAAAGTTACAGATTTAGTTTTACCTGTTTGCGGTTATCATAATATCTATAATGCATGCTGTGCCGCAGCTATCTGCACATATCTTGGAGTTATGCCAGGGACTTTAAAGAATGGACTCGAAAATGCAATTCTTGAATCAAACAGGATGCAGGTCTTGGAAAAAGATGGCAAAATCATTATTAATGATTGTTATAATGCAAGCCCACTTTCAATGAAAAGAGCCGCAGATACTTTAAAGCAGATATCTATCAAAAACAAATCCAGAAGTGTTGCAGTTATTGCAGACATGCTGGAACTTGGAAAACAATCCGATAGACTGCATTATGAATTGGGTGAATATATTTGTGAAAAGGGCATAGATGTACTGGTTGCATTTGGAAAACTTTCTGAAAATATATGCGCGGGTTTCAGCTGCAGAAAAGGTAGTAACAGAAATGGTTTGAAAAGAAAAGATATTTATTATTTCAATGACAAGGAAGAATTAAAGTCAAATCTGGAAAAAATTATAAAAAAGGGTGATACCATACTGGTAAAGGGGTCAAGAGCAAACAAGCTTGAAAGCCTGATTGAATACATTTAGATTCTCAATTTATATTTGTACAAGGTAAAAAAATGAACTGGATTTTTACAGCAATAATTTTTGGAGGGTTCTTTTCTCTGATACTGACACCCCTTTTCATAAGGTTTCAAAAGAAAAAACAGATTGGGCAGAGAATAAGAATTGATAGCCCTCAATCGCATGCTGCAAAGTCAGGAACACCAACGATGGGTGGTGTTGTTTTTATAATTTCTGCTGTTATTTCTTACATGATAGTATCACTTGTCAAGTTTTACAGGCATGATGTTTTCAGTTATGAAGGTATTTTTGTGGTGTCTGTTTTTATACTGTGCGGAACAATTGGATTTGTAGATGACTATATTTCTCTTGTCAGGAAGAGAAATCTTGGGCTCAGGGGCTGGGTAAAGATAATTCTTCTTATAATTGTATGCCTCTATTTTATTTTAATTTCCAAGTTTGTGTTAAGACTCGATACAACCCTTAGTATACCTTTTACAGGTTCAAAGTTTGATATGGGTAACTGGTATTATTTTATTCCTGCTTTAATAATTATCTCAACTACAAATGCTGTTAATTTAACTGATGGTCTTGACGGGCTTGCAGCAGGTTCTTCTGCAATTGTGCTTGCAACATTCAGCTTTATTGCATTTCTGGAATGGTCTGTTCTGGATATTTCTTTCTCGATTGATATATCTGTAGTTTGCGGTGCAGTAGTTGCAGCCTGTGCAGGATTTCTATGGTGGAATACTGCGCCTGCTGAGATTTTTATGGGTGATACAGGTTCATATGGGCTTGGCGGATTAATGGCTGCAGTTGCTGTTATTCTAAAGCAGGAAATACTGCTTATAATAATTGGAGGTTTGTTCGCTCTCGAGACTTTATCGGTAATAATACAGGTTTTATGGTTCAAGTTAAAAAAGAAGAGGGTATTTAAGATGGCTCCACTGCATCATCATTTTGAACTATTAGGCTGGCATGAGATAAAGGTTATAATAAGATTCTGGGTTATCTGTGCCTTATTTGCAGGTCTTGGATTTTTTATTTATTATTTAAAATTTTTGGATTAGCATGTTCGAAAATATAAAGGAGCTTGAAAATAAAGACATACTTGTAATAGGTTTGGGTAAAAGCGGCATGTCAGTTATAAAGAAACTTGCCGGTTATGTAAAATCAATAACTGCTGTTGATACAAATCCCTATATTAGAATTAATGGTAATCTTAAAGCATTTAAAAACTTGAAAGACTTCGAGCTGAAATTTATTTTTGGCGAAAAATCAAATGAAAGGACAGACCTTCTTAAAAATATAGACCTTGTCATAATGAGCCCAGGAGTTCCCAATGATATACCTGTTGTTCGGGCGGCAGAAGTTGAGGGGATCTCTGTCTGGAGTGAGCTGGAACTTGCATGGAGACTGCTTCCGGATGCTGCAAGAAAATATACAATAGCGGTTACCGGAACAAATGGTAAAACAACAGTTGTATCATTAATACAGCAGATACTTAGCAGTTCTGGACTGGATGCAGTATCCTGTGGAAATATTGGCAATCCTTTAATAAATACAGTTGGCATTCAGAGCAGTAAAGAATTAATTCGGGTTATAGAAATTTCAAGCTTTCAGCTTGAAAGAGTTTACAGGTTCAGTCCAAATGTGGGGATTATATTAAACATTACAAGCGACCATCTGGACAGGCATCATTCAATGGACAACTATGCGGAAATAAAGTTCAATCTTTTTTCCGGCATGGGTGAAGGACAGTGGGGCATTTTCAATCTGGATGATAAATTTATAAAAAGAAAACTTGTTGAGAAAAACTATTATAAACAGAAATATATCAATGTTATTTGTTACAGCATTAAAAAAAGTAAAGACTGTCAGGTTTATTATTACGGCACCAAGGTCAATTATAATATTGGCAATGATTGCGGAGAAATTGATATATCTAAATTAAGGCTTATAGGCATTCATAATATCTCAAATATAATGTCAGCAATTTGTGCCGCTAAAATTTTTGGTATCAGCAGTTCACAAATTGAAGGAACTCTGAAAAAGTTTCAAACCCTGAAACACAGGATTGAATTTGTTGCAGAAATAAATGGAGTAAAAATATTTAATGACTCAAAGGCAACAAACCCCGATGCAACAATTAAAGCGCTGGAAAGCTTTAAACAGAAGGTTACTTTAATACTCGGGGGTAAGGATAAGGGTATGGATTTTAAGCCTGTCATACCCTATATGGAAAGTAAGGTTTTAAATGCAGTTTTGATAGGTGAAACAAGAGAAAAAATTTTAAAGGAGCTGGAAGGTTATGAGAAAAAAAGATTAAAAAAGCTGCCCTTTAAAGTTTTTGTCTGCAAGGATTTTTTAAATGCTGTTATTACAGCCTTAAAAGTTACAGGTCCGGGTAGTGTAATCCTTCTTTCTCCTGCATGTGCAAGCTTTGATATGTTCAGGGATTATAAGGACAGGGGAGAAAAATTTAAAAAAATTATACTCGAGTGTAAAAATTTGTCAGGATAATGGCGGAAGAAGAATTAAAATTTCAAAAATACAGTATTTTAAAAATAAATATTGAATATTATTTCTTATTTATCATAACTTTTATTCTTTCAATTATTGGAATAATTATGGTCTCAAGTTCATCAATTGCGGTAGGCGAAAGATATTTTAATGATCCTTACTGGTTTATAAGAAGGCAGGCTATCTGGTGGGTCGTGTCTTTTATAATGTTTCTTTTATTTTCAAAGCTGAACTACAAATTCTACTCAAAAATTTCAATTTTTTTAATTCTGGTATCCATCGGATTGCTTGCTGCTGTTTTGATACCGGGACTGTCACCTCTGGTGGGGAATTCAAGGAGATGGCTGGACTTATTCTTTTTCAGCGTTCAGCCTTCTGAGATAGCAAAGCTTGGTTTAATTATTTTCATAAGTGATTCATTGAACAGGCGATATAAAGATAAAAAAATTTTTAAAAACATATTCTGGCCATCCTTTGTAGTTTTGCTGATAGTAACCCTTTTAATTTTTCTGGAACCTGATTTTGGAACTGTGATAGTTATATGGGTTGTTGTGTTTGCATTATTTTTTATTGGAAATGTCAGGTACCCGCATATCTTGGGGCTGGGTTCCATGGGGGTTTTAGTACTAATAGCTTACATGTTTATGGAAGAATATAGAAGAGAAAGAATATTTGCTTTTCTTAACAGGTCAAGTGAAGCTGCAGGGGTAAATTTTCAGGTTAACCAGTCCCTCATTGCACTTGGCTCAGGCAATATAATAGGACTTGGAATTGGTAACAGCATACAGAAGTATTCCTATTTACCGGAAGCCCATACAGATTTTATATTTGCAATCCTGGGGGAAGAATTTGGAATGGTTGGTACAGTAATAACAATTTCATTATTTTTATTACTTGCATTCTTTGGAATAAGGGTTTGTCTTAAAACACAGGATTATTTTGGAAGAACATTTGCTGGTTCAATTACATGTCTTATCGTTTTCCAGGCTTTTATTAATATTGCAGTAGTAATCGGGCTTATACCTGTTACCGGATTGACGCTTCCTTTTATCAGTTCCGGTGGTTCTTCACTGTTTATCTGCATGAGCAGTGCCGGAATTCTTTTAAACATTTCCCGGCAGAACATTACAATAGCTACAAAGATTGGTGTAGAAGAAGATGAAATAAAAGAGGTTTAATTGGTTAAAAAGATTTTAATTACAGGCGGAGGTACGGCAGGTCATATTTATCCTGCAGCAGCTATCATTGAATATTTAAAGGAATATCACCCGGATGTCAGCATACTTTTTATTGGCACTAAAAGAGGAATGGAAAGCAGAGTAATTCCTAATATGGGTATATATTTTAAATCAGTCAGTGCAAGTGGTTTTTCATTTACAGATAATGTCTGCAGAAAAATTATAACATACATTAAATTTTCATTTAATCTTATCTCAGGCTTTTTTACATCAGTTCAATTAATTAGAAATTTCAGGCCGGATTTTATACTAGGTATGGGTGGATATGTATGTGCACCCGTATTTTTAGCAGCTATTTTTTTAAGAAGAAAAATCGGTTTACATGAACAGAATTTCATACCTGGCAGGTTAAATAAGTTTTTTGCAAAATTTTCAGAATATATTTTTCTAAGCTTTAATGATTCGAAAAAATTCATCAAACCTGTAATTAAGAATAATAACACAAAATTGATTTTTTCAGGTAATCCCGTAAGAAAATCCATAAGAAATTTTAATACTTTAGACAGCCAGTTTAATAAATGGCAGCTTGCTGCAAACAGGTTTACAGTAGCCTCTTTTGGCGGAAGCCTTGGTGCCGAAAAAATAAATGATTCCGTACTGGGTTTATACAATTATTACAGAAATGACAGCAGCATCCAGTTTCTGCTGATAAGCGGAGAAAGATTTTATGAAAATTTAAATAATAGATTATTGAATATAAAGAAACCCGGTGATAGGTTAATTTTTAATTTATTTCCTTATATAAAAGAAATGGAATATGTTTACAGAACTGCAGATTTAATAATATCACGTGCAGGTGCTACTACCATTTCAGAGCTGATTATTACCGGTATACCTGCAATTTTAATTCCTTATCCTAAAGCAGTTGAGAACCACCAGTATTACAATGCAGAATATCTTGAAAAGAACGGGAAGGCTATTGTTGTGTCTGATGGAGATATGAGCCCTGAAGTACTTTTTAACCTGATACAGGGCTTGCTTGCTGATGGGCGCAAAATGTATTTCAGGATGAGTGAAAAACAGATTGAAGACAGAAAAATAAATTCTGCAGGTATAATTGCAAATGTAATATTGAATATGGCATGATAAACAGGATGAAAAAAAATTCAAACCAGAAAAATCCATTAGAAAAATTTAAAAGCTTTTTTCTTATAGGTATTGGCGGTGCAGGGATGAGCGCTATAGCCGTAGTGCTCAATGGTATGGGCTTTACAGTAAGTGGTTCAGACCTGAAGCAGTCGCGCTATACTGATTTGCTTAAGGAGGAAGGCATTAAGGTTTATATTGGGCATGATAAAAAAAATGTAGATGCTGGTGATGCTGTAATATATTCAACAGCAATACCCCGAAACAATGTTGAACTTGCTGCTGCAAATGTGAAAGGAATTCCAGTATTTACAAGAGGTGAAGTCCTGTCATGGATTTTAAACAGCAGAAAAGGAATAGCAGTAACGGGTACCCATGGTAAAACTACAACAACCTCGATGATATCATTAATTTTCAGAGGTCTTGAACTTGAACCGACAATAATTATTGGCGGAGAACTCAATGAGCTTGGTTCCAATGCAAGGTATGGAAATGGGGAATATATTATTGCTGAAGCATGTGAAAGTGATGGAACTTTTTTAAAATACAAACCGTTTGTTGGTGTTATAACCAATATTGAAGAAGACCACATGGATTACTGGCAAAGTTTCAATGAGCTGAAGAATAGCTTTTACAGGTTTATAGGTAATGTAAAAAATAGAGGTTTTGTTGTGATAAATGGCGATGAAATTGATGCCTGTCTGGTGAAAAAAGTTACAAATAACAGGATCATTACTTTTGGAATTGGAAGCAATAATGAAATTTATGCAAAAAATATAAAGCTTTCAAATTATTCATCAACATATGATCTGGCTATTAACCCTAAAATTAATGGTTTTCAAGGTAAGAAAGAGTTTAATATCAGTCTTATAATCCCCGGCATTTTTAATATAAAAAACAGCCTTGCCTCACTGGCTGTCTGCTATGGACTTGGATTGGATTTGAATAAAGCTGTGGAAATTCTTCAATTTTTTACAGGTGTAAAAAGAAGGTTTGAGAAACGCGGTGAAAAGAAAGGAGCATTAATTTTTGATGATTATGCCCATCATCCCACAGAGGTAGAAGCAACTCTTAATGCAGCAGCAACTGATAAGAAGGGAAGAATTATAACTGTCTTTCAACCTCACAGATATACAAGACTTGCAAACCTTTATAATAGATTTAGTAAAAGTTTTGATAATACTGATATTTTAATAGTAACGGATGTTTTTGCCTCAGACGAGCAGCCTATTTTAGGTGTGAATGGAAAACTGTTAATTGATAGTTTAATTGAGGAAGGATTTGATAAAAAAATAATCTACATTCCAAAAATTGTTGATGTTAAGGATTATTTAATCGAAAATATTAAAAAGGATGATGTTGTCCTTATAATGGGTGCAGGTGATGTGACTCGAGTCACCGAGGATTTGCTCAAGTATGCTTGATAAAAAAATAATACAAATAAAGGGAATTTTAAGAAACTTCAGTCTTGAGGGTAAAGCTGTATTTCTTGAGAATGTTTCAAAATTAACTTCAATTAAAGCAGGTGGTAAGTGCATCTGCTTTTTAACAATTGATAACAGGCAAATTTTAGTGCCTGTTTTAGAGGAGTTGTTTAGCAGGAATATCAGATTCTACCTTTTAGGGGAAGGGACAAATATTTTGTTTGCTGACGGCTTGATTGATATTGTTTTATTGAAGTTAGGTGATGATTTCAAATACATAAATTTTGGAAACGGTTATGAAATAACTCTGGGGGCGGCTTATAACCTGCAAAAATTTATTGTCCGAGCAGCAAAAGCTAATCTGGATTTTTCGTTTCTTTCAGGAATTCCAGGAAGTATCGGAGGCGCGGTAATTGGGAACAGCGGGACGAAAAATGAAAGTATTAATGAGCATGTTAAAAGAATTAAATATATTTCTATTGCAGATAAAACTGTTCGTAAAAAAGAAAGGATTCTTACAAAAAAAGATTATGGCTACAGGTTTTTTAATATACCTGACCTTGCAGTGCTTACAGATATCTTTTTGGAGGGAAAATTTCTTGATAAAAATTTAATTATTGAAAAAATAAGGGAAAATATAAAAGCAAGAAGGAAAAGTCAACCTGTCAGGTCAAATAATTCCGGATGCTTTTTTAAAAATCCGGAAGAAACGAAATTATCAGCAGGAGAAATAATTGATAGATGTGGTTTTAAGGGATTTAGATATGGCGGGGCAAAAGTATCGCAGGTTCATTCAAATTTTATTGAGAATTTTCATAATTCCAGCGCCAAAGATATTTTTATTCTTGCAAAAATTATAAAAGATTACGTAATGGATAAATTTATGGTTGACCTGAAATATGAAGTGCGATTGGTAGGTTTTTAAGTGAAAAAAAGTATTTTAGACAAATTTAAGAGTTTTCCTCTCAGGGGAAAAAAAGATAATTTAAAGGTCGGGGTTATTGCTGGTGGAATATCTCCCGAGAGGGAGGTATCTCTTTCCACTGGTAAAGGGATATATAATTCACTTAAGAATTTAAATTACAGAGTAGAATTTATTGATTTTGGTGATAATTCAATTGAACAATTAAAGGCTATAGATGTGGCATTTATAGCCCTGCATGGAAAATACGGAGAGGATGGAACAGTTCAGGGACTTCTTGAAATTCTAAAGATCCCTTATACCGGCTCGGGTGTTATGTCCAGTGCAGTCGCAATGGATAAAATATATTCAAAAAGAATTTTTAAGCATGAAAATATTCCAACACCTGTCTTTTTAGAGCTCAACTCAAAAACTGTACTAAAGCTAAAATTTCTAAAATCAGAAGTTGGCAGGGTTATTGGGTATCCAGTAATAGTAAAGCCAAGCAGGGGCGGGTCGACAATAGGAGTTACAATTGCATACAAGAAATCCGAGCTTTTAAGTGCAGTCGAGCTTGCCTTTAATTATGATAATAAAATACTTATAGAAAAGTATATTTACGGCAGGCTCTTAACAGTAGGTATTATCGGGAGTGATCCTGTTGCCCTGCCTGTTCTTGAAATAAAGCCAAAAAGCGGTTTTTATGATTATGCCTCAAAATATACTCCTGGATTGACGGAGTATTTAATTCCAGCACCAATAAAAAAGAAAGAAGCTGAAATGATTACAGATACAGCACTGAGGTGTCACAGGGCTCTTGAGTGCAGTGCACTTTCACGGGTGGATTTAATTCTCGGAGATGACAGGAAGGCTTATTTTCTGGAGGTTAATACTATACCTGGAATGACTCCAACCAGTCTTGTGCCGAAAGCTGCATCTTACTGCGGGATAAATTTTGATATGCTGGTGGAAATAATATTGAACTGTGCAAGTTTAAAATTGTAAAAAAATTTTATGGAGCCTGCGGATAAAAAATATAAAAAAATAATTGCAGGCAGAAAACGGAGGGCTGCAAAAAGGAAATTTTTTCTTTTTTTAAGAATTTTATTTATGCTGGTTTTTTTTGCAGCTCTGGTCTGGAGTTTTAATTATTTTTATAACAGCAGTTATTTTAAAATTAGTAGTATAATAATAAAAGGAAATGCTCATTATGATATTGAGCTTATAAAAAAAGAGGCAGAAGTGACCATGGGTTTAAATATCTTCGAAGTTGATAAAAAGTCAGTAGAAGATAAATTAGAAAAGAGTTTAATCTGGTTGAAAAGTGCTTCGCTAAAAAAAGTTTTTCCTAATAAAATTGAGATAGAAGTTACAGAACGAAAACCTTATTTAAAACTTGTCTATGGGGGCAGGTATTATCTTATTGATGATACAGGTGTTATATTAGAAGAATTAATTGAAGGTAGACTGAAAGAATATAATGATTTATTATTGTTAAAAAATGCTGTTAAATATTATCCCGAAATTGGCGAGAGGATTGCAAAAAAGAATATTTTGGGCTGTGGACAAATTTACCAATCCCTTGATCTTGAAATAAAATCGGAGATAAAAGAGGCTTTTATAGATGACAATTATACAGGGGATATAATATTTGTAACTTTTGACGGTAAGCAAATTATTTTTGGTACAAGTGACAGGATTTCAGATAAAAATGCATTACTGCGTCAAATACTGGGACAGCTTTCAGATGGTGATAGTTTGTACAGTTATATTGACTTAAGGGATGTAGAAAACCCGATCATTAAATAAGAGAATGATATTAACCGGAGGTTATTTTGGCGCGAAAAGATGAATATTTGGCTGCCATAGACATTGGAACAACAAAAGTAAGTACTTTTATTGGTGCTTTAAAAAAACATAATACTCTTGAAATAAAAGGCTTTGGCACATCTGAATGCAGGGGGATGAAGAAAGGTTTGGTGGTGGATATTAATGAAGCTACAAAATCTATTCTGAATTCAATAGGTATTGCAGAAAAATCAACAAATTCATTTATTGACAGCTCCTATATTGGAGTTACAGGAAAACATATTTCCTTCATTAACAACTGGACAGAAATAAATATCAATTCACCCGGAAAGGTTGTCCGTAAAGCTGATGTTGATAAATTAATCAACCTTGCAAATAAAGTAAGCCTGTCTTCAGAACATCATGTTATTCATACTTTAATCAAGCAGTTTGCTGTTGATGATGAAAAAGATATTGTTGATCCCATAGGGTTATCTACTGATAAGCTTGCTGTAGAACTTCTGGTTATATATGGTTCTGCAACACCTATTAAGAATGTGATTAATTGTGTAAAGGCGGCAAATATTGAAATAGAAGACATTATTCTTGAGGCTCTTGCTTCAAGCGAAGCGGTGTTAACACCAGAAGAAAAAGACAGTGGAGTAATAATGCTTGATATAGGCGGAGGTACAACTGATGTAGCAATTTATAAAAATAGAAAACTGATATTTACCTATACGCTTCCTGTCGGTGGTGATCTTATTACAAATGACATTTCAATAGGTCTAAATATCCCATTTGCAAAAGCTGAGGAGATTAAAAAGAAGTTTGCAAACGTAGATTATAATTTCTATGAAACTTTAAATAGAATCAGCATGGGGGATATAAAAATTGATAGTAACAAAACAACATTAAATATCAGGCTCTACAGTATAGTTAATGATAGGGTTAAGGAACTTCTGACAATTGTAAAAGAAAAAATTGAAGCATATGGTTTTATCCATTTAATACCATGCGGAGTTGTCATTACAGGGGGTTCTGCCCATCTTAAGGGAATAACTGCTCTTGCAAATTCAGTATTTAATATGCCTGCCAGAATTGGTATACCGGTTGATGTCGAAGGTTCGTCTGAGGCAACCACTAATCCTATCTATTCAACATCAATTGGTCTTTTAAAGTATGCTTTTCAGGTAAAAAAATTAATAGATATGGGTCAATTTGATGATAAGAGACAGAGAAGTTTTGGTGTTCTTTCAAGGTTTAAAGATTTTATATCAAAAGTGCTACGGGGTTAAAAGATTATAAAAGGAGGGTCTATTTTGAAGAATGATTTTGGAAAGAGTTATTATGCTGTAATTAATGTTATAGGAATAGGTGGCGGTGGAAGCAATACAGTAAACAGAATGATGGAAGATAATATATCAGGCTGTGAGTTTATAGCCATAAATACAGATGCTCAGGCGTTAATGATGTCAAATGCAGATAAAAAAGTGCTGATTGGAGAAACAGGTCTTGGAGCAGGTTCAAATCCAGAGCTTGGAAGGATAGCTGCTGAAAAATCAATTGATACACTTAAAGAAATAGTAAAAGATTCTGATATGGTGTTTATAACATGCGGGGAGGGCGGTGGTACCGGAACAGGTGCAGCACCCATTATAGCATCAATAGCTAAAGAGTGCGGTTGCCTTACTGTTGCAGTTGTTACAAAACCTTTCACTTTTGAAGGTAAGAAGAGGATGATGCAGGCGATGGAAGGTATTAGGAACCTTAAAGGTAAAGTTGATACTTTGATAATAATTCCAAACGATAAATTACTTGAGATTGCAGACGAGAATACTACCCTTTTAAATGCATTCAGACTGGCTGATAATGTTCTAAAGGCAGGTATAAGAGGCGTTACCGACTTAATTACTCTTCCCGGTCTTATAAACCTGGATTTTGCAGATATAAAAGTAATTATAAAAGATGCCGGCACAGCAATTTTGGGGGATGGCATTGCATCAGGAGAAAACAGGGCTATAAAAGCTGCGCAGCTTGCAATCAAAAATCCATTGATTGATAACTCAATAGACGGTGCCCAGGGCATACTTCTTAATATTTCCGGGGGACCAGATCTAAAACTATTTGAGGTAAATGAAGCAGCAGAGGTTATCAGGAATGCAGCAAGTCCTGATGCAAATATTATATTTGGTGCAGTTATAGATGAAAGTATGAATGATAAAATCAAGGTTACAATTATTGCAGCGGGATTTAAAGATAAAGAAAGATCATTTGAGAAGGCAATGGCTTTTGATGAACCAAGAATTAAAATAGAAGTTGAAAAGAAAGAGTTAGAAGCCCTTTCTGCCGAGAAGGGAACTTTAGACAAAGAAAAGGTTTCTAAGAAAGAGACTCCTTTAAGCAAGGTTCTCTCTGACGATTTTAAATCAGTTGATGATGAAGATTACCTCGATATACCAACTTTCCTCAGGAAGAACAAGGAATGAGCTGTCTGGTAAAAGAAATTAAATATAAGAATAATATAGATAGACTGAAAAAAGACATAGCAGAAACCTGTTTAAAAACCGGGGTAAACCCGGATGAAATTATGTTGATTGCTGCTTCCAAGTATGCTAACGCTGAACAGATTGAACAGGTATCGAGATTTGGAATTGATGATTTTGGTGAAAATAGAGCCGATGAATTAATTGATAAATTTAGAATTATTGGAAACAAAGTACACTGGCATTTTATCGGCCACCTTCAGAGCAGGAAAGCAAAACTTGTAGTTCCTATTGTTGATTATATACATTCGATTGATAGATTAAGCACATTGGAGAAAGTTGACAGTGAGGCTTTTAAAAACAATAAAATCCAGAATGTGCTTTTAGAAATTAATATTTCAGGTGAGGAAACAAAGTTTGGCATGAAACCGGAAGAACTTGCACTTTTTTTAAATGAAGCTGTCAGATTTAAAAATGTCAAGGTTAAAGGACTTATGACCATGGCACCATTTACCGGTGATGTTTTTGCCATAAGAAATGTATTTAGAAGTTTAAATGAACTTTTAAAGTATGCAAACCGCAATTTTAAAGGTATTAATTTAAAAGAGCTTTCGATGGGGATGAGTAATGATTTTAAAATTGCATTGGAAGAAGGTGCTACAATGTTAAGAATTGGCTCTTTGATTTTTTTATAATTTTTGTTAGATTTTTATTATGATTTATATTATAATTTTAGATATTTATAGATGTAACAATGTAGTAATATTTAAAGCAAAATTATGAAAGGAGGAAAGTGATGGGTAATTTTTTTAAAAAAACCCTCTCTTTCTTAGGACTGGCAGAAGACAGCAGCAGTGAATATAGTAATGAAGAGTACCCCAATACTGTTGACAGGAATTATGATGAAGGCAGGAACTATCTGCATGAAAGATATGACGAAGGGGAAGACCCTAAGTACAGGAAAAACTTTGGAAGTTTTAAACCTGCAAGGAGGCTGCTGTCAATAGACGGCACAAAAGACCTTAAAAAATTCAGGGTTTCAATATCAGAACCCCATGATTTTGAAGAGGTTCAAAGCATTGGTGATAATTTTAAGGAAAATACCCCGGTTATTGTAAATTTACAGAATACTAATCCGGACCTTTCCAAGAGAATAATTGATTTTTGCAGCGGGCTTACATACGCTCTTGAAGGAAGCATAAAAAAAGTTGCTGACAAAGTTTTCTTAATAACACCTAAAAACACCGTGGTAACTTCCAATGAAAAAGAGATACTAAAAGAAAGAGGATTATACAGGCAATTATAGATAAGATTTATGGTCAGCTTTTATAGCGGAAATTTTTATTCTTTTAAGTGTTTATAGGGCTAATTTACGGAGGTATTTTAGGTTTTTTGAGTGATGCTAAATATAAACTTGGAATTATTGGTTGTGGCATTATGGGTGAAGCCATAATAAAGGGTATAGTGGCTTCAAAATTTTTAACCTCTTCTCAAATCTGTGCATATGATGTCAGGCCTGAGCGGTTAAGACAAATCAAAAAGCATTCTGGAGTATCATTAGCTGATGATATTTCTGAACTTGTATTTAACTCTAAATACATACTGATTGCAGTTAAACCCCAGGATTTTAATGGGGTAATTAAAGCCGTTAAAGACAATTTTGATTCAAATTTTAATGTAATTATCAGTATAGCCGCTGGTATATCTACTGCTCTAATAGAAAAGATACTGTCAGGAAAAGCTTCAGTGATAAGAGTAATGCCAAACACCCCAGCATTATTAAATAAGGGTATTTCTGCCGTCAGCAGGGGAAAAAATGTCAGTTATAAAGACCTGAATTTTGTAATAAAGATAATTAAAAATCTCGGGCAGTATGTGCTGGTTGATGAAAAATTACAAAATACCATAACAGCTATAAGCGGCAGTGGACCTGCTTATTTTTTTCTTTTCTGCAAATATTTAATTGATTCCGCTCAAAAAAGGGGAATTGATAAAAAAATATCAGAGGAGCTTGTGGTTCAAACAATGATTGGTGCAGGTGAAATGCTAAAGAAATACGACGGTGATGCCGATTTTCTTATAAGGATGGTTAAATCTCCAGGAGGGACAACAGAACGTGCAATTGCAAAATTTGATGAATATAATCTAAACTTTATAATTAATAAAGCTGTAGAAAGTGCTGAAATCAGGGCAGGGGAAATTGAAAAAGAATTTAATAATGCTCAAAAATAAGTTTTAATTATAATTATTTAAAATATCTTAATATATAATAAAGATTGTATGTAAAAAGTCGGGAGTTTTAGTTTTTATTGTATTGATTATTATAATTTTATATTATTTCTTGGGAGGGGTTTATGGAAAAAAACGCTGAATTTATAAGAAAGAAAGAATTTCATATTGTATTTAAAGGATACAAACCTGAAGAGGTTGATAAATTTCTGGATTTTCTTTCGGTTGAATTCGACAGACTGGCGAGAAAAAATAGGGAACTTCAGGAAAGTCTTGATAAACTTAAGTTTGAAAGTACTGAGGAAGAAACAGATATTAAAAAAGTAATACAGGATGCTCTTGTTTCTGCACATAAAGTCGCCGAGGAGATTAAGAACCAGGCAAAAAAAGAAGCTGAGGGATTTGTAGAACAGAGGAAGCAGTTTGAGGAAAAAGCCCTGGGTGAGCTGCAGGCCAAAAAGATGAAACTCGAAGAGTCAATGCTTGTTTTACGTGGAAAATATGATGAGCTGAAAGATAAGATTAAGAAACTGCTGGAAAATTTCAATCAGTATATTTCTGAGATAGATGCTGATTATTTTGAAGTAACTGAATATTCTGAGGATGAGGCTTTAAAGGATTTAAAAGAAGAGGAAAAAATACCTGTTGAAACCGCACCAGAGGAGACTGTTGCTGAATCAGATGAGAAAGAGGCTTTTGAGCTGAAAGATTATAAAATAAGCAAGGAAAGTGATAGCGGGTTTTATTTTATAAAAGAGCAGGTAAAAGAAAAGAAAGAAGAGCAGGAAAAAAGTGAAACCCCGGAAACCCCACAGGAACTTCAGGAAACAGAAAAAGCTGATGAAATTTTACAGAAAAGGCAGCGAAAAAAAATTGATATTGCAAATCCTGACATAATTGAGAATTTTTTTAAAGCCAGTGATGATTAGTTTTTAGCTTTTAATGGAAATTGAAAGAATAAAACTTCTTGTAAAGCCCGGTGCTTCAAGAAATTCATATGATGGCATCTATAATGGTAGAATAAAAATCAGGATAAAAAGTATTCCTGAAGGTGGAAAGGCTAATAAAGAGCTTATAAGATTTATTTCAAAAAAGCTTGGAATACCAAAAAGCAGTATAACCATTGTTTCGGGAGAAAATTCAAACTTGAAGGAAGTTGCAGTGAAAAAGCCTGGGCATGAAAATATAACCTCAATTCTGCTTAACGATTAAATGAAGACAATACTGCTGTTTAACAGGGATAAAAAAATCTTTTCTTATATACAGAATCTGCGATTAAAACACTTTAAGCTGGTTTTTTTAAGTAATGTTAAATTTTTAAAACATTATGTTGAAGAATTCTTTCCTTCCTTTGTAATTATTCCTGCAGAGTTGGAAAATCTGCAGGAATTTTTGAAGTTTATTTCAAACAGGACAGGCACCAGGTTAATCATTACTACAGCTGCAGGCGATAATTACTGCAGAACAGGTAATTATGGGAATATTTTTCTTGAGTATAAAAATTTATTCCTGAAAAATGTATTGGGCCCCCGGGATTACAGAAGGATATTGTCAGTAATTGATAATAATGCCGGGGCTGGTGAAAAAAATATGATGATGGATTTAAATTCAAATGCACTGACAGATTCTGTAAAACAAAGCTTTAAAATTATAAATCAGCAGGTTATATCAGTTTTTTCATTGCAGGGGGGAGTTGGGAAAACTACTCTGGCATTCAACCTTGCATTTTATTTAAAGGACCTGTGTAAATTAAAAATACTTGTAATTGATTTAAATTTCTCGGAAGGTAAATCCGATTTAAGTCTTGCTCTCGGGCTGCCGGAAACGCCAAATTTAAGCTGCTATATTGAAAGAATAACTGATGATTACGACGCCTTTTTAGGTTCAATACTGAGTTTAAAAAAGTTTAATATAGATTTTATTCAACCACCCTTATCTATTTTCCAGAGTGATAAATTTGGTGTTGATATGCTCGATAATCTTATATATCATGCAAGAAATGAATATAATTTTATTATAGCTGATATTCCATACAGGTATGATAATATAAGTCTTGAAATGCTGAATTTATCCACAGTATTGATTTTTTTGATGTTTCCATCGCCAGGTGCATTTGGGAGGATTGAAAGCCTTAAAAGATTACTGCAGGGTACTCAGAAAAAGGGTATTATTATCAACAATGTTTTCGGGTTGAGCGATTTTTACTCTGACGCCATAATTGATGATTTGGAAATACCTGTTTTATGCAGCATACCTTTTATTGGTAATGAGAAAAAAAATTTTTTAAGAGCCGGAAAGCTCAGGACAGGAATTTTAGACCTGCAGAAAGAGATGCCAGGACTTGCAGGTAAGGTGTTGCAGTGATGAGAAAAAAAGAAATTGAAAGCAGCCAGGCTAAATTACATACAATAAAAGAATTCTCAGACCTGACAGGAATAAGTGAGAGTGAAATAATAAGGCTTGTTCTTCTGAAAAAAATCAAAGCTTTAAGGATTGGAAAAAGTGTAAGAATAACTGAAAAAGAGCTTGAGCTGTTTATAGATAGTTTGATCGGGAAGAATTTTAGCGGAGCAGTTAATAATTTTGGAAGTTTGGGGCAGGAGAAAATTTTATATACAGCCGAGCAGGTTGCAAAAATATTAAATTTATCTGTTGATAATGTGTGGCTGTTACTTAAGACAGGAAAGTTAAAGGGGTTTAAGATAAGGGAGGGCAGGAGCTCCTGGAGAATTCCTGTAAAAAGCCTCGAAGAATTCATTTCTTACAGGATGAGGATTGCTACAAAATAATGCAGGGCGGTAAAAAAGAAAAACGAAAGTTTACACCTTTGGAGAAGGCAGCCATTATATTTATAATTATTTTAATAATAGCCATTTTGCTGCTTGTTTTCAGTAAACAGCTTCAGCAGTATTTTGAAATATTTAAAGCCTGGTATGAGAGCGTATAAATTTAATCTTCCAGTAAATGCTGACAAATACTAATTTAAAGAATTTTATTGTATCCTTTACAGGGTTTACATGGCTTATAAAATTCTTATGGTATATGGTTGTAATGGGGATATTTTTTATTACATAATTATGCCAGCCTGCTTTAAGTAATATTTCCGGTTCCGTGTCAAAATTTTTAGTTTCAAGTTTTATATTTTCCAGGAATTTTTTTCCGATATATCTGAAGCCTGACTGAACATCATTTATTTTTTTACCTGCAATAATTGATATTATCCAGGATGTTATAAAATTTGTTGCAAGTCTTATAAAAGGCATACCCTTAACATTTTGAAATCTGCTGCCGACTATTATATCAGGTTCGGATGACTCAACCTCGTTTATAAAGTTTCTGATCTCGCCTACCTTGTGCTGACCGTCAGCATCAATTGTGATAACACCCTTATAAATTTTTTCCTTTGCATAGTTAAAACCTGTTTTTAATGCCTCGCCTTTCCCTCTATTTACATTGTGTTCAAGCAGTATTATATCCGGAGTGTTCTGCCCTGTTTTTTTTAAAAATTTCTTAATAATTTCTTTGGTGCTATCCTTTGAGCCGTCATCAACAATTACTATATCAAGGTTATATTTTAGGCATTCTAAAATAACACCTTCTATATATTTCTCTTCATTGTATGCAGGGATTAGGATTGCAATTTTTTTTGTCTTTTCTACTATTTTATTTTCTTCTGACATTATTAAAATTTATTAAGGCTGTCATTTATTAGTCTTAATTTTATTAAATAAATCCTTTTAAATCAAAGGAACCATGCCGCTTAGCATTCAAAAGGTTTTCTCAACAACCCATCCATTTACACTTAAAATTTTGCTCTTATTGCTATCACTGAATTGGAGATGCTGACTAAATCAAAAGACTCTTTTTTAAAATCTTTATAAATTTGGTATGATAGCATTTGTAATATTAAGCTCAACATAACATTTAATAATGTTAGCATCTAAAATTTCATGATTGCAATAAAAGTAAAACTTTAAGGGACAACGGATGGGTTATTTCAAAAACACGCAAAGCTTTGTCCCAGCGAGCCAAAGCTTGCTTAAGTTTTCAGTCTTCGCTCTCCTTCCAGAGAAGGAAGCGTGCCCGCTCAGCCTTCAAAAGGTTTTCTGAAGTAACCCATCCGTTGGCCTGTTGATTTATTTTTTATCACGAAATTTTAGATGCTTCCTTTAATAATTATTGTTTCATAATTTATAATTTTTTTTGGTTTTTAAATTGGTTGTCCGTATTAAAAATTATTTAAATAAATACATAAAAAAATATTTTTTTGAAATAGTTAAAACTGTCGGTCCTATAATACTGCTTGTGCTGATCCTGCACTTTTCAATTGTAAGGCTTCCCCCTGAACTTCTTTTAAGGTTTTTACTGGGGATTTTCATGGTTGTAATAGGGTTAAATGTTTTTCTAAAGGGGATAAGATTGAGTTTATTGCCAGTTGGGGAAATGATAGGCTCAGAACTGCCCAAGAAAAAATCAGTGCCCCTTATTCTTCTGGTCAGTTTTATTATAGGGTTTTCAATTACAGTAGCAGAGCCTGATGTCAGGGTTCTTGCAGCACAGATAGACCTGGTATCAAACGGGCAGATAAACAAGAGCGCACTGATAGTTTTTATTGGTATAGGTATAGGTCTTTTTCTTCTTTTGGCTTTCATTAGAATTTTAAAAAATATCCCTTTAATATATTTTCTGCTCGGCGGTTATTTTTTAGTATTTATTTTATCTTTTTTTACACCGCCAAAGTTTATACCCATATCTTTTGATGCCGGCGGGGTCACTACAGGGCCGGTAACAGTGCCTGCAATATTATCACTTGGAATAGGCATGGTGTCAGTGCTTGGCGGTAAAAATAAATTGTCAGATGCATTTGGCCTCATAGGAATTGCTTCAATAGGCCCTGTTATTACAGTAATGGTACTGGGGATGATATTTGGATGACTGAATTTATAATAATTTCAGATTTACTTGATTTGCTGGTTGAAATAGCAATAGCTTTGCTGCCGCTTTTGTTGATTTTTATTTTTTTCCAGATATTTGTTTTCAAGCTTAAAAAAAATAAAGTAATCAATATAATAAAAGGTTTTTTTCTGACTTTTATTGGGCTTGTGCTGTTTCTTTTTGGAGTAAAAATAGGGTTTATTCCTACAGGTAAAATAATTGGGGAAACCCTGGGCGCAGGCTCCAGTAACTGGATACTTATACCCCTTGGTTTTTTCCTTGGTTTAATGGTAACTATTGTTGAACCTGCAATAAGGATTTTATGCATAGAAATTGAAAAGGCATCAAGCGGATATATCAAAGAAAAAACAATACTTTATACTTTATCTATAGGGGTAGCTGTGTCAGTGGCAACTGCAATGGCAAAAACAATCTACGGCCTGCCTCTGGCATATTTACTGATTCCGGGGTATATTCTGACTTTTGTTCTGGCAGTACTGGCAGGACCAAATTTTACAGCAATTGCCTTTGATTCAGGCGGTGTTGCAACAGGTCCTATGGTTGTAACTTTTATAATGTCAATTTCAATTGGAATTGCAGATATAATGAAGGATAGGGATAGCGTTCTTCACGGATTCGGGCTGGTTTCTCTTGTGGCACTTGCACCGATACTATCTGTGTTAATTCTCGGTATAAATTACAGGCTAAAAGGAGGTGGTTATGGGAGCAGAAGAAAAAAAAGAAGCAAGCTTAATTTGCAGAAACAACCATGATCTTATTGTCACTATAGTAAACAGGGGCAACGCGGAATTAATATTGAATGCTTCAAAGAAAGCAGGAGCTGAAGGCGGTACAGTAATTTATGGACGCGGAATGGGAATTCATGAAAAGGGCTCAATCATGGGTATACCAATTGAACCGGAAAAAGAAATAATATTTACAATTATTTCCAAAGATAAAACAAGGGAAATTTTAAGTGCTATCACTGCTGCTGGAAATTTAGATGAGCCCGGTACTGGAGTTGCTTTTGTAATAAATATTCAGGAAGTAGCCGGCATCTGCCATTTACTGGAAAATGTATAATTCAGGGTAAAATGGTTTTTATATTAGTAATGGTTATGCGGTACAGCATAGAATTAAGAATGGTTATGCGGTACAGCATAGGACATTATATATTCCGAGGAAAAACCGGCAGGCCTTGTCAGCAAGTAATATCTGACATGTTTTTTTTCTTTAAAACCCATTCTCTCGTATAATTTTTTAGCTTTGGGATTTGTATTGACAACTTCAAGGATAACTTCTTTAAAAGCTTTATTTTTTGCAAACTCAAGAACTTTGTTAATAAGCTCTGTTCCAATTCCTGCGCTGCGGAACTGCTCTTTTACAGCAATTGAGTCTATTCTTACGGCGTCTTCCTTAACCTTTGGTGAAACTATTTTATAAATCCAGTAAATGAAAAAACTTCTCAGCGGGTTAAAATGCTTCCTCAAATTACTGTATTTTATATCAATGAAGTTTTTATTTTCATAATGCAGTCCGGCAATTCCGACAACATCATTTTCAATAAGTGCATAAAATACCCTGTCTTTATTAATGGAATTTTTATAAACTGCCACTGCTTTTTCTCTTGATTTTATCAGGTGTCTTATTTTCTGCTTAAAGGCTGAATAAAAGATATTCATTGCCTGGTTTAGCTGCTCTTCATTTATTTTATCTGAAATTTTAATTTTTGAAATTTTTTTCACTTAAGGTGCCTGGTTATCTAAAAAATTTGTATAGTAGCTTCTTATTCTATTAAATAAATCCGGTTTTGTTTTCTGCAGTATATCAAAAACCTTAGGGTCAAATAATTTTGAGTAATTTATACTTTTTCTGAATGCATCAATT
>Ga0194126_10002832_pt1 | contig 27871 bp, 30 predicted proteins | sample TA2KigC150mmetaG_FD_148641 | JGI IMG/M metagenome (GOLD analysis project Ga0194126, IMG submission 148641) | Freshwater microbial communities from Lake Tanganyika, Tanzania - TA2015035 Kigoma Deep Cast 150m | ecosystem: Environmental > Aquatic > Freshwater > Lake | place: Tanzania: Lake... | reverse complement strand
CGCGGAGCCGATGCCGTTTCACCTGGCGCCTGTCCACTGAGGGAGACAACCATAACCTGTCGCCACCGTGGAAGCACACAAACTACACCACTTGACAAGACGTGAACTCACCGCCACGTGCCGATCGCCAAGTCAGCACACACCGGACCCATCCGATTGCGCCCAGCACCCCCAGGCCGCCGGGTGCCAATATCCTGAAACCCTCTGGTATGGCGTCAACCCTGGCCGGCATTGCCGCTCTCATGTAGATGCTATTGAAGACAACTACGGCATCCCACATCTCATCAAGGGCACCTTGCGTCGCGAAGTAGATCAGCACGCTTCCGGCCACAAGCATCAGTCCGGCAAGAATGGCGGCACTATCTCCAAGCCTTCTCCGGCGCAGCCCCGGCGTCATGGCCTCCAACATCATGAGGACCAGAATCGAGACTGCGACGCCCGTGTTGTTGGGCCGCAAGAGCGCCAGGCCCGCTAGTGCTAGGCCTACGCCGACGAGCGATCGTCTTCTCGCGCTCCCGCCTTCCGCGTGCGTGAACAACAGCAATGCCGCAAACTGGATCGGCAGGCCATACTCCTCAGTGTAGTTGCCGGGCCGGATGGTATAGCCTACGGTCGCCAGCCAACCCGCCGTGGATAGCAGCGCTGGCCCAAACCCGAACTGCCCCCGAAGCAGCACATACCCCAGTAGGCCCGCCGACCCAAGTGCCAACACCTCAAGGAACCAGACGCCTGCCTCCGCACCCCCACCCAATGCGAGCCCCAAGGCATTCACGTAGAAGATGGCCGGACCCTTGTGGTCCCAGAAATCCCGATACGGCACGTCTCCCTCTAGGATTCGTTGGCCCGCGTAGAGGAAGACGCCCGAGTCGCGATCGGGGAGACGTGGGACCAGGTTGCCCGCCATCACGCCGGCAACAAGTACCCCAACAACCAGCAGGACCACCAGCAAGTGAGCGTTCTTCATGTCGGCCCCTTCACTGCCTAGCTGATGTTCCGCTCCACTTCACTCACTGCGCCGCATCGTTGGTGTTGGCGCTGGCCTCATTCTCAATGGCTTCCTCAATATGTCTTGCGATCTCGCCTCGTTTGGGCGCTTGACGCCGCCCGGAGCCAAGGCGCTTCATGAGCCCGCCGGCCGTCGCTCGCGACAGGCGCTGCAGCGCTTCGCCCGACATGCGCTCGCCGCGCTCGAACCATACGCTCGCTGCCCGCCCCAGGGCCAGCGTCGTGCCGGCCGCCACGCCGGCCGAGACGAGCCATCCCGGCGGCCCGCCGAACTTGCTCAACTCGTAGAACAGGCTGCGCGCCAGGAAGCCGACGCCGAAGGTCGCTATGAGCTCGCGCGCCCGGGCCAGTGTGATGCGGTAGGCGTAGATGCGGGCGATGCTCATGACCATCGTGCTCTGCACCACAATCAACGGCAGGAAGTCGGCGAAGGGTAAGGGCGTCAATGCGATCGCCCCCGCCGTAGAGGCCGCCCGCGCCATCACCGCCTGCGCCAGCTTCGCCCGGAAGGCCGGCAGCGCCGCACCCAACGCGGCGACAATGCCTGGCTCCGAGGCGGCGACGCTCAGCAGCAATCGCTCGAGGCCAGTGCCCAGCCTGGCGCTCACCGGCACTACCTGGGAGGCTTCCAGACCCAGCGCGGCTGCGGCCTTGCCGATCACGGCGGCGCGTTCGCCGCCCACCAGGTCGATCTTGTTCAGCGCCACGACCATGGGTTTTCCGAGGCCGGCCAGGTCGGTGTACAGCGCCTGTTCGGAGGGCCGGACGCCGTGGGCAGCGTCGAAGAGGACGATCAGGAGATCCCCGGCCTGCGCTGCCGCCAGCGCTCGCAGCCGTTCCTCGTCACCCACCGGGCCGCTCAGATCGGCGCCAGGAGTGTCGACGATGGCGAACAGCCCGGCATCGCCGGCCTGCGCCTGGAGCGTTGTCCCCGGCAGCGCACTGACGGCGGCCCGCTCACCGGACCCGCGCACGAGCGTGTTGTAAAGGGTCGACTTGCCGCTGTTGGCTGGCCCGACAATCACCACCCGGTGCTTGTCGCCGGCAGCGATCCGCAGGTGCTGGACGGCCTCGCCGATCAGGCCGCGCCAACTCTTGAGGTCTCCGGGCAACAACCCCAGCGTTTTGCTGAGGTCCGCCTGGCTGGCGGCCGGAAGTGCATTCCAGGCGCGCCGGATATCCTCAGCCTGCTGGCCAATGAGCGTGGTCATACGCCCGCCGTCCTTCATGGCGCCATTGTAGCCCAGCGGCCCGCCACCGCCCGCCGGCGGGCTGACAAATCGCTCCGAGAGGCCCTTTCTGTGGATAACCGGCCTCTTTTTGTGGACAACCGGGCCCCTCTGGGGAGAACGCCGCCGCTCGAAAGCAAGGATTCCATTTTGCTCCCCCCACAGGTGGACATGCCCTCGCACAGCTGCCCATATGTGAGGTTTTGGCCCAGAACTTCCTCTACTGTCCCCGAATCATCACATTCTCTCCCCTGGACAGTTGTGGGTGCTGGACGTCTGTCATCGCCCAACGTCCGCCCCCTCGCGTCGTCCTTTGGCCAGATGTGGGCACGGGAGAACTGCTCACCCATGCTCTCCACAAATCCACAGCCCCTACGACGACTACGAGGTCCATTCCCTGATGAGGAAGGGGAGGAGAGCGAATCTCCCTTCAAACACGAAACCGGGGGCTCAGAGGCCCCCGGTTGGTGGAGATCTGCCGTGCGTGTAGTGTCTAGACCCAGCCCCGGTGCTTCATGGCCTTGACCACGCGGTCGATGGACACCAGGTAGGCGGCATCGCGCATGTAGACCTTCTCCTTGAGCGACATGTCGAGCACAGCATGGAAGGCCACGCTGATCTTGTCGTCCAGGCGCTTGAGCACCTCTTCCGTCGACCAGTAGAAGTTCATGTCGTTCTGGACCGACTCGAAGTAGGAGGTCGTCACGCCGCCGGCATTGCACAGGAAGTCGGGGATATCCAGGATGCCGCGCTTCTGGATCTCCTGGTCGGCCTCGATCGTCACCGGGCCGTTGGCGCCTTCGGCGATGATCTTGACCCGCTTGCCGATCTTGCCGACGTTGTCGCCCGTGATCTGGCCTTCCTTGGCGGCAGGGATCAGCACGTCGACGTCCTTGTACAGCCAGGCGTCGGCATCCTCGATCTCGTAGCCGGCCTTCCTGGCGGCTTCCTTGTCGATGGTGCCGTACTGGTCGACGATGGTCAGCAGGAAGCGGCCGTCGATGCCGTCCTTCTTGGAGTACGTGTAGGCCTTCTTGTCCTTGAGATCCCAGCACGACACGGCGACGACCTTGCCGCCCAGGTGCTCGGTGAAGCCGATGGTGGCGTACTGCGAGACGTTGCCAAAGCCCTGGATCGAGGCGGTGCAGGCCTTGGAGTCCATCTTCAGGTGCTGCATGGCCTCGCGTATGCAGTAGATCACACCGTAGCCGGTGGCCTCAGTGCGGCCGAGCGAGCCGCCGGCGCCCAGTGGCTTGCCGGTGATCACACCGGGCGTGTATTCGCCCGTCAACCGGGAGTACTCGTCCATCATCCAGGCCATCATCTGCGGGGTCGTGCCGACATCGGGGGCCGGGACGTCCTGGCGCGGGCCGAGATGCTTCCACATCTGCTGCATCCAGCCTCGGCACAGCCGCTCCTTCTCGCCCACGCTCAGCGTCGAGGGGTCGACGACCACGCCGCCCTTGCCGCCACCCAGGGGGATATCGGCCACGGCGCACTTCCACGTCATCCACATCGCCAGGGCGCGTACGGTGTCGACGGTCTCATCGGCGGCGAAGCGGATGCCGCCCTTGTTGGGGCCGCGCGAATCGTTGTGCTGGACGCGGAACCCGGTGAAGACGCGCAGGCTGCCATCGTCCATGCGCACCGGAATCGAGAACTTGAACTCGCGCAGGGGCCAGCGCAGCAGATCGGCCACGCCCTTGTCGAGCTTCATCCGGGCGGCGACTGCATCGAACTGGGCCTGAGCCATTTCAAAGGCGTTCACGTTCAGCTTCCTCCTTGGTAGGTTGGGCTCCCATCACGGCGAGCCGGCTCTGGGCAACCCGAGGCCTCGCACAGCAGGCGCGCAAGGCCCCCGGCCGTTGGGCGGATGTCTGATTGGACTGTACCGCTCCGGTTCAGGAACGGCAAGTTACGTCTCTCACAACCCCGGCTGACGGTTCTCCGCCGAAGAGAGGGCTTCCCGCAAGGCCTGGCGCACGCTGGCAGGATGGGCGCGTCCGCCAGCCAGGCGCATCACTTGACCGAACAACCACTGCTCGATCGCGGTCTTGCCCCCGCGGTACTCCGCCACCTGCTCCGGATGGGAGGCCAGCACCTGATCGACCAGCTGGCGAACAGCCTGCACGTCCTCGACGACGCTCAGGCCGCGCCGGGCAATAATGGGCTCAGGTGATGCGCCGGTGCTGAACATCTCGCCCAAAACCATCTTGGCATTCGAGGCCGTCAGCGTCCCCTCCTCGACGCGGCTGACCAGATCCGCCAGATCCGCCGGCCGGATGGGGCAAGCGGCGATCTGCATGCCGGCGGCGTTGAGCAGGCCGAAGAGCTCGCCGACCAGCCAGTGGGCGATGCGTTCCGGCGGAACCGCGCCGGCGGCCGCCCTGGCAGCCTCGAAGTAGTCTGCATGGGCAGGCTCGGCACTCAACACGCTGGCCAGCGCCGGCGTCAGGCCGTACTGGCTCCGCCAGCGCATCCGGCGCTCCGAGGGAAGCTCCGGCAGGTTCGCCTGGATGCGAGCCACCAGCGCGGTCTCCAGGAGGAGAGGCGGAAGGTCGGGTTCCTGGAAGTAGCGGTAGTCGTGGGCCTCCTCCTTGCCGCGCTGCGAGAAGGTCTCGCCGGTGGCTTCGTTCCACCCGACGGTCTCCTGGGTCACGGGCTGGCCGGCGTTCAGCAGGCCCGTCTGGCGCTCGATCTCGTAGGCCACGGCGCGCAGCATGCTGCGGAAGGAGTTCAGGTTCTTGATCTCGGTGCGCGTGCCGAGGTCCGTGTCCCCGGAACGGCGCAGCGAGACGTTGGCTTCGAAGCGGATCACGCCCTTCTCCATGTCGCCGCTGTTGACCTCCAGCGTGCGCAGGACGGAGCGCAGTTCGGTGGCGTAGGCTTTGATGTCCTCCAGCGAGTGCAGGTCAGGCTCGGTGACGATCTCCAGCAGCGGCACGCCCGAGCGGTTGTAGTCAACGAGCGAGTGCCCCTGGCGGTGGAAGAGCTTGCCGGTGTCCTCCTCGAGGTGCACGCGCCGAATGCGGACGCGGCGCGGCCCGGCGGGCGTCTCGATGTCCAGCCAGCCGCCGCTGGCCAGCGGTAGCTCGTACTGCGAGATCTGGAATCCCTTGGGCAGATCCGGGTAGAAGTAGTTCTTGCGGGCGAAGATGCTGCGCTCGGCGGGCACGGCATGGAGCGCCAAGGCGACGCGCAGGGCGAATTCCACCGCCCGGGCGTTGACCGCCGGCAGCGTGCCCGGCAGGCCGGTGCAGGTCTCGCACACCGCCGTGTTGGGAGCGGCGGAGGTCGAGTCGACAACGGCGCAGGCGCAGAACATCTTCGAGCGGGTCTGGAGCTCGGCGTGCACCTCCAGGCCGATGACCGGTTCCAGCTTTGTCACGATGCGCCTTTCCGTGCTCGTGTGGCCTGGCGCTCAGGGCGCCGGCGGGTAGGTGCCTTCAGGCGCATACCAGTCCGCCGGATCGATCGCCTCTGCCGGCATCCCCGGGCCCACCGGCACCGGGAGGAGGATATGGTCGGTGCACGCGGCCGTCAGTCCGCACAGCACAGCGGCGGTGTAGCCTCCGGCCAACGATCCGTCCAGCGTGTAGGCCACGACGTAGTACACCCCGCCCGGTACGACGAGTTCGTAGCTGGATTCGCCTGGCTGGGTCTCGACCTCGGCCACGGGCTCCTCGCCGAGCGCGTTGAAGGCGACGACGCGCAGGGCCGGGATGCCTTCCGAAGGATAGGACAGGCTACCGCGGATGGTGGCGCCGTCGCCCGTCAGCTCATCGGGCAGGGGAGGCAGCGCGGGAGGGACGCCGTCCGACTCCAAGGGCAGGTCGGGGACGACCTCGCCCATCTCGGCCGGAAGCGTCGAAAGCGCTTGTTCCAGCTCGGACTGCATCGCCTCCAGCGTCGAGGCCGCGCCCCCGGTCGCCGAATCGACGGCGCGGCCGACGAGCGAGCAGCCCAGCGAGACTGTGGCGACGACGGCTGTGACCAGCAACGGGATGATGAGGTTTCGACTCATGGCAACCTCCCGGGGCGGGGGATTCGCCCCTGCGGTCATTCTACCCGGCAGCCGGACGGGATTCGAGCCGTGGTTGCGGGCCGCGCACGGCGCGCCGGAGGGCAGGCTACCCGTGGCGGCGCATGAAACGCTGAATGCGCTCGAGGGCCTGCTCGATCATGTCGTAGGCGGTGGCGTATGAGCAGCGTACGAAGCTGCTGTCGCCGCCGAAAGCACTCCCGGGCACCACCGCCACACGTTCCTCGCCCAGTAGCGCTTCGGCGAAACCCTCGTCGGTCATGCCTGTGGCGGCGATCGACGGGTAGGCGTAGAAGGCGCCCTTGGGCTCGAAGGTGGGCAGGCCGAGTTCGTTCAGCCCGCCGACGATCAATCGCCGTCGGCGATCGTACTCTGCCACCATGGCCTGCACGTGAGGTTCGCCGCGCTCGAGCGCCTCCAGGGCGGCGATCTGCGCCGTGGTGGGGGCCGACATGATGGTGTACTGGTGGATCTTGCGCAGCTCAGCCAGCAGCGGCGCCGGGCCGGCAGCGTAGCCGATGCGCCAGCCGGTCATGGCATAGGCCTTGGAGAATCCGCCCAGTGTGATGGTGCGCTCCCGCATCCCGGGCAACCCGGCGAAGCACACGTGCTGGTGCCCGCCGTAGACCAGGCGGTCGTAGATCTCATCCGAGATCACCAGCAGATCGTGGGCCTCGGCCACCCGCGCCAGATCGCTCAGGCGCTCGCGGCTCATGACGGCGCCGGTGGGGTTGTTGGGATAGCCGATCAGGAGGGCCTTCGTGCGCGGGGTGATGAGGGCTTCTAGCGCCTCGGCGCTGACCTGGAAGGCATCCTCTACCCGGGTGGGCAGCGGCACGGGAACGCCGCCGGCCAGGACGACTTCCGGCTGGTAGGCAACGAAGCACGGCGTGGGCACGATGACCTCGTCGCCCGGGTCGAGCACTGCCACCATCGACAGGTAGAGCGCCTCGGATACCCCGACGGTCACCAGGATCTCGCTGCGCGCCTCGTAGGCCACGCCGTACAGCGTGTTGATCTGGTCGGCAATGGCCTGCCTCAGCTCGAGGATTCCGGAGTTGGAGGTGTAGTGCGTCTGCCCGTCTTCGAGCGAGCGGATCCCGGCGCGCAGAATCGGTTCGGGCGTGGTGAAATCCGGCTCGCCGATGCCGAGCGAAATCACATCCTGCATCGTCGCGGCAATGTCAAAGAAGCGCCGGATGCCGGAGGGCGGAACGCTGGCGATGCGGCGGGAGACGAAATCGCGCATGCGGGCGGGCTCCTCCTGGGCGGGGGCCGCGGGGGATCACGGCAGATGGACCCGCCATTCGTCGTACAGCTGGCCGTAGAACAGCTCGAAGACCTGGCCGCCCTGGGTGCGGACCCGGAAGCAGGTCCCGCCCGGGATGCGCCAGCGGGCTTCGATCTCCTCAACAAGCAGCCGCTCGCCCTGCCAGTGCAAAGCGATCGGCCGTTCGCCGTAAGTATAGCCGGAATGGCATTCGACCAGTTCGGAGGGCACGTCTCACCCGCCCCGGTGGACTGCCGCCCGTGCGTGCACCGAGCGCCCGTCCTAAGCGAAGCCGATGTCCGATGAGTCGCCAACGTTGAGCGAGCGGTAGCGGCCGATGACGCGCGCCTCGCGCCCGATCAGCGAGGCCGAAAGGGCCGTATCCAGGATCTGCGATCCTTCGTCGATGATCGAGTCCTGCACCAGCGAGCGGCGCACCTCGCAGCCAGCGCCGATGGACACGTGCGGCCCGATGACCGCCTCCGTGACCGCGGCGGCGGGGTCGATGTACACCGGCGGGATGACGACCAGGCCGGGCCGTTGCGCCGCAAGCGCGGAGTTGTCACGCCCGTGTTCGAGCAGGTAGCGGTTGGTCTCCAGCAAGGTGTCCGGCTTGCCGCAGTCGTGCCATACCTCGACCGGCTGCACGCGCATCTTCAGACCCTGCTGCAGCAAGATCGTCATGGCGTCGGCCAGGAAGAACTCGCCGTGCAGCATCGTCTTGCCGGCCATCTGGGCCTCGATGGCCGAGATCAGGCGCTCGGCCTGGCGCAGGTAGTACATGCCCACCACCGCCAGGTTGTTGACGGCGTCCTGCGGCTTCTCCACCAACCGGCGCACCAGCCCGTCCGGCCCCAGTTCGGCGACGCCGAAGCGCCGCGGGTCGGGCACGGCCTTGACCCAGGCAACAGCCTCGGCTTTCTCGGAGGTCAGACCGCTCAGGTCGGTGTCGATCAGCGTGTCGACGAAGACCAGCAGCATCGGGCCGCTCAAGCCCTGGCGCGCCAGCCAGACGGCGTGCGACTGGCCCAACATCTCGGTCTGCTCGACGTAGCGCGCCTTCAGGCCCGGGTAGGCGCGGGCGACGTAGTCCTGCACCTGTGTGCCCAGGTAGCCGACGATGAAGACCACCTCGTCGATCGACGGCAGCGCGGCGAACATATCGAGCACGTGACCCAGCACAGGCTTGCCGGCCACGGTCACCAGCGGCTTGGGCTTGGACCAGGTGTGCGGGCGCAAGCGGGTGCCGTAGCCGGCCATCGGGATGACGATCTTCATGACAGCGCTCGCTCCTTCTGCCAGGCGATGGCGGACTGGTAGGCATGCGCGGCGCGGAACAGGGCGGCCTCGCCCAGGGAGGGCGCCATGAGCTGCATGCCGATGGGCAGCCCGGCTTCATCGAAGCCGACGGGGAAGGCCATCCCGGGGACGCCGGCCAGGTTGGCCGGCAGGGTGAAGACGTCCTCGAGATACATCGACAGTGGATCATCGCCGTGCTGGCCGATGCCGAAGGCCGTGGTCGGCGTCACGGGGCAGGCGATCAGATCCATGCTTCGGAACGCCTCGTCGAAATCCTGCTTGATGAGCGTGCGCACCTTCTGCGCCTGTCCGTAGTAGGCGTCGTAGTAGCCGGCCGAGAGCGCGTAGGTGCCGAGCATGATGCGCCGCTTGACCTCCGGGCCGAACAGCGCCCCGCGCGTCTCCAGGTACTGGCCGAGCAGGTCCTGCCCGGAGCGGCGCGGCCCGAAGCGCACACCGTCATAGCGCGCCAGGTTGGCGGAAGCTTCGGCGGGAGCGATCAGGTAGTAGACCGGCAGCGCCAGGTCGGTGTGCGGCAGGTGGACGTCCTCGATCGAGGCGCCCAGGCTCCTGAGCACCTCGATGGCCTGGCGCACGCCGCGCTCGACCGCCGGCTGCATGCCGTCGATGAAGTACTCGCGCGGGACGCCCACGCGCAGGCCGCGCAGGTCGCCACGGCCGAGGTCGATCTGTGGGACCGGCGCCGGCAGGCTGGTCGAATCGAGCGCGTCGTGCCCGGCCATGGTCGTGAAGAGCGGCAGCAGATCGGCGGCGGAGCGGGCAAAGGCGCCCACCGTGTCGAGCGATGAACCGTAGGCGATCAGGCCATAGCGCGAGACGCGGCCATAGGAAGTCTTCAGCCCGGTGACGCCGCAGAAGGCCGCCGGCTGGCGAACGGAACCGCCGGTGTCGCTGCCCAGCGCCGCGAAGCACAGCCCGGCAGCCACGGCGGCGGCGGATCCGCCGGACGACCCACCGGGCACACGGTCGAGGCGCCAGGGATTGTGCGTCACGCCGTAGGAGGAATTCTCGGTGGACGACCCCATGGCGAACTCATCCGTGTTGGTCTTGCCCAGGATGACCACGCCGGCATCCAGCAGGCGCTGGACGCTGGTGGCGGTGTAGGGAGGTTGAAAGCCCTCCAGGATGCGCGAGCCGGCCGTGGCCGGCATCCCCTGCACACACAACACGTCTTTAATGGCCACCGGAATACCGGTCAGGCACGAAACCGCTGGCGCACCGGGACGGCGGGCGCGTCGCAGAATCTGATCGGCATGGCGTGCCTGCTCCAGGGCAGCTTCCGGCGCCACGAACAGGAAGGAACACAGCGCCGCGTCGAGGGCCTGGATGCGATCGAGACAGGCCTGCGTGAGTTCAACGGACGAGAAGTCGCCGGCGCGCAGGCCGTCCGAGGCATCCAGCAGGCTGAGGTCCGTCAGATTGGGCATCGGTCGATCCGGCTACGGGAACACCGGCGGGATGCGGAACATGCCCTCGGCCGCCTCGGGCGCCCGGCCAAGCAGCCGGGCCCCGACCTCGGTCGGACGCGGTTCGTCAGGGCGAAGAGGAGCATCCAACGGCAGGACGCTGGCCGTGGGCGGAATCGCCGAGGTGTCGACGGACCGCAGGCGGGCGGCGTAGTCCAGAATGGCGGATAGCTGGACCTGAAAGCGCGCCTCTTCCTCCGGCGACAGGCTCAAGCGGGCCAACTGGGCGATGTGGCGGACCTCTTCGAGCGTGAGTGCCATGTGGCGGCATTATAGCAAAGCGCCCCGCGGCGGATGCGCCCCCCGGGGGAAAGCAAAGCGGGGCGAGCATGCGCTCGCCCCGCAAGCGTTGGTCTGCCCATTTGGCCGGCCTAGGCGGGCTCCGGCAGCTCCAAATCGATGGCGACAATGACCGCCCCAAGCTCGGTCAGGGCCGTCTCCACCATCCCCTGCGGCTCGACGTAGATCTCCCGGTCCTCCGGCTCGTCGGATTCCGCCAGGTACCACTCGGCGTCGACCGCTGTGTGTTCCATCGTTGCCCCAACTCCATCGTAGGGCAGAAACCCGCCACATCTCCCTTACATGCGCCCTACACTTCCATATATAGCACGCCAGTGTAAGCAGGGGGTTAATGGGACCGAAGGGGTGATGTATCGGAATAGGGCCGCCCGAGCGTGGCCAACCTCTCCCTTGTCACCAATTATGTTTACTGGGCGAGTATCCAGCAGTAAGGGGGAAGGAGGACCCGGCCGTGGCGCTGCCGCCGGCTCGGGATCAGGTCGCCGGGCTGCGCGGGGCGGCGACTCAGAACAGGGCACGCCGGGCTTGCCGTCCTGAGTCTCCCGGTGGCGGAGGCTAGTCGCCCAGGCGCAGATCGTAGGCGAACTTGGGCTGATCCTCGAAGCGCTCGGGGTAGATCCACTCGCGCAGGTAGCGTCCGCCGGTCTGCTTGAGGCGCGGGAAGATCAGCCCCGTTCCCAGAGGCAGGTCCGCCGTGCGGGCCTCGATCTCGGGCTTGAGGGCGTCGGTGTAGACGTACTTCTGGCGCAGCCGCGTGGCGCCCGTTTTGTCGCCGGCGGAGCGCAGATCGGCGATGGTGCGCAGCATCTCAGCCGCCGCCCGGCGCGCCGGTTCCAGCGGCATCTCGAAACACAATCGCCCGCCCTCGGCCACGCGCCGGATGGCGCCGCCCTCCTCGAAGTAGTGGAAGATAGCATTGCGGGCGGATACGTGCGCCTGCTGGGGATCGTACTTGAGCGCACCCAGCAGGGTGAGCAGCATGCCGTCGAAGCCGGCCTGCTCGAGCACCGGATCGAACACGCCCGCTTCCACCATCGGGCCGAGGGCCCACAGGCCGAAGAGCTCGGCGCGGGCTTCTTCCAGCCACGAGTACTCTTCCTGGAGGAAGTCGCGCGGCTGACCCCGTGCATGCTCGGGGTCCATGCTTCCGGAGGCATGCCCGATCTCGTGCAGCGCCGTGTGTAGGGTGTAGGCTTCGAAGAGCGGATCGAGCGGGCGCCCGGCGGCAGAGCGAGTGAGGAAGCGCTCCGGCGCCAGCCGCCCGGAACTCCGCAGCACCAGCCGGCTGGTGTTGACGTACACCATGTTCACTGCACCGAAGGTCTGGACAATCCACTCATCGTTGGGCAGGCTCTGCGCCAGTCTTGTCATCGGGCTGCCGATGTAATCGCCGGACCAGGCGAAGACATCCACGAACTTGAGTTTCGGCAGGCGGGAGGCGTCGACGCTTGTGCGCCGATGGGTCCAGGGAGCCGTCGCCTCCAGGCGCGGCACCTGGGCCACGATCGACTGCAGCATCGTCTCCGCCTGACGATTGCGCACGTGCACGGCGCCCGTGGCTGCCCCGCGGGCGGCGCGGTAGCCGTCGATATAGACCTCCAGGGCGGTGGAGATGACGATGTCGATGGGCGAGTTGTGCGTCACCCAGGCGTGGTCGGCGACGCGGCGGGCCTCCTCGCTGCCCGTCTCCATCTCGACGATCTTGGCGTCCAGGTAGATGCGGAAGCCCGGGTCGCGCGCCAGGTCGCGGGCAGCGCGCAGGTGCGCCAGCACCGGCGCCAGGGTCGGGGCGTAGCGCCTCTCGTTGAGAAGCACCTCGGGCTTGCCGCCCGCGCCGCGCACCACCGACGAATTGACCCGTAGGCGGTCGGCGCCCAGCCCCTCGAACTCGGCCTCGGTCAGGTCCTCCGGGTACAGGTTGCCCTTGTCGGACGGGAATGCCCCTTGCGTCAGTAGGCCAAGGTGCGCTTCGAGCGAGCGCTCGGCCTGCGGGCCGGCGAACTCAGCCAGGCGCCTCAGGTCGTCGAGCGGGAGCTTGAGCAGATGGTTCTTGGGCGGGATCGACGTGTAGGGACCGTTCTGGAGTTCGAAGATCGCCCGGTAGTCCTCCAGAGCTTGGCGCGTGGGTCCCTCGGCGGCCTCGATCAGGTCGAGCAGCAGGGCCCGCACGGCGGGCGTACGCGCCTCCGCCTGATCGCGGAAGACCGGATTCATGCGGTCGGCGGCCTCGGTCAGATGTCCGAGCACCTGCACGTCGTCATCGCTCAGCCCCTCGAGCGGAGGCTCAACGCGCAGGATGGCCGCCTGGCGCGGCGGCTCCCCCTCCTGCTGGTAGGGAATCAGGCGGATCGGCAAGGCGGGCATGCAGGCGCTCCGGGGAGAGGTGGGCCATTCTAGCATTCCGTGCGCGCGAGGCGATCCGAGGGCATCCCTTGATGCCCTCGGATCCACCCCACCCACCGGTTATGTTTGCGCTCAGGCCGAAGCGGACGGGCTTGGCTCCACCGGCACCAGGAGCAGCAGGATCAGGTAGAGCAGCACGCCGTGTCCGCCCAAGATGGCTGCCGCCACGAACAGCAGGCGGATGATCGTCGGGTCGACGGAAAGGTAGTCGCCCAGTCCGCCGCACACGCCGCCGATCATGCGTTGGCTCTGCGAACGGTACAGGCGTCGGGTCTCGGTCGTCATCGTGTCCTCCTCCAGCCCCCTCGGGCTTTCCCGATCAGGTCTACGCAGGAAACTGGAGAAGGTCGCGAGGCGGGCCGTGGCTCAGCCGGGCGTTGGTGGGCGGGTACGAGGAAGCCAGCGGGCGACCGTGCGGCAGCAGGCGTCGTAGTCGGCGCCAAACAACGCCCGCAGCCGAGGCTCTTCATACAGGACGACGAACAGCTGAAAGGCAAGGGCCAGGCCGGCAGCGTAGACGAGGAGCCAGCTCGAAGCGAAGATCAGCGGCCAGGCGGCCGCCACGGACAAGACGCCCAGGTACATCGGGTTGCGGGTGTGCATGACCACCTCACGTCGCTCCGGGTTCGCACCTGTGTCGGGCGGCATCTGCTGCCAGGGATTCCACAACGAGTGCCCGCAGGGATACGCGGGACGGGCGGCGCCGGCCGACGAGAACCGCAGTGCGGTTGTGGCATCGAGAAGCACCACAGGAAGGGGCAGGCCTGGCAAGGCTACCTGTCGGGAGAACCAGAGCCAACCGCCCGGCTCGACCGCACTGCGTCCGGCCTGGGCCCCCACACCCGCTGCCTTCGGTGTGGAGACCGGATGGGCGTGGTCCTGAGCGCTTCCTTCGCTTTTCGGAAAGCCGGGGACTTCAGAATCCGGACTGCGCCCCCGGGCGTGCAAGGCGAACACCAGGGTCCCCGCCCGACGAGAAGGATCGGTGAGTAGTCCGCCGAACAAGCTAGGGGCAAGTGACCAGCGCTGCCTCCCAGTGCCGCCTGGCCAACGGCAGATCCGGAAAGCGAGCCAGGAGCGGGTGCAGATGTCCCGCCGGGCAGGCGAGCGTGTCCACCACCGGGAGCGGGATACGGGGCGGGACGAAGAGCACGTTCGGCCCGCTCGCCGTCGGCCACAATCCGTAGTACAGATGATGCCCGCCGTCTGGCAGACGGCCGTACGATAGGTTGTAGGCCCGCACCTTGAGGTAGGTGATCTGGTTGACCACCCGTCCGTCCGGCGCCAGCAACCGAACCGTGTCGCCGGTGTCGTTGAGCGCAAGGCGTGTGCGCGTGCGGAAGTAGACCAGATAGCCGTGAGCCGGCAGTACCGTATCGCCGATGATGTAAGGCTTCGAGCCTCCGCCTTCCAGGTCGTCCAGCGCCCAGCCCAGCAACCGGACCGGCAGGCTTCCGGCGTTGTACAGCTCGATGAACTCGTCGCCGGTCGTGACGCCGCCAGTGCCCTCCCAGTCGTAGTGCGGCCGAATGAGCACCTCGTTGATCACCACCCGGCTCGGCACCTGCGTGGGGGTGGGCGCCGGAAGGTTGATGGCGTTCGGCCGGCGCGGTGTGCCGCCGATCGGATTCCCACCCGCATCGCGCCCCACCCCTCCGTATCCCGGGAACGTCCCCCAGTTGCCAGATCGGTCATCACCTCCACGGCGTTCCATGCTGGCGTAGTTCGTCGAGCTGCCGCCTGGCCAACCGCCGCCGTCGGCGTTGGCCGAGTCGATCACCGTTCCGCTGGGATCCAGCAGCCACAGCGACTCGCCGGCATTGTTCAGCCCGCCGGTATAGATCAAGTCGGCGGCCAGATCGGCAACGGTGTCGTCCGAGGTACGCTCCAGTAGGATGTATCCGCAGGACGGCAGCAAGCCGGAGAGCGCTACATGCACGTCGCCCTCGTCGGTCAGTTTCCAGCCGCGCAGGTCGATGGCCGAGGACCCGGGATTGAACAGTTCGATCCATTCGTCGCTGGCGTCGGCCTTGGTCCCGGCCCAGGCAACCTCGTTGATCAGCACGGCGAGCGGCTCGGCGGCGGTGGGAGCGAGCGTGGGCGAGGGTGTCAAGGTCGGCGTCGGGCTGAGGGTCGGCGTGCCCGTGAGCGTCAGTGTGGGCGAAGGCGTCGGCGTGTCCGCCGGGCAAGCGAGCGAGTTCGGCTGGCGGGGCGTGCCGTTCACCGGATGGCCGTTGGCATCGGCGCCCGTGCTCCAGCAGCCGGTGAAGGTTCGCCAGACGCCCGGCCCGTCGGACCCCCCCACCCTCTCCATGCTGGCGTGCGTCGAGGCATTCCCGGCCGGCCATGCGCCGCCGTCGGCGTTGGCGCTGTCGACCAGTTCACCACCCGGGCCGCGCAGCTCGAGAGTCTCACCGCCATTGTTCAGATTGCCGGCGTAGATCTGGTCTGCCGCCACGCTGCTGATGGTCGTGTCGTCCGTGCGCTCGAGCAGAAAGAAGCTGTAGCCCGGGAGGGTCCCCCGCAAGCGGATGGTCAGATCGCCGCCATCGGACAGGACCCAGCCGCTGAGATCGACAGCCGAAGGCCCCGGGTTGAGGAGTTCGATCCACTCATCGTTGGAGGAGGCTGAGGTCCCCGCCCAGGCGACCTCATGAATCAGGATCGAGAGCGACTCGGCGAGCGCGGGACCCGGGACCGGGCTGGGCGTCGCCGTGGAGGTTTCGGTCGCGGAGGGAAGCGGATTGGGCGTCTCGCCCTCCGTCGGCGGAGGACCGTCCGAAGCCGTGGCAGTGAACGTCTCGCTCGGTTCGGGAGTTGGCGTTGCGCTCTCGACGGAAGGCGGGGTGGCGGGGTCGCCAGGCGTGCCCTCGATCGTCTCGCTCGGTTCGACGGTTGGCGTTGCGCTCTCGACGGAAGGCGGGGTGGCGGGGTCGCCAGGCGTGCCCTCGATCGTCTCGCTCGGAGCGGGGGTTGGCGTTGCGCTCTCGACGGAAGGCGGGGTGGCGGGGTCGCCAGGCGTGCCCTCGATCGTCTCGCTCGGTTCGGGTGTTGGCGCTGCGCTCTCGACGGAAGGCGGGGTCACGGGGTCGCCGGGCGTGGGCTCGATCGTCTCGCTCGGTTCGGGTGTTGGCGCTGCGCTCTCCATGGGCGGCAGAGTAGCGGGGTCCCCCGGTGTGAGCTCCACCGGCTCGGATGACGAGCTGTCCGATGCGCCCAGTGTGAAGGCAAGCTCGTCGGGGTTGCGCTGGACTGGAGGGAAGAGAAGCAGTGGAACGAAGAAGCCGGCGGCCAGCACCAGCCCGGCTGGGCGCAGCAAAGCAACCTCACGGGTCATCGCAGTCCCCCTGGGAACCCGTCGGTGCCTCCTACTATTGGGGAAATCGCAGCGCGAGTCAATCGCGAGTTGGCGCCCGGGGCGCAACTCCTGGAGAACTCGCCCTGCCTCGCGGCGCGTATCCCCCGCGCGGGTGATGCTCCTGTGCGCCGCCGCTTACGCGGCCGGTCTGGCCGGCGAGCGGCGCTTGCCCCCTCCAGCAGCCGGGCCTAGATTCCCACTGGCGTGCGCCGGCCGCCCCCCGCCGCTTGCACAGGAGTCTTGCTCCCATGAACCATGACGCCGCCCTGGCGCCGCTCGAACAGGCCTGTCGCGCCCTCGATGCGGCTGTGCGCGCCCTGCCCGAGGAGCGCTTTCTGGCGCCGCTGCGCGGCTGGTCGGCGCGAGACATCGTCGCCCACCTGATCGGATGGAACCGGCACATGATCGAGGCCTCGAGGTCCATCCTGAGCGGTGAGACGCCGGCCCACTATGCCGACGCCCCTGACGGCTACCGGAACCTGAACGCCGCCCATGCCGCCGCCCATAGCTCGCTCTCACGTGATGAGCTGTTGCGCGAGTTGGAGGGCTCGCTGCTGGAACTCACGACGCTCGTGCAGTCGCTCCCGCCGGAGGAGATCGATGACAGCCACGGCGTGCTGCACTACAGCGGGCGCCCGGCTACCGTCGGCGACATCATCCGCTCCCTGGCGCAGGACTATCGGGACCACAAGGCTGAGATCGACGAGTTGGGGCTGGCGAGTAGCAGCGGCGAGCCGGCAGCTAGCAGCTAGCAGCTAGCAGCTAGCTGCTAGTTGCTGGCTGCTAGCCGCCAACAACCAATCGCTGGTCCCCATCTTCCGATCGCCTCGATGCTCGTGATGTCCGGCTAGCTGGTCTGCGGGGACTCTCCTGCGGACCCCGGGACGCTTGCTCCGGGCACCTGGCAGGCATAGCACACCATCGTCTCGATGGGCTTGAACCCCTCCGCCAGGTAGAGGCGCAGGGCCGACTCGTTCTCGGCGTTGACCGAGAGCATGACGGAGCGAAAGCCCCGCCGCGCGGCGAAATCGACGGCGTAGCGCAGCAGCCGCCGCCCGAGGCCCTGTCCCTGCCGGGCGGTGGCAATGCCCAGCGCGGTGACTTCCGCCGTATTGGGATCCTCGCACTCACGAATCACCATCAGGGTTCCGATCGGCCGGCCGTCCTGCTTGAGCAGGAGGATGCCTCCCTCCAGGTAGCCCTCATCGTGAAACCAGTCGCGCAAGTCGTTGCCGGCCAGAGGGGCATGCCCGGCCAGCCGGGCGAAGCTGTCGTTGATGCAGTCCGCGAAGTGTCCGGCGCCGGCCGGGTCGTCAGGCCGCAGCGCCTCGAGCGCGACCCCGGCAGGCCAGGTGACCTCGATCGTTTCCGCCGGCGCTTTGCGCAGGACGTACGAATATCGCTCGACGGCGAATCCCAGCCCCTCGAGGAAGCCCGCCGTCTGCGTGTAAGTGTCCGGCAGAAAGAGGAACAGCTTGCGCACGCCGGCGGCGTGAGGCCGGATGGCTGCCAGCAGCCGCGCGTAGGTCTCGGCCGCAGGCAGCGTCGTGTGCAGAATGGCGAAGCGACCGGCGCCCATGCGAATGTAGCGCGGGGTGAGCATCAGCGAGCCGGCGCCGACCACCTCGCTCCCGCTTCGGAGCAGATAGGAGGGCTGCTCCGAAGTGAGCTCGAAGCCGGGCCCCGGCAGGTACGAGCTGTCGTGCTCGGCGCCGTGTTGGCTGCTGTAGCGGATCAGGAGTTCGACGGTATCCGGGGTGACTGGTTCGACGCGCAGCATGCCAAGAAGCTCGGTGGGGGCTCAGCCGCGCCGGACGTTCACCATGGCGACGATCGACAGGATCAGCACCGCCGCCGCAGCCAGCGCCAGTCGGATGGCAATCTGACGGCCGGGGCGCTGATCGAGGAGAAGGGCGCGGCCGTCCGGCAGGACCTGCGTGGAGAATCGCGGGCCAACAAACCACGCCAGCGCCACCCCGGCCGCCAAGCCGCCGACGTGGCCCCAGTTGTCGATGCCGGGTGACAGCCCCATGCCCAGATTGATCAGCGCCACGAAGACCAGTTGGCGCAGTTGTACGGCCCCAAACTGGCCGAAGGTCGCCCGGTGCAGATAGAGGAAAGCTGCCAGCGACCCCAGCAGCCCGAAGATCGCCCCCGAAGCCCCCACCGACGGGCTGGGACTCATCACCAGGCTGAGCAGTACGCCGCTGACGCCGGCCAGCAGATAGACCGCCAGGAACCGCCGGTGTCCGAAGAAGCGCTCGACCGCCGGGCCGAGCGCATACAGCGAGTACATGTTGACGCCGATGTGCAGCAGTCCGGCGTGCAGGAAGACCGGCGTCACCAGGCGCCAGGCCTCGCCGGCGGCCAGCGCCTCGTTGATCTTGGCCCCGTAGTACAGGACGACGTCGGCGCCCGTCAGCGTTTGGCCAAGCCACTGCCCGGCGAAGACGAGCACGGTCGCGCCGATCAGGGCGAAGGTGGCCGGGAAACGGCGGGCGCGTTCGAGCAGCGACGGGCCGGCCGGTGGCGGCGCGGGCGGCATGGCCGGCGCGGGAGCGCCGGCCGCAGGGGACGGCAACGTCACAGCGTCACCCGGCGCGGCCGCGTGCGGTGGTGCTCGGCCTCGATGATCGCCACGATCGTATCGACGGCCGCATCGAGCTGCAGGTCGGCGTTGACGACGAAGTAGTCGAACAGCTCCAGCCGCTTGAGCTCCTGCCGCGCCGTGGCAATGCGCAGCTTCAACCCCTCGGGCGTCTCCGTCTTGCGCTGCGACAGCCGCCCGACCAGCTCCTCTTCGGTCTCGGTTGACAGGAAGACCAGCAGCGCGTCCGGGCACAGGCTGCGGATCGTCTCCGCCCCCTGGACATCGATGCGCATGACCACGTCCTGGCCGCTGGCCAGCGCCTGGCGCACCTGCTGCTTGGGGATGCCCTTGTAGTCGTTGTAGACGATGGCGTGCTCGAGCAGCTCGTTGTGCTCGATCATGTCGGCAAACTGATCGTGCGTCAGGAAGAAGTAATCGACCCCGTCGACCTCGCCCGGGCGCTGCGGCCGGGTGGTGGCCGTGACGACGAAGTGGAACGGCAGGCCGCGCTCCTTCATGCGCTGCAGGACGGTGTCCTTGCCGACCCCCGACGGGCCGGAGATGACGATCAGCAGCGGCGTGTGGGGCGGATGGATCAGCGTGTTGGGCACGGGCCAAACCTCGCGGGCCCTCAGTATAATCCAGGCCGGGAGGCCGGGATGCCGACGTACGAGTACCGCTGCCTGGACTGCCGCAAGCGCCTGGCGATCTATCAGCGCTACGAGGACTACGGCCGCGTGGCGGTGGCCTGTCCGCACTGCGGCAGCGCCAACCTGCAGCGCCGCATCGGGCGGGTGCGCGTCGCCCGCTCGGACGAATCGCGCCTGGACTCGCTGTCCGATCCTACGGGCTGGGGCGATGTGGACGAGAACGACCCGCGCTCGATGGCGCGCATGATGCGCCGCATGGGCAGCGAGATGGGCGAGGAGTTGCCGGAGGAGTTCAACGACGTGGTCGACCGGCTCGAGGCCGGCGAGAGCCCGGAAGACATCGAGCAGGATATGCCCGACCTGGGCGGCGGGGGGGCCGGCGGGGACGCCTTCGAGGATTGAAGGTGCGTTACCCACACGACCTGACAGGTGGCAACGCCATCTGTCAGGTCGTGTCGTGCATCTGACGACGTGTCACGTGGATAGGCCACGTGACACGTCGTGGGTTTCTAGCCCCGCTCGAGCCGCGCCTCGACGACGCGGCGTATCTCCGACTGGACCGCCTCCACCGGCCGGGTAGCGTCGACGGTCACCCAGCGGTCCGGCTCGGCGGCGGCCAGGTCGAAGTAGCCCTGGCGTACACGCTGATGGAACGCCAGGTCGTAGGCATCGAGACGGTTCCACTGGCCGCCGCGCCGCCGGCGGCGCAGCCCGTCCTCGGCCGGCAAATCGATCAGGAACGTCAGGTCGGGCCGCAGCCCGCCGGTGGCGAAGTCGGTGATGGCGCGCAGCGCCGCCAGGTCGAGCCCGTGCCCGTAGCCCTGGTAGGCCAGCGTCGAATCGTAGAAACGGTCGCACACCACCACGCCGCCGGCCTCGAGCCGCGGGCGGATCACCTGGTGCACGATCTGGGCGCGCGAGGCCGAGAAGAGCAGGATCTCGGAGCGTGGGTGCATGCCGGTGTTGCCCAGGTCCATCAGCGTGCGCCGGATCTGGTCGCCGATAGGCGTGCCGCCCGGTTCGCGCGTCAGCAGCGCCGGCAGGCCGCGGGCGGTCAGGTGCTCGACCAGCAGCCGCGCCTGAGTCGATTTCCCCCCGCCGTCCGGGCCCTCGAGCGTGATGAATAGGCTCATTCGCGGAAGATCCGCACCCGGCGGTGCGGCTCCTTGCCGTACGAGTGTGAGATCAGGTTGGCCTGGCGCGCCAACTGGTGTTGCAGGCGGCGGATGTAGGCGGAAGCCGGCGGCAGATCGATCGAGCGCGCCCCGTTGAGCACCTGCTGAATGGCCTGCTGCGTCTCCTGCAGCCCGCTCTCCAGCCCGGGATCCTGCGCCGGCACAGCCCGCAGGTCGAACAGGTCGGTGAGGAAGCCTTCCATCTGCGCCACGGTGTTGGCGCGCAGCACGTAGACCGGGACGCGCCGGGCCTCGGCGTCGGCGATCAGCTTCTGATGGCGGCGATAGTAGGCCCGAAGGGTGACGATCACGTCCGCCTCGCCGGGCTGGTCGACGAGCGTGGCCGGCACGCGCAGCCGGCGGGACGCCTGCCGCAGGCGGTTGCGCGCCACGCCGTAGGCGTAGATGCGCACCGGCTGGAGGGGTGTCCCCGGGATGTGCGGCGGCGTGGGCGAGTAGGGCAGCTCGCTCTCCGGCACGCTGCTCACGCTGGGCAGGGCCGCCTGGCGGCGGTAGCCGGCCTCGCCCGAACGGGCCGCCGGCGGCGGAGGCGGCGGGGCACTCACCTCGACGCGCACTTCGCCGCTCTCGTCCAGGCTGCGCACCTCGGGCGGCAGCGGCCGGCCGCGCAGCATGCCGTCGACGGCCACCGCCACGTCATGATGGACGGCCAGCACCCAGCGGTCCTGGATCTCGACCAGCACGTCGAAGGTCGGCGCGGCGCGGCGCTCGAGCACGGTCTTCTGCGTGCCGCGCCGGCGAGCCTCCTCGTCGGACAGCGTCACCGACTCGATGCCACCCACCAGGTCGGAGAGCGTCGGGTTGAGCAGCAGGTTCTCGAGCGACTTGCCGTGGGCGGTGCCGATCAACTGCACGCCGCGCTCGGCGATGGTGCGCGCCGCCACGGCCTCGAGCTCGCGCCCGATCTCGTCGATGACGATCACTTCGGGGTTGTGGTTCTCGACCGCCTCGATCATCACCTCGTGCTGCAGCACCGGCTCGCGCACCTGCATGCGCCGGGCGCGGCCGATGGCCGGGTGCGGCACGTCGCCGTCGCCGGCGATCTCGTTGGAGGTGTCGACGATAACAACGCGCTTGGTCTCGGCCAATATGCGGGCCGCCTCACGCAGCATGGTCGTCTTACCCACGCCCGGGCGGCCAAGCAGGAGCACGCTCTTGCCGCTGGTGATGATGTCCTGGACGATGTCGATCGTGCCGTAGACTGCCCGGCCGACGCGGCAGGTGAGCCCGACGATGCGGCCGTGGCGGTTGCGGATGGCGGAGATGCGGTGCAGCGTGCGCTCGATGCCGGCGCGGTTGTCGGCGTCGAACTCGCCGATGCGCGCCACCACGTACTCGATGTCGTCGCGGGTGACCTCGCGCTCGAGCAGCGTTCGTTCGCCGTCGAGGTAGCGCGCCGTCGGCACCCGCCCGACATCCAGGATCATTTCCAGCAGATCGTCGGAGCGGTCGATCTCCGTCAGGCGTGAGGCGATGTCCGGCGGCAGAGAGCTGAGCATCACATCGAGGTTGTCGGTGATGCGCTGCTGGATCGTCATGGCCGCCGCCCCGAGCCGGACAGCCCGTCGGAGCGGGTCTGGGTGAAGGGAGCCGTGGGTTTGGGCAGCGTCCCCTCCAGGGCGGGCATCAGCGCCGGCTGCGGCTGGCGCAGGCTGACCGCCAGGCGCTTGACCATCACGGCCTGGTCGGCCCGGGGCTCAAAGCCCAGGTCGTGCAGCGGCGCCGTCATCCAGCTCTGATAGGAACGCACGCACATGGTGAGCGGGCGCGGGCGCTGATCCCGGAGTTCTTCCAGCGCCTGCGCCAGCAAGCCCTCGGGGTCCTCGGCCGCCGGATGAAAGTAGGGCTGCACCCAGACGCCGCGCGGGCCGCTGTTCACGCCCAAGTATCCCAGCAACTCGCCCTGGCGCCAGTGCACCAGGCCGCCTCCGTGGATCGCCGGGGGCGGCTCGACCTGCTGCACGAGGGCCGGGACCAGGTTGGCATACAGCCCGGTAATGGCCGCGGTGTCCGCCGGCGACTCGAGGCGCCAGACGGGCGAAGGTGCGCTGCCCGGCGCCCGGCCTTCCGCCGCCGGTGCGTCCGGCTTGCGCTGCCAGATGCGCTGACGGGAGTAGATGGCGAATCCCGACCGCCGCAGGCTCTCGAAGCCGGGCGAGTCCTCATCCACCTCGGCGATCAGACTGTGAGCGCCGTGTTCTCCGGCCGCCCGCGCCAGGGCCTCCAACAGCTCGACGCCATCCTTGTCCTCCAGGACTTCGGCCGGGCTGATGAAGGCGATGTGGGCGCCGTTGCGCCCGGCCGGGAGCAGCACCTGCCCGATGGAGGCCTGCGCCCCCGGGCGCAGGACGAGCGTATGAGCCGTGCGGCCGGGGTTGAGCATGTCGAGCAGAGCGTACTGCAGCACGTTCGGGCCGCGGGTGTAGGCCAGCTGCGAGTCGAGGCACAGGCCCCGATGGCGGACGCGGTGCAGCAGGGACAGGTCGCGCCAGTCGAAAGAGCGGATCATGCGCCGCTCCGCCCCCCGGCCAGGGCGAGGAAGTAGCGGTGAAAGCGGTCGTCGCCCGTCAGTTCGGGATGGAAGGAGGTCGCCAGCAGCCGCCCCTGGCGCGCAGCGACGATCCGCCCCCCGCCCTTCCCCTTTGGATCGTCCAATCTGGCCAGGACATCCACGCCCTTTCCCACGCTGTCGATCAACGGGGCGCGGATAAAGACGGCGTGGAACGGCCGCTCGGGCGAGGCGAGCACCGACAGCCGGAGCTCGGTTTCGAAGGAGTCGACCTGCCGGCCGAAGGCGTTACGCTCGACGGTGATGTCCATCACGCCCAGCAAGGGCTGGTCGCGGCGGGCGTCCTTGGAGAGCAGGATGGCCCCGGCGCACGTGCCCCACACGGCGTGCTGCCCGGCGAAGCGGCGCAGGGGTTCCATCAAGCCGAAGGTCGTGGCCAGCTTGCCGATGGTTGTCGATTCGCCGCCCGGGATGATCAATCCGTCGAGGCCTTCGAGCTGCTCCGGCAGGCGGACCAGGCGCACCTCGCTCCCAGCCCGGCGCAGCATGACCCGATGCTCGGCGAAATCGCCCTGGAGCGCCAGGACGCCGATGGTCATTCTTCCGGACCTACCTTCTGCTTACCGGACCAGGCGTCGATCTCGATGGCGTAGACGGCCGTGGCGCTGAGCTCTTCGGGCGTGATGGGACGGTAGTCGCGGCCCGGCTGCAGATCGGGGAAGTGCTTATCGAGCAGCGCCTGCAGGGCGCGCTGCTTCTCGCCGTCGTCCTCGACCAGGCGCGCCCGGCCGAAGACGACGGCGCTGGTGTACTCGTTGCCGAAGTCCATGGCGGTCTTGGCCGGGAACAGGCGTCCGATCTCGGCCACCGTGAAGCACACCCGCGGATTGGCCTGGACGTTGGCGATCATACGTCCCTGGCGGGCGCCGTGGAAGTAGATGCGCCGCGCCGCGGCGTCGAACCAGAACAGGCTGGTGTGCTGGAAAGGCTGGCCGTCGACGGCCGTGGCGGTATGGCCGTACGCCGCCCGTGCCAGCAGGGAACCAATGGCCTCGTCGGGCAGGGCGCGGTCGGTGCGCCGCAGGCGGGTCCGGTCGTCGCTGTTCATCCCGGCGCTGCGCTCTCGCCTACCAGCCGCGGACGGCCAGACGTTCGCCCTCTGCCAGCTGCGTGACGCCGATTCCGACCATCGCCTGGCCCAGGCCCTTGCTGACCTCGGCGACGATCTTGGGATCGTTGTAGTGTGTGGTGGCTTCGACGATGGCCTTGGCCCGTCGAGCCGGATCGCCCGACTTGAAGATCCCGGAGCCGACGAAGACGCCGTCGACGCCCAGCTGCATCATCAGCGCGGCGTCGGCCGGTGTGGCAATGCCGCCGGCGGCGAAGTTAACCACCGGGAGCCGGCCCAGCTCGCGGGTCCGGATCACCAGCTCGTACGGGGCGGCGATGTCCTTGGCAAAGGCCATCAGTTCCTCGTCGGGCATCGTCTGCAGGCGGCGGATGTCGCCCAGCACGGCCCGGGCGTGGCGCACGGCCTCGACGACGTCCCCCGTGCCGGCTTCGCCCTTCGTGCGGATCATGGCCGCCCCCTCGCCGACGCGCCGCAGCGCTTCGCCCAGGTTGCGGCAGCCGCACACGAAGGGAACCCGGAAGGGGCGCTTGTCGATATGGTGCGCCTCGTCGGCCGGGGTGAGCACCTCCGACTCGTCGATGTAGTCGACGCCCAGCGCTTCCAGCACCTGAGCCTCGACGAAGTGCCCGATGCGGCACTTGGCCATGACCGGGATGGTGACGGACTCCATGATCTCAAGGATCAGGGCCGGGTCGCTCATGCGCGCCACGCCGCCGGCGGCGCGGATATCAGCCGGGACGCGTTCCAGCGCCATGACGGCCACGGCGCCCGCCTGCTCGGCGATGCGGGCATGCTCGGGGGTGACGACATCCATGATGACCCCGCCCTTGAGCATCTGGGCCAGACCGGCCTTCAGGGCAAAGGAGCCGACTTCCTTCTCCACTCGATCCTCCTGGGATCCGCGGGTCGGGGGGACTTCCGGGGAGCAGCGGCCCGACCGCGGCCGTGCTGAAGAGGCTTCCACGCTCATTCTACCATGCGGGCGCAAGCCGACCCCACTCGCCGGGCGCCCCACCCCACCCCCTTGACTCGCGGCACAACTCGTTATACAATTAGTACAAAGATACAAAGAGACAATCAGACAATGGCACATTGGTTGAAGCCATGACGCTTGTGATCGACGTTGACCTGCGCAGCCACGTCCCGATCTACATCCAGATCGTGGAACGTGTCGGCCACCTGGTGGCGACGGGAGTGCTGCTGCCGGGCGACCAGCTGCCCACCGTGCGCCAGCTGGCCACCGATCTGCGGGTCAACTTCAACACCGTGGCGCGGGCCTACCGACTGTTGGACGAGGCGGGCGTGATCTCAACCCAGCAAGGACGCGGGACCTACGTGCTCGAAGGGCTTTCCACCGGCCAGGCGGAAGAACTGCGCCAGGCGGCGCTCGAGGGACTGGTGCGCTCGTTCCTGGACGGAGCGGCGCGCATGGCCTTCAGCCCCCAGGCCGTGGAAGATGAGGTCGAGAAGCAGATCGAACGCTGGCGCCGGGCCGGAACCCCGCCGCCTGATGCCGAGTGACGAGATCGGTGCTCAAGGAGGCACGCCATGACGTTTGATTCGAAAGCCCTGAAGGCCGCCCGCAAGCAGGAGGTCAAGGCGGCTGGCAACGAACGCATCCCGCCCATCGCCGGGGCCCTGTTCACGATCATCCTCGTGCTGGCGACCGGGACGGCCTTGTGGCTGGACTGGCTGGGTGTGGCCGACGCGTGGATCGGCGTCGCCACCACGGCCTGGATTCTGCTCGGCACCAACATCCTGATGGGACTCAAGGTGGCCGACCAGTGGGAGAAGGCCGTCGTGCTGCGCTTCGGGCGCTTCCGGGGGCTGCGCGGGCCGGGGATCTTCTGGATCATCCCCGTCGTCGACCGCATCCCGATGTGGATCGATCACCGCGTGATGGTGACCCCCTTCAACGCCGAGAAGACGCTCACCAAAGACACCGTTCCGGTCGACGTGGATGCCGTGCTGTTCTGGCTGGTCTGGGATGCCGAGAAGGCCTCCCTGGAAGTCGAGGACTACCGCACGGCCATCGGCTGGGCGGCCCAGACGGCCCTGCGGGAGGTCATCGGCCAGATGACGCTGGCCGATATCCTCGTCGGGCGGGCACGCATGGACGAAGACCTGCAGAAGATCATCGACGCCCGCACGACGTCCTGGGGCGTGACCGTCCAGTCGGTGGAGATCCGGGACGTGGTCATCCCGCCCGACCTGGAGGATGCCATGAGCCGCCAGGCGCAGGCCGAGCGCGAGCGCCAGGCGCGCGTCATCCTGGGCGAGTCCGAGCGGCAGATCGCCCAGTCCTTCGCCGACGCCTCGCAGGCCTACCGCAACAACCCGACGGCGCTCCACCTGCGGGCCATGAACATGCTTTTCGAGGGGCTGAAGGAGAAGGGCGCCCTGGTGATCGTGCCCTCCAGCGCCGTCGACACCATGAACCTGGGCGGGCTGAGCGGCATGGTGGCCCTCAGCCAGGCGGCGGGCAAGATGAGCGACAAGCCGGAAGGTGAAGGCTGAGATGGCCGCCGCGGCCTGGGAGTACAGCGTGCAGTCGGTGGGCGGCATTTTGCGCCAGCCCAAGCCGGAGCAGCTGAGCGAGATGCTCAATCAGGCGGCGCAGGAGGGTTGGGAGCTGATGCACATGGTGCCGCAGGAGAACAGCAATGCCCTGTGGCTGGTGTTGAGGCGCCCTTCGACCGCCCGCACGCGGCGTGAGACCTCCTGGCCGGGAACGGCCTGATCCGCAGGAGCAGGAACCCTGGCTGGACGGAGAAGGCCTGGCCGTTGCCAGCCGAGGCCAAACCTGCCCCCGGCCAGAGCCTTGCCAGGGTGCCCGAGCCGCCCGGTTTCACGTGAAACACCGGCTCCCGGGCCGGGGGTGGGTTTCACGTGAAACAGGCTGGGGTGGGGCGCCGGCCCGTGCAACCCGGGCGCTGCCTAGCAGGACAAGGAGGACGATGTGACGACCGATGAGTTCATGCGCTTGCTGCCGCTGCTTGCCCCGCTGATCGCCATTCAGTTGGTGCTGCTGGCGGCGGCGCTGATCGACCTGATCCGCCGGCCCAGGACGCGAGGCCCGAAGTGGGCCTGGGGCCTGGCCATCGCCTTCATCTCGATCTTCGGCCCGCTGGCCTACTTCCTGTTTGGGAGGTCGGACGAATGAGCGTGCTCAAGGTCGAGGGGCTGCGCAAGGCCTTCCGCCAGGTCCAGGCGCTCGACGGGCTGACCTTCGCCGTTGAGCCGGGGACGGTCTTTGGCTTCCTGGGCCCAAACGGGGCCGGCAAGACGACCACGCTGCGCATCCTGGCCGGCCTGGCACGGCCGGACAGCGGGACGGCCTTCGTGGCCGGGCATCCGGCCGGGCCCGCCAGCCCGGCCCGGCGCCTGGTGGGCTACCTGCC
>Ga0194126_10002830_pt1 | contig 27871 bp, 22 predicted proteins | sample TA2KigC150mmetaG_FD_148641 | JGI IMG/M metagenome (GOLD analysis project Ga0194126, IMG submission 148641) | Freshwater microbial communities from Lake Tanganyika, Tanzania - TA2015035 Kigoma Deep Cast 150m | ecosystem: Environmental > Aquatic > Freshwater > Lake | place: Tanzania: Lake... | reverse complement strand
TTTCATCACCCGCACACGCAGCACATCCAAAGCCGCCGGCGATAGACGCCGAGTATCGTCTTCTCTCATTACTCACAGTATACACCAAACCGACTCCCATGTCAAACATTTTATGCTCTGATTAGTAGCATACATTGCAGGTCCGTACGATGGCGTCTACGTTGTGGACGTGTCTGATCCTCGCAATCCCTCGCCCGTGAAGGTCCTGGCCGGAGCCAGCGCTTGGGGCTGTTGTGTGCGCGACAGTCTGCTGTTCGTTTCCGACTTCGATGACTCGCTGCACATCTGGAGCGTGGCGAACCTGCTCAATGTCTATGAGTTGGGCGCTGCGCCCGTCAGCAACGCGGGATACGACGTGAAAGTGCTCGGTGACTACGCCTATGTGGGCGCAAAGGGGCTCGGGTTGGTGGACATTTCGGATCCACGAAATCCGAGGCTGTTGGCATACTATTCAACACCGGATTTCGTCAGGCGAGTGGTATGCGATTCACCTTACGTATACGCGTCGTGCTGGAGCGCGGGAGTGTGCATCTTTGACACGGCGACGTTAGCAGTGACTGAACGGTCGGAAGTGCCGTTACGTTCAGGCGAGGCTCGCGTCCTGGGTACGGTGACGAACGGACGCGTGAGTATTGAGTTCACGGAAGCAACCAGAAAGGAGGTAAATCTTCAGGTATTCGACGTGACCGGCAAGTCCGCAGGAAGGGCCGACGCTCTCGACGCGGGTCCAGGTACTACGCGCTACCTGCTTGACCTGAGCAGCAGAGCAGCGGGGGTGTACATCGTGCGAGTGAACGTCGGCGATAGGATAAATCACCTGCGCATAACCAAGCTACAATAGAGGAGATATGCTATGAGGCGCAGAGTTCTTTGTCTCTGGGGAGAAACGGGGACACTTCGCTTGTTCCCATGGCTGGACTGAGGCACTTCGCTTCGAGTCTTCATCAAGCTAGTAGAAGACTCAGTCTCCATCTGCAGTAAACTACTCAAAGTCCGCTCCGAGTCAAGCCGAGGGACGTAGCCGTTGTCCGGTTCGGCGGGCGGCTCGAAACCGATACTTGCGTGAGACCGTTGGCCGATACTTGAGTGATGCCGCACCGGCAGGTGTACGACCTCGCGCCGTGCCGGCTAGGCGCGGAGGGAGAAGACCAGTTCGGCGAGGCGGTGGAGGAGGGCTTGGTCGATATAGGACTGCTGGTGACCGCTCACGATGTCGCGAATGATCCGTTCGCGGGCGGCGGTGCCCGGTTGCGTTGCCTCGGCTACGTTCAGAAACGCATTGATGATGCCTTGGTAGTTGCCAATCCGGTTTCCGGTCACACCCGATGAACGGAGCATGGCAAGCGCCGCTTCGATGACCGGCTTGCGCGCTTCTTCGCGGGCCTCGTGCTCCTTCGCCGCCCGCGCCATCCACTCGGTACGGCAGAGGTCATAGTCGGTCTCAATCCTGTGCCGGGGCGAGAGCAGCATCAGGTGCTTCGCCTCCTCAGTCGGCGGCAGCCAGTCCAGCTCGCCCTTTGTCTCCATGTCGTTGAACAGCTCGGTCACGACTCTACCCAGGTAATCAATGACGTCGGCCTGTACTACCTTGCGCTCAGCCCATGCCCGGCAGCGTTTCAGCCGTCGCTCTCGCAGTACCGGCCGCAGTTGTCTTGTCTGGTAGAGAATCTTGAAGACCTTGCGGCCGTAGTCGGCCACGGTCTTGCGCTCCTTGCTCATCGGCTTTGCCTTAAGGCCGTTCAACTCGTGATGGAGCATCACCTCGATCACCCTGCGCAGGTTCCACCAGGCAGCTTCTTTGCGCAGGGCAAGCAGAGCCAGGTCTTCCGGCCTGGGTTTGGGAATGCGCGGGCCGCGGATCGGTCGCGTGGGCACAGGCATCGGAGAGCCGAAGTATCCGTCCAGGAACTCAGTCAGGTCCTCTGAAGTTGCCTTGCAGGCACACAGGTAACTGAGCACGAGCCTGATTGACGGGTTCTGGACGTGTCCGGCCTCAAGCCTGGCGATGAGCTTGCGGCCATGTGCTCCGCCCGCTCCAGTCGCTTCCGCGATCTGCTGCTGGGTCAGACCGGCCCGTGTACGCAGTTCTCTCAGCAGCGGGAACAGGCCGTCAATGGCCGTCTTGTTCTCTGCGGCTTGCTTCGCCATGGTCCAAGTCTACTTTAAAGTAGACAGCATGGCAAGGCCTTGTTCCGTGTAAGTAGCAGGGTTAACAGCAAGCTAGGTCCAATACCACATTGCGCAGGCCGCTACCCCGGGGACCATCTGGACCATGGCCCGAGGAGGAGTCGGGCGGATGGCTGCGGCAGTAGCCGGGCAAGGCATCCGGACAGCAATTGGGCCGGCAATCTGGCAGGGAGCGAGGGCTGTTGCGGGGACGGGAACCTTCTCCGCAGCTTCACCCGCAATGGCGACCGCAGTCTGGATAGCAGCTCGGGCCGTTGCTGGGCGGATAGCTCGTGAGGCTAGTGTGTAGAGAGCTGGGCTGATAGCCGTGCCCGCAGCTCTGTCCGTCGTTCGGGCAGTTGCCTGCCCGGCAATTCGCTGAGTCATCTGCACCGCTGCCTGGCCCGCTACTGAGCACGCTATCCGGACCGCAACTGGGCATGCTCTCGTTTTGGGCCGTACCGCCGGGTTTTTGATTACTCTCTGAACAGTAGGAAGACAAGTCTAGTGCTGAACGAGCGCGGACTAGCGACCGAGCAGGCGTCGGATGGCAGCGCGGTAAGGCGGGTGGATGATGCCGCGATCAGTGATGAAGCCGGTAATGAGGCGGGCAGGAGTCACATCAAAGGCCGGGTTGAATACCGGCACGTCCTTGGGCGCGGCTCGGCACCCGAGGAAGCTACGCACCTCTTCCCCACCTCTCTCCTCTACGACGATCTTGCCGCCGTTCGAAGTCACCGGGTCAAAGGTCGAGGTCGGAGCGACAATGTAGAACGGCTTGCGCGCGGCCCGCGCGAGCGTTGCGAGCATCCTCGTGCCAACCTTGTTGGCCGTGTCGCCGTTGGCCGCAATCCGATCCGCTCCGGCCAGCACGAGGTCGCACCGGTCTATGACGCTGGCTGCGGCGCTATCCGCGATCAGGGTAACAGGTATCCTCGCACGAAGCAGTTCCAGCGTTGTCAGCCTGCTGCCTTGGAGTAGCGGCCTTGTCTCGCATGAGTACACACTCGGCTTCTTGCCGTCCAAGTGCGCCTGAATCACGACACCAAGCGCCGTTCCCATCCCCGGTCCGGCCAGCGCGCCGGTGTTGCAGATGGTAAGGATGTTGGCGCCCTTCGGGAGCAGCTTGGCTCCGAACCGGGCCATCGCGAGCGAGCGTTCAACTTCCTCGGTCTCGGTCCGCTGAGCTTCCGCGAGCACCGCTCGGCGCGTCTCATCGGGCGACATCGCACGGACGGACACGGACTGCATGACACGGACGACTGCCCACTTCAGGTTGACTGCAGTCGGCCGCGAGGCGGCCAGCATTTCTGCCGCCCGTCTGAGCCCCGGCTCCAGCTTGCTGTCGGGCAGCCGCTTCGCCTCTACTGCGAGGCCGTAGGCTGCGGCGACGCCGATGGCAGGTGCGCCTCTGACCGCGAGTCGCTTGATGATTCCGGCTACTTCTGCAGCACTCCTCGGGTAGAGATACACGGTCCGATGGGGCAGGAGTGTCTGGTCCAGTATCCGCAGGCGCGAGCCGCGGAACTCAACCGCGCGGAGCAGGAAGTCGGGAAGCTTCACCCTCACCCCTTCCCTCTCCCTCTGGGAGAGGGCGAGGGTGAGGGACGGTGCAGTCCCCGTTTTCGCTGCAGAGCCGCGGTTTTCGGACTGACTGGCGACACGAGAAGAGCTGTTGGACGCCAGACTAGCCACCTGTTGCTCTGTGGCTTGGGACACGATCCCGATTGTCGGACAATCGGGTCATGTCCCGCGCCTCGCCGGACTTTCGCAGCACCGCGACGAGCCCGAACGAATCGTGGTCGTGCTGCTCGGGCTCAGAACGGATGAGGTCGAGTGTGGCAAGGTAGCCATCGAAATCGAACCCGTCGCGTTCCGGCAGCAGTGAGTAGAGCCGAAAGAGGCGTGCTTCCAGCCACTCTCGACACGCGCCCAGTTTGGGATGCCGGCGGCCGATGCCCAGCACCATCCGCTGGAACCGGTTTGCCAGATAGCCGCCACGTTGCTCGGCCCGCACCGACTCCGCGGCGATGCGTTCGGAGACGAGTCGGTACACGTCATGCCCCTCAAACGGGCTGCGCCGGGGGTCGCCCAGGAACTCCGAGAGCGACTTGTGGGTATACTCGACGAAGTGCGGGGCGTACCCGGAGAATGGCCGCGGGAAGGCCGCCCGGTCAAGCGTGGTCAGCACCATCATTCCGCCGACCTCGAGCGCGTCGTAGACACGACGCAGGAGTCCTTCAGCCTCATCCGGCGGCAGGTGCTCAATAACCTCGAGCAACAGCACGGCGTCGACCCCGCCCATTCGCTCCGGCGCCAGCGACCGCGCGTCCAGATGCCGAAAACGGAGGTTCGCGCATTCGAACCGTGCGCGTGCCCCAGTCAGCAGGCGCTCTGAGTAGTCGGTCGCTTCGATGCTCCAGCTCTCGGGCATGACTTTGGCCAGGACGCTCGTCAGGCCGCCGCTGCCGCAGCCCAACTCCAGTAACCGCAACGGAGCGCGGGACATGACCGAATCGTTTGACGAATCGGATCGTGTCCCAAGCGGGCGAGAGCCACGCAGAACCTGGAGCACCGCCGCGTAGTTGGCGCAGTGGTGGAGCTGCAACCTCTTGTCGCGCTGCTGCTCGACGCTCCCGCCCTCGAGGTTTCCGAAATCCCGCGACCTGCCGAGGCGCTGGAACTCGTCCCAGATCCGCCTCACGTCCGCGCGGAAATCTGAACCGTCGTTCATGGTTGGATGGTCGGCCACGGGAGAGGATACCACACCAACCCGATTGCGCAACCCCAGCCGATGGCGGCTGGCTGCCGCCACTCGACCACTGGACCACATGACCACTGGATCACTATGCTGTGCCTCTCCGCTTGACTATCCGCTTTCAGGCAATAGCATTGACCTCCGTGGAAAGCACCGACCTGGCGCACATCAGGAACATCGGCATAGCCGCGCACATCGACGCGGGCAAGACGACGACGACCGAGCGCATCCTCTACTACTCGGGTCGGATTCACCGGATGGGCGACATCGATGACGGGAACACCCAGATGGACTGGATGGCGCAGGAACGCGAACGCGGCATCACCATCACCGCCGCGGCCACTACCGTCCAGTGGCTGGAGCACCGCATCAACATCATCGACACTCCCGGCCACGTGGACTTCACGGTCGAAGTCGAACGCTCGCTGAAAGTGCTGGACGGAGCGATCATAGTCCTGTGCGGGGTCGGCGGGGTCGAGCCTCAGTCCGAAACCGTCTGGCGCCAGGCCGACCGCTACCACGTTCCCCGCCTCGCCTTCGTCAACAAGCTCGACCGGAGCGGCTCGGACTTCTACCGGGTCACCAAGATGATGGCGGAGAAGTTCGAGCAGATACCGGTCCCTGTCCAGTTGCCCATCGGCGAAGAAGATGAGTTCAAGGGCATAATCGACCTGGTAGCGGAGAAGGCCTTCGTCTGGCATACCGACGACCTCGGCGCAACCTTTGAAGAGGTGCCGATACCTGAAGAACGCCTACCCGAAGTCGTCGACTACCGGCACCGGATGATCGACGTCCTCACCACGTTCGACGAGCAACTGCTGGAGAAGTACATGGCCGGGACGCCAATCGAGGAGGGCGACCTCAAACGCGCCCTGCGCAAGGGCACCATCGCGCTCCGAATCGTGCCGGTCTTCTGCGGCAGCGCGTTCAAACACAAGGGCATTCAGAAGCTGCTCGACGGCATCATCCACTACCTGCCATCGCCGCTGGATGTTCCCCCCGCGCGCGGCACCAACCCCAAGACGGAAAAGGAAGAGACCCGGCCGGCCGACGCCAAGGCTCCATTTGCCGCCTTGGTCTTCAAGCTGGCCTCAGACCCGCAGCGCGGGATGCTTGCCTACATCCGCGTCTATTCGGGCAAGGTCGAGCAGGGCGAGGTCGTGATGTCGGTGCCCGAGATGAAGCGCGTGCGCATCCCCAAGCTCGCCATCATGCACGCCAACCGTCAGCAGGAAGTCGAGTCGCTCTCCGCCGGAGAGATCGGCGTGGTCATCGGACTGAAGGAACCCCGCACCGGCCAGACCCTGGCCAACCTCGCCCATCCGATTGCCTTCGAGCCGGTCAAGTACCCGGAGCCGGTCGTTTTCCTGGCCATAGAACCGAAGACCAAGGCCGACGAAGAACGGCTGCACACGTCACTCGATACGCTCGCGCTCGAAGACCCGACCTTCAAGGTCCGCACCGACGAGGAAACCGGCCAACTCATCCTGTCCGGCATGGGCGAACTCCACCTCGAAATCCTGATTGACAGACTCGCCCGTGACTACAAGGTTGCAGTGCACTCCGGCAAGCCGCAGGTCTCCTACCGCGAAACCGTTACCGCTTCGGCCAGCGCTGAAGGCAGGTTCATCCGGCAGGCCGGCGGCAAAGGCCACTACGCCGTCGTCAAGATCATGCTCGAACCCTCGGCTCAGGGCAACACGATCGTGGACGAACTCAAGCCCGGAACCCTGCCCCGCGAATATGCCGCCGCGGTCTCTCAGGCGGTCCACGACTGCTTTGAATCCGGGGTCCTTGCCGGCTACGCGGTCGTGAACGTGAAGGCACGCATCCTGGACGGCTCCTGGCACGAGCAGGACTCGGCCGAGGTGGATTTCAAGGTTGCGGCGAGCCAGGCGTTCCGCGAAGCCTTCATGGCCGCCAGCCCGACCTTCCTTGAGCCGATAATGGAGCTTGAGGTCGTAACGCCGGACCAGTACCTGGGCAACGTGCTCGGCGACGTCACCTCGCGTGACGGCAGGATTCTGCACCTGGAACCGGTCAAAGGCCACCAGATAATCAAGGCCGAACTCCCGCTGGTCAAAACCTTCGGCTACGCCACCCAGCTCCGCTCCCTCTCCCAAGGCCGCGCCGCAAACTCCATGCAGTTCTCCCACTTCAGCCAAGTGGACCAGCCGACCCGCGAGCGCCTCTACCCGCTCTTCGCGGGAAAACCACAGTAGGGGCTCAAGCCCAAGCTCAAGCACAGGCCCGGGCGAGCGACGTGACCCGAGGTGTCTCTCATGAGAGATTCCTCGATTCGTCAGACTCACTCGGAACGGCATCCCCATTGAGTCCTACCCCCTCACCCCGACCCTCTCCCCTTCGGGGCGAGGGCGTTTGGACTTGGTGTCTTGGTGCCTTGGTGGTAGAGTCCGGTCCGGACTCGGCGGCCTTGGCGATCCTGGCGGCTAGCTTCGGTTGGCTCGGAGCTTGTGGCTTGAGGCTTGCGGCTAGTTGCTCTTCCGCGGAACGAGCTTGAGGCCGAGGGCGTCTTTGCCCGCTGGCTTGTAGAGCCGGACAATAGGAATGACGTATTCGGCAAAGAGCATGAGCACGCCGAAGCCGAGGATGATGCGCCGAGCCAGCAGCGCCCATTCCTGCTCCAGCTCGGGAATCCGCAGCGGATTGGCCCACCACGCGATGCCGACAGCCAGCACGACAATCACAAGGATGTTGGCGATGGTCCGCAGCGTGTTCCAGAACAGGATCTTCCTGGCCAGGCTCTCGTCGGTGACGACTATCTCGGGCTCGAGCGCCTTCACGGCCTTCTTCAGCTCATCGAGGCCGGCAACCTGCATCAACTATCCCTTGGTTCTCGGCTTCTGACTTCTCGCGTCTGGCTTCGAGCGTCGGCCTTCGGCCCTCCTGGCTCCCTTCGGCCGGGCCCTCTTCCCTGAGATCGGAACGGACTCGCTGGGTGCAAGCCGAGCGCTGCCATCCGGATCGGTCTTCGCATCAGGGGCAGCTTCCGGAGGAGGGCTATCCGCAATACTCATCGTTTCTGGTGGCGAGTCCTCTTCGACCTCTACGGGCTGCTTGCGCGGCTTGGGCTGGGGCGGCACCGGCAGGGGCCGTGCCTCGGGCAGCCTGAGCTCTGTCACCGCCGGCGGCCTGCCGAACAATTCCTCGTAGACCCTGGCGTAGCTATCCTTGCCGCTGGCCAGGGCGAGTGTCAAAGGCATCACGTGCCGCGCCTGCTCCATCATCCGGGCCGCGATGTCACGGATGTCCCACTGCGCGGCCGGGTCCTCGCGCAGCCGCGATATGTGATAGAGCTCGCGCGCGTCCACTGTCATCAGTACCCGGCGCTGGTGCGAGTTGGTAAGCACGTACTGCGCGGCCGACGGCGAGATGGCCGCAATGTGGTCGAAGACGTCCTCGGTCCGCGCCAGCATCTCCTTGAACGACTTGTGCTCTTTGATTTCGGCAATTGATGTCGGAATGGTCCAGCCGTTCTTTGGGTCGTACGGCTGCGTAGTTATCGTCATCAACCGGTGCCGTTTCAGCTGGGCATAGCCGGACGCCGAGATGACCAGCTCGAACGTCAGCGAGAGGTGCTCGAACTCGCGCAGGACCGCGTCGTACGCCTGCAGGTCCTGGCACGCCAGCTTGAAAATCTCCTTCTTGCGGGCAAGCGTCTGCCGTTCGACGCGGCTGAGGCACTCGGCGTGCGATGCGTGGGAGACCGTATGCAGGATTGTGGCAAGCAGCTTGTTATCCGCGTTCTGGGTGTAGTCCACTAGCGCCACATCGGACGCGGCCAGAGCGATGAAGTTCCGCGGCCGGCGGTTGAACGCCGGGGTCATGAAAGTCTGGGCGTAGTCGCGGATTCGCACGTAAGTCCGCCGTTCGTAGTCAGTCGGCTGTGGGAACAGAATCAGCGAAGGCGCGACCGCAACCGCCTGGTCGTAGAGCAGGCCTGACAAAGCGCGCACCTCGGCCAGATCGCTGGCGCTCAGGTTCCGCAGCATCAGCTCGAGATTGCGCGCGTTCGCGGTCATTCCGAGCTGGGTCTCGATAGCGAGCCCGGTGATGTAGCGGGCGTCTTCCTTGGCCGCGTTCTCGGCCCGGTTCGGCTCGTCCTTCCACTCCGGGTGCTTGGCGTTGAAGTGAGCCAGCAGCTTGGAGTACAGGTCATGATAGTAGCGGTTCTGCAGTTTTACGATCGCCACGAACTCGTCCAGTATCTCCGTCTCCTTCAGTTCCTCGGGCACGACGAAGTCGTCGGTGAGTGCGACGTAGCGCTGCGACTTCTCCATGTAGGAATTGAGCCGATGGTGCTCTAGGGCCTCGACCGCCAGGCGCGAGACACCGCTGACGTCGAAGTTGAAGACCGCGTGCTCTGCGACTGAGTGGTGGCCCATCTCGAAGACGATGGTCACGTTCGACTTGCGCGCCTTCTCCAGCTCCTGGCGGGCGGCCTGCCTCAGCTCTTCGACCGGCTTGGAGCTCCGGCTGATGCGCGCGTAGGCGGCGGAAATCGGCTCCGGGGTCAGGGCGACGCGATGGTTCTTGGCGAGCGCCTGCATTAGCTCGTACTCGATGTTGAATCCGGCGAGAACGACTTTCATCGTGCTGAGGATATTGGCAGGGCGCGGAAAGTCAAGCAGACGGTGCGGAATGAGGAAGCCCGAAGCTCGAAATCCGATTGAAACCCGAAATGCGGGGAATGACGAACCCGGTGATTCGAGTTTGGATCGTCATTCGGGTTCCGGAATTCGAGTCTTGACGCTCTCGTTGCCACGGGTCCCGGCTCAAAGGCCCTCGACCACACGAGTCTGCAACGGCGTGAGTGCGTCTATCAGCCCGAGCATCTGTTTCATCATCAAGGCATTCCGGGCCGCGGCGCCGGCGTGGCAGTTGTTGAAGAACGTGTAGGTCGTCTTTGCTCCCGCGCTGATACTGCGCAGCGGCGGGACGAACTCGCTCAACTCGTCGGCCGAGTAGAGGTAGTTGTACCGCTCCTCGCGGGAGGCACTGAACCAGTTCTCGTTCCTGCCGTGAAAGCGGAAGTACGCGACACTCGATGTCCGCCTTGGCTCGAACGGCATCAGCCTGGGTATCTTCGGCTCGTCAACGACGCAGCAGCCCATTTCGCTCTCCTCCAGCAGCCGGAACGCCTCCGGCCTCAGCCACGCACGGTTGCGGAACTCGACCACGAGCGATACGCCGGGCATCAGTGCCGGCATCTTCTGCAGGTACTCGAAGTTCTGCGGCGTTGGGTAGAAGAAGACCGGGAACTGGACCAGAATGCAGCCCAGCCGGCCGGTGTCTACCAGCGGACTGACACCGTCGCGGAACGCCTTGAACACTCCTGCGGTGTCTTTCAAGACTCGCCGATCCTCGTCCTGCCAGATGTCATGGGTCATGTCCTTGTGCGAGCGAACCACGAAGCAGAAGTCCGGGCCGGTACGGCTGACCATCGACGCCAGTGTCTTTGGCACCGGCATCGCATAGTAGGTGAAGTTCAACTCGACCGTATCGAAGCCAAGCACGCTCTCGTAGTACTCAAGCATCTTCGCTTTGGCGAGCCCGGCTGGGTAGGTCCTGCCCAGCCAGTCGTCAAACGAGAAGCCGCTTGTGCCGACTCTGATTCGCGCAGCGGTCTGCTCCGTGGCCATTCCCGGCACTAACGGCAGACCTGAGAGGAACGGCTCCCGGCGGGGCAGGCGGGGACGTGAAGTACCAGCAGAGTCGACCTCATGGTGTGGCTCATTTTGAACGGAAAGGTCATTATATTCTCCCCCTTCTGTGGAGTCAAACGAGTTCTGGTCGGCCGTCACTAGACGGGTTCCCGGGACTCGAGAGGAGCGCTTGACAAGCGAGATGCTCACAATAGCATGAGTCGTTGGCACTTCTGACACCACAAGGAGTCACCCATGATAACACCACAAGACGTAAAACGGCTGACCGAAAGCACCGACCTCCGCACGCTGACTCTCTATTTCAACACGCGGCCGGACCAGCCGCGATCCGCCTATGTCGCCCGGTTCCGCAGCCTGCTGCGGAACGTTGAATCGACGGTTCCTGCCGAGGACCGCAAGCAGTACGACCAGGTCGTTGCCAGGCTGACGAACTCACTGAGCCAGTACCAACCCGCCGGCAACTCGGTCCTCATCTTCGCCGGTCCCAAGTCGTGGGACGAAGTCGCCTCCCGGGTTCCGGTGCGTGACGAAGCCTCATGGGGACGACCCAACACCGCCCAGGTGCTCTGGCTGCTCGAAGAATACCGGCCGTACGGCGTGCTGGTCGCGGGCCTCGAGCACGTCCGCTTCCTTGCGGTCCGACTGAACGAGTTCGAGGCCTACCAGGAATTCCGCACCGAAGTCGACACCAGCCAGTGGCGCAAGCAGGTAGTCGGCTCGAAGGGCCGGGGCGGCGCAACCCAGAAGGGCGGCTCGAACGTCGAGGCCTTCGACCAGAGATACATGGAGCAGGTCAAGCGCTTCTGGAAGACGCTTCACAAGCCTCTGGCCGAGTTGGTCGAGCGCTACCACATCCGCCGTCTGGTCCTTGCCGGCACCAAATCGGTGCTGCCCGAGTTCGCGCGCTCCCTGCCCCCGGCCATCGGCAAGCTGGTCGTGACTCAGTTCAACATGGAGAAGTTCACCAACCCGACCGACGCCGTGCACAGGGTGTTTCCCGGGATCATGGCCTGGGAAGAAGAACGAGAGCGCGCCCTGGTCGGCGACCTGCTCAACGCTGCCGGCATCAGCAAGAGAGCCGCTGTCGGAGTCGACTCTGTCCTCAAGTTCGTGCAGGACGGCCGGGCCTCACGGCTGGTCGTGGCCAAGGATTTCGATGCCGAGGTCAGCCGGTGCGCCCAGTGCTCAAACGTCAGCTTCAGCTCCAACAGCCACTGCGCCAAATGCAGCGCTGCCGACTTGAAGAAGGTCAGCCTGACCGCCATACTGCCTCGCCTCGTGGTGGACCACAGCCTCCCTACCGAGGTGGTTAAGGGCGAAGCCGCCAAAGAACTCGCCCGCAGCGGCGGCGTCGGAGCCTTCCTCAGGTTCTAGCCTCGCACGAGGGACATGACCGAAATCGCGGAGATTTCGGATCGTGTCCCAAGTGGAACTTTGGATTGCGGTAGCCCCAGCTCCCGCTTTTCCTCGCCGAGTGTCCAAAGAGGCGTCAGCCCTGCTGCCTCACTCCAAAGCAGCCACACCACCGCCCGTCTTGGAGCCAAGCTCTACGACTCGTCGAGCGAGGCGCGGCACGAGTCCCCGCGTAGACCACGGCAGAAACCTGCCCGAGAACCAGACCGCGAGAGGCCCTGCAAGAAGCCTTCCGGTTCCCCTCGGCAGAGGTTTCCTCAGTCGCCTTGCTACCCAGCTTACAATACGCCGTGGTATTCGGACCGCCAATCCTGAACCGAAACGCGCCAGATTTCGCACCCAGATTCGCGCCCCAACTAGCGTACAGAACCACGATCCGAGCCAGCCCGCTAACCGTTCCGGGAACGGTTCCCACCGTGATTCCCGCAAGGTAGGCTCAAACGAGCTCATCCGCGCCTAACGTGCTGCTCTACAAGCAGTTATGCAGTTATGGGCTTGTCTGCTCGCGCAAAACACCGCTGCAGTCATGTTTCTGAGGACCTAGCGCTCAAGAGACTGCAGGTTCGTGTATCCGAGACCGATCGCCGAGGCCGCTTGGCCCGAGTCGGCCTTCGCCTACCGCGTCACGACGACCTTCCGTACGGCTTGAGCTTGGGCTTGCGCTTGTGCCTCTCTCACAAAGTACACCCCCGGCGCCAGCGCCCGCACATCATTCGCGCCGGGTCTGAGATCAAGAACCTGCCGCCCGGCTGCATCCAGCAGCGAGGGGCCGAAAGTGGGTACAGTCCCTGAAGGTACAGCCCCCATTTGCGGCAGGACGAGAAGGCTGCGGACTATGCTCGGCCCGAGCTTGCGGCTTGAGGCTTGTGGCTTGCGGCTCTCCGACACGCCCGGCATCGTATCGCCGATGGCGAAGGCGCGTGGTGTCAGCACTTCCGCGCTGCCGCCCGGCTCGATTGCGGCATATCTGACGAAGCAGTCTCCGGACTTGATGCTGTCCGGGACTAGCCACTGAAAGCGTCCGGCATTCGGCAGGGAGTCGGCCACCTGCTGCCAGGGTCCGGACCGGCCTGTTGTGGACAGCTCCAGCCTCAACCGAGTGGACTCCGGCGCCGGCGCTTCGCTCCACCAGTCGATGAACTGGACCGAACCGTTGGCGAACTTCTCGCCGCCGCGCGGGAATACCGGGAAGACGGTCAAAGACCCGGCCGCAGAGGCCTCCTTGAACGCATGGGCGTGATTGTAGTCATTGGGCCAGGAACCCTCGCGCGCGACGAACGCGAGGTCAGGAAGTCCGTTGTGGTCGAAGTCCGCTCCGGTGCGCAGAGCTTCGCAGGAACCGTCGGGCGTCGTGATGTCGGCGGCCTCGGTCCAGTTGCCCTGCCCGTCGCCGAGCCAGACTTTGGTGTGCCCGCCGCCCGAGGCGCAGACATCAATGAACCCGTCGGCGTTCATGTCGCAGAGTTGCGTTCCCTCGAAGTCGCCGGTGGTCGGTAGTGTGCCGGAGGAGCTGACCCAGTGATGGGCCGAGTCGCTCCAGACCCAGACCTCTACGCCCCTGTTGTCATTGGCGAAGGCTACGTCTGCCCCGCCGTCGTTGTCCACGTCGCCGGGCGAGATGCCGGCCAGCCCGTAGTCTGACTGCGGCAGCCCGGTATCGCCCGGCACGAACCCACCCGCGCCGTCACCAAAGTAGACTGCCGGACCTGCGGCCCCGTGAATGATGTCCGCCTTGCCGTCCCGGTTCACATCGCGGAAGTAGAACTCCATCTGGCTGTTGGTGTTGTCGCCCAGACCGAAGGTCTGATGCCACGTGCCGTCGCCGTTATTCAGGAATACGCGGAGTCCAACGCCCGAACCGAACGATGACGAACCTACGTCGAGGTCGCCGTCATTGTCGATGTCCCCGAAGTCGGTGGCGAACATCCCCCAGACCGAACCGCCCGGCACGAGGCTGTCGTCCCACGGAGTCCAGTTCTGTCCGGTGCCGTCGCCGAGCGCGACTTCGAGCATGTCGTCACCCAGGTCTCCGGAAGCGTAGTTGTGGTGCATCCCATAGCCGATGTCCCACTTGCCGTCTCCGTTGACGTCGCCGACCGCGATACCGCCGTATCCGAAGTCGCCGTACTGGAACACGCTCCAGCCGCCCTGGCCGTCTCCGAACCAGACCATCACGCCATGTTCCTGGGTGTTGATGTATGGGCTGCCATGGTCACCAATGGAGAGGATGTCAACGTCGCCGTCATTGTTGATATCGGCGAACTCCAGTTCGGTCCGGCCACCTTCCATCTCCGGGTTGTTCTGAAACCCGGCGGAACACTCGACGTAGCTGAGGCCTGACGCCATGCCGCACGCCAGCAGCGCCGCAGCCATGGCAAAGGCAAAGCGATTCATAGTGACCTCCGTTTCACCACACTGACTTGCCTGATTGTAGACCATCTGCCACGCGTGTCAAAGCCCGAACCGATGCACGGTAGCCCCTGAATTCGGCACCAAACCACCAAGACACCAAGAGCACCAGGCATGGCCGGACACCCCAGTCCGGACCATCTTCGTGGCTTTGTGCTTCAGTGATGAGTTCCTGTCCCAGCTCTGGGAGGGACAACCTGCCTTGACTCTGCACCGTTGGCCGCTACGATGCACGGATGTCACGCGGTTTCGCTTCGGTGTTGCGCCTCCGCAACTTCACCCTGCTGACAGCATCCTGCAGCCTCTCCCAGCTCGGGGACCGGCTCACCCACATGCTGTTGATTACCATCATCGCCGTAGCCCAGCCGGGCAAGCTGATGGCCTACTCGACCGGCTCGTTGGCCTTCGTCATCCCGACGATGCTACTCGCCCCGATTGCCGGCGTGCTCGTCGACCGCTGGGACAAGCGCAAGGTGATCGGTTTGACCCACCTCATCCAGTCCGGCCTGCTGGTTGCCGCCGCATTCTTCATGATTGCGCTCAATAGCTTTGTCCCGTTTTGGATCGCGCTTGCCATCTTCTTTGGGCTGGACGTGTTCAACAATACCGCCGTGCCGGCCCTGATGCCTCAGCTCGTGGCCAGGCGCAAGCTGCTCACCGCCAACTCGGTCAACCTGACCTTCTGCCGGGTCGCGACCGTTCTCGGCATGACGACCGGCGGGTTCCTCATCAAGTGGACCGGATGGAAGTACGGCATGTTCATCAACGCTTCTACCCACCTGACCGCGGGTCTGCTCGCCCTGGCGATTTCCGGGGTCTTCATCGCCCACAGTAGGCTCACGGCCGACAGATCACAGCCGACAGCTTCCGGCCAACGCGAAAGCGTGTGGGATCTTGTGGCGCACGCGTTCCGCCAGCTCTTCATTGACCTGGCCGAGGTCGTCCGCGTTGTCGGTCGTAGCCGGCTGGTCGGATTTGTGATGGCCTCGCTGATGGTAACGCAGTTCGTCTCATCGGTATCGTACACAATACTGATCTACCTCGTGCAGCAGGTGCTGAATCTCGGCACCGGCGGGGTCGGCATCTTTGCCGGCTTCCTGGCGGTCGGCATGATTGCCGGCGCCGCGGGCCTGAGTTTCATCCGCAAGCGCATCAACCAGCCGATGGTTGTGGTCGGCGCGATTCTGCTGTACGGCCTGATGTTCCTCGCCAGCCCCTGGCTCATCACAATCTGGTTCATGATCGTGATTGCGCTGGTCGCCGGCGTCGCCTTCTCGGGGCTCAATGTGGTTCAGAACACGATGCTGCAGGAAGAGGTTCCCGATGAAATCCGCGGCCGGATATTCTCCACCCGCGAGTTCCTCACCAACATCGCGTTCCTCCTGACCACGCTCTTCATCGGCGGCCTCGGCGACCTGACGTCGTACAAGACTGTGCTGGTGGCGATCGGCGCCGCGCTCACTACGGTTGCCGTGATTGGCTGGGTGTTTGTCCGGGCGATGCAGCGCCCGGTCCGGGCCTAGGCCCGGACGATGGTGTTGTCTATCAGCCGGGTCTTGCCGTAGAAGACGGCCAGTGCAATCAGGGCCTCGCCCTTGATCGTTCTAACCGGCCGCAGTTCGTCGGTATCGACCATCTCCACGTAGTCAATCCGGCCGCTTGACTCCCGCAGAATCATCCGGCGCATCGCCGCCTTGACCTTTGCCGCCCGGCGCTCGCCCCGCCCAATCAGCCGCCGCGCGAGCACGAGCGAACGGTGCAGAACCGGCGCTTCGGCCCGCTGCTCCGGAGTCAGGTAGACGTTGCGCGAGCTCATCGCCAACCCGTCCTTCTCGCGCGCGGTCGGGAGGATGACAATGCGCGTCTGGAAGTTGAGGTCGCGCACCATCCGCCGGATGACGAACGCCTGCTGCGCATCCTTGGCCCCAAACACGGCAACATCGGGCAGCACGGTATTGAAAAGCTTGGCCACGACCGTTGTAACGCCCCGGAAGTGACCGGGTCTTGACTTGCCGCACAAACCCTCGCCCAGCCGCTCGACATCAACGAACGTGGCAAACCCCTCCGGGTACATGTCCTTGACTCCGGGATAGAAGATGAAGTCGGCCCCGGCCGACTCCAGCAGTCGCCGGTCCCGGTTGAAGTCACGCGGGTAACGGCGAAAGTCCTCTTTCGGGCCGAACTGAATCGGATTCACGAATATTGAGACCACGACGAAGTCGGACTGACGGCGCGCCGCCCGCACCAGCCCAAGATGACCTTCGTGTAGATAGCCCATGGTCGGAACGAACCCGATGCGGCCGCGCCGCTTCAAGCCCAGCGCGATGCGCTGCATCGCGGCCACTGACCTCACGACTCTCATCGGACAGGTTGAGGTTGAGGTCAAGGTTGAGACGGAGAGGACCTCATCTTGATCTTGACCTTAACCTTGGCCTCGACCTTCCCCGTCGGTGTGGAATGTATGTTCTTCGTCGGGGAACTTGCCGGAACGGACTTCTTCGGCGTATGCGGTCACGGCCTTGAGGATGTCGGCATGCAGGTGGGCATACTGCTTCACGAACTTGAGCGGCGGAGCGTCGGACATGCCGAGCATGTCATGCAGCACCAGCACCTGTCCGTCGCAATCCGGGCCAGCGCCGATGCCGATGGTCGGAATCGGGAGCTCGGCCGTCACCCGTTTCGCGACCTCGGCCGGGATCTTCTCAAGCACGATTGAGAAACAGCCCGCGTCTGCGAGCGTTCTGGCGTCTGCCAGCAGCCGCTCCTGGTCATCGGCCTTCCGGGCCTGCAGCCGATAGCCACCGAGTTTGTGGACCGACTGCGGAGTCAGCCCAAGGTGGCCCATCACCGGTATGCCGAGTTCGACCAGTCGCTTAATTGCCGGCACGATGGGCCCGGCACCCTCGACTTTGACCGCCTCGGCCCCGGCCTGAATGAACCTGCCCGCGTTGGCAACCGCCTGCTCGACCGACACCTGGTAGGAAAGGAACGGCATATCCGCCACAATGAGCGCCCGCTTCACACCGGCCGCGACCGCGCGGGTGTGAAAGACCATCTCGTCCATCCCGATGGTCAGGGTCGTGGGCATACCGTAGACAACGTTCGCTGCCGAGTCGCCCACCAGTATCAGGTCGACCCCGGCGTCATCGACAACCCGCGCGGTCGGGAAGTCGTACGCCGTGAGGCAGACGATACGCTCGCCCTTGGCCTTCTTGCGGACGATCCGGACCGTGGTCAGCTTGTCGGGTTGAGCCGGACCAGTGTACATCTCAGCTCCGTTCCACCGTTCGTCATTCGAACTTCGAGCTTCGGACTTCTTTCTGCACCACTATCGTCCCTTCCCCCGCGGCGAGTAGAACCGTCGTCCCGTCGTCGTCTCCTCAATCGCCCGGAACAAGTCCTCGAAGTCCTCCCGGTTTGCCACGAAGTCCAGACGCTCGGTATTGACGATAAGGACTGGCGCGGCTTCGTAGTGCATGAAATAGTGATTGTAGGCATCGGCCAGCTCCGCAAGGTACTCAGGGTCAATCGCAGCCTCGAATCCCCGCGCCCGCTGCCGGATGCGAGCCAGGAGCACCTCAACCCGGGCCTGGAGATAGACGACGATGCTGGGCTTCGGTATCTCCTGAGCCACGAACGTGTAGATACGGTCGTAGAGCGTGAGCTCGTGTTCGGTCAGGTTCAGATGGGCGAAGACACGGTCCTTGTCAAACAGGTAGTCGCATACCACGGTGCGCTTGAACAGCTCGGACTGAAGCAGCTCACTCTGCTGCTTGTGGCGCGAGAGCAGAAAGAAAAGCTGGGTCGGGAGTGCGTAGTTGCGCATGTCACCGTAGAACTTCTCGAGGAACGGGTTTTCCTCCACAGCTTCCTTCACCAGCCTGGCGTCCAACCGCTTCGCCAGGAGATCGGCCAGCGCGGTCTTGCCTACGCCGATCGGCCCCTCGATGCAGAGGTATCTCATCGCCTGGGAAGCAGGTTCACTAAAGAGAGACGCAGACGCCGGCGGGGGATTCAATTGGGGCCTCACACCTTTGGGTTTCGGCGGCTGATTCCGACCCCTCATGCGGCTTTGACTCCGGTGCTGCCGACTTCGGCAAGCATCTCGGTGACGGTCTTGCCCAGCACCGGGTGGACGAGGTCCGGGGCCAGTTCGGCCAGCGGGACAAGAACGAATGCCCGCTGATGCAGCCGAGGATGAGGGATCGCCAGCCCGGGGCGGCTGATTACCTGGCGACCATGGAGCAGAATGTCGATGTCGATGGTTCGCGAGCCGGCACGCCGGAGCGGGTCACGGCCGAGCCGGAGCTCAATGTTCCGTGTACATCGGAGCAACTCGTCGGGCCCGAGGTCGGTCTCCAGTCTGACGACGCCGTTCCGGAAAGCGGGCGCACCCGGGAGCCCAACCGCTGCCGTCTCATGCCAGCGCGAATGTGTCACCTTGCCCAGCGACTTCAGGGCGGTGACAGCCTGGTCCAACAGCCCGTCCCGGTCACCCAGGTTGGACCCGAGGCCCAGAAACACTTCACACATCACCTAAGACTAGACAACCTCTTTCGCCTGTCAAACGCTGCAGGACTGAGCCAATTCCGCCTGGGGACCACGTTCGAAACTCCTGACCTGCGTGGCTTGGCTGCCGTACGGAGCCCAAACGACTTCGAACTCGACGTTTCGGCCCGGTTCCAACCCCGACCACTTGGTCTCAGCCGAAGGGACAGATCCCTGCCGGTGGCGCCGGATGCCAGACTGCTCTGGGCGGCCTGAATCGACATTGAACCACCAAGACACGAAAAGGACCGGGCATACAATGGGAACTCTCGTCCGGACCGTCTTTGTGTCTTTGTGACTGGGTGGTGAGCTCCTATCGAGGCCTGGGGGCGTTGCGGCCGGCCTGATTCTTGACTCTCTGACGGTCGCTTCTATACTAGCCCATGCCCACGCCCGCTCGACCGGTCGGCCGCTCGCAGACACCGGACGGAATGTGGTTTCGCTGCAGCAGCTGCGGCGAAATCCTCTATCGAAAGACTCTCGAGTCAAACTTCTTCATCTGCACCCGCTGCGGCTACCACTTCCGCATCAATCCCGAGAAGTACATCCAGATCCTGCTCGACCAAGGCCGGCTCGAGGAGATCGAGGCCGACATGTCCCCCGCCGACCCGCTCTGTTTCCCTGACTACGACAAGCAGATAAAGAAGTCGCAGGAGAAGACCGGACGCAAGGAAGGGTTGGTCTACGGCCGTGGAGCGCTCGGCGGGATACCGATCGTCCTTGCGGTGATGGATTTCAGCTTCGTCGGCGGCAGCATGGGCTCGGTCGTGGGCGAGAAGATCGCTCGGGCTATCCGGCTCGCCCGCACCGAGCGTCGGCCCCTGCTCATCATCGCCACTTCCGGTGGCGCGCGGATGCAGGAGGGCGCGTACTCACTCATGCAGATGGCCAAGACCTCGGCCGAGCTCGGACTCCTGCGCAAGGAACGCGTTCCCTACATCGCCATACCCGTGGACCCGTGCACCGGCGGCGTCACGGCGTCGTTCGCAATGCTCGGCGACGTGATCATCTCCGAACCCGGTGCACTCATCGGTTTCGCGGGCCGGCGCACCATCGAAGGTACTATCGGCGAGAAACTTCCGGAGGGATTCCAGACCGCCGAATTCTGCCTCAAGCATGGTACGCTTGATGCCGTCGTGCCCCGCCGCGACTTGCGCGAGACCGTCATCCGCTTACTTTCGATTCTCTGGCCCACGTCCCCAGTCCCTAACCCCTAGCCCCCTTCCCTTGAGCCGAGTAGGCTTCAAAGACCTCACCAGGGTGTACGACAAAGGCGTCGTCGCGGTCGACCACGTCACGTTTGAAGTCGCGGACAAGGAGTTCTTCGTGCTGGTCGGCCCATCCGGGTGCGGTAAGTCAACCGCGCTGCGACTCGTGGCCGGACTGGAGGAGCCGACCTCGGGCGAGATATACATCGGTGACCGCATGGTCAACAACGTCGAGCCACGGGACCGCGACATAGCCATGGTGTTCCAGAACTATGCACTCTATCCCCACATGTCGGTGCGAGAGAACATGGCGTTTGCGCTCAGGCTGCGCAAGGTGGCGAAGGACGAAATCCGCAAGCGGGTCGACGAGGCAGCGCGGATTCTCGACATCTCCGACCTGCTTGCCCGGAAGCCCGCGGCCCTGTCAGGAGGCCAGCGCCAGCGCGTGGCCGTTGGCCGCGCCATCGTCCGCCACCCCCAGGTCTTCCTCTTCGACGAGCCGCTTTCCAACCTGGACGCCAAGCTGCGGGTGGGAATGCGCACCGAACTCGCCCGCATCCACCGCCGGCTTGAAACCACTGTCTTCTACGTCACCCACGACCAGGTCGAGGCAATAACCCTGGGCCAGCGCATCGGGGTGATGAAGGATGGGAAGCTGCTCCAGGTTGCCGATCCGATGACGATCTACAGCCGGCCGGTGAACAAGTTTGTCGCCGGCTTCATCGGTTCTCCGCCCATGAACTTCCTATCCGGACGCCTGGATGACAAAACCCCGCTCGGCTTCTCACGCGATTCGTTCCGGCTCGAACTGCCAGAAGCACTCACTTCGCCCCTAGCCCCTGCCAGAGGCAAGCCGGTCGTGCTGGGCGTGAGGCCGGAAGGGATAGTGCTCGGCGCAACGGGGCATGACCGCGGCGGGGACATGACCCAATCGTCCTCGATTGGGATCGTGTCCCAAGCCGGAACGGATCGTGTCCCAGGCGCTTCCAGGCAGGTGATGAATGCCGTGGTTGAGGTCGTCGAACAGATGGGTAGCGAGGTCATCGTCTATCTCAAGGCCGGCAGCGACACACTCATCGCCCGTGTGCCACCACAGAATGCGCCGCGTCCCGGATACTCAGTGACCGTCGGCTTCGCGCCCGGCCATCTCCACTTCTTCGACGCGGCAACCGAGTTGGCGCTGGCCTAGGCTCGGCCGGAAACGGACCGGATTCTCACCGCAAGAACACCGAGACACCAGGAAGACAGCCCGAGTTTCGGACTTGCTTCGCCATACGGACTTGATTCGAGCTTCGGGCTTCGAACTTCGAGCTTCCGCGAGTCGCCTATGCGACTCGCGGCGGTCCTTCCGGCCAGCGACTGAACAAGAACAGGAATGTGACGAACGAACCGAGCACGGTCATCTGGAACTGCAGGAATGGTGAGATGAGTATCATCAGAACCAGCCAGCCGATGAGGCTCGCCTTCGGCTCGTAAAGCAGCAACGGCAGGCCCATGTTGCCGGGATTGACAACCGGGTTGAATAGCATCGGCACCAACCGGCCCCAGATGATGGCCATTATCACGAACGTCACGAGCGTGGTAAGAAGAGCGTAGCGCAGGCTTCGCTTCATGGCTCCTATCTGCCCCGGCACGAAGTGCCACGCCCGGACGGCGCCGAACCACCCGACCGAGAACCCCAGCAGGATGCAGAAGAGCGGCACACCCATACCCAGTCCCACGCAGAGTCCGTCAATCACGATGTAGGCGATGAAAGCGCCGACCCAGTTCTGGCCGAACGTCCTCGCCGGGTCGTACCTGAAGCGCATACGGAAGTCTACCACAGAGACACGAAGACAACAAGCAAGCCCGGAACCCGAAGCCATTGCCCTCACACTGGATCACTAGTCCACTCGACCACGGGACCACTATCACTCCCGGTGCAGCTTGCCGCGTGCCAGCGACGCGAACACGCCACCCAGACACAACGCAGCGAATACACCAAACGCGATTCTCATTGCGGGCAGCAGCCCGGCGTGCTGATTCGGCGTGATCTGCACCCGCCCGACGAACAGCGCGAGCAGCAGCATGGCAATCCCCATCGAGAACATCTGACCGACCATCCTCATCGTCGCGACCATTCCGGACGCGGTCCCGTAGTACCTCCACTCGACGCAGCCCATGATGGCATTCATGTTCGGCGACGAGAAGAGCCCAAACCCGGCCCCGAGCAGGACCAGCCCCGCCACAACTAGTCCGAGCGGGGTTCGGCTACCGAGGAAGACGAAGAAAACCAGCCCGACGACGGTCAAACCCATTCCGACTGAGGCGACGATGCGCGGCTCGACTCTGTCCGAGAGCCGGCCCGCGAGCGGTGAGATTGCCGCCTGCACCACCGGGCCGGCCACGAGCAGCAACCCGGCCCCGCGTGCATCCAGGCCGCGCGCATACTGCAGGTACAAGCTGAGCAGGAAACTCACCGCCGCCGTCGCGCTGTAGTTCACCAGTGCGGAGATGTTGGAGAGCGCGAACACCCGATTCCCGCTGAACAGGCTGATGTCGAGAACCGGGTTCTTGATCCGGCGCTCGAGCAGCACGAAGCCGACCAGGCCCACGAGCCCGACTCCGACCAGCCCTGCGCCGAACAGCGCAGGGAGCAGGGCGAAGCCATACATCAGACTGAACAGCGCGAGGCTGTAGATCACCATCCCTGCTACGTCGAACCGCTCGCCTCGCGCCTCGAACCACTCGCCCTCCAGCTTCCACAGGACCAGCGCGACTACCGCAACGCCCAGCGGCACGCCGGCCCAGAATACCGAGCGCCAGCCCAGCGCCTGGGTCATGACGCCACCGAGAGTCGGCCCGAGCGTCAGGCCGACATAGACGGTAGCGACATTGATACCGAGCGCGTGGCCCCGCAACTGCGGCGGGTAGACGGAAGTGAGAATCGCCGTACCGGTGCCGAACACCATCGCCCCGCCCAGGCCCTGAGCGATGCGTGCGGCAATCATGCTGCCGGTCGAGACCGACAAAGCGGACGCGATTGAGCCCATTGTGAACACAACCACACCCCAGACGAAGACACGCTTCCGTCCGCGCATATCCGCCAGCCTGCCCAGCGGAACCAGGCCGATTGCCGCGGCCAGGATGTATGAAGTGGCAACCCAGCCCAGGGTAATCGCGTTCATCCCGAACTCCTCGCCGATGCGCGGCAGGGCCACGTTCACCGCCGAACCCATGAACGGCGTCAGAAAGGAAGCCAGCGTCGTGGCAAGGAGAGCGTATCTTCGATTCGAGGCTTCCGGCGTCAAGGCTCAGATTCTACCCAAGCCCAACCGGACACCAAGAAAAGCGCGAACTTCGACCGCGACGCCGGATGGTCCTATCTCAAGCCGGCACACGTGCTGATGCCCCGACCCCGCGCCGCGGGCGCGGTTGCGTCTCGCGAAGCAAACGGCGAAGCAGGGACCGAAGCCCCGGCAGATGTATCGTGAGTTGCGTCGTACGTCGCGTCGGCCGGTTCGTCGGTAGCTGGATCGTGACCTGCACCGCAAGCTGCATCGGAAGCTGCTTGAGGCGTTGCATCGCGCGCTGCATGAGACGTTGCACCAGTCGTTGTTCCTGCAGTTGTTCGCGGCGTTGTTCGGCTCGATGCTCGCGGCGATACTCGCTAAGTTGTGGGTTGCGTCGCGTCTCGCGCCGCATCGGCAGATGCCACCCCCCAGGCGGCCTGTGGGCCGCCCACTCCCCGGCAGAATTGTGGTCCGAGAGCGGCATACCACTACCTGTAGATGGCAATCAGGGCCTTTCCTTCTCCCTCTCCTCCCCGAGGAGAGGGTCGGGGTGAGGAGTCCAGCGAACTGGCGACTCCGTCGGGACAGGGCTTACGCACGAGACCGGCTGCAGGTCAAAGCACTCGCACCAGAACTGCCGCGATCACTCTGGCGCTCAGTGCCGAACTGAACCGCAGACTGAACGCGCGGCTCAAGGCCGGACTCAACTCGCGGCTGAACGCGCAAGTCAAGCCGGAACTCGCTGCGAGGCTCGGTGCGCGATTCAGCGCCGAGCTGAACGCGGGACTGGATTCCTCACTGACGGCGGTCCCGAGTTCCCCGGTCTGGTCGCCATTGACGGCCGCGCTGAGCCGGCAACTCATCGCGCGGCTGACGGCCTGGCTAAGTCCTTGATTGACAGCCACATTGATGGCCACGTTGTGTCCGGTCTTGAATCGCGCAGTCAATCCGGGAGTGACTCCCCCTCTGCCGGTCAGCGTTCCAGCCTCGGCTCTGGGTCGTGGGGTCGGTCCCTGTCAGGCTCGAATGACGTGTCCGTGATTCGCGCTTCCGTCGGCAGATACTATATCGGATGTTACATTTGAGGGCTCTCGGCTCTCCAATACCAGTGAAGGTCAGTAACCCGGCTGATAGCCGGAAAGGAGTTGTATCATGTCCGACGCAATCCGACGACCCTCGTGCTGGAAGGCGAAGTACTCACCCGAGATAGCGGCGCAGACGACTGCCCGCATCTTTGCCGACATGGCGGAACGCTACCAGGCTTCGCTGGTTGCCTTGTGTGCCATGGAAACGGAGACGAAGCAGGTTCTGGACTCAAGCGGCATCGACACCATGTACATCGTCTTCTACCTCGACTTCGCCCGGCAGCTCTTCAAGCTCTCGCACCGCCAGACCATCTCCGGCCCAACGCTGGCGAAAGAGGCCCAGGTGCTGCTGGAGAAATGGCAGAACCGCGGTCTCAGGCCCGAGCTCCTCGCCGCGATACGCACCGACGTCTTCAACGTCCCCGCGCCGGCACCGTAGCCGCAGGCTGACGGATGTCGCATCTCGCCCCAGAATCAGGGGCGGGCTTACGCCCGCCCCTGCTCGCATTCGGCTGTTCCCTACTCTCGACTCTCCATTCTCGCGCTAGCGCGCCACCACCGCCTTCTTCACCGCCCGGAACCCCGGCGTGTCGAGACGGTAGAAATAGACACCGCGCGGCACCTGCCTGCCACGGCTGTCCTTAGCGTCCCAGCCTACCGAGTAGTTGCCCGCCTGCTGATGCCCATTTGCCAGCGTGCGCACGGTCCGGCCCGTCACGTCATACACCTGCAGACTGGGATTGCCCCTATTTTAGGGACACCTTACTTAATTGGTTGGGGTCGGATCGCAGTGCCGGGCTTGGGGCCACGCTTGCGGGGAACCAGGGACCGGGCCAGCTTCGTCTCGAGCGACTCGACAAACTCGGAGCTGCCCAGTGGCCGACCGCTGCGCATGTGACGTCGCAGGCTATCCATGTCCGTGCTGTCCGGCTCGGTACTCAGGTACTCGCGCCAGTCCGCAACCCGGTCCCGCATTGGCTTCACTCTCACCAGCACGTCGTCCCGGTTTCGCATGTGGGCCGCCGCACTAGACCAGGGATACTGCCAGGGCCGTTCCGCAAGACCGACCCTCACCGGATTCAGCTCTACGTAGCGAACTGCCGCAAGCAGATACTGATCGTCCAACGGATACGATGAGAAACGCCCCTGCCAGAGGTAGCCGCGCCAGTGCTCCCGCTGGTTCACTCGCACCGTGTAACGCCGGTGAGCCTCGCCGATCGCCCGGGCCAGCCCCTGCTCACTGCCGGGCACAACGATCAGATGCACGTGATTGGTCATCAGGCAGTAGGCCCAGACTTCCACGCCCTGCTGTCCGCACCAGGCGGCCATCAGCCGCAGATACGCTTTGTAGTCCGCAGTGCTGAAGAAGACCGGCTGCCGCCGGTTCCCGCGCTGGACCACGTGATGCGGAACTTCTGCCGCCACCACACGCGCGATTCTCGCCATGCCTCAGTCTACGGCCTCGCCCTCTCGAGGTCAAGAGAATTAAGTATTGTGTCCCCGAAATACTCGTAGTCTTCTCAAAGATGATCGAGTCGGGATCGTCCCCGTTTGCAGGCTTGCGGTAGACGGCGTAGACGGTACAACGAGAAGCCACAGCGAGAGACGGCCCTGTCGTCGAGTCATCTTGCGTGGCATCAGGGAGGATTGGTATTCCGTCCTCATCAAGCCAATTCTCGCCAGCATCGTCGGTTCTACGGTAGTGAAGGCCCCACATCGCCGAGCCGTTCCTGGTGTAGTTAGTCGTATAGGCCAGACAGAACGTATCGCTGGTGCCTCCGAAGCACTCGCCGGTGAACGAAAAGTCGTGATTCACGTGACCGTCCTCGCTGAGGCAGTGATCATCCGAAGGAGTCTGCATCGGGAGCGAGTCCGTCATCACGTGACACTTTCGGTACTGGTTGCCGAGAGCTGTGTACGTACACATCCAGAGCTTGTGGTTGTTGTTCGCCGCAACACAGGGGTTGGTTGGGCTGAGCGACGACCAGAGGTCGAAGAAGTACGGCCATCTCCCCTGGGGATAGAGGCCGTCCTTCAGTTCGTATGCGACGGCCTTTGTGTGCTTCTGGCTCTGATCGAAGCTATCCAGCTGTATGGCTATGCTTGTCCAGTAGTGGTATCCGTTTTCTCCGTATTCGCCCAGCGCCACCGAGTGCGCGCCGTTGTTCGCGGTGAGCACGAGGTCGTACGAAGGGTGCACCACAGCAGGGTGTGGAACCTGCAACCACTCCCACGCGTAGTACTCGGTACCGAGGGCGGAGGAAAACAAAGCTAACAGGACGCAGATTGCTTCTGCTGCTGATCGTTTCACTTGACTCACTTCCTTTTGACTTCGGTCCTTTGCGGGCTATGCTGTACCCCAAAGGGCAGCAACAGGACGCAAGTCCTGAACCTGATGTCTTGGCGGACTCCAGGGCTGCCCTCTTCAATTCTCTACATGCCGATCTGCCCCGTCGACCGTGGGGCGCCTCCTTTCTTGAGAGTCCGCTTCACCCTCATCGCGTTATGACAATCTTGCGGGTTCGTCCCAGTTCCCCGGTACGCACGAAGTAGACACCCGGCGAAAGGGCCCGCACGTCATTCTCTCCGGACTGGAGGTTCATCGCCTTCCGGCCGGATGCATCGAGCAATTTGCCATTCGCCTGTCGGTCCTCAACACTCGTAGGCGCATACACCAAGACGCGCTTCACCACCGTCGGTCCGCCGCCTGTCACTCGCCCCTCGACGTTTGGCGCTTCCTGGACCCCGGGCGGCGCATCCGGATAGACCAGTATCACTTCGTCGCAACCAACGTAGATCTGAGCGCGCTCGGGATTCGGCTTCACGCACACAGGCACCGGCAGACCTGAGTACACGGCCGCGACGCTGTCAATCTGTGAGTCGTACACAACAAGGCTGTTGTCGTACGCCGCGTCAGGGCAGAAGATGAACCTGCCCGTGTGGTCCAAGCATCCCGGTCGCTGCTCGACGCCCGCACTGAGCCGGGCGACGATGGTGTCGCCGCGCGTGTCTATCACCAGTGCGCTTTCCGGCTCGCTGCGACTCTGATTGTCGCATGCGAACCAGTAGAGCTTGTCGGTGGAATCGGAGTACACAAACGACGGCCAGTCTCCCCTATGTGACATATACTTCCATACGATTGTCGTCAGCACAGCGAGTGAGCTCGCATCGAGGACGTCAACTTGGTGACCGTGAGCGATGTATACCTTCTCGCCATCGCCGGTGTGCGCTTCGAGATAGGCGACTCCTTCACCAAGTACCGTGTCCACCAGAACGCTGTCGTTGCGGCAGTCTATTAGTCTCAATCGGTCGCCTTGTCTGCAGA
>Ga0194126_10002828_pt1 | contig 27897 bp, 27 predicted proteins | sample TA2KigC150mmetaG_FD_148641 | JGI IMG/M metagenome (GOLD analysis project Ga0194126, IMG submission 148641) | Freshwater microbial communities from Lake Tanganyika, Tanzania - TA2015035 Kigoma Deep Cast 150m | ecosystem: Environmental > Aquatic > Freshwater > Lake | place: Tanzania: Lake... | reverse complement strand
GGTCGCGGCCTCGATCGGCAACATCGGCCCCGGGCTGGGAGGCGTGGGCCCCATGGAGCACTACGGGCATATCCCGCTGGCCGGCAAATGGCTGCTTTCGTTCTGCATGCTGGCCGGCCGCCTAGAGATCTACACGGTGCTGGTGCTGTTCACCCGCGATTTTTGGAAATGAGCCATGGTCAAAAGCACAGCCATCACTCTTAGCACGCGAGGGAACGCCGACATCCACGACATCACGGAGCGGATCTCGAGCGCCGTCGCCGGGAGCGGAATGAAGGATGGAACGGCGACGGTCTTCTGTCCTTCGTCGACGAGCGCCGTGACGACCATCGAATACGAGGGCGGCGCCTTGAGCGACCTGAAAAGGCTGTTCGACGAGATCGTCCCCGCCGGCCGCGATTACGCCCATGACGCCCGATGGCACGACGGCAACGGGCACAGCCACGTGCGGGCCGCGCTGCTGGGGCCTTCGCTCTCCATTCCGTTCGTCGACGGGCGTCTGACGCTGGGCACGTGGCAGCAGGTCATCTACGTCGATTTCGACAATCGCCCGCGCCGGCGGGAGCTGGTTCTGCAGCTCGTCGGAGAATAGCGATCTTCCGTTAAATGATCGAAAAGGCAATGATCGAAGAATACGGGTGGGACGCGGAGCGGGCAGCGCAGTTCGAAGCTTGCGCCGGGCCCGGGCTCGTCCCGGGGCGCGTCGTCAGGCAGGCCCGCGACCTTTCGACGCTCATGACACCGCTCGGGGAATTGGCCGCGGAAGTCTCGGGCCGGTTCCGGCACGAGGCCTCCGGTCCCGCTGACTTCCCGGTCATCGGAGATTGGGCGGTCGTCGAGCCGCTCGGCGAAGGCCGCGGTCTCATCCATGCCCTGCTCCCGCGGCGGAGCGCGTTCACCCGCAAGGTCGCCGGAGAGGCCGTCGAGGCCCAGGTCGCCGGGGCCAACGTCGACACCGTCTTCCTGGTCAGCGGTCTTGACGGCGACTTCAAACTGCGTCGCATCGAACGGTATCTGGCGACGGCCTGGTCGAGCGGCGCCGCGCCGGTCGTCGTGCTCAACAAGACCGATCTCCGACCCGATCTGGAGGCCGTGATCGCCCAGGTGGAGGCCGTGGCCCTCGGCGTTCCGGTCGTCGCCGTCAGCGCCCTGGCCGAAGGCGGCCTCGCGGGGCTCGAGCCTCTTCTGGTTCCCGGGAGGACCATAGCCCTCCTCGGCTCATCGGGAGTGGGCAAATCGACCCTGATCAATCGCCTGCTCGGCGAGGAGCGTTTTCGGACTTCATCGATGAGCGATGCCACGGCCGGCCGGGGCCGGCACACGACGACGACCCGGGAGCTGGTCCGCCTTCCCGGCGGCGCTCTGCTCGTCGACACGCCCGGGATGCGCGAGCTGCAGCTCTGGTCCGGCGAGGAAAGCCTCGACAGGGCCTTCGGGGACATCGAGGCGCTCGCCGCGCGCTGCCATTTTCCCGACTGCCGCCACGAGGGTGAGCCGGGGTGCGCGGTGCGGGCCGCGGCGGAGGGCGGGCTCCTCGATGGCCGGCGGCTCGAGAGCTTCCTGAAGCTCCGCCGGGAGGCGCGCTTCATGGAGCTGAAGAAGGACGCCAAGGCACGCCGCCAGAAGGAGAAAGCGGCCGGACGGGAGTTCGCGGCCCGGCTCAAGGAAGTCAAACGGAACAAGCCCCGCTATCAATGAGGGGCGACAGCCAAGGCACTTAAGCCGGCTTGCGGGCCGTGATGCGGGCGCTGAAAATGCGGGGCATGCCTTCCCGCTTGCCGACGATCGCCTCGGCACCCACTTTGTCAACGACCTGGATGTCGACGAACCCGGCCTCGCGCATCAGCCCGATGTACTCCTGAGCGCTAACGGCCCCGGTGACACATTCGGCCCACTGGTCCAGCCGGGCGCGCATCTCCGCGCTGAAATCGCCCTCGGCGACGATATCGCTGATCGAGACCCGCCCGCCGGGCTTGAGCACCCGGAAGGTCTCGCGGAATACGGACGCCTTGTCGGGCGAGAGGTTGATGACGCAGTTGGACATCACGGCGTCGACGCTGTCGCTCTCCACCGGCAGAGCCTCGATCTGCCCCCGCCGGAACTCGACGTTGGCCGCCCCCAGCTTTTCCTTGCTGGCCTCGGCCTTGGCCAGCATGTCGGGGGTCATATCGACGCCGATCACCCGGCCTCCCGGACCGACCTGACGCCAGGCCAGAAAGCAGTCGATGCCGCCGCCGCTGCCCAGATCGAGCACCGTTTCGCCGGGCTTCAGGCCGGCGATGGTGACCGGATCGCCGCAGCCTGCCGACAAGCCGGTGACGTCGACGGGCAGGTCCTCCAGAAGTCGGCCGTCGTAGAGCTTCGGCGAGCATTCGCAGGCCGCCGCGCCCGCCCCCGACGCGTCGCAGCAGGACGATCGCGCGGCGCCGGCTCTTCTGGCCAGCTCCCCGTAGTGCTCCCGCACGGCTTCGTGAACGGCTTCTTTCTCTTGCTTCATCGTTGGGCTCCTTGTTTTGACGCCGCCTTGGCATGTTCCGGGGCGAATGCCCGGACCAGGCCCCCGCAGCACACTGTCATCTGTTCCTGGTCAAGAGTGTAGAACCTCTGACGGCCTTCCTGCCGAACAAGGACCAACCCGGCCTCCTCCAGCTTTTTGAGATGGTGGCTGACGGTCGGCTGGTTGACCTTGCCGCCCAACGCGTCGACGACGCCGCCTACGCTCAACCAGACGCAGCACAGGCGCTTCAGGATCTCATGCCGGGTCTCGTCGGCCAGGGCCTTGGCAAAGAGGATCGTATCCGTCCGCATGCGCCCATTATATATCGATACATATCGATATGTCAACAGAGATCGCGGCGGCCGAGGCCCTCCCCGTACGCACCAGCGCTCCGCGTGATCGCCGAAGCGTCGAACCTCGAAGAGCAAGTTCTGAATCACCACACCGACAGTGAAGAGAACGATCGCCGCGGACAGAACAAGCCCAACGCGCCGCAATAGATCGCAAACGACGCATAGCCGAGCGGGATCAGCCTCACCATGTCGCGGGTTGGCAGCGGGTACGGCTCCGCTTTTGATTTCCTATCGGTCTATTTCCGGAGCGCTCGGCGGGCCTGCATGAAGCGCGCTAATAGCGGGCCGAAAAAGACATATCCGGCCCCGAGCGCGAGCATGATCACCGCGATAGGCGCCGCCAACGGCCGGTGGAAGATCCAGCTCAGCCAGAGCGCCACGACCAACGCCAGGCTGGGGATGAGCACTTTAGACTTTATGGTCGGTTTGGGATAACGGAATTTTGTAACCTGCAACGCGATGAGGATAACGATCCCCGCCAGGAACAGGGTCGCGGCCGGCCCGCTGTTGAGCGAAAACGGATCCTTGGGCGGACTGAGCGTGATGAACACGAACAGCGCCACCCACGCCGCGTTGATCGTGATGGGCAGGCCCGCGTATCCGCCATGCCCCCGCAACGGGTCACGCACCTTGAACCGGGCAAGCCGCACCATCCCCGACAACACCATCGCCGATGGCAGCGCCACTCTCCAGATCGGCTCACCCTGCAACGTCACCGCGAACACCAGGATCGCCGGGGCGATGCCGAACGCCGTCAGGTCCACGAACGTGTCCAATTCCGCCCCGAACTCGCTGGAGCCCTTCAGCCAGCGCGCCAATTTGCCGTCAATGCCATCCAGGACTATCGCCATCATGATCAACAGGGCCGCCCGGCTGTAGTGATGGCCGGGTTCGGGCGCGTGCATGCTGCCCACGACGGTCAGAATGCTGAAGAAGCCGGCCAGCATGGCCCCGACGGTGAAGGCCGTCGGCACCGCCTGCCGCCAGGTCATGGCCTCCCCTCCCGCTGCCGCAGGCGGGCCACCACCGTTTGGCCGGCCCGCACGACGTCACCCTTCTTCACGACAACCTCGATATCGTCCTTTGGAAAATACATATCCAGACGGGAGCCGAACTTCATCATGCCGATCCGATCGCCTTTCCGGACACGCACGCCTTGGTCATGATCCAGGAAGTAGGCGACCCGCCGGCAGACCGGCCCCACGATCTGCGTCACCAGACAGCGCGTCCGCTCTCCTTCCAGCAGGATGGCGTTGTGCTGGTTCATCGTGGAGGACTTCTCCCGGAAGGTGAAGAATCGCCTCCCGGGAAAATAGCCCAAGAACGTCGATGTCCCGGCGATGGGCGCGCGGTTGACGTGGACATCGAACAGGCTCAGGAAGACGCTGATCCGCACGGTTTCTTCACGCAGAAAGCGGTCTTCTCTCACCCGCGTGATGCCGGCGATCCGTCCGTCGGCTCCCGCCACGATCATGGCGGGGTTGCCCGGGATCAGGCGGTCAGGATCCCGGAAAAAGTACAGCATGTAGGCGCATACCACGGCGCCCGCTCCGGCGCCGATCCACGCCGCGCGGCCCCAGCCCGTTCCGCCCCACCGAACGGCAAGAGCCACCGCGCCACCCAGAGCCGCTCCCAGCGCCAGGAACGGCCACACTTCCGCGCGAACCTTGATCATTTCACAGCCTCATTCGCACGCTTCACCGATGCGGCGCGGACTACAATGTCCTGCCGTCGGCGTTTATGGCTTCTTCTTTTTTGTCCAAAAGCTTGAAAATCAAGAGAAATATGGGCCCCATGGACAGATAATACATCTGGGCGTACCGAGGGGCATGCAATAATGGCAGGCCAAAAAGGCCTGGATGGTCGCTGTCCAGCTGGATGCCCAGCAGGTGATAGCCGAGGTATTCGGCTGTCAGGAGGATGAATAAATAGAGGATGACGGCTTTTAGATATTTGTACTGCCCAAGCCGCTTGTAGGCTGCCCTGAGCAATAATAATCCTGCTATCCAGGAAAAGAACGGAAAAAGGTTGAAGCCCAGGATGGCAAGGTTCGCGCTCTTGTATGAATAGATGCCGCTGCAAGCCACCCAGACGGCCGTAATGAGAATGGCCAAAGCCGCTTCTCGCAAGTTCCTTTTATCTCTCGAGACATAAAATACGATAAAAGCAGCGCTTCCCATGACGATCATGTAAGGCGCTAGCGTCATCTTCTGCCTGCTTTCTTTACGAGCTCCTCGGTGCCTTGCTGTGGGACTGTACCCCCGGCCGGGAGGCGATGTCAATAGCCGCGAACAGACATTTCCTTGGCAAGCCCGGCAAGCCTTACTCTCGCAAAAGCGTCCGAGCCTCGATCGCCGCTCTTACGGGCGAGCGGCTGTCGTCCGCGGCGAGGGTTTTGAACGAGAACTTCTCAACGACCCAGAGGTGAGGCAGGCCGGCCAGGCCGCTGAAAAACCTCCGGAGCTCCGCCCGGTCCCCCATGACCTCGACGGCCGCTGACCATTCCTCGTAGGGCCTCGCGGGAAGGGCGCCTTCCGGAGCGAACTTGGTCATTTGAAGTCCCTCGTCAGAGGCCAGCCTATGGAACAGCCTGAAAAAGCCGGCGGTCTCGCCGCTCGCGGGGAGAAGCTTCTCGAGCTCCTCCAGGCGGGTTTCGGCCGGACCCGAGGCCCGGGGGGCGCCGCCGCGCCCGTCGGCGAGGACGACATGGAGCTCGAACTCCATGGTCTCGCGGTCGCGGGCGCTCCGCTGGGCCGACGACCGGAGGCTCACTTCCGCCAGCTCGGCGCTTCTTTCGAGGTTCGACAGACAGTCGATCAGGAGGACATGGGACCGGGCGATCCCTTTGACCCGGGCTTCGCCATCCCCGTACGCGACCTCGGTCAGCCAGACGCGTTCGGGGAGGGCCGCCGCGAGAGCGTCCGACAGCCGCGCCGCGTCGCCGCGCCGGGCGAGAAGATCTTCGATGAACGCGATCTTGCCTTCAATGGCCGAAGTTTCCTCCGGGGCCGACGAGGACGGGCCCGATTGACAGCCCGCCAGCGCGAGGCAAGCGCCCAAGCCCGCCGCCAACAACGATCTTCTCGAAATCGCGTTTTCGCTCACGCCGCCACCGCCCTTTTAGTCGGTTGCGCCGCCATTTATCCCCTAATAAGGCCGCTTAAGCCGGTTGGCATTGCTGGGAGAGTTGGCTAGCTGTGAATATATCAGCTTTTTGCAGCAGCCAAGGCAAAAGAGAATTTGACCCAGGAGCCGGGCTCGGATTCGGCCCAGACGCGCCCCCCATGCTTCTCGACGATCGTCTTGCAGATGTAAAGCCCGAGCCCCGAGCCCTTGACGCCTTCCGTCCCCTTCTGCCGCAGGCGCTCGAACCGCTTGAAAAGGCGCTTCTCGAGGTCCTCCTTCGAGATGCCCACGCCCTCGTTGAGGACCGACAGGACGACCTCCCCGCCCCGCGACTCGAGCCGGACCTTGACCTCGGTCCCCGCCTTCCCGTACTTGACGGCGTTGTTGACGAGGTTGCGGACGACGATCTTCAGGAGCTCCGGGTCGCCGTGGATCGCGGGGTCGTCGACGGTCTCCAGGACGACCGTCATCCCCCTCAGCCCGCCCTTCGCGTCCGGGTCCTCGAGGACCTCGCGGACGACGTCGGCCCCCAGCCGGATCTCTCTCGTGAACGCGGCCAAGCCGTCGAGCTCCATCTTGCTGAGGTCGATGTAGCTGCGGATGACGTCCTCGAGGTAGGCGCAGTTGCGCAGGATGGTCTCGACGATCCTCTTGTGCTCGGGGGCCAGCTCGCCGAAATAGCCCCGGTGGAGCGTCTCGGCCGTGGTCTGGACGGTCGCCAGCGGGCTCTTCAGCTCATGGGAGACGACGGCCATGAGGTCCAGCATCTTGGCCGTCCCGCTCGCTTTCCTCGCCTGGGCGGCGTTGCGGACGACGTCCGTGATCTCTTCGGGCGTGAAGGGCTTGGGGATGTAGTCGAAGGCCCCGTTCTTCAGGGCCTCGCGGGCCGTCTCGACGTTCGCGTAACCCGTGAAGACGACGACGATGAGCTCCGGCCGTTGCTCGCGCAGCCTCTTGAGGACCTCGATCCCGCCCATCCCGGGCATCTTGAGGTCGGTGATGACCACGTCGTAGCTCTCGGCCAGGGCCATGTCCAGGCCTTCCTCCCCGGACGTCGCCGTATGGACCTCCCACTCGTCGCCGGCGAAGATCCGCCGGCAGCTCTTGAGGACGATGTCCTCGTCGTCGATGAACAGCAGCTTCGCCGTCATGTTCTCCTCCCGCCGCCCCGCTCACTTCAGGGGCAGCCGGATCGTGAATTCCGCGCCCTTTCCGATCTCGCTCCGGACGTCGATCGTCCCGCCGTGGCGGGCGATGACGCCGTAGACCATGGCCAGCCCGAGGCCCGTCCCCTTGCCCCGCTCCTTGGTCGTGAAGAAGGGATCGAAGATCCGGCCGATGTTCTCCTTGCTGATCCCGACCCCCGTGTCGGCGACCGTGATGACGACCGCGCCCGCCCCCTCGTCCGCTCTCGCGGCGATCGTCAGGCGGCCGCCGTCGGGCATGGCGTCGGCGGCGTTCATGGCCAGGTTGTTGATGACCGCCCGGATCTCGCCGCTGTTGACGTTGATCAGGGGAAGGGCCGGGTCAAGCTCCCTGACGATCTCGACGTTCTGGAAATTGACGTGCCGCTCGAGGATCTTGAGGCTGTCCTCGATGATGGCGTTGATGTCGGCCAGGCTCTTCTCCGGCTTGTCCTCCCGGGCGAAGTTCAGGATGCCCTGGACGATGGTCCGGCAGCGCAGCGTCTCCTCGCGGATGACCTTGAGGTCCTCCGCGTGCTTCGTGTCCTTGAGGTCCTTGAGGAGCAGGCTGCTGTAGGTCAGGACCCCGGTCAGGGGGTTGTTGATCTCGTGGGCGATGCCCGAGGCCAGCCGGCCGATCGAGGCCAGCTTCTCGGACTTGAGGATGGTCTGTTCGGCCTGTTCCTTGAGCCTCCGGTCGCGCTCCTCGATGGCGTCGACCATCCCGTTGAAGGCCCGGCTGAGGTCGCGGGCGTCCTCGTCGCCGTGGGGATCGGCCTCGATCCGGCCGTATCGGCCGAGGGCCATCTCGGTCGAGGCGTCGATGATCCTCTTGACGGGCTTTGTGTACAGGTTGATGAGATAGACCGATATGGCCAGGGCCAGGAGGGTCGCCAGCAGGATGACCATGAGGAAGGAGATCGTCGTGTTCCTGACGATGACGTCGAACTTCTCCTTGAGGACGCCGTTGTAGAGCATCCCCAGAATGCGGCCGTCGAAGTCGTAGACCGGCGTGTAGCCGGAGATGTACCGGTTGCCGACGACCATGGCCTCGCCGAGCCATTCCCGGCCCTCGACGACGACCCTCTCGTAGACCTCGTCCGAAACCTGGGTGCCGATGGCCCTCCGCCCGGCGCTGTCGACCACGTTCGTGGCCACGCGGATGCCGTCGAGGAAGAGCGTCGTCGTGCCGACTTCCACGCCGCCGATCCTCTCCTCTTTGAAGACCAGCCTCTTGAACCGGTCGATGAACCGGGAATTGTTGTTGAGCAGGATGGCCGCGTACAGGACGCCCTCGAGCCTCTCGCCCGACAGGATGGGGGCCGCGATCTTGATGACCATGGCCCGGTCCTCGACGGGCGACGGAGGGGGGCGCAGCCGGGAGGTCGGGATGACCTTGATCAGCGTCCGCTCGGCGACCTCCGGGCCCTCGCCGGCGATGTTCTCGTAATTGAGGACGCCCGTTCCCGCCGAGGGGAGGCGCGTCCTGCGGACGTCCTGGATGGTCCGGTAGCCGGCCATGCTGTCGCCGGCGGCCTCGAAGTTGTTGGCCCGGACCAGGATCGTCCCGTCGGCGTCGACGACGTTGACGATGTCGAACTCGAACTCCCTCTTGATCTGGGCGAGCTTTTCGAAGAGCGACGGGCGGTCCCGGCCCGCCGTCGCCCGGACGATCTCGGGCGTCCGGGCCAGATACCCGATGATCCGCGAGCGGTTCTCGATCTCCTCCTGGTACAGCTCTTTGGTGGCCGCCAGGCTCGTCCGCACGGCGTCGGAGGCCTCGCGGATGATGTTCTTGTTGATGACGTCGAGGCCGACCACGATCGACAGCGCGCCGGCCAGGAAGACGATGGACAGCAGGCTGACGACGAGCTTGAACCGGATGTTCGAGCGCAGGACCTTCTTGATCATCCCAGGTGCTTGGCCACCTTGTCCAGTAGCTCGTCGATGTCGACCGGCTTGGTCAGGAAGTCGTCGATGCCGGGCAGGAAGCTGTCGCCCTGGTCCATCGAGAACCGCGAATGGGTGACCTGGTTGATGGCCGTCAGGATGATGATGGGGATGTCCTTGAACGGAAGGAACCTGGAGGTCGCCCTCCGGCTCCGGATCCTGTCGGCGACCTCGAACCCGGCCGTGTCCGCCTCCATCATGACATCGAGGATGACGAGGTCGGGTCTTTCGGCCTCGAGGGCCTTCAGGCCCCCCGTTCCGCTGAAGGCCGCGGCGACCTCGTAGCCTTTCGCCAGCAGGACCTGCTCCAGGCTGGCGACGAGGTCCTTGTCGTCGTCGACGATGAGAATCTTCTTGGCCATGGCGATCTCCCCCGAGTCGTTAGCTCAGTGCTTCAGCAGCTCGTAGATGACATTCCGCTCTTCCCAGGCCTTGTTCCTCTCATAGGCGTCGATGGGGAACTCGACCTGTTTCAGCTCGACCGGCGCCGCTTTCTTGTCGACGAGCCCCAAAGCCAGGGCGACGCCGTAGATGATGGCTTCCGGCCGCGGCGGGCACCCCGGGACATAGTAGTTCACCGGGACGGCCGTGGCCGCGCCGCCGGTCACATTGTAAGTGTCGAACCAGCACCCGCCGCCCACCGCGCAGGATCCGATCCCGAACACGAGCTTCGGGGCGGGGATGGCCTCGTAGGCCTTCTTGACGAGCGGCAGGGTCGGGCGCGTCACGGCGCCGGACAGGAGCATGACGTCGGCGTGACGGGGCGACCCGACGAGCTTGATCCCGAAGCGCTCGACGTCGTAGTAGGGCGTCAGGATGTTGAGGATCTCGATGTCGCAGCCGTTGCAGGCGCCGCTGTTGCAGTGGTACACCCACAGGGACCGGGGAAAGGCTTTTTTACAGAGTTTGGCCAGCATGTCGTCCGTCCTTATGTCCGCGGTCTCTCGTACCGCTCCGTCGCCTCGAGGACCTTGGCGTCGAAGCGTTCCGTCGCCTTGGGGATCACGGCCCGCATCTCCAGATGGTCGTACCGGAACCCCTTGAGCTCCATCTTGTCGATCATGTTGGTCGTCTCCATGTTGTAGCACCGTCCGCAGCGCTGGCAGGTCAGCATGAAGAGCTCCATGGTCACGGTGATGTCGTCCCGGTCGCCCGTCGCCAGCTCGAACTGCTCCGTCATGACGATGGCGTCCTCGGGGCAGACGTCCGCGCAGCGGCCGCAGTAGGCGCAGCGGGCCCCGTCGTAAATCATGATCCGGAGCTCCTGGCAGATGTCCCGGACCAGGATCGTCCGGGCCGGGCAGTGGGCGGCGCAGCCGCCGCAGCCGACGCACTTGTGGTGGTCCCAGGCCGGCTGCCCCCGGAAGTCCTTCGCGACCGGGCGCGGTTCGAAGGGGTACTTCAGGGTGACGACCCCCGGCTTGAGGACCATCAGGATCTGCTTGATCTTGCTTGTCAACCACATGTCACACGCTCCCGTCCGTGCCCGTCATAGGCCTTTCAACGCCAGCCCGACGGCGCACAGAGAAAGAAAGATGAGGACCGCGTAATAGCGGACGGCTTGGTCGATCCGCAGCCTGGGGTTCGTCGAGCCGACAACGGCGATGAGAACGAAGACGGCCAGGATCGCCGCGAGCTGGATGAGGATGTCGAGCGGATAGACGCCGGTCCCGGCGGCCGGGAGGAAGACCGACACGAACAGGAAGGCGTAGAACATCTGCTTGAGCATCATGGAGAGCTTGAACAGCGCGTAGTTGGGCCCGCTGTATTCGATGAACGGGCCCTCGAGGACCTCGATCTCCGCCTCGGCGATGTCGAAGGGCTGCTTGGCCACGAAGGCCTGGAGCGCCAGGAGGTAGACGGCCAGCATCAGACCCGTCGAAAGGCCGAAACCGGAGGCGCTGACCCCGGCCATGGCGCCCTGGAGCCCCAGGCTGTTGACCTTGACCGCCGTCATGATCAGGGTCATGGCCAGCACCGGCTCGATCATGATCATGGTCATCATCTCCCGGCTGGCCCCGATCATGGCGAACGTGTTCCGGCTGGCCAGGGCCCCCAGAAGCACGGAGACGCCGCCCAGGGCGAGGAGATAGACGACGGTGATGACGTCCGCCCGATGGCTTAGGATGTTCGCCTTGGCGCCCAAGGGGACCAGGACGATGACCGCCAGGATGGACGCGAAGGCCGACAGGGGCGCCAGCCGGAAAGGCCAGCCCTCGGCGGAGATCACATTCTCCTTGCCCAGGAGCTTCAAGATATCCAGGTAGGGCTGGCGGAGAGGCGGCCCCTTCCGGGATTGGACCCGCGCCGTAAGCCTGCGCGCCACCCCGTCGTAAAAGGGGGCCAGGAGAACGAAGACGAGCACGTTGACCAACGCATAGACGATGCCCATGACCATGATCCTATCCTTTGCCCCGTCTCGAGATGTTTTCCAGCTCCTGCCGGCCCAGGACTCTCCGCCGGCCGGTCCGGGCGTCGATCACGGCGACCCTGTCCGTGCAGGAAAAACAGGGGTCGATGCTGCCCAGAATGATCGGGAAGTCCGCGAACTGGTCGCCGAGGAGCATCAGCGGGACGGCCTGGAGGTTGGGGTAGGACGGGGCCCGGACGCGCCAGCGCTCGGGCCGGTTCTCCTCCCCCGTGATGACGTAGTGGGCCGCTTCGCCGCGCGGCGCCTCGACCAGCGAGAAGGCGTGCCGGAGAGGCGGCAGGGCCTCGCCGACCTCGGCGAGGAGCGGTCCGTCGGAGGGCATGTTCCGGAGGGCCTGCCGCAGGATCTTGATGGCCTCGAAGATCTCCAGGACCCTGACGACGAGGGTCCCCCAGACATCCTCGCTGGTGACGACCGGGACGTCGAACGTCATGTCGTCGTAGGCGGCGTAGGGGTGGTCCCGGCGGACGTCGATGTCGATCCCCCGGGCCCGGGCCACCGGCCCGACCAGGCTCCACCGGACGGACTCCTCTTTCGAGATCACGCCGACGCCCTTCGTCCGCCGGTGGATCGACGTGTCGCCGATGATCGACTTCTTGAGAACGAGGGTCTCTTTCTCGACGCCGGCGAGGACCTCTTCGATCTCCTTGGCGATCTCCGGCGTGATGTCGCGGCGGACGCCGCCGATGACCACCATGCCGTAGGTCTTGCGGTTGCCCGTGATCCTCTCGGAGAGCCACATGATGCGCTCCCGGACGCGCCAGGCCTGCATGAAGACGGTGTCGAATCCGATGAGATGGCCGGCGACGCCGAGCCAGAGAAGGTGGGAGTGGAGGCGTTCGATCTCGAGGATGACGGTCCGGATGTATTCGGCCCGGCGGGATATTCGGATGCCGGCGGCCGCTTCCACGGCCTGGGCATAGGTGGTGGCGTGGACCGACCCGCAGATGCCGCAGATCCGCTCGGCGACGAACGGCACCTCGTTGTAGCTCACCTGGGTCTGGCAGAGCTTCTCGATGCCGCGGTGGGTCATGAAGCCGCGGTAGTCGCAGCCTTTGATGGTCTCGCCGTCGACGTAAACGGCGAAATGCTCGGGCTCGTGGAGGCTCGAGTGGAAGGGGCCGATCGGGATGACGGCCGTCCCCTCCGGAGCCTCGTCCAGCCGGTAAGCGACATCTTCCGCCGCGGGCGGGACGAGGTTGTAAGGGACCTCCTTGCGGAGGGGGTGGACCCCTTCCGGCCAGTCGTCGGCCAGGATGAGCCGCTTGGGCTTGGGGTGGCCGACGAACTTCATGCCCAGGAGGTCCATGTATTCCCGCTCCGACCATCCCGCGTTAGGGATGTCGGGAGTGATGGAATCGAACAGGGGATCGGACGCCGGCGCCGAGGTCCTCACGGCCGCGGCCCAGTGATCGGCGTCGAAGGCGAACGTATGGACGAGGCCGAGCGTCCCGTTGCGGGCGATCTCGTCGTAGCCGATGCTGACGATGTAGCGGCCGCCGAGGGCCGCGATCCGGTTGGAGACAGGCCTCAGGACGGCCCGCTCGACATCGATGAACAAGCGGTCCGGCGAAGGGCTGTCCGTCGCCCGCACGGCGGCGCCGAACTCCTCCTTGAGCTTCCGGGCGACTTCGACGGCGTTCATGATCCTCTCCTCTGTGACGTCATGGTCCGGGGTTCTCCGTTTTCCCGCCCGTCCAGCGCAACAGGCCTTTCAGGGCGGCGAACATGTTCCGGTCCGCGTAGCGGTTGGCGTTGCCGATGTCCTGGTAGCCGCAGAGCCAGGTCGCGGCCGTCCGTTGCCCGCCGCCGCCGGCCTTCCTGAGCCAAGAGGCGGCAAGGAGGATGACGGCCAGGACGGCCAGGATGACGAGCGGGCTGGCCGCAGCGTTGAAGGGCGCGCCGAACAGGCCCGCGAGCCGGATCCCGAGGACCGATGCCGACAGCGTGCCCGACGGGTCCGCGGCGGGGAAGGCCCCGTGGAGCAGGAACCCTTCGGAGCTCCGGAACGCGGAAGCGATCAGGCCGTAGAAAAGGAAAGGGAACAGCCCCTGGACGAGGCAGAGGGCCGCGAGGGCCACCTTCGGGGCGAGCATGGAGGCCGGGACTTCCCGGACCGGCTTGGCCACCGTCCATTCCGTTCCGGCGGAGGTGAAGGCCATGCCGAAGAACTTGACGTAGCAGGCCAGGGTCACGGCGCTCGTGAACAGGGCGACGATCCCGAACAGGACCAGGACGGCCCCGGCGCCGCCGCCGAGGAGGGAGCTGGTGACGATGGCCCACTTGCTGGCGAACCCGCTCGTCGGAGGCATGCCCGATATCGAGATCGAAGCGATGCCGGCGACAGCGGCGCTCACGGGCATGAGGCGGACGAGCCCTCCCAGCTTGTTGAGATCCTTCGTTCCCGTGGCGAAGAGCAGGCTGCCGCTGGACAGGAACAGAAGGCCCTTGAAAACGGCGTGATTGAGGAGGTGATAGAAGGCCCCGGTGACGGCGATCGCGGCCAGGGCCTGTGTCGCCGCGTCCGGCCCCCCGGACATCATGAGCGCGGCGCCCGAGGCGAACACGATGTAGCCGATCTGGCCGATGGAGCTGAAGGCCAGCAGGCGCTTGGCGTCGCTCTGCTTGACGGACTGGACGGTGCCGATGAAGAGCGTCACGACGCCGACGGTGGCCAGAACGGCCCCCCAGGCCCGGCTGTCGAAAGCCGCCCCGGAGGCCGGCGCCAGGAAGAAGAACGTCCGCAGCAGGCCGTAGATCCCGGTCTTGAGCATGACCCCGCTCAGGAGCGCGCTGACCGGCGACGGAGCGATGGAGTGGGCGTCGGGGAGCCAGAGCTGGCCGAGCGGGAAGACGCCGGCCTTCAATCCGAACCCGATGAGGAGGAGGGCCAGGAAGATGGCCAGCGGGGCCCCGCCCGTGCGGGCGACGCCCGCGGCGATCTCGGGCATCGCGTGGCCGAACGCGTGGCCGTCGATCAAGAAGGCCCCTCCGGCCACGAGCAGCCAGGCGAGCTCCATGAGGACCAGGTACTTCGCGGCGCTCCGGACGTTGCCTCTCTTTCTGTGCTCGAACCGGATCAGGAAATAGGAGGACAAGGTCATGACCTGCCAGGCCGCGGTGAAGCCCGGGCCGAGGTCATCCACGGTCACGAGGGCGATCATGCCCAGGATGAAGACCGGGAGCCAGAAGTAATAGGACCGCAAGCCGTAATCGGCGTAATGCTCCATGTAGCGGATGGAATAGAACGCGGCGGCCATGGCCATGACGGCGATGAGGCCGACGAAGACGCCCGCGACGCCGTCCGCCAGAAAGGTGATGGACAGGGGCCCCACGGCCACCGAGGCCGTGGCGTGACCGGCCGCGCCGGACGAGAGGGAACGGACGCTCGCGAGGAGAAAGGCCGCCCCGGCGGCCGCGGTCAGCAGGAAGTTGACGGTCCCGGCCAGCCGCCGCTTGCCCGCGAGGAAGGGCGAGACGACGGCCGACGCGGCCAGAAGACCGAGCCCGGCGAACAGGGCCCCAAAGGGATCAGGATTCATGCGCGTTCTCCTCGCCGGCCTGTCCGGCGGCCCTCAGGAAAAGATCCCTGAGCCGGACGGCGGATTCTTGGACCTTCGGCGTCAGCCCGGGGCCGAAGCCCAGGTCTTCGGGAACGATCCCCAGGAGGAAGACGCTCTTCCCGGCGGATTCGAGGATCTTCCCGCTGAGCTCGAGCGCGGGCTTGTGGGTCGAGACGCAGCCCGATGCGGAGAAGTCGCCGAGCGGGCCGAAGACGACGGTCCCCGGCTCCCCCCCGCCGGCCGCGGCGTCGACGATGACGACGTTCCGGCAGTCCGCCCCGGCGATCCGGAAGACGAAGTTCTCGAGGACGTCCTCGACGTTGAAGACGCGGAGCGGCGACCGGACGGCGGCCGGACGGACGGCCTCGGCGATCCAGGGCCCGACGCCGTCGTCCCTCCGGTAGGGGTTGCCGAGCCCGACGAGGCAGGCCCCCTCCCGGAGGATCTCGACGAGCTCCGTCATCGGCGTCATCAGATCTGCTCTCCCAGGGTCTTGATCTGCCGGTAGGTGTAGACGGGGCCGTCCGTGCAGACGAGCGTCCGGCCGATGGCGCAGTGCTGGCACTTGCCGATGCCGCACTTCATGTGGCGCTCGAGGGTCGAGACGATGGCCTCGTCCTTGAGGCCGGCCTTGCCGAGCTCGCCGATGACGGCGTTGAACATCAGGGGCGGCCCGCAGACGAAGGCGACCGTGTCCTTGACCGGGACGGAGGCCGGGGCGATGAGGGTGTGGACGAACCCCACGCGGTCGTCCCAGCCCGGCTCGGGGTTGTCGATCGTGAAATAGGTCTCGAAGCCCTCGGTCTTCTTCCACTCGTCGATCATGTAGCGGTACATGAGCTCCTTGGCCGTCTTCGAGCCGTAGATGAGGAGGATGCGCCCGAAATCCTTCCGGTGCTGGAGGACGTGGACGATCGACGAGCGCAGGGGGATGAGGCCGATCCCTCCGGCGACGTAGATGACGTTCTTGCCCTTGATCTCTTCGAAGGGAAAGCCGTTGCCGAACGGGCCGCGGACGCCGATCTTGTCGCCCGGCCGGAGATCGTGGAGGGCCCGGGTGACCTTCCCGACCTGGCGGACCGAGAGGTGGGGCCGGTCGCTCTCGGGGCTGAAGGGCAGGGAGACGGCGAACTCCCCGGCCCCGAAGACCGTGCACATGATGAACTGGCCGGACCGGACCCGGAAGGAGGCCCCGACGGCCGGGTCCTCGAACGAGAAGTAGAACGTCTTGACGTCCTCGATCTCGTCCCGGACCTCGTCGATGACGGCCACGGCGGGGACGGTGACGATGGCCTTGGACCCTGTCTCACTCATGGGGCACCTGCTTTGTCGACTCGCGGCGGATGGCGGTCACGACGTTTGGCAGGCCGATGTCGCCCGGGCAGACCCGGACGCAGCGGCCGCAGCCCACGCAGCCCGGGCGGAGGTATTTCCGGGATTGGCTGAAGGACAGCTTGCAGAAGAAGCGCTTGTTCCGGCGGTCCTCGACGGCCTTGCGCGGGTTGTGGTCGCCGGCCATGCGGGCGTAGCCCTCGAAGGAGCAGGAGTCCCAGGCCCTCGTCCGGCACGACCGCCCCTCCCCCTCCGCGGCGTCCTCGATGTTGAAGCAGGAGCAGCTCGGGCAGACGAAGGCGCAGGCCCCGCACTCGAAGCACTGGTCGCCGATGTATTCCCAGACCTCGTGGGGGATGAAGCCGGTCGTCAGGCGGTTGACGGCCCGCGAGATCCAGGCCTTGTTGTCCTTGGCCTGGGCGTCGAACAGGGCGACCGAGGCCTCGACGGCCTTGGCCCGAAGGGCGGCCTTGGCGGCCGGGGCCGCGGCCAGGCCGAGCCCGCGAACGAGCTCCTCGCCTTTGGCGCTCCCGGTGAGGACGAGATACTCGCCGCCGATATCGGTCAGGTCGAGGTCGAAGCCCTCGACGGCCGCCGGGCCGCTGTCGGTGCACACGCAGAAGCACTGGGGGAAAGGATGGACGCAGGTGTTGGAGACGATGAACATCTTCTTCCGGTGCTCGAGGAAGACCTCGTCCACGTACTCCTGGCCCAGCATGAAGCGGTCGAGGCAGAGCAGGCCGTTGAGGTCGCAGGACCGCAGTCCGACGAGAGCCTTGGGCGCGGCCAGGGCCTCGGGCTCGATGGCCGCGGCCTTGGATGCCCGATCGTAGGAAAAGGACATGATGCGCTCGGCCTGGGGGAAGACGACGCCCTTCGGAGGGTTGTAGGGGATGGGGATGTCGAGATCAATCCGGGACGGGTCGTCGACGAGGTCGAAGATGACCTCTCCGGAGACCTCGTGGCAGACGGGCCCGTACAGGGCGTAGCGCTCCGCGAGGGCCCCCGTCAGGCGGCGGAGGTCGGCCTTTGGCAGGATATGCATGGTCACACCTTTTCGATCCTCACCGGGACGACGGACTCCTCGCCCCCCTCCAGCAGGGACCCGTGGGCGTCGAGGAACCCGGTGATCATATCGCCGATGAAATAGGGGACGTAGGCCGTCCCCGGCCGCACGTCGGTCGAGACCTTGGCCGCGACCCGCATCGACCCCGAGGCCGAGACGACCCTCACGGGGCGCTTGTCGCGGGCCCCGATCCGAGCGGCGTCCTCGGCCGAGATCTCGACGAGGCCCTGGGGATAGAGGAGGAGCAGGGCGTTGTACTCGCGACGCGGGATGTGGGTCTTCTTCATGATGACGTTGGTGTGCCAGAAGGTGTTGTCCGTGCCGGCCGTGAGCAGGAACGGGTGGTCGCCCGTCGGGGCGGGCGCCGTGAACCGGTCCGGCACGGCCGCGAAGGACAGGCGCCCCGGGAGCTCGCCGGGGTGGGGGCAGCCCTTGGGGCGTCGCTCGTCGCAGGGCCACTGAAGGCCGAAGCCCTTCTCGAGCTCCTCGTAGGTGACGGCCGAATAGGCGGGCACGGCGGCGGCGATCTCCTTCATGACGTCGGAGGAGGTCTTGTAGGGCCAGATGACGCCGCGCTTGGCGGCCAGGGCCGTCCAGATCCGCCAGGCGGGAAGGATGTCCGGGCCCGGCTCGACCTTCTTGCGGTTGAGCTGGATGCGGCGCTCCGTGTTCGTGTACGTCCCGTCCGCCTCGGCGTAGGTCGCCGCCGGAAGGACGATGTGGGCGAAACGGGCGAAGGGGTTGTCGTAGGCCCCGACATAGACGACGAGGTCGAGAGCCGCGAGGGCCTCGGGGTGGCGGACAAGGCCTTCGTCGTGCTCGGCGACGAGCAGGGCTTTCAAGGTCGGGGGGGAGGACGTGAGCAGCTCCTCGACCGTCCGGCCGGGCTTGCCGTTCAATCGGGCCGACCATAGCTTGCCGAACCTGTCCGCGGCGGCGGCGTCGCCGGCCTTGACGTATCCGGGCAGGAACCGCGGGGTCGCGCCCATGTCCCAGCTCCCGGCGATGTTGCAGATGCCGGTCGCGGCCAGCAGCCCGCTCCCCTTCCGCCCCGCCTTCCCGGCGAGGAGGAAGAGGTTGTGGGCCATGGCGATCGTCTCCCGGTCGAGGCCGGAGATGCCGGAGGCGAAGACGGCCACCGCCGCTTCCGAGCCGGCCAGAGCGCGGGCGGTCTCCCGGACGGCTTCGAGGTCGAGGCCCGTGAGGCCGGCGACCCGGCCCATGTCCAGGCCGTCGAGGGCCCGGGCGAAGCCGTCAAAGCCGACGGTCCTTTCGCCGGTCGAGGCCCGGTCGACGAGTCCCTCCTCGAGCAGGACCTTGGCCATGGCCGCCAGGACGATCCTCATGGACCCGGGCCGGTTCTGGAGGTGCGTCCCGCTGAGCTTGGCGATCTGCGTCCGGCGGCCGGAGAGCGTGACGAGTCGGGCGCCCCGGCGGGCCGCCTTGTGGAGCTCGGAGCCCAGGATCGGGTTCTGGCGGGTGATGTCGATCCCGAGGGCGAGGATGAACCCGGCTTCGCGGAGGTCGGCCACCGAGGCCAGGGCCGCGGGGAGCCCGCCGCTTTCGAGGAGGACGCCCACGGTGTGGCCTTGGCCGGCGTCGGAGGCCAGGTCGATGTTGTTCGTGCCGAAGACGGCCCGGGCCAGCTTGCCGAGCAGGTAGTTGTCCTCGTTCGATGCCCGCGGCGAGGCCCGGAAGGCCACCGCCTCCGGCGGGAATGCCGCCAGCCTGTCCGCCGCGAGAGCGAGGGCCTCGTCGAGAGGGACGTCCCGCAGGGCGCCGTCCTTCCTGACCCGGGCCCGCGTGATCCGCTCAGACGTCGTGAGCAGCTCGTGGATGTGCCAGCCGCGGACGCACAACCGGCCCGCGCCGACCGGGTGGTCGGGCGAGGCGAAGACCCCTTTGACGGCCCCGTCGCCGACCTTCATGAGGTGGCCGCACCCCGTTCCGCAGAAGTTGCAGATGCCGGTTTTGTAGATCATCGGAACACTTCCTCAGCAGCCTTGCCGCGACGCAAGGGCCCGCCCTTGCCGTCAGCGGGAAGTCGCCAGCGGGGATCTATGGGCCAGGCTCGTTCCTCCCCCCGAGGAACGGCTGCCGTCGCAAAAAAGGGCGAGGCAGGAGCCTGGTATTATGCCGCCGGGAAACATGAGAATCAAGGCTACCAGAACGGACGGGGAATGTAAAGCGAACGCGGGGCGGGAAAACGGGCGAAAAAGAGGCGGGAGCGGCGGCCTCAGAGAGCCGGGGGCCGGATCTTCAACTTGAAAACGTAGAGGATGTTGAACAGGGCGGAGACCCCGCCGGCGAACCGCTCCCGGATCATGCCTTTCGGGATCTCGTCGATGGCCCTCTTGATGTTTTCCAGCGCGGCGCTGAGACGCGCGAGGTCCGCGGCCAGCCCGGCTGCGCCGATCGACCCGACCAGCCCGTCGGCGGCCGGCCCGATGGTCGCGGCGTTGCTCAGAGCGGCCCGGTAGACCTCTTTCCGGTCCGCGGGGAGGCCCCGGACCATCTTTTCGATGGCGCAGATGCGGACCAGCTCGTAGCCGAGGCGGACCTCGTCCATCTTCCTGTCGTGTTCCCGGTCGGGGTACCTCTGGAAATAGGCCTGCCCGAGGGCGATCATGGCGGCGCTGTCGAAATCGAACTCTCCGTCGAGGGCCGTGATGGCGCGGCGGAAGGATTCGATGTCGGCGGCGGCCATAAAGATGTCGGCCGTGGTAGCGCTCATGTGTTCTCTGTGTGGCGGGGCGCGGGGGCCGGCGCCGCGTTATCCGCTTTTGGACTGTTTATCGAGGACGGACAGGAGGAGGTCGAAGTCGACGGGCTTCTGGAACACCCCGCTGAATCCGAGGTTGTAGACCCCGATGGTGTCCGCCGTCGCGTCGCCGACCGTGCTGAGGAGGAAGATGGGGGTCGCCGGGCTCTCCTCCTTCATGGCCTTGGCGACCTTCACGCCCGCGTCGATGTCCTCCATCATCATGTCGCAGAGGACGAAGTCGGGTTTCATTCGGCGGAAGGCCGCCAGCCCGTCCTTGCCGCTGAGGGCCGTGGCTGCCTCGTAGCCGTTGGCGTCGAGGATGGCCTGAACGGATTCGCAGATCGCCGGATCGTCGTCGATGATCAAAACTTTCTTTTTCGCGGACATGGACGCCTCCAAAGACGGTTCGAAGGGGTTTTATATCACATCTCTTGCGCGCCGCGCAACAAGGCCCGCGGCGGCTGAGGGGTAAAGGGTGACTTGGACGTAGCGCTTGGTGTTGATGTAAAGGCGGGCGGCGTCGCGGACCGCCTTCCTGGTCACCAGCTCGAGCGATCCCGGGAAGTCGATGATCCAAGCCGGATCGTCGCCTAGCCGGTAGCTCTCGGCGAGCCTCGATAGCCACCAGGCGTTCTGCCGGACGCTCGTCTCGAACGACCGCGCCTCCCCCGCCCTGAAGTCCGCGATCTCCTGCTCGGTCGGTCCCTTGGACTTCAGCTTCTTGATCTCGCGGAAAACGGCCGCGGTCAGATCTTCGATCCTCCCGGGATCGGCGCCGAGCTCGATGGTCACCCGGTACTCCTCGCGGGGTATCTGGTTGTAGCCCGGCCGGACGCCGACATCGTAAGTGCCGCCGAGCTCCTCGCGCAGGAGTTTGCGCAGCCGGACCTCGAGGACCTGGGACGCGGCCCGGAGCGCGTTGCGGTTCGCGAGCGTGTTCCGGAAGGGACCGGAGAACACGACGGCCGCCAAGCTCTTGGGCTCGACCCCCATTTCGACCGACCGGACGACGACCCCCTCGGGCGGCGAGATGCGCCAGTCGCGCCACGACTCCTTCCGGCCCGCCGACGGCAGCGAGGCCAGGTACCGCAGCACCAGAGGCCTCATCCGCTCCAGGTCGATCTTGCCGACGAAGACGAAGGTGAAGTCGCCGGCGTCGGCGAACCGGTCGCGGTAGAACTCCAGCGACCGCTCGAGGTCCATCTTGGAGATCTCCTCGACGGTCATCGGCCGGAAGCGGGGATGGTCGCGCTGCAGCGTCGTCCGCAGGACGTCCGAGAAAACGGTTTCCGGGCTCTTGGCCCGGTTCTCGAGAAACGATCGCAGCTGGGTCTTGATGACCTCGAACACCTCGGGGTCGGGCCGCGGCGCCGTGAACATCAGGTGCATGAGCTGAAAGAGGGTCTCGGCGTCGCGCGGGGAGGCGTTCCCGGAAAGCCCCTCCTCGAGCTCGCCGATCGACGGGCGGACGAAGACCGCCTTCCCGGCCAGCTTCTTCTGGAGGGCGACGGCGCTGAACCCGCCCAACCCCCCGGCGGCCACGACCTGGTCGGCGGTGTTGGCCGGCACCAGGTTCTCGTCTTCGGCGAGCGAGATGCCGCCGGCGCTCGTGGCCCGCACCAGGATCTCGTCTTCCTTGAAATCCGTCGGCTTGAGGACGACCCGGGCGCCGTTGGACAGCGTCCACTCGACGGCCCCGGCCGCCTCGATCGTCCGCTCGGAGACGATCCCGCCCGGCTCGGGCTCTTCGGCCAGCAGCGGCTCGTCGGTCGTCGCGTCCTCGTACGGCGCGATCTCCAGCCCGTCGACTTCCTCGAGGACGGCCAGGAGCTCGGCTTCCTTGGGGGCAGGGACGCCCGGCTTCTCGGGAACGTTGACCAGCACGACCCGGTTCTCCTCGCCCATCCACGTCTTGGCCAGGCCGTCGATCTCCTCGAGAGCGATGCCGGGCAGGAAGCGGACGTGCATCTCGTGCTCGTATGCGATCCCGGGCGTCGGCTCGCCCTCGAGGAAGGCCCGGGTGAACTCCTCGGCGTAGGTCGAGGAATCCTCGGTCTCCTTCTCGGCCAGGGCGCTCTCGAAGGCGCGCATCATCTCGCTTTTGTAGCGCTCGAGCTCGGTCGCGGTGAAGCCGTGCCGGGCCACCCGCTCCCCTTCCGTGTAAAGGGCCCGCAGCCCTCCCGCGATGCCGCCCTCCTCGGTGAGCGCCGACAGGGCGAAGACCTCTTTCGACCCGATGAACGGCCCGTAGCTCGAGACCGCTCCCAGGAACGGGGCCCCGGGCTTCTGGGCCATCTCGGCGAAACGCTCGTTGAGCATGCCGACGAACAGCCGCTCGACGAGCATCTGCCGGTAGGCGCCGACCGTGCTCTGGTCCCGCAGCGGCAGCTTGTGGTAGACCGACACGACGCTGTCGGTGGCTTCCTCGTCGGCGACGACCGCGAACAGCGTCTCGCCGTGGTCGGGGATGGGGTAGTCCGGGCGCGGCGGGGCGCCGGGGCTCGCGAGGATGGGCCCGAAGCGCTTCTTGACGAGCTCCTCGACGCGGCCCCGGTCGAAGTCGCCGACGGCGATGACGGCCATCAGGTCCGGGCGGTACCAGGTCCGGTAGTAGCGCTTCAGGGTCTCGTGGGCGAAGGTCTCGATGACCTCTTTCTTGCCGATGGGCAGGCGCTCGGCGTAGCGCGAGCCCCGCAGCAGGACCGGGAGCTGCGCGTCGCGCATCCGGGCGTCGGCCCCCCGGTCGAGGCGCCATTCCTCGACGATGACGCCGCGCTCCTTCTCGACGGCCGCCGGGTCGAAGCTCAGCCCGTGGGCCCAATCCTCGAGGATGAGGAACGACGTCTGCAGGATGGCCGCGGAGTCCGTGGGCACCTTGAGCATGTAGACCGTCTCGTCGAATCCCGTGAAGGCGTTGAGGTCGGGCCCGAAGCGCATGCCGATGGACTCCATGAAATCGACCAGCTTCTGGCGCGGGAAGTTCCGGCTGCCGTTGAAGGCCAGGTGCTCGACCATGTGGGCCAGGCCCCGCTGGTCGTCGTCCTCGAGCACGGAGCCGGCCCGGACGACGAGCCGGAGCTCGGCCCGGTTGCGGGGCTCGCGGTTCTCGCGGATCCAGTAACGGAGGCCGTTGGGCAGTTCGCCGACCGTGATCTTGGGGTCGACGGGGATCTTGCCGTCAAGGGCCGGGTCTTCGGCGAGGACGGCCTGGGTCGCGGGGGCCGTGGCCACCGCGTCCTGGCCCCAGGACCGGACCGGCAGGGCGATGGCGAAAAGGGCCGCCAGCAGGACCGCCGGGCCGAGGGCCGGAAAGGCGAAAGGACGGGTTCTTCGGGTCTTTCTCATCCCCTCCATCATAGCCGATTTCGGGGATTATGGATAACGCGTCGGGCGGATTTGTAATGCGTCGGGGTATCGGCCTATACTAGAGACTAGAGCAGAAAAGGAGGCTCGCCCATGAAACGCTCCCACCCGATCATTGGGGTCCTTCCTCTGGCCCTTATCGTCGCGGCCGGCGCCTGCAACCTGAGCGACGGCCCGGAGGCGGCGGAGATCGTCGTCAACTCCCTGGCCGACCTGGCCTCGCCGCCGGCCGGCACGATCACCCTCCGGTCGGCCATCGCCGCGGCGGGCGCGCGCGACACGATCATCTTCGACGAGTCGCTCGACGGCGGGACGATCCTCCTGACCGTCGTCGGCGAGGAGCACTCCGTCCTCAAAGGCGAGGTCTACGTCAACAACGTCTTCTCGGGATACCAGGAGCGGGATTACGGCCGCTCGGCGCTCTACGCCCGAAAGAACCTGACCATCGACGCCGCCGAGCTGCCCCACGGCATCACCGTCAGATGGGGCGGCGGCGATACGAGCCGCGCCCGAGTCCTGGCCGTCTACGGCGACCTGACGATGAGGAACGTCTCCATTCTGTCCGGGTATTCCGAGGCCGTGGCCATCGCCGGCGGCACGCAGCCGTACACCCTGGCCCGCGGCGGCGGGCTCGCGGTCTGGGGCAAGGCGACGCTCACCGGATGCACCATCGCCGGCAACACCTGCTTCGGCGAATCCGGGTCGGCCCGCGACCGGGGCACATACGGCGGCGGCATCTACGCCGACGATCTCGACCTCGTCGACTGCGTCATCAGCGGCAACCGGGCCATCGCCTACGGGGCCGGCGGGGGGGGCATCTATTCGGTAGGCGGCGGGGCCAACTCGGGAGGCCGCGGCAACGACACATCTCTCCGGGGATGCACGGTCAGCGGCAACCGGACCACGGCCCAGCACGCCTACGGCGGGGGCATCTTCACCCTGTCCGGCGGGCCCAGCAACCTGGCGACCATGTTCCTGACCAACTGCACCATCGCCCGCAACGCGGTCGAGGACCACCCGGACTTCCCCCAGGCGGGCCAATGGTACACGCGGGGCGGCGGGGTCTACATGGGGGGCGGCAGCCTCGAGGTCTCCGCCTGCACCATCGCGGAGAATACGGTCACGGGGGTCCCGGCGATATTCAGCGGCCGGCCGAACCTGGGAGGGGGCGGCGTCGCGGCCACGATCGGCAACGCCCACACCGTGGAGAACGCCTCGGTCCGGAACTCGGTCGTCGTCGGCAACACGCTGAACGGCGAGCCCGAGGACTGGTTCGCCGGGTCCATCCTCAACTTCTACAGTCAGGGCTACAACCTCGCCGGCACCATCGATTTCCGCTATATCCTCGTCCCCGTGCCCGACTGGCTGATGTCCAGCCGCAAGCGCTGGCCGAAGGGCGGCGACATGGACGGTGTCGGCCTCCACGAAGCGCTCGACGTCGCCGGGGCGCGCCGCCACCCCGCGGTGCTTTCGGCGGGCACGGACGCGGGCCAGCCGGCCGTCCTGTGGTATCCCCCGGCCGCCCTGGCGACCGACAAGGTCCCGAACCAGGACTACGCTGTCACCTACGTCATGGCCGGGTACACGGGGTTCGGCCAGCCCACGGACGACTTCCTGAACCACGTCATCCTCCAGCTCCGGGCCCAGTACGGCGCGATCCTGGGAGCCGATTTCGGGTCCGAGTTCGGGGACATGACCGGCACGACCTGGTACGGCCCGGCCGTGACCTGGCCGTCGAACCCGCAGAACGCGGCCTGGATCTCGTTCTGGCGCAACCTCGACATCGCCATCGGGGACCGGCTCGGCATGGCCATCCTCGGGGACGATTTTTGGGCGACGTTCTCGTCCGGCCCTATCGGCAATGTCCGCCTGACGATCGGGAGTCAAACGAGGTCGTTCCGCATGGAGAGCGCCGACCAGCTGGGGAACTCACGGCCGCGAGGCGCGATGGGCGATATCGGAGCGATCGAAAAATAGGCATGAAGCTGCCGGCCATTCCTCTTGTCGTCCTTGTCGCCGCGGCCTGCCGGGCCGGGGACGCCCCGATCCTCGCGCACGGCGCTCCCTCCCCGGCCCGCATGGAAGAGAGGCCGGGGCGGGACACGCGCGACGTGATGCGGTCCGTTGACGGCATCCCGGGGTGGGTCCGGGCGGAAGAGCCGCGGATCTTCATGAGGGAAGGCCTTTACGGGCACATCAACGGCGGAGCCGAGCTGGTTCTCCAGTACGGGTTCCGGGAATTGGCCGTCCATGCCTTCGAGCCGGAGAGGGGCGGGGCAGGGGCGGCCGGCGAGGCCGCGGCGCCCGCCGCGAGAGAGATCGTCCTCGAGATTTACCGGATGGAGTCGGGCGAGGCGGCCTTCGGGCTCTATTCGACCCGGCTCGAGGGCGGGGAGGAGAGCCGGCCGGAGGTCGGGTCGGACAATTGGATCATGCCGGGCCAGGCCAATTTCGTCAAGGGCGAATACCTCGTCAACATCCTGGCCTCGGACCGCACGGACCGGGAGGTCGGCGCTTTCATGGCCGCCATCGAGAAGAAAGTCCCGGGAGAAGGCACGGTGCGCCCGGCCGGGATGAGCCGCCTGCCCGTCGAGGGGATGGTCCCCGGCAGCGGCCGCTATATCAAAGGAGCTCTGGCGGCCCAGAACGAGTCCCCCTTCCTCGAGGCCGGATTCTGGGGATTCGGCGAAGGCCGGGCCGAAGCCTATGCGGCCCGGTATGGCGCCGCGCCCGCCCTGTCCAAGCTCATCATCGTCGAGTTCGGGGCGATGCCTATTCACAGAATCGATGCGGCGCCCGGGAGCGCTGCGCCACCGGGCGTCCCGCCGGATCTCGCGGAGAGCGTCTCTATAGTTTTCCGCGATTATCTCCGCGACGTCCGCCGCGACGGGGACACGATCGAAGGACGAAACCAGATCGGCCGCTGGTTCCTGTTCCGCTCGGAGGGCCGGTTCGCGGCGCTCGTCCTCGGCGAGCCGAATAGGGCGGCGGCCCTCTCCAGGCTCGATGAGGCCCTCCGTCCTTCGCGTTCGGCTTCGCCTCTGTGACCTCCACCGGCCGCCTGCTCAGCAGATGCCGGTAAGCGGCGAGCGGCGTCCGGACCTCTATCCGAGGGCGTCCCCAAGCCGTACGATCCCGGCGCGCCTTCCGGCCCTTTCGATGAGCTTCTCGTCGGCGGTGACCAAAGGCTGGCCTCGGATGTCGGCAAGAGCGATGAAGCAGCTGTCGTAAACGGTCATCCGGTGCCGGAAAGCCAGGTCGATCGCCCGCGCGAGAAGAACGCCTTCGGCCGGATGGAAAACGATGCCCAGATCGAGGAGCGAGCCGACCGCGAGCCTCACGTCGGCGGCGCTCAGCCGCGGATGGAAACGCAGGGCGTTGGCCAGCTCATAGAGGAGGAGGTCGGGGGCCTCCAGCCGGCATTTCCCCGTTGAGGCCGCTTCCCGCAGCTTCAGGGCCGCTTCGGTCCCTGTCTCCTCCGTGAACCACTTGACGGCGACCGAGGAGTCGATGACATACGCCCTCATCGCCCCCGCTCCCGCCATTTCCGGATCTCCGCGGACCCCTCCCATGTTCCGCTCTTGGCCCTCAGCTTGTCCTGGTCGCGGACGGCCCGGGTCAGGGCTTCCTTTCTCTTCTCCTCCTCTTTTTTCCGTTCATGCTCAGCGATGTACTTCTCGGCCGCCTCACGGATGAACCGGCTGCGGCTCTTTTTCTGTTCGCGGGCGGCCTCGTCTATCCTCTCGAGGAGGTCTTCCGTGAGAACGGCGTTGACCCTCATTTGTCACCTCGATGGCCTGGGTAATTACACACTCATTATACACAATCATACTGTGCCTTTCAAGGCTCTTCTCGACCTCGCCCTCATCAATGTCGAGCGCCTCGGCCTCTCGCCCCGTGTGCGAGCTCAGTTCCGGGAGTCGCGAGTGTTCAGTCTCTCTTAAGAAGCTCGGGGAGGAGCTCGTCGAGGAACTCCGCGGGGGATACGACGGGGAAAGGGAGCCGGCCCTTCTTCCGGCCGGCGCCGGAGAGGCTGGCGACACCCTTCCAGGGCATCGAGAACAACACCCTCGATTGACGGGGTCTCGTCTTGACGGTTTCTTGACAAAGCTTTGACGAAGCCCTGACAAGTCGGCCCCTCCCCTGCCCCATATTGTGCATGCCCTCGACGAGGGCCAAGATTCCACAACGGGAGGGACCTATGAAAAAGGTCATTTTGGGGGTATTGGCGGTCGGGCTGACGGTTGGGGCGGCTCTCCAGCCTCTCA
>Ga0194126_10002821_pt1 | contig 27949 bp, 27 predicted proteins | sample TA2KigC150mmetaG_FD_148641 | JGI IMG/M metagenome (GOLD analysis project Ga0194126, IMG submission 148641) | Freshwater microbial communities from Lake Tanganyika, Tanzania - TA2015035 Kigoma Deep Cast 150m | ecosystem: Environmental > Aquatic > Freshwater > Lake | place: Tanzania: Lake... | reverse complement strand
TGACACTCGTACCCGGCCGGTGCCCGGGGTAACGATAACGCTCATCTTTTTGCCCGTTTTATTCTGCAGGGTTACTGTCCCTCCGGGAATTGCCGCCCCGTTTCGCGTAAAAATCAGGGTTTTTACCGAGCCGGAAAGAGGGAAATTATTGGCCTGAATGCTAATCCCCTCCGGCAGCGAAATATTGACATAGTCGCTCGTTTTTCCGTCTTTCAGCCGGTAGATATCCTCGCCACCGGCATCTGTCCTGAATTCAACAACCTGGCTCCAGCCCGAAGTAATGGCCTTCTGTTGGGTTTTTCGTAAATCAATTGCCATGGTGCGGGCAGCGATCTCCAGATTGCGACTGGTTCCAAAATCGGCCATAGCCGGCATCGCAATCAGCAGCAGCAGCGACAATAAGCCAATTACGCAGAGCAGCTCAACCAGGGTAAAAGCTTGCTCCCTGTCATTATAACTAAGTTGCCTCTGCTTTTGCTCTTCCCATAAGCCCTTTTTCATCAATCCTGATCCCGCTGCAAAGTGGCTAAATAGGCGATACTGTTTTTATCAAGCGTCGCCTCGGTATCGATAATCGTATTGAAGGTGGAGCGGACAATTTCACTGACTGTGGTTTTGCCGGCCAAAATCAGACGCAGACCGTCTTTGACCAGGGTGCGCATCCCCTGTGCCACGGCGCCTTGCTGCAGTTCTTCAGTCGTAGCACCCTGCATGATCAGCTGGTGCATTTTATGATTGATCATCAGGACCTCCTGGATTGATAAGCGCCCTTTGTAACCGGTGAGGTTGCAGCGGTTGCATTTTATGCCGTGCCAAAGCCTTTCCGGTGGTTCGCAGTCGAAATAGCCCTTGAAAAAGACTTTTTCCTGATCACTTAACAGGTATTCGGAGGCACAATCGGGGCAGATCTGCCGGACCAGCCGCTGGGCGATCACCCCCAAAAGAGAAGAGTTTACCAGGTATTTTTGCAGCCCCATGTCGGTCAACCGGGTTACCGCCCCGGCGGCATTGTTAGTGTGCAAGGTGCTCAAAACCAGGTGACCCGTTAAAGCTGACTGTACGGTGATCGTGGCTGTTTCCGGGTCGCGAATCTCACCCACCATAATGATATTCGGATCCTGGCGCAGAATAGAGCGCAAGGCGTTGGCAAAGGTGCGGTTGATCTTGCGGTTCACCTGGACCTGGTTGATACCCTTTAAGCGATACTCGACCGGATCTTCCACAGTAATAATATTTTTCTGCGGGCGGTTGAGGTAGTTCAGCGCCGAATAAAGGGTAGTGGTTTTGCCGCAGCCGGTCGGTCCGGTTACCAGCATTAAACCATGCTGATTTAAGAGCAGCCTCAGGAAAAGATTGTAGTTATCTTCCGAAAAGCCCAGCTCCTCTAAAGGCAGCACAATCCGCTGCTTTTCCAGCAGCCTGATCACAATTTTTTCGCCGTTGATCGTTGGCAGGGTCGAGATTCGCAGGTTGATCCCGGCCCGGCCCTCCTGCCAGTCAATGTTGCCGTCCTGGGGTAACCTTTTCTCTGCAATATCCAGGTTAGCCAGGATCTTAACGCGGGAGATGATGTTAGACTTTAGCTGCCCCGCTGGAGAAGCAAGGTCGTGCAGCACCCCGTCTAAACGCATCCTGATTCGCAGCTCATTTTCTTCCGGCTCCAGGTGGATATCACTGGCTCCCTCAGCGATGGCCTGTTCAATCAAAGAGTTGACGATCTGGACCGCCGGTGAGCCGGCGCTGCTCAGATCCACTTCCGCCTCAAGGCCATTTTCCAACGTTCGCCGCCCTCCAGCTTTTCCTGCATCACCATCGCGCAGCGTTAATCCGTAGAAACGGGAGATCATCTGCCTGATTACACTATCGCGGGCTAAGACCGGCTCAATTTCAGCGCCAGTAAGCTTGGTTATATAGTCAATCGCCTCTAAATCCAGAGGATCGCTCATCGCCAGGGTAATTCTGCCGTTTTCCCTGGCCAGCGGCAGAACCCGGTAACGGGCGGCAATTTCTGCCGGCAGTTTGGCGATTGCCTGTTGATCAATGGGAAAAATGCTTAAATTTACCTGCCTGATCCCCAGTTCGCTTTCCAGCACCTTGAGCAGCTGTTCCTCGGTAAGCAGATTTTTTTCCAGCAGCAGCCTGGCCACCCGCTTGCCGCTGCGGCGGCTCTCAGCAACCAGGTCAATCAGGGCTTCCCGTTCAACCAACCCCTGACTTAAAAGCGCACTTTCAAGTTTACGGCGATTAAATGCTGCCATCCGGCATCTCCTTTTCCAGGCAGTGCTTCAGCGCCAACTCAATCTGCTCTACCGGGGCGGCCTGGCCGGTAAAAAGTTCAAAAGCAAGCAGTGCCTGTCTGAACAGCAGGCCAAGGCCATTAAAGGTTGTGGCCCCGGCAAGCGCTGCCGCTTTCATCACCGCAGTTTCCGCCGGACTGTAGCGCAAATCAAAGAACAGTTTTTCGCTACCGTCAAAAACTGTTTGACCTAAAGCCTTCAATGCATTTTCAGCGTCCAGTGGCAGAGTGTAGATAATCAGGTGACAGGCAGCCAAAGCCTCATTTAAAACGGCGCCGGACAGGGGCAGCGTGTGGCATGTTTTTAGTGGGGTCTGTTCTTTTAGTAGAGTGGCCAATTTAATTGCCTTTTCAGGGCTGCGATTGGCCAGGTAAAGTTCCTTTAAACCCTTTTTGACCAGAGTAAAAGCCAGAGCCCGGGCTGAGCCTCCGGCGCCGATCAGTAACACCGGATTACTTAAGTTGTAATCAGGAGCTGCTTTTAGCAAGGCCTGGTAAAAACCTTCACCGTCAGTTGAAGTCCCGTACAGGGATCTGTCCCGATAGACAACTGTGTTAACAGAGCTGATCAGCTGCGCTTCTTCAGACACCTGATCGAGATAGGGGATGACAGCTTCCTTGTAGGGGCTGGTTACATTACAACCACCAGCAGCCAGCGCTTTTAGACCTTTAACGGCAGCGCCGAGATCGGCCGCGGCAACCGGGGCAGCCAGGTAAACAGCATTAATGCCAAGTGCCTGGAAACCGGCGTTATGAATCAGCGGGGACAGCGAGTGCGCAACAGGATTACCGAGTAGGAAGTAATATGCAGTTTTAGCGTTGCAACCGATCATAGCTAACCTACTCTCACCCTGTAAATAATAGGTATTATAGCATTTCTGCACTCAGGCTGAAAGGCAAGTTACAGAGTTTTCTCAAAAAAAGTTTAATCTCCGGGGAGGGTGGCAGGATATTATTCTTCACTGTCGAAATACTCAAAGCCCGGAAGGGATCGCAGCATCATCATCAGACAACCAGCACCCGGGAGGTTCTGCTATTTGGCTGCCGTCAATAATTTAATGCTTTTTGTGCTGTTTGCTTTCGGACTCTGCTTCGGCAGTTTTTTGAACGTGATCGTTTATCGTCTGCCGCTGAAACTATCAATTGTTAATCCCCCTTCAAGCTGCCCGGCCTGCAAAACAAGGCTCAGTGTTATTGATCTGATTCCCCTCTTCGGTTATTTGTATCTAAAGGGTAAGTGCCGCTACTGTTCTGCCGCAATCAGCATCCGCTACCCCCTGGTTGAACTGTTAACCGGCCTGCTTTTTGTCGCAGTTTTTTACCGGTTTGGTTTTTCCGTCGCCAGCTTCTTCTACCTGGCGCTGCTCTATATCCTACTGGCTGTTACGCTGATCGACTTAGAACACCGCATTGTGCCGAACGCGCTGGTTGCTGTGGGGTTGATCATCGGCTTTCTCTTCTACCTGCCAATGCTCCTTTCGCTGATCACCACTGTTCCAGCCTGGCTTTTAATTAATCGCCAACCCTTAGATGCCCTGCTCGGCTTTATCGTCGGTGGCGGGCTGCTGTTAATCATCATCCTGGTCAGCCGTGGCGGGATGGGGGCTGGTGATCTAAAACTGATGGCAATGATCGGCTTATTTGTGGGGCTGCGTGGCGTGGCTGTTGTTTTACTGGCCGCTTTCATCTTTGGTGCGCTGGTCGGCGTCACCATGATGCTCTCAGGTCGCGCCACACGCAAAAGTGCCTTGCCCTTTGCCCCCTACCTGGCCCTGGCCACCGTATTGGAAGTCTTCTGGGGAGAAGCAATCTGGAACTGGTATATCAACCTGATTCTTTAATTAATAATAGTCTTTGACCTAAACTTAATTTTTTGCCACCACTAATCGCAGAAGGAGTCGCAGCAATGTTCAGGCTGATCAGAAGCAATATCTGTGGGTACACCTTCATTGAGCTGCTAATTGCCCTGGCCCTGTTGGGCATCGTTGTTGCCCCCCTTTTAACTCTTTTTGCATGCAGCTATACGATTATCGGTGATGCCCGTATGCACACCACCGCCCTAAACCTCTGCCGGGCCAGGCTCGAAGAAATGAGAGCCTTTGGCTACAGTGCCGTTTACGATCTTTACCTTGATAATCCTTCATTACCATTCATAGAAGCAGACCCTTTAACCTTTGCCGATTTCACCAGGGAAACAACCGTTACCCTGGTCGAACTACCTGCAGCGGTGAATAGCGGTCTGTTAGTCGAGCTGATGCAAATTGAAGTTACTGTATCATGGTGGGAAAACGACCGCGAGTTGAAAGAGACACTTTCCACATACCTTTGTAAACGTTAACGTCCTGGCGGTGGGAATATGATAAAGAAAGAAACGGGTTTTACGCTAATCGAGCTGCTGATCACTTTAAGTATGATCGGCTTTGTGATCACCGCTATTTACAGTTTTTACCTGGCCGGCCTCTCCGGGTGGCAGCGCGCTCTTGACCAGACCGATTATCAACAGAGTGCCAGAATAGCCATGGATAAGATCATCCGTGAACTGACTGATGCCAAAGAGATCTCTCTTCATAAACAGGGCCAGGAACTGCGTTTTCTAAAATACGGTGATAGCCGCACCCTGCGCTTTCGCCTGGTTGGCCCACAGCTGGTCTTTGATGTCTACCCGACAACAAGCACTTCGTACTACCATAACGTAGTGTCTTTAAGTATCACAGAAATGAGCTTTTCGATTACTGGTGATCGGTTGATTGAGATAACAATTGGCGCGGGGAAGTTTAATCCTCAAAGCGGCATAGCGGAAGAAACCCTTTACCTGCTTACCAGTTCGGTTTATCCCCGCAATCTGCCGCAAGCTGCAGCAACAACGGCAGTGGCAGCCAGACCCGCTGAAACAGGTTTAATAAATGAAACAGTTGACTAAAAAGATTATCAGGCTGCTAGCTGTTGAACAAGGTATAGCCCTGGTCCTGGTCCTGGTTTTTACCGCTGCGATAATGCTGCTTGGAACGGCGCTGCTCACCAATGCCTTAAATGAAATGTTGATCACCGGTTACCAAAAACAGGAGCTGCAGCAGCTGTATCTGGCTGAAGCTGGGTTGGAAGCCGGTATTGCTATGCTGCAAGCAGATTTTTTCTATAACCAGCCTCTGACCGGCGACCTGATGGATGGCAGTTTCCGGGTCACTTTTGAGAACAGCAGCGCCGACAGCAGGCGGATTAGGTCAGCAGGCACAGTAGATGAATTTACCTATGTGCTGCAAATCGAAGTTTACTTACATCCGGACGGCTCGCTTTCTTATGGCCAGTGGCAGAGACTTTAACAGGAAAACTAAGAACAGAGGTGAGAGTAAAACACAAATGGGCAGCAGCGATCAAAAAATATCCGGCAGCAAACTAAACTATAAAAATGCAACCTCACCGATCGGCATCGATATCGGTTCGTCCCACATTAAAATTGTGCAGTTGCAGCAGCAAGCAGGCACCCTATCTTTTATAAGTCGCGGTTCAACGCCTACCCCGGAAGGAGCAGTTGCCGGTGGCCAAATCAGCGATCCGGAAAAGTTAAGCCGTAAACTGGCGCTGCTGCAGCAGAAGCTGCAGCTCAGAGGTAACCAGGCTAACCTCTGCCTCGGCCCGGAATCTCACTACCTGCGTCTAATTGAATTGCCGCCACTTTCGAAGAAGGATTTGCATAAAACCCTGCCCTGGGAGATTGAAAAACACTTTCCGTTGAAGACCGTTAACGCGGCCTATGATTGCTGTCTTCTGGATGCCAGTAGGGCAAACGGCAATGGCAAAAGCAGCTATATTTTAGCTGCTGCTCATACTGATACCGCCAATCAGCTAACCGGGGTAGCAGAAAAAGCTGGTTATAAGCCGCTTTCGTTGGAAGTAAACCCCCTTTCCCTGTTACGGGTCGAGACCCTTAACCAGAATGGCAACCCCACAGAAAGTGGCCTTAGCAACAAAGCGCTGCTCGATATCGGTTACCAGAACTCCACCCTGCTATTAATTGGTAGTGGCATTCTGAAATACTGCCGCCAGCTGCGAGTCGGAGTTTTAGATTTTCTGAAAGAAATCTCATTTAACAGCGACCTAACGCTCACTGAGGCACTGCGCATTTTGTATCAAACAGATGTCTTAGTTGCCGGCAGCCCCATCAAGAGTGCCGAACTGCTTGCCGAGCAGATTAGCGGTAGTATCGGCCATTATCTCGATCAGTCAGGCACTGGCGGGGCAGAACCTTCTCTACTGGCAGTCAGCGGTGGCGGCGCAGCCATTCCCGGTTTGATTGATTTTCTACACAGCAAGCTGGCAATCAAAGTTGAGCAGCAGCGGCTAAAGGCTTTAGCTGGTAATCGGTCCGTGAATAAAACAGGCATCATGCAGTCCGATTCTGCCATCTTCGCCACCGCCTTCGGTCTCGCCCTGAGGGGGTGGCTCAGATAAATTACGAAATTGATTTACGCAGCCCCGAATGCCGCAGCCGCGGCAGGTTCCTCAAACCGAAAACAGTTTTAATCCTGTTCTATCTGCTGGCTATATTGCTGCTATTGTCCTTCTGCTTAATGCTGGAAAATTATAAAACAAAACTGCAGGTCGAAACAGAACTGCTGCAAAAAGAATTGTCCGCCAAAACCGAAACGGCAGAGCCCCTGTTTATAATGTCGGCAGAACTTGAAACTTTTAAGCAGCGAAAAGCAATTGCCGAAAACCTGCTTTCCGGCTACCGGTTCAAAGCTGAATGCTTAGAAGCAATAATTATGGCCGCCTCACCCGGGCTGAACCTCAGCTACCTGGCTATCGATGCTGAAGGGCAGATCGAGCTTAAGGGTGACAGTACCAGCATCCAGGTTGCTGCCCTCTATGCCCGAAAACTGCAGGAACTCCCCTTGATCAGTAAAGCGGAGCTGACCGCAGCTGATCTGAATGAGGTATCCAGCTGTTTCTTTTCAATCAGTGCTTGTCTACAGCAACCAGCGGGAGGCGAAGATCTTGAGCAATACAAACAGTAATGTTTTCAGCAACCGGGAAAAGTATCTGTTCACCGCCCTCATTGCAGCAGTGTTGATTGCCTGCCTGCTTAAACTCGGCGGGTTAACTAATTATAAAGAAATTCGCCACCTTTACCTTGAACAGAACCGGATCAGGTCAGAAATTGAACAGCTTGATGCAATGCTAGTTAACGAACAGCAGTTGACAGCCGGCTACCTGGAGACAGCGCCTGATCGCCAGCGCTTTGAAAAGCTTATTCCTTTAACCAATCAGCAGCCGGCTGTTATCGGTGAGCTCGAAAAACTGTTTCAGAGAGAGCCTGGCAGACTCCTAACCATGCGGGTTAACGAGCAGTATGATTACGGCGACTATAGCGCCCAGAATATCGCTATAAAAATCGGCGATTTATCTGCCTTCCCTGATCATTTACTAATGCAACTGGAAAACTTTCCGCAACTGCTGATCATTGAACAGTTTGAATGGCAAGCCGGAGATACAGAAACCGGCACCATTAATCTCAGCCTGAATCTATATTACCTTAACTAAACTCTTTTTCCGGGAGGGTTAAGCATCTGAACAAACACTACAACTACACAGCCGTTTCAGATTCCGGCCAAAAGATTAAAGGCAGTTTTACTGCTGACTCTGAAACTGAAGCCTCTTACTATCTTAACTCCCGCAATATGCTGATCATCGAGTTGAAGGAGTCGCTCATTTCCAGGCTGGTCAGGTTGTCCCTGCTGCCGTTAGGATTCCTTGAAAAATTGGGGCTACGCCCCTATAACAGCCGTGATCTGATGCTCTTTTGCCGCCAGCTAGCCACCATGTTACAAACCGGCATCCCACTGCTACACGCTTTAAAAGTACTGGCCGGGCAGCTTGGAAACAAACCATTTAGCATCAAGGTTGAAGCAGTGCAGCGGTCTGTGGAAGAAGGATCATCTTTTGCGGAATCTCTGGCTAAACAGGGCAGCTTCTTTCCACCGCTGTTAATTGGCCTGGTTGAAACCGGAGAAAATGCCGGGGTGCTCGACACAATTATGGATCGTATGGCCGAACATTACGAAAAGCAGCATGATTTAGAAGAAAAGCTGCGTTCCGCTACCGCCTATCCTTTCTTTATCAGCGCGGTAGCCCTGGTGGTCATCCTGGTGATGATCGTCTTTGTTCTGCCCCAGTTCGCCAATATTTTCAACACTTACGGCATGGAAATGCCGCTTTTCAGCCGGATTCTGCTCCATATCGGAAAGCTGGCCGCCGCCTACTGGCCCCTAATTTTCATTCTCCCGCTTCTGTTTTTCATTATTTTTAAACAGTACACTAAAACCGACCGTGGCCGCCTGCTAGTTGATCGCTTTAAACTGCGCCTGCCTATTTTCGGCATAATCTACCGGCAGACTGCCGCCGCCCGTTTTGCCCGATCCTTGAGTACCCTGCTGGCCAGCGGCATAACCTTACACCAGGCCTTGAAACTGGTTGACCGGGTAGTGAGCAACCTGGTTTTTTCAAAAGTAATCGCTGAATTGGGGGAGGCCTTAAGCCGCGGGGACAGTCTCTCAGCGCCGCTGAAAGAGACTCGCTGTTTTCCGCCTCTTTTAGTTGAAATGATCAGGATCGGGGAAGAAAGTGGAACCCTTGATTACACTTTAAACAAAACCGCTCTCTTCTATGAGCGGGAAGTAGCTTACCTGGTCGACCGCTTAGGATCACTCTTAGAACCGATTCTGCTCCTGGTGGTCGGCCTCTTCATCGGAGTAATCGTCTACTCAGTCATGTCGCCTATGTACCAAGTGTTTCAGATGATTTAAGAACTACAGACTTTTTTAAGTTAGGAGAAACTGTAGCTTTTAGACTTATCCGAAATAATTTTCGTTCACCTTGCACCCTTGTTGAGATATTCATTAATTCTATCGATGTCTGTTGCATATTCTTTTAAAGTATCACTGCTGATGAACCCCTGATCATAAAGATGCTGGAGATGTTTATCCATGGTGATCATCCCATACCGGGAGCCGGTTTCAATCAATGAATACAACTGATGTGCTTTGCCCTCCCTAATCAGGGTGCGTACAGCAGGGTTAGAAGTTAAGCATTCGATTGCGGCGATCATGCCACTGTCATCTTTCTTGATAATTAACCGCTGTGAAACAATGCCAACCAATGTATTGGCCAGCTGGATACGGATCTGCTGCTGCTGCTGAGGCTGAAAAGCATCAATGATTCTCTCCATGGTCTGAGTCGCGTTAATTGTGTGCAGGGTGGCTAAAACCAGGTGGCCCGTTTCAGCAGCGCTAATCGCTATCGATATCGTTTCCAGGTCACGCATCTCCCCGACCATAATTACATCCGGATCCTGGCGTAGTGAAGCGCGCAAAGCTTCAGGAAACGATTTACTGTCGCGACCGATCTCACGCTGAGTAATAATGCATTTTTTGTTGCTGTGAATATACTCTATTGGATCTTCAAGGGTAATGATATGACAGGCTCTTTCCTGGTTAATCTGATCTACCATAGCCGCCAGGGTTGTCGACTTGCCGCTCCCGGTAGGGCCGGTAACCAAAACCAACCCTTTTGTCTGCCTGGCCAGCATAGATAAAGTATCCGGCAAAAGTAGTGATTCAATTGTTGGTATTTCGGTGTTAATCACTCGGATCGCAATGCCGACCACACCGCGCTGCCTGTAGCAATTAACCCTGAAACTGCCAACATCCTCGATTGAGTAAGAAAGATCGATCTCACCTTTCTGCTCAAATGCTTCAAGCTTATCTGCACGTTCATTCATAATCTGCCTGGCCAGGGCATTTGCTTCCTCTGTTTTTAAGGGCGGAAGGTCAAGAAATATTAAGCGCTGATTCATTCTAATCGCCGGCGCAACACCGGTTACCAGGTGAACGTCAGATGCTTTTTTCTTAACTGCGTTGGTTAGAAAAGTGTTGATGTTCATCTAGGGTTACCTCACTATTCTGTTTCTATGACCTAGCGGCAGGATCCTCTTGTGCGCTGACTACAACTTAACAGATTCCCTGTTCCTAAAATAGATCTCTATAATCTATTATACCGGGAATAAATTAATTTAGACACTTTCATATAATATTTTTTGCTCTGCTTTAGTTAAGCCCATATAATTGTGTAAATTAGAGGAGCCACTTCTCCTCACCTTCGGTTAGAATGTAATTGTTCGAAAAACAACCTAACTGGAAGGAGATTTGAAATGGCTCAATACCAGATTACCGTAGATTCACAAACTTTGCACCAACTATTTATGACCAAATCGAAAGACTCAGGAGTGTCAGCATTGCTGGAATCAGTATTAAACCAAATCCTGGAGGCAGAAGCCACCGAGCAGCTAAAGGCTGAACCTTATGAGCGCACTGATGAACGGCAGGGTTACCGCAACGGCAGCTATCCCCATAAGCTGACCACCAGGGTGGGCACTCTACATTTAAGAATTCCACGCTTACGCAATGGGAAATTCTCGACAGAGATGTTCGCCCGCTACCAAAGAAGCGAACAGGCCCTGGTCTTAGCAATGATGGAGATGGTCATTAACGGTGTATCCACCCGCAAAGTGACCCTCATAACAGAAGAACTCTGCGGCGCCCAGTTCTCGAAGTCGACCGTCTCTGAGCTCTGCAAGAACTTAGATCCCTTAGTTGAATCCTGGAACCACCGGCCGTTAACTGAACGCTACCCCTTCGTGGTAGTCGATGCCATGGTAACCAAGGTTCGTGAAGATGGCCGGGTACGGATGAGAGGGCTGCTCTTAGCCTTTGGTGTGAATATCAAGGGTTACCGTGAGCTTCTGGGCTTCTGGGTCGGTGACAGCGAATCTGAGGCCAGCTGGAGCGAGTTCTTCGCCGACTTAAAAAGAAGAGGTTTAAGAGGAGTAGAGTTGATTGTCTCAGACCAGCATAGCGGTCTGGTCAAAGCGATCCGTACCCATTACCAGGGGGTAACCTGGCAAAGGTGCCAAACCCATTTTATGCGCAACATCCTAGACTCTACCCCGAAAGCCCTCAAAGAAGAGCTCTACCCAAAGCTAAGAGCGATGCTTGATGCTCCAGATCTCCAAACAGCAAGGTTGTTGTTTTCAAAGACCGTTGAAGACTATCAGGACAGGGCACCGAAAGCAATGAAAACGTTAGAAACCGGCTTCGATGATGCCACTGCGGTGCTGATCTTGCCTGAAAAATACCGTAAACGCTTGCGCACTTCTAATGCCATGGAGCGGCTAATTGAGGAAGTGCGCCGTCGGGAAAGGGTGATCCGCATCTTTCCCAATCGTGAATCACTTACTCGTCTGCTCGGAGCACTGCTGATCGAGTTTGACGAGAAGTGGGCCAGTGGCCGCCGCTATCTAGATATGGCCGAGTTTGAATCATGGTTGCAAGATCGGCCAGCTAATGCAAAAAAGGTGACAAGGATCATGTGATGCTAATGTTTCTAACCGAAATCGTTTTTACACAAAATTAAGGACTTGATCTCTGCTTTTTTGAATGAAAATAAATATTGCAGGGGAATTATATCTGGTGAGAATATCATATTAATTATTATTTCTAAGGAACTTACCCGGGAATATCAAATAATACTCCTAATTATTAAGTTTCACTACCTTTTTAATGGTCGTTATCGCATTCATGGGGGATGTCCGAAATTACAAGATTATCAATATCAACTACCCGGATATGTCCTTCCGGGCAAATTACATCTACTGCTCCACGAAGTGTCCCTTCAACGAAATTACCGGATAGCTTGGAACCGTTGGCAAATGATAAAGTTCCCTGCCCGTGAAAAACCCCACCCCTCCATTCTCCTTCGTATGATGTGCTACCTACTACATAGCTTTCGTAAGTGCCATAGCCGTGAAAGGTCATGCCCCTGAGTTGGCCGGTGTAGATACCTTCGCCTGGAATATCGAGGGTGGCTGTTCGGGGGAGGATTGTCCAGTAGGCGATAACACAAATATATATCAATAGGCAGACACCAACAGCTATGATGAAGGGTTTTCTTTTTCTCATGCTATCATTCCTTTTCGATCATTCTTTTTAAAAACCTCCCGCTATTGATTATAACGGGAGGTTAGTTTTAGCATAATAACTTAACAACTTGGTGCACAGTGAATTTTTATTTAGTGCACACTACATGAAAATACACCAGCGGTAGCGGTATATGCTCCAGTCGTAGGACATGCTGGTGTCTCCAAGATATAGTCGGGCACTAAGGCAGCGACGTTAGCTGGGAAAGCACCTGTTGCAGCATAAAACATAGATGATGCACCGTTGAGTGTTCGAACAGTGGCATCACAAGCATTTTGTTGAGCATTTGCTTGCACATTGTTATAAACTGGTATCGCAATCGCCACCAAAATCCCAATAATTACAACAACTACCATTAATTCTACGAGGGTAAAGCCTTTTTCATTCCTGTGCAGTCTTTTCATTAGTTTTTGCATTTTTAAATCTCCTTTTAAATTTTTATTGTACTGGGCCCGGGTTATCAGATTACCCGGCCCTTTAAAGCGGTAACAGTTACTTTTTCCCTAGATCAACTCCTTTTTCAGTTATTTGACGATTCGGTTCGGGCCTTAAAAAACAAACCCTGTTTCGGTAGCCTGGCAATCATACCCCTGGTGAGGCTTAGACCCATTGCTTTGCGCCCCTCTCTTTCGAGAGGTTAGCCCTTATCGTCAGGTTTTTTCACAGCTTAGAGAGTTATCATCCTGCTCTTCTATATCATGTTATACCGAGAAATATATTTTTTAGACACCTTTTTAAAAATATTTTTTTATGTTTTATAAAAACTGCGTTTTATTACTCCGATTAAAGATCTTTCTGGCTATCTGCAAAGTAAAGCTCCTTAAACTTGCCTTTCGACATGGTTAAGGAGCAGATGATCAAACGCTGTTATTACCAAATAACCCGGATCACTTATACTAAAATATAGGCTCGCATTTCATCGAGGCCCTTGTTCAGCAGGCGGGAAACTTTGCGCTGATTAATCCCAAGCTTTAGGGCAGCCTCTCCCTGAGTAAGCCCCTCGTAATAAATAAGCTTAATAACATCCTGTTGCAGCTGATCCATCTTTTCCAACGACATCTTCACTGTGATAAGATCTTCAATCGGCAATTTGAAGGATTCATAGTGCAAGTGCCGCACTTTAGACAGATCCAGCTCGTCAAGGGAGACACAACCGGCCTGCATCGCCTCAGCAATACCTTCTTCTGATACGTTTATTTTTTTTGCTATTTCCCGGATAGTCGGCACTGCCTTATTCTGCTGATAAAGCTCTTCAGTAGCCTTAATAATCTTCCCCTGTAAGGTTTTTAACCACTCTGGGATTTTATAAAAACCGCGATCCCGGAGCTCGTGGCGTATTTCACCCACGATACAATGAACTGCATAAGTGGTAAATTTATTGCCCCGATAAGGGTCAAACCGGTTGATTGCTTTTAACAGACCTTCGTAGGCAGCCTGTTTTAAATCTTCATCAAAACCACCTACGCTGTACAAGGCGCTATAGTGCCTGATTAACGGCTCTGCAGCCCTCATTAACTGTTCTTTTCCCTCTGAGCTGTTGTTCTCTATGTAGCAGCTCATGGCCTCTTCCAAGGCATAATTTTGTTGCAAATCAATCTGTTTATCCATTACCCTAATCCTCCACTGTTTTGATCGGGCTCTTTAAAAGTGCGGCTTCTCCCCGGCGCCGCCTTTAAAGAACACTTGCAAACGCAAAAACCCCGCCTGCTGCTGTAGGCGGGGTCATATTCATACCCTGCGAACCGGCAACTGGCTAACTTCAGTTAATCACTGTAAGTCCCTTTAGTTTTGCGCCACCGCCTCTCGACGGCTTTGCCCTGATACGGTTCTTTTTTATACTAATGCACATATCTGGAAAAAAGTCAAGTATTTTTTTCAAGAAATTCAATTCCGATATTTTCTTTTTCTTCCCTTTCAGGACTATTATATCTTGCTGTGATATTAAGATATATACTAATTCGTGCCGGTATAATTTCGTTACGAATCGTGCGTACTCTTTCAACATGCATATTTTCTTCATCATTTCGAAGGTGATCTAGCAGCTGCAGAAGTCCGCGGTAACGGCCCTCCAGCAGCACTTCAATGGCTCTAATCGTTACATTATGATCTGGAGGACAATCAGCAGAAATTGTTTCCCTGAGCGAGTCTGCAAATTTTAGATCATTAAGGCGTAACCCGTATTCATCAGCCAGTACTTCAAAATAGCATTTTACTTCTTCTGCAGAGAAACGGTGCGGAAAATCAAGTTTGAAACTTTTTACCGGTGAAGGCTCTTGATGATCATTACCATTTTCAACCAATTGTAAATAGTGATCCTGTTCCCTGCTAAGTGCCTTCTCCTCTTCTTCCATCGCCAGTCGCAGCTCCTGTAGGTTGGCGGAAAAGAGCGATAGAACCTTCAACTGGATATCGCCAAGACGATCTAAAGATTTACGGATCTTAATTACATCTTCCACCGGCAATTTAAAAGCTTCATGACGCAAGCTTTTAATTGATTTCGTATCAATTTTTTCCATAGTTACTGTTCCTGCTTGCATTGCCTCGGCAATTCCCTTTTCTGCTACATTAACTTTGTCTGCAATTTCCTGTAGGGTGGGCATCAGTTGATTTTCACGTACCAGTTCCTCGGTTGCTTTTACAACATCGTTCTGCAATTTGCTTAGCCATTCGGGTACTTTAAAAAGCTGACGGTTCTTTAGTTCTTCCCTGATTTCACTAATGATGCAGTGCATCGCATAATTAGAAAAGAGCACTCCTCTTGCGGGATCGAAGCGCTTCAGGGCATGCAGAAAACCTCTGGTAGAGGCGCTTTTCATACCGCTATCGGCACTGCCTGGACTATACAGGTTGGCAAAGTAGTTGGCCATTATCTGGCCTAAGTCTATAACCTTTTTTCTTGAATCCAGACTGCCGCTTTCGAGATATTCTTTTACCGCGTTTTCAAGGTCAAGGTGTTGCTCTCCGATCAATTCACTATCCATCTTAATCCTCCTAACAAATAGACCCCACCTGCCACAGGTGAGATCATAATGGGATTTTATCCCATACCCGGCAGCTGGCTGGCGTTAACGTTTAAGATGCCTGGCAACTTTCGTTTAAGCCCCTCTAGCTTTGCGTGACCGCTTTTCAGCGGGCTTGCCCTTATCGTCGCCAATAATTTTTAATTAATTACGTGATTGCAGGTAAATATTAAGTAAAAAAGAATTACCGTTAAATCAAGCAAGCACCCTGAGAATCTCTTCAAGCGAGGTCAGCCCCGCCCTAACCTTCATTAATCCATCCTGTCGCAGGGACACCATCCCTTCGGAGACTGCCGCTTCATGGATTTCGCCCGCTGATCGGCGCTGTAGGGTCAGGTGCTTAATTTTTTCACTGATAATCAACAACTCATAAACACCGCGACGCCCTTTATAACCGGTTTTACTGCAGCGCAGGCAACCAACCGGTTTAAATATTTTCAGATCGCGCTCATCCTTACCAAGCGGAAAATCAGGCACGGATGCCAACAGTTCTTCCCTGCCGATGGTATACTCTTCGCAGCAGTTAGTGCAAAGCAGTCTGACCAGGCGCTGAGCTAAAATAGCAATCACCGAAGATGCAGTCAGGTAAGACTCTATCCCCATATCGCCAAGGCGGGTGATCGCACCAGCGGCATCATTGGTGTGCAGGGTAGAAAGCACCAGGTGTCCGGTTAGAGCTGATTCGATAGCAATGCGTGCAGTTTCGTGGTCACGAATCTCTCCGATCATAATAATATCGGGATCATTTCGGAGGATTGACCGAAGGCCGGAGGCAAAGGTCAGCCCGGCCTGAGGGTTGACCTGCACCTGGTTGATGCCAGCCAAACGGTATTCAATGGGATCTTCAACCGTTATAATATGTTTTTCCACCGAGTTCAGTTCCGTTAGACCGGCATAAAGGGTAGTCGTTTTCCCACTGCCGGTTGGCCCGGTAACAAGGACACAGCCATGCGGCTTAGTAATCATTTTTCTAAAAAGCTTTAACTGGCTATCCGGAAAGCCAAGCTCAGTCAGGGTAATAATCTGTGCACTGCGATCTAAGAGGCGTAAGGTCATTTTTTCGCCGTAAGCGGTGGGCAGCGAAGCTACCCTCAAGTCAATCAGACGCCGATCAAGCTTCAGCGAGATCCGGCCGTCCTGGGGAATTCGCCGATTAGCGATATCCATGTTGGCAATAACTTTAATCCGGGAAACCAACGGCGGGAAAAGCCTGAAAGGCGGCTGCATGACCTCGTGTAATACTCCGTCGATCCGGAAACGCACCCGCAGACTCTTATCCTGAGGTTCAATATGAATATCGCTTGCCCCATCGCGTGCAGCCTGATTAAAGATCATATTGGCCAGCTGCACTGCCGGTTTTCCGACAGATACAACCTGAGGATCTTCCTGCTCCGCTTTTTGCTCTTGGTCTCTATCTTCTTCATCAACTAAATCGCTGGTGGTTGTACGGGCAAATTGATCGATAATTGCCTTCAGTTCACTACCCGCCACGCAGACCGGCTTAATCTCATATCCCGTTATCAGTCGAATATCGTCAATAGCGAGGATATCATTGGGATCAAACATTGCCACTACTAATCGATCGCCCTCAAAGCCGATCGGCAAAGCCCGGTATCGGCGGGCGGAGTCAGGGTCAATCAGGGAAGTAGAGCTGATATCGATTTTAAAGGTATCAAGCTTAATGTACTCGACACCGGATTGCATTGCCACAGCCTGGCTCAAATTTTCTTCCGTTATAAAATCCAGTTCAATAAGAACCTGTCCGAAAAGCTTTTTTCCCCCGTTTACTTTTTCCTTTTGATGGGCTTCAAGCGCCACTTTCAACTGTTCACGGGTAATGGTCCCATTCTCCACCAACAGGTGACCGATCTTTTTTTCGCTGCCCCTGGTAATCTGATTGGGTTCCACCATGCTATAACTCCCTTTGGAGCCTTAACTGCCTTTAGTTGCCGTTACGGAAAAAAGCGCTGGCGGTTAAAACTGCCCTTATTCCTGACTGTTCTGCAACGGTCAGGCTGATATTGACCTGGTCAACCCGAAAAGCACGCCCACCCCACTGCAGGTGATCAAGCATCTGGATCAAGCTGCCGTAGTTCCCCTCAATAGTGATCACCATTGGCATTTGCACCAAACCGTTGTCAGGATTTGGCAATCTTTCATCAAAACGAACCTCGAGCACCCGCATATCATACTCTTCAGCGATACGCCTAATGGTGCGCAGGATCACTTCTTCCTGGGGTTGTGAAGGGATCATTGCCTGATATCTGGCAGCCTTCTCCCGATAAACAGCCTCATTGGCACGGCTCTCAAGACGCTGCTGCAACAGGGCTTCGGCTTGGGACAGGGCCATTTTTTCGTCTTCGACAGAGACTCGCAGTGAATTGGCCCCGTTTATTTGCAGGAAAAGGAGCGATAAGCCGATTATAACAGCCAGTACAGCCAAAATTAATAAAATATTTTTTTTACGCGACTGCTGTTGGCTGGTATTCACTTATTCGAAACCTCCCTCTTCAGCAAGAAAACCGGGGCCAGGGAGCAGAATGGCATCAATCTGAAACTGAATTGCTTCAGTATTCTGATAGATTGTTTCGGTTGATACACGACATTGAACCTGCTCCAATTGTTCCATTTCCTCCAGACTTTCAAGTAAATCAGCCAGGCTGCCGTGATCGTATGACCAGCCCCTGATCTCCAGCGTTGCAGCCTGATCGCTATAAACAGCAGTCAGATCAGCAAACCACGCTGTCACGGGCCTGGTCTGGCTGATGCTTCTTAAAAAGGTACTCCACTGGGGAACTGTGCCCATAGCAGCGATTAATAACTGTTCAGATGAGTTAATATCGCTTTGCAGCTCGGTAATGTCTGATAAACCGGCAGTCTGAAATTCTATTGCTTTCCTTTCTACCTGCAAAGATTCTAAATTAGAGCGCAGAAGCAGGTTAGTAACCAGAAAGAAGATATTCATCACAGCGATCCAGACCAAAAACAGCAGGATAAAATGCTGTATTTTCCTTCTCTTTTCTTTCTCCTGACGAGCTTTTTTTAACTCGGGAGGTAATAAGCTGATCCTTTCCACTATTATCCCTCCAGGCCTCGGATAGCCAGGCCAGTGCTTACGGTGTAATCCAAAGCTACGGTTGGCGATTTACCAAGCTTGCGAAAAACGGCCGGATAAATACTAAGGGGGCTAAAAGCCCGTACCGGTAGTTCCAGATAGCTGTCCAGCAAACTATTAATCCCGGACAGCCGGGCACCCCTCCCGCTTAACAAGATCCCATCCACTTTGTCAGAACCGGGCAGATCCTGGTAATAGGAGATTGAGGAACGAACTTCAGCAGCCAGGTTGTTCACCCAGTTATTTACAATCGCTCCCGAGCCTTCATGTTTAAAGTCGCAGGCACTGATAACATTGTCAATTTTACAACCAAGGCTTTCGGCCAGATCAACTATTTTCACCAGCCCCAAACGAGCCAGCCGTGGTTTGCCTTTATCAGCTATCAGAATGCTGTTCAAGCCGTTAGCTACATTAACCAGGGCAATAGTCATCGTAAGTGCCTTTTCCGGTAAAAGGCGAATTGTAGCCATACTGGCTACTTCAATATCCACCGGTTCAAGTCTGGCTACTTCCAGTGCGTGCATGTACTTGTTAAGCATATCCCGGCGGGCTGCAACCAGCAAGACCTCCAGTTTTTTTTCAGTTTCAACCTGACCTTCAATTTCGCCTAAAACCATGTAATCCAATACGACGCTTTCCAGTGGTATTGGCAGGTACTCCTGTGCCTGGAAATGGATGATATTCTTTAGTTTATTAAGTGGTACATTTGGTACAGTGATATGGCGCACCAGTACCCCCTGGTTTGAAACACCAAGCAGCACCTTGCGTTCTTTAAAACCCGCCCTATTCCAGCTATTCTTCAGTGCCAGGCCCACCTGCTCCGGATCAACAATCATCCCGTCACGCACCGCGCCCTCAGGGAGCGGGATAAAACCAAGGTTAACAAGCCCCGGTGAGGTTGACTTGCCGTTCATTTCAACACCATAGGCAATCCCGGAATCGATTTCAAGGCCAACTACCCGTTTACCGGTAACTGGAGACATCCGGTAACAACTCCTTCTAAATTTGCGTAATAACCGTAAAGATTGGCAGGTACAAAGCAACCAACATGCCACCGACCAGGATACCGACCACGATCAACATCAACGGTTCAATCAGGGAGGTTAAGCCCTTGGTCATCGTGGCCACCTCTTCCTCATAAAATTCGGCAACTTTATCCATCATGCTGGGGATATTACCAGTCTCTTCACCAATGAAAATCATGTGCGTTACCATCGGCGGGAATATGCCGCTTTCGGTGAGCGGTTGAGAGACGTTGCTTCCTTCCTGAATCTTCTCCCCGGCCAGTTTTGTCGCATCAATCACCAGTGAGTTTCCGGTGGCCATCCCGGATGAGTCCAGGGCCTGCACAACTGGAATTCCGGTGGCCATCATCGTTGAAAATGTGCGGGCAAAGCTGGCAATTACAGTCTTCTGCACTAACTGACCGACTACCGGCAATCTGAAGATTAGCCGATCAAGCTTTCTTTTACCGTCAGCACTTTTGGCGTATGAGCGAAAAAGCAGACCGCTTAAAACTAAGAAAGGAATAATTATATACCAGTAAGCTTTTAATGCGTCTGACGCCGCAATAATGATTCTGGTAGGCAGAGGTAGTACTGCTCCTTCGGGGAAAAAACCTACAAAGATCGGTACCAGAAAAAAAAGCATGCCGAAGAGAATAATAATCGCAAAAGCAAAAACCACCAGTGGGTAAAAAGAGGCTGACTTGATGCTGTCTCTCAGTTCCTTTTCTTTCTGCATCTGATGAGAGAGCCTGTTCAGGGTCGTTTCCAGTGTTCCCCCCGCTTCGCCAGCGCTAATCATGTTCACGAAGAGCTCGGAAAAAATAGCCGGGTGTGCTTTTAGAGCTTCGCTGAAACTCATACCGCCTTCAACACCACGCGCAATCTCACCCAAAGCATTTCCTAGGTTGCGGTTCACCACCTGTGTACTTAGGGTGAATAGCGCTCTGGTCAGGGGAATTCCAGAGTTAATCATTGTTGCCAGCTGACGACTGAAGAGACTCAAATCGCCTAACTTTACTTTTTTAGCTATTTTAATACCAGCACTAAATGCAGATTTTTGTTCCTCTTTAATATCCATTACCATTAAGCCCATGGCGCGTAACCGTTCAACCACATTTGTTTCGTTTTCCGCGTCTAGCTTGCCGGTTACCGTTTCGCCAGAGTTTTTTATAGCTTCATAGTAAAAAGAACCCATCTACTTTATCTCCCCGGTATTAGTTTAGTTTACCCCGGAATGTAATTGTTTCTTTGTAATAGCCTTTCCAGTTCAGTTTTATCGATACATTTTTCAAGCGCCTCGTCACGGTTTATTTTGTTCGCTAAATACAGATCGGCCAGAGCCTGATCCATGGTTTTCATGCCCGTCACCTGACTGGCCTGCATTACCGAATAGAGTTGATGTTCCTTGCCTTCACGGATCATAGATCGCACCGCATTCGTAGCTTTGAGAAACTCCATCGCCAGAACCCGCCCATCGCCGTTGATTCCGGGAATCAGCTGTTGTGATAAAACAGCCTGCAGTGATCCTGATAACTGCTGGCGGATCTGGTCGCGCTGGTGCTCGGCAAAAACATCCACAATCCGGTTTATAGTCAGCGGAGCGGTCTGGGTATGGAGGGTTGAAAAAACCAGGTGACCTGTTTCGGCAGCGGTAAGAGCAATGCTGATGCTTTCTAAGTCGCGCATCTCGCCAATCAGGATTACATCCGGATCATGGCGCAAAACATGCCTGAGCGCATTAGCAAAAGAGCGGGTATCGATACCAACCTCCCTTTGCTTAACAGAAGCCTTTTTATGGGAATGCAAAAATTCGATTGGGTCTTCGACTGTTACGACATTCAGGCTCCGTTCGCGGTTGATAATATCGATCATCGCCGCCAGGGTGGTCGATTTTCCACTTCCCGTTGGACCGGTTACCAGCACCAGGCCTCTGGGCAAAAAACAGAGATCTCTGACCCCGGGCAACACACCAAGCTGCTCCAGATCGGGGATCTCAAAGGGCACAATGCGCAGAGCTATCGCCGGAGTACCACGCTGGAACATCACGTTGCCCCGGAAACGGGCAACTTTTGGGATGGAGTAAGAAAAATCAAGTTCCAAGTCTTTTTTGAACATCTCGACCTGGTGTGGCTTGATAATCTGGAGCAGCAGATCCTTGACATGATCAGGCGTTAATAACGGATAATCCAGCTTGATAATATCCCGGTTGATGCGAAACATTGGCCTGTCCATCGGCACAATATGCACATCAGAGGTTTTTCGCTCTGCAGCCATGGTCAAAAGCTGAACCATGGTAACAGGATACCTGGTAGTATTTTCCATGTTAAGATCTCCAGTAGTGGTTATTCAAGAGGCCGGGGCCTCAAAGTATTGTCTTATTCTTCCTCGCTGCCTGAGCTGATAAAAACGGCCTCCAGCATACGGTTTTTGGACAAGGTAAACGAGTAGGAAGTATTGGTTGACAACTCGTATCCGGCCTCGATCCAGCGCACAAAATCGTAACCCTCGGCCGGCGTTGCAGTTATGGTTACCCATGTGCCACTGCTGTAAGAACCGGCACCGCTTAAAGAGCCGCCTTCCCCGGGGACTGCATTTAAGGTCAGGGAGTACGTCTGGACACTGCCTCCCTGGGGTATAGTGGTGGGCTGTGGAGGCAAACTGCTCTCCGGCAGACTAAAAACAACTGTTTCCGATGGTAGTGAAATCGGTGAAGCTCTATTAATATTAACAAACTGGATCTTTTCAATCATATTTTCAACTAAAATGATATTATCGGGTGTTCCCTCGGCTATCAAATAGCGGACTTGTACTCCTCCGTCAGATCCCGGAGCCAAATCACGGGTTATTTTCATTTTAATATCGTATGGCTTGATAACAGGGCTTTCCCAATTCATTGTGATGCTTGGAATGGGGTCAGGATGATCCCAGTCAAACCAGTCGTTCTCGATCCGGCCATCCCTAAAGCCGTCCAATAAAATACTAAGCAGATCGACAAGAGCTGCCAACTCGTCCTCTGCCTGAGGGCCTACAGCCATTGCCACTGGCATCCTGATTTTGCGTAGCCCGCCCTCAGCAAAATCGGCATTTTCCATCACATCAAGGGCATTGATCACTTCGCGAGCCATGCCGAGGGTCATCGGGGTTCCCTGCAGCCAGATCGCCTGCTGGTTAGAATCCACAACCGGACTCACAGTATCAACCCCCAGCTCTGTCAGGTAACCCTGCATCGATGAAGCAGAAACATAAAAGAGGCCGTAGCGGGTAAGCAGAAGATTCTCCGAGAAATTACTAAACAGTCTGACCCGCTGTGCTACAACGTAGTTACGGCCGACCACAAGATAATCAAAACCCTGGTTTTGGAGGATCAGTTTAAGGGTTGTGATCGGAGACAAAGATTCTGACTTAAAAGTGATCTGGAGTGGTTGCTCCAAATAAATAATGTTAACACCTATTTTATAAGCAAGCAGGGATAGGACATCCAAAATGTTGGCGTCACGAACATCAAGAGAGATCGTGGAACCGCTGCCCTGGCCGGGACGTGGAGTCGATGGCGTAGTTTCTGTTGCATCAGCCCAGAGCTGTTCAGCCAGGACTGCCGCCTGCGGATCAACTGAAGCAGAGAGCTGTTCACTGTGGTTACCAGAAGTTGTGCCTACAAGAGACTGGCCACTGGTATCTGTTGTAACACTGTTATTCGTTCCGAATCCGAAACTGCAATTAAGGGTAACTAGAAAAGTCAGTAATATAGCAAGGGTCAGATAAAGGTACGGTTTATTGACTGCTTGGTCAGCAGCTTTGCAGCGTTTTCTTCTCATTTAACTGCCCTCCTGGTCCTCATCGCTCAAATCCACATCTAGCGTCCTGGTTATTGGAGGTTGATCAAGAAACAAACTGACTTCCTGGTTGTAGGCCCTGAGAATTACCGTTTCTCTTTTTATTTCGAGAACTGCCCAGAGGTCGTCAACATAATCTCCAACTTTAACAATAAATGAGCTGCCTCCGGATTCGATAATGGCCATGGGACCGCCTGTACCGCCTATCGCCACACCGGTTAGCTTGATCGGTTCGGCAAAAGGATCTAAATACTGGTTAACGGGGACCCAGGTGCCGTCTTCAATCGTTCCGTCACTTCTTATCGGTTGCGGCAACACTTCGGCAACCAAAACAGTATCGGCGGCTTGATCGCCACCAGTATTGCCCGGGGTTTCTGCCAGTGTTTGAACTTCGTTTTCCGGTCGTGAGCCGCTTAAGACGATTATTAAGACTCCGGTAACAAAAAGTGCCAGAACACAACCGGTGATCAGCAGCAACTGCTGATCCTTTTTAAGATTTTCGATAAAGAGTCGCACCCGTTCGGGAAGATGGTTGAAGAAGCCTGTGATTTTAACCTGATCAGGCTGGTTTTTGATCTTAACACCTTTCGTTTCTTTGATCCGCATCTATCACCACTCCATATTAAGGTGATTTACTCAATTCATAAAGGCCGGTTTCAGACACAACGCGATGCTTCAAGACCATTCGGTAGCTTTTCATTCTTGCGTCAACTTAGAACAACTACTATTAATTATGTATTATACCATATTTTGTAGTATTAGCAAGTAATAATTCTATTATATGAGAATATTACAACTTATTTCCACTTTTTCTGCTGACAACCCAAAGATTATCATTTCTTTAGGCTCTGCGCCATTATTCTTCACTTCAATGCTATCTCCTGCTAGTGCTGTAATATTTTCGGTTTTGACCTGATTAACATAGATCTTTGAGAACTGAATCTCCGGTATCCGCCTCACCCAGTTTAATAGTTAAGATCAAAACCTTAGCAAAAAACGCGCTTCTGTGGCTTAACGGCTTAATAAACAGCCTGTAGATCCAGATCGCGCGCCTGTTGACCGCTTGTGGCCATTTCTTTATTCATAGCCTACATAAGCAGAGCAACTAATTATCGGTGGGCTTTTTATATTTTATTATCGTATTGTCCCCGCTGTTAACTTTAATTACTGCGCCGTACAGTTCCAGGTTATATTCCCTAAAGAGTTCAAGATTAAGAGCCTGCACACGGGTATTCAGGGTGTAAAAACCGTTATCAGCATCAATGGTAAAGATAACCACATCATCCGGAACATTACTGCTAAACTGGATATCATAAACGATAGAGTCGTCGTAGCTGTTGGCCAAATAGCTTTCAGAACCGTCAACATTTCTGAATCTTATAGAATCATTATCCAAATAAACATATCTGAACCCGGTTTCATCCAACCCGTTTTCGGGATTGATTTCAATCTGGTTGGCATATCGCAATTCTGAAGTAATAAAATCTGAAGCTGATCTTACACCCATCTGGGCAATCGTCAACTTTTCTCCACGCTCAAAAGCCTGCACTCCAAATCCAAAGTACATATAGGCAAGCGATAGAACGACGACGATCAGGGAGAGAGTAATCATCAGTTCCAGTAATGATAAACCCCGCTGATCATTAATATACTTTTTCATCAGTCTGACCACCTCACTGTAACGCCATAGATATCTTGAGTTATACCGGTGCTGACTGAAGACCAAGGGTCCGCTGGATCACCGGTCCAGGAAAAAATAGCCCCTCCTGCTCCAACTGCCAGATAATGGCCTTCGCCTTCGGTAAGATCGCCCCAATCAACCGCATAGAGGGTACTACTTGTGCCAAGGGTGGCCTGTGTCCATTCCGACCCATCTGTTGAAGTAATCAGGGTTCCGTTGTTGCCGACAGCAATAAATCTGGTTCCATCAAAGATTATGTCGTTCAACCCGGGTAGCTCAAGAATTACCTGTTCTGCGCCAGCCTCGTATATTTCTGCTTTCTCCCAAACACTGCCAGCGTTTTTGTAGATAACCGCACTACCGCCATCAGCACCAACCGCTAGCCATTGCGATGCTCCATAAGCAACTCCTCTGAAATTAACCGTACCAGAATCTGAAAGGCTTTCATCACTCCAGGTGGTTCCGTCTGTCGAAGCCAGAATCCTGCCTCCATTACCTACAGCTACATAGCTATTGATTAAATCGTCCCACCTTACTGCCCACAAATCACTTCCACCGGTATTTACTTTACTCCAGTTTGTAGCATTCGAGGATTTGTAAATATCGCCACCCTGGCCGGCCAGGATGTAATTGCCCCCGCCGTAACAGGCGGAATTTAACGCCGAGAAGGTTGGTCCGGTCGTCACTACCTGCTCACCTTCCCTCCAGACCACTATTCTGCCGGTCGAAGTAATGCCAATAAATTCAAATCCAGTCCAGATAATGTCTCGCAGGGAACCCAAGCCTAGACCAGTATATAACTTATACTTCCAGATATTACGGCTATCAGGTGACACCCACACTCTCTGGCCGGCACCTACCGCAACTGCGTATGGCAGCACAATCTGCAAACGTGATCTGACCGTAACCTCAATGCCACCTTCTATGGTCCACTTAAGCACCACCCGGTAAATACTGTTGCTGTTGGTTAAACCTTCGGCAAGGGTAAATTTGGCGTACTCATCATAATTCGCGGGTAATCCGTCATAGCCTGTCGGCACCCCGCTGGGAGGATTAATGATTTCAAAAGAGTACGAATGCCCGCTAACCTCAACCCCATTTTTATTATAGAGTTTAAACTGCTCTCCCTGATCTTGGGCCAGTGCAAATTCTGTCGATCTTCCCATGATAATGATCGGAATCGGATTATAACCTTCCGCCAGCGGCAGAGGCGCAAGATAAAGATTGATGGCAGGTACATATGGAACAAAACCGCTCAGCCAGGCCAGCGCACTACCGGCAGTTTTTTCAGCTTCCACAAGACCACCGGGAACAATAATCTCCGTGCCATCAAAATTAAAGACCATTTCATAGCCATCAACAGTTGTCCGTTCGGCAATATCTACTTCGATATCCGATTGGCCCTGATAGAGCGCTTCGCTTTTATCGCCGGCGTAGTTAATGCGATCTATACTATTGACCAGGAACGGAGTAAAAGCTAAAGCGGCTATAAAGAGGATGAACAAACCCATCATCAACTCAAGCAGCGAAAAAGCAGCCTCTGATCTCAGCAATCCCAAGCGACTGGCGCAATAGATTTTTCTCTTAATATTGATCTTATCCATTTTTACCCCTCCGGCAAATATCAGTCCTGCTCCCATTGAACCATCCAGTATCCGCCGTAATCCAGGTCAAGGACTGACCAGTTATACTTTTGTATGATTTCGGTTCCGGCGCTGCCTATGGTAAAAGAGCCGCCTCTTCCTTTGAGCTGTTCAACAATCATTGCCCCTTGCAGATCTGCATTACCGCCCACCTCAACAGTCGCCTGCGGTCCGTAGACCAGTCCTTCGAAGTGGCTGTTTGCCTGCAGTTCCATGATACAGCCCGGCCCCAGGTAGACGATCAGCAGGGCATTGCTGTCCACATCTGCGTGGGGGGTCTGGACATTCAGCCTGGAACGAACATAGATGTAGGCGTTGCCGTTTCCCGAAACCTTGATTTTTTTCATAATCATTTCATCAACCACGATCACAATATCATGATCTGCGCTGGTGACAAGCTCAAGCTTTGTAGCTTGATTGTGCATGTCAAGATTTTTCGTTTCGACATAGATATCTCCGGAGGCGGCGGTAATAACCAGAGAACCGCGGTTTCCGATAAATATAGTCTGGTATGCTCCGGCAGGACTGCTGCTGATTGTTACAGTAATGTTCCTACCTACGCTCAGGTTGCCGGAATAAGTTGGCACAGGTGGAAAATCAGGATCCGGAGGCGGGAATGTGATTATGGTGTTTTCTTTAACCGATCCGGTGTGCCTTATAGGCGGGGTAATTGTCCCCCCGGAGACAAGATCGCCATTTACCGTAACCTGGTTTTGAAAAACAAGGCTGCCCATCGAATAGACCACTCCGTCAAAAGGCTCCTGTGTTTCAAGGATCAGGCTGACACTCTGAACAATGCCCTCTACGGTTCCGGTACCGGTAATCCGGACCCTGTCTTCATCAATGCGCTTTAATACTACCTCAAGTTCGCCAACATGAACCGGGGCGCCGGAATAATCGACCTCGTAATCGATTTGATCAGAGGTTATTGTATCATCCACTTCAGGTATGGCGCTGATCACATCCGGGTTTATTAGAATGTGGCGCCCCATGGATTCAGCGCCTGCACGGGCCAGGTAATATGCCCTTGCTTTATGCTCTTCCCTCACCGAAATAGACACTTCTGAGTTTGCATAATGCCACAGCGCAACAGATAGCAGGGTAACAACCACCAAAAAAATTAATACTGTCGGCATTGCCATACCCTTTTCATTGCTGAAAATAAACATTTTAACCCCATCCCTCAGCCCTTATATCGCTTCTTTTTCACCTAAAGTTTCCCATTAAGCCCCGCAAGCCCTTATGAGTAGAGCGTTTCAGGGGCAAAAAATTTTGTTCATTTATCATATATTAGTATAGTAAAGTATAGTTATTTGTGGTATA